>Ga0209575_10000174_pt1 | contig 65594 bp, 55 predicted proteins | sample Medcelwee11metaG_FD_187172 | JGI IMG/M metagenome (GOLD analysis project Ga0209575, IMG submission 187172) | Freshwater pond sediment microbial communities from the University of Edinburgh, under environmental carbon perturbations - Medium... | ecosystem: Environmental > Aquatic > Freshwater >... | reverse complement strand
TACGGTAACTTGGAGTAGAAACCAAGTATAAAACGCTTGTGGAGTCGTTCTGGCGGGGGTATCAAGAGTAATCTTGATGTCTAGTTAAGAGGCAATCTGAAAGAAGCAAGAATCTCCCGTTATAGCCGAAGGCTATAACGGTGAGAGTGTCAAATACTAAATATTTAAGTTTTACTGAGAAATTTTTTGCAAAAAAAACCTCGGCAATTTGCCAAGGTTTATCTATCAGGGTGCATCTACTTCTATATATTCCTGCGGGCGATCGCCCTTTTCAGGAAGAATTAAAAATTTTATTAATAATTTTTTATTGGGCCTTTTTTATCCTCAAATATATTAACTCGTTTGTCCTAGAGACAATTCATGAATTAATCTGACGGGACTAGGGAGAAGCCCTAATAATTCACCCCGCTAAATAAGTTTGATATAATCAGTCATACATTAAAAAAATTTTGATAATTGACGGTCTAAATTGAGAATATGCCAACAACAACAGAAATAATCAAGCCAATGGCTGAAACCAAACATGGTTTACCAGTCACTATTATTACGGGATTTTTGGGCAGTGGTAAAACTACTCTGCTCAATCATATTTTGCAAAATCAAACAGGTGTGAAAACTGCTGTTTTAGTGAATGAATTTGGGGAAATTGGTATTGATAATGAATTAATTGTCAAAACTGATGGCGATAGTATGGTGGAATTGAGCAATGGTTGTGTCTGTTGCACCATTAATGAAGATTTGGTGAATGCGGTTTATCGGATATTAGAGCGACCTGAGAAGGTTGATTATATGGTAGTAGAAACAACCGGGTTAGCGGATCCTCTGCCCGTTGCTCTCACCTTTTTAGGCACAGAATTACGGGATTTAACCCGCTTAGATTCTATTGTGACTTTAGTTGATGCGGCTAATTATAGTTTAGACCTGTTTAATAGTCAGGCTGCCTATAGTCAGATTGTCTATGGTGATATTATTTTGCTGAATAAAACTGATTTGGTAGATGAGGCTGATGTTGATTTGTTAGAGGCAAAAATTAGAGACATTAAACAGGATGCTCGGATTATTAAAACTAAAAAATCACAAGTGGCTTTGCCTTTAATATTAAGTGTCGGTTTATTTGAATCGGATAAGTATTACGATACAGAAGAGACTGATCATTCAGAGTGTGATCATGACCATGGTCATTGTGTAGATGATGATCACAACCACGACCATGATCACGCTGATCATGCAGAATGCGATCATGACCATGGTCATTGTGTACATGATGATCACAATCATGACCACGACCATAAACATGATCATAAACATCACGATCATAAACATCACAATCATAAACACCATTCCAATCATTTAGAAATGGATGGGTTTACTTCCCTCTCTTTCCAAACAGATCAACCTTTCTCGGTGAAGAAGTTTCAGGATTTCTTAGATAATTTATTACCTAATACGGTATTTCGAGCAAAGGGTATTTTATGGTTTGCAGAAAGTCCGAAACGTCATATTTTTCACTTGAGCGGTAAACGTTTCTCGATTGATGATGATGAGTGGCAAGGTGAACCAAAAAATCAGTTAGTATTAATCGGTCAAAATTTAGATCATGCTAAGTTGCGATCGCAATTAGAAAAATGTGTAACTTTACCGGGTAATGCAGGTAAGGGTTTTGGTAAAAAATAATATGTAATTTATGTCTTAAACATCTGTAGGGGTAATTGATTAATTACCCCTACAATTTTTTGATTAATATAAAATTATTGCCAATTAACAATTATTCTGCTGATAAACCAAAACCCTTTTTCACACCTTGCCATTTATTTCTAAATTTCCAAAACTTACTACTTTCCATCGCTTGCATTTTTGCCTGAGTTTCCTGTAATAAAAATTCTGCATTATTAACACGGGGCCATAATTGATCAAGATCCGCTTGAGCCTGACGCATTCGGGGGCGGAGTTCTTCTAATTCCCGACTAGCTTCCTGTAATAGTTGAATAAAACGTTCTTTTTCCGCTTGACTAATAGCTAATTGGGTTTTTAACTCCTCTATTTGAGTTTGACTAGCACCTTGCCACTGTTTTTGTAACTTAGTTAACTGATCCTGACTAGCTAATAATTGAGAACGTAGTTGTTCTGATTCTTGGTGAGCTTTTTCATACTGCGATCGCACAGTATTTAATTCTTGCTGACGCTTATCTATTTCTGTAGTGACAGTCCCTAACTGTTGCCGTAACTCTGGTAATTCTTTCAGTAAATTTTCCTGCTCTTGTTGGTGCGATCGCTCCCGTTCCATCATTTTTTGTAAAGACTGTTTTTCTGCCTCTAAGTTTTGCAACTTAGCCTGAGATTGTTGTAATTGTGATCTTAATCTTTCTAATTCATTCTGATGTACAGATAATTGCGGTTTTAATAAAGCTAACTCCCCTTGGTATTGAGATAAATTGGGGCGTAACTCTTCCAACTCCTGACTTAAAGCTGTCACCTGTGGCCGATAAAGACTTAATTCTTCCTGATGGTAAAGATTTTGCGGACGTAAAACATCTAATTCCTGTTCTGCCTGTAAGAGCTTATATTGTAAACGCTCAATTTCATATTCTTCTGGGTGTACCTCTAACTGTTCACCATTGTAAATATGGGGAACAATATTACCTGTAGCAATATTTTTAATATTTTTCAGATGGATACGATTTAAAAAGGGGTCTGATAACAAAGGAATATAATACATACAGTCAGCAAAATAGTAGTGCGTCACCTGACTATGGCGAGTCCGTTTTTTATCCTTCATCAGACTACCCCCATGTAATAGATTAGCTGCCCAAATGAGAGCTTGCCCCTTTTTAATAGACAATTCCATTTTTTGTAAACCCTTCAACTCAATCATTGATTGCAAAAACTCTTGATAAGCGGGATACATCTGATAGGGTTTACTTTGATGACTGCCCGTAATACCTAAATCCGCCAGATTAAAAGCCGGCAATTTATGACTACCAGCATAATAATGTAAGGGACCATTATTTATATCGACATCTTCTAAAGCAATCCATACCCCACACATAAAACCTGTAGGTACAGAACTAAAATGAATAATATCGGTGTGGGTAGCTTGTTCTGTACCAGTACGGAAATTGAGGGTTTGAAAAGGGATGGGTTCCCGCTGATAGAGAGCTTTTAATAAATCTATTACCTTGGGAGCGATCGCTAAACTTTTGACATTCTGATTAAACGTCCATGCGTCCTGAATCCGATCATGAAAAAACCAACTATCATCAACTCTACCTTTTTCTGCATAACGGGGCACTAAATCATCAATAATTTCATCCGCTTTTTTATCCATATCAGCAAAACCCAAATCATCGAGGATGACATAACCATCGGTGGCAAATTTTTTCACTAATTCTTTTGTCTTTGCATCTAATTTAGATTGAGCTAATAGTTCCTGAAAAAAAGGGGATTCTATCCAGGGCATATTTAATTGAGGAATTTGTCGGTTAGTAGATTTGGTGAGAGTTTTATTCATTGATTTTGTTTATTTATTTTTAAAATAATTTACAAGTTACACATTAGCAAAATTAAGCAAAACCGATTAATCATCTATTTGCCATTGATCTTTCATTAATTCTGCGTCTAATATTTTAGATGGTTTAATAATCAGGCAGACTGAACCCCATAAAGGTAAATCAGGTTTTTCTTCAAACCACTCTAATTCTAACTGCCCGGATTTTTCTACCAAGAAATAATGTTCACTATCCCATTGGCGGTGCGATCGCTCCACAATAATTAATAATTCTTCTGTTTCACCCTGCAAAGCCACTGGCACTTGATCGCTCTTGCCAATCAAGACTATTGGATCCTCCATTTGTAAAATCACTTGCCAACCCGGCACAGCTACCCAGGCTGACGGTCCAACTGATTTGACTAAAGCAAAAGGACCTGTAGTTTCCAACAAAGGAACTGTCTGCCAATCGACCAGAGAAAGGGGCAAATATCCCGCCACAGGTAATATTTTGGGTAATTCCTCCGCTGATTCTAAACGATGTACCGCCAAGCGGGGGGCCTGCCGTTGGGGTGTCACCGTAAAATCAGTTAATAATCTTTCTAACATTTGCCGGGCAGTGGCTGTTTGTACCATTCTTAAACCCTTAGCAATTAAACGAGACCTCGCTTGTAAATCCTGATGTTGTCTGGCAGCTTTCCAACAATGATAGGCCACTAAATCCCCCGGTTGGGAAGAAAACTCCGTGGGAATATTTACCACCCTGGCAGAGTCTTTCAATATTTTGACTAATTCCCTCGCCTCATCCGCATCTAATTTCAAAGATAAAATTAATTCTGCCACTTCCACCCGCTGGCCTTGGCTTAATACCCTTAACTCATATAAAATATCACTGCCTCGCTGACCAAAATGGGACAATACTTCCTCAGTAGCTTGCCCTTGCAATAGACTGGCATAAACCTGTGATGCCACGATCACCTGATTTTGTTGAATCGGCTCAAATCCTGTTTCCTCAAAAATTCTTTGGGGTTGATAACCAGATTTTTGTAATAGGGCACAGGCTTTTCCCCAATCTACCCAGGTTGACTGTTTGCGCCGTAATAGTACGATCAGTTCTTCCAGATTAGGAGGAGCAATATTGAGATCGGTGGGATTATCTGATATTTGTTCAGTCATATTTCTATTCAATTAGTTTTTTATTGGAAATGACAATACTCTGGGATTTGTCATCTTTTTTGTAATTCAACTCTTAACATAGGAGCAATTGACAAATTGCCCTTAATCCCATTTATGGGGAATTGTTATATGAATCCTTCTAAAATACTCACAATCTATTCAAGAGCGAACAAAGTGTTAAATTATTAGGCCATATTTCTTGCTGATCAGCCTAGAATATACTATGATTTCTGGGCATATATTATGCCTAATCCTAACATCTATATTCGGTCCCCAAAATAATACCAGGTTGAGAAAACCTTGTCCCAAATCAGCATCATGCTGTATTAAATAGCTGATTTTATAGAGTCTTAGAATGATATTTACTTCAGATGTTGCTCATATCCAAAGTCAATTAATGAACACACACCGCCGAGAAAAACCCAAAATGCTAGTGGTGGATGATGAACCAGATAATCTGGATCTACTTTATCGCACCTTTAGAAGAGATTTTCATGTCCTGAAGGCTGAGAGTGGAGTGCGTGCCTTAGAATTATTGGCCACAGAAGGTGAGGTGGCCATAATTATTTCTGACCAAAGAATGCCAGAAATGAAGGGGACAGAATTTCTCAGTCGTACCTTACCGCAGTTTCCTAATACTGTGCGAATTATTCTCACTGGTTTTACTGATATTGAAGACCTAGTTGAGGCGATCAACTCAGGACAGGTTTATAAATATATAACGAAACCCTGGGATCCGAGTGAGTTAAAAAATGTCGTGCAGAAGGCGACGGAAACCTATGAATTATTAAATCAGCGAGCCGAGGAATTATCACGGGCGCAGTTACAAACGGAACTGTTGACAAAAATTAATGATGTTTCTCAGCAAGCGGATGATTTTTCTATGGCTTTAAAACCTTTAGCTGGTGCTTTTGCCGAGACTTTTAATACTGATATTTGCATTTTGCAGATAGTCAAAGATAAGGCATTAACAGCAGAATACGGTATTTGGGGAGAATCGGCTCCGGCTAATAGTTGGTTAGCAGAGGATCCTCTCACGACTGGAGCGATCGCCTCAGAAAAGACCCAAGTAATTGTTAATACAACAGCTGAGGCTAATTTGACAAGTAACGAACACTATGAAAAAACAGGTATTAAATCCCATTTAGTCATGCCTTTGATTTATCGGAGCAACATAATTGGTGTTTTATCTTTGCAGTGGTGTCGTTCTGGTCAATTACATCCAGATGAAGTTAATACCTTAGTATTGTGTGGACAGCAGTTAGTTTTAGCTTTAGCCTGTTTGAGTTAGGTTCATAGATGTTAAAAATATTAATTAAAACTAATAACTAATTAATATTCATCTAAATTAAACCAGGGCATTTACCAATCACAGAAAAATACTACTGATCATCGGGGTTGAACTCATGCAAACAACTATTAAAAACGACTTAAAACTACTAACTGAGGATTTACAGCAATATTTAGCAGGATCGGACGGTCAAGATTCGCAGGTATTACAATGTACTTTAAAAGGGGGAACCCTGCTTGTCACCTGTGAACATTTAGCGGGAATAGACCTGAAATCAGAAAAGGTATTTCAGGATTTAGAAAAAATTATTCGCCAGCGTCTTAGTCCCGAAAATCCTAGTAGTTTACCGGAAAATACAGAAAAAGTCGGTATTTGTTTGCAATACAAAGATCATAAACATCCCTATGCCTATCATTCTTTCTTCACTACAGCAGTTAATAATGATCTAGGTGAAACCTTTACTGTGCAACCATATCAATTCCCCTTTGATTTGACAGAAACTAGTCAATCCCCTGATAATTATCTAACTGCTCCTGATTTATCGGAGGCGGATTTAGTCGATCAGATATTTAATAGTAATGATTATAGTAATAATGGGGAATTATCTGATCATTTAGGTCTATCTCAATCAATACCTCAGTCAGTATTAGAGAATAATCAAATTAATATAGCTAACTCCCTATTAGATCCTAATGATTTACAGTTAGAGGTGGAACCGGAAGGAGATTTTACAGAAAATAATCACTCAGGATCATCGGAAGATATAGATAATCCCTTTGATGTGCAGGAACTAGATTTAATTTTACCGGAAGATGAGTTACCGCCTGTTAGTGGTTATGAGTCTTTCGGTATGAATAATGCTACTGTTACAGAGTCAACTCAGACAATACCTGATACTTTATCGAAAGTCAATAATGATAATGATATTGCACTCAAGCGAGAAGAAATTGATCATTATTCTGAGAATGATGCTAATAATGATAATGATGATCAGCAGTCTGATGGCTTATCTCTATTTTCCCCTTTATTTTTATTAGGTACAATATTAAGTATTTTATTTGGGGTAGGGACTTTCTATCTATTAAGTCGTCCTTGTGTGATTGGTGAATGTAAGGCGATCGCCCAGGCAGAAAATTTAGCAAAACAGGCGACCACTACTTGGCAAAAATCACCCAATATTCAAAATACTGCCATAGCTGAAACTAAGTTAAATGAAGCAGTTGATCAATTACAAACTATTCCTTTTTGGTCTTTACAGCGGGGCAAAGCCGGGGAATTAGTCACTACTTATCAAACGCAAGCAGATCATTTTACTAGTTTAAAAACTGCCTTAGAAAAAGCTAATCAGGCAAGCATTTTCAGTCAAAAACCGCCCCATCCCGCTAGTACCTGGCAAAAAACTCAAACTCTCTGGCAAGAAGCGATCGCCCTATTAGAAGGCATACCGAAAGATAGTGAGACCTATAAAATAGCTCAACAAAAATTACCAGCCTATCGGCAAAATTTAGCCGCCGTGAAAAATCGTTTCACCCAGGAAAATTTAGGGGAAGAGAAATTAAAAGAAGCGGAAAAACTCGCTCAACTGGCTACCACCAAAGAAGCGATCGCCCAATTTCCCTCCAGTTGGGAAGAAATAGCCGGTTATTGGCAACAGGCGATCAAACAATTAAATATGGTTGTAGCTAGTACAATTGCCCATGAGCAAGCCCAAAAATTATTACCAGAATATGAAGCCAAATTAAAAGTCGCCGAAGAACGGAAAACCCTGGAAATAACTGGCGTAGAAAATTATGAACAGGCAATTTCTGCCTCTAGTCAAGCCAAAGTTTTTCAAGAGAAAAATGCCTGGAATGAGGCGGTAGAATATTGGCAAAAAGCGGTAGATGCGGCTCAAAAAGTACCAAAAGAGTCGACTTCTTATACAAAAATTCAACCTGTCCTCAATTCCTATACATCCGCTTTAGGGGAAGCCCAAGCCAAGCAACGAGAAATGATCAGGTTAACGGCTGCAAATGATAGTTTAGAAAAAATTTGTGGTGGTAATCCTTTGGTTTGTAACTATAGTGTGACTACGGATTTGATCACCGTCAAATTAAATCCTGAATATGTGAAAGATTTAAAACAAAATGCTAAGAACCAAAGACGGCGATCGCAGGTAGAAAAACGTTTACAAAATTTACAAGCTGCCCTAGAAAAAGTCAGTAATCAAGCCAGTATTCCCTTAGAAGTTTATAATCCAGAAGGTTTAAAAATTGGTACAAATAATCCTAATTAATTGAAAACTTGACAAAAAACCTTACTCAGGATAAAATCAAATGTTCTATATATTTTAGAGGTTAATGGAAGTGAGCGACAATCAATCAAACAATTATGGTGAATTTTACTGGTATGTAAGAGTAACTAAAGACGTATCAGATAACGGCGAATTAACGGTTATGGCCGATTATGCCAAGGTAGAAGATGGAGTATTAATTTTTATACAAAAGAAAGATGGGGAAGAAAAAATTAATATGGTTATCGCCCCTGGTAAGTGGTTAAATGCTTTTTTCACCTATAAAACCAGTTAAGTCAAAATTTTAAATTTAAATTTAATTTTAATTTTAAACAATTAAATTTTAGTATAAAACCGCCGAGGAATTAAGCTGCTATTCCTAACGGCGGTTTATTTATGGAGTGAAATATAAATTGATTTCCACCCAAAATATATACAGTAGGGGCAATTCATGAATTGCCCCTACTATTCTATGGTTGTGCAATACTATCTGGATTTTCCGGCGGAATTTTTTGTAAAGACTTCGCCTTATAAAAAGTTTCTAAACTATCTCGATCACCGACAAAACGCCAATGCCAAGGCTCATAACTGATACCTTGTAAATTATCCTTAGTAAAAGACAGTTCAAAACTAAAACGGGGCGCATTCGCCTGTAACCAAGTAAAAGCGGCAGTATCTTCAAAACTGATATTGAGATTAGTATTAGGAGCATTAGCATCACCAATATCAACGGCATAACCAGTATGATGTTCACTATAACCAGGGGGAGCGCTTACTTCTGCCCTTTTACTGGCAACTTGTACCCGTTCTTCTTTCACATCAAAAAATAAATATTCTTGCTCCTGAATAGTTCGATGACCGGACAATGGCACTAGAGTAATACCATCTATCGCCGCCGCATTTGCCATTTCTTCAAATTTTTTAGCGGCTGTGTAACGCATTTTCACATCACTACCCACCAAGGTTTTTAATTCTGTGGCAGGTGCTTCTGTGTAGGGTAAATGTCCTAAAACATTTTCTTCAGGAATAGAAGTTGTCGCCACGGTCGGGGCCACAGATGGTTCCACACTAGGAGAAGGTGTTAATACTGCTAATTTATCTGTCAGGGCAGCATTTCCCCCTAATAGGCCAAATTGCCAATATAAGCCCACAGTTGTGAGCAAGGCAATACCGCCCCAACCGATTAAACGCCAGATTAAGTTATTGGGTGATGGAGATTTACCAGATGGAGATTTGCCAGAACGAGCTGGCATCTCTTGATAATCATCCCGCACCGCTTCTGGAATATCATCGGTAAAAACCTCCGTTCCTTTTAGGGGCTTCTTCAAGTTACTCAAAACCATTTTCTCCTAGCTACCATCTATCAATAAAATTACTCACTGATATAACTAATTTAATCTGATGTATTGACATCTGGTTTTAGTTTTATCTAGTCAAACACAAAAATTTTTCTTAATAAAATTATTAATTATTAATTGAATTTATTAAGGCTTTTGTACCATTCTCGATAATCCGCTTGGGCCTACCAGGTTTGCGTTTATGTCTTTGACTAATCGAGCGATCGCTGGCAACAGCCAACTCTAAAGGGGTACATTTTAAGATTTCCAAAATGTCCAGGTACTTTTGAGGGGTCATTGTTGGTTCAGTTCGCCCCGTTTCCCAGTTACGAACACTGGTTTCACTTATCCCTAACTTATCTGCTACCTGTGCACGGGTAAGTGCTGCACGTTCTCTCAGGGCCTCCATATCCATACCTTCCGACATTCCCTCCATCATACTAGAATATTTTTTTGAAAACTGATTATTGGTCAAAATCAAAACTATTACACTATATATCAAAAAATGAAATATCGTCTAGTTTGTTTTTATTTTGTTTGAGGGATGAGCTATTCATAAAATTACCAAAATAACGGCATAGCTTTTATCATATCAGATAATTTATGTCAAGGATTTCCTGGATTTTTCACACGACAGATAGTCATGCTATGAGAATTATTATACTTTTTTTAATTTAACCCTTGTTCTAGGGGCAATTCATATTATTACACCTATGCCTAATCTATAAAACATCTGTTAAAGTACTAGTCAAGTTGGTTTGCAAATATCATAGAAATACTAAAAAAATATTACAAAAAGTATGTCAAAAAATTTAGCAGTTAATCCTATTGAGTGGCAGGGTGATCGGGTAATATTAATTGATCAAACTGTTTTACCTCATATCTATCAAACAGTAGAAATCACGACTTGGCAGGCAATGGCAGAAGCAATTAAAACTATGATTGTGCGTGGCGCTCCAGCTATTGGGGTAGCGGCTTCCTATGGTATGTATTTAGGGGCGAAAGACATTCAAACTAATAATCGGGAACAGTTTTTTAGAGAATTAGGGGCGATCGCTGAAAAGTTAAAGGCAACGAGACCGACGGCAGTTAATTTATTTTGGGCGATCAATAAAATTTGGCAAACTTTGCAACAAACTATTGGTGATGTCGATATTCTGAAGAATACTTTATTAGAAACTGCTAAGAAAATTCAAGCTGATGATCTGCAAACTTGTCGGGCGATCGGTGATCATGGTTTATCTGTATTACCAGACGCACCAAATAAATTAAATATTCTTACCCATTGTAATGCCGGTTCCTTGGCAACGGCTGGTTATGGTACAGCTTTAGGGGTAGTGCGTTCTGCCTGGCAAGCTGATCGTTTAGCCCGTGTTTATGCCGATGAAACTAGACCTCGTTTACAAGGAGCTAAGTTAACTACTTGGGAATGTGTGCAGGAAGGCATCCCCGTTACCTTATTAACTGATAATATGGCAGCTCATTCTATGAAATCAGGTTTAATTAATGTGGTAATTGTCGGGGCGGATCGGATTACTGCTAATGGCGATGTGGCTAATAAAATTGGTACTTACGGTTTAGCCCTAATTAGTAAAGCTCATCACATACCCTTTTTCGTGGCTGCCCCGGTTTCGACGATTGATTTTCAACTGGAAACAGGAGATGAAATAGTTATTGAAGAACGGGATCCAGTAGAAGTTTATCAAATTGGTGATACTCGTATTTGCCCGGAGGGAGTAGATTTTTATAATCCGGCCTTTGATGTAACTCCAGCTAGTTTAATTGCGGGGATTATTACAGAATACGGTGTCTTTTCTCCCCATGAATTGCGGCAGTTACAGAAGATGAAAAAATCTTTTTAATTGATATAGCAATTTTATTCACACCGTTTTATTCACACCGTAGGGGCAATTCATGAATTGCCCCTACTCTTTTCGGTGGAAAACAACTATAAAAATTATTTTTTTAATCAATGTAAAGTTTTGTAAAAAATAGTTACAATATGTAAAATAATTAAACACCCTATTTATTAGCAGGACATCATGGTAGGAACTTTTGCAAGTCAGTCGGCTCAGGCATTAACAGATACAAATAGTCAGGAAAAAATTTTACCGCCCTTTGCCACCCGACATATTGGTCCGCAAGATCGAGATGTGGCAGCTATGTTAGAAGTATTGGGCCTGGCTAGTTTAGATGAATTAATTGATCAAACTATTCCCGCCAATATTCGTTTAGCCAAACCGTTAGATTTACCGGCTCCCCTCACAGAATCTGCAGCGTTGGAAACATTACGGGCGATCGCCCAATCAAATCAGGTATATAAATCCTATATTGGCATGGGTTATGCTGACTGTATTACGCCGGCGTTAATCTTACGTAATATTTTAGAAAATCCGGGTTGGTACACGGCTTATACTCCCTATCAAGCAGAAATTGCTCAAGGTAGATTAGAAGCCCTGTTAAATTTTCAAACCATGATTACTGATTTAACAGGTTTAGAAATAGCTAATGCTTCCCTTTTAGATGAAGCAACGGCAGCAGCGGAAGCCATGACCATGAGTTTTAATTTGTGTAAAACTAAAAGCAATATATTTTTTGTTGATCAAAATTGTCATCCCCAAAATATTGAGGTAGTTTCTACTAGAGCAAAGCCTTTAGGGATTGAGGTTGTTGTTGCTGATTATCAGACCTTTGATTTTAGTCAAGGCATATTTGGAGCGTTATTACAATATCCAGCAACGGATGGAACCATTAATGATTATCAAGCATTCATTCAAAATGTCCATGAACAAGGCGGTTTAGTCACCGTAGCAGCCGATCTATTAAGTTTAACTTTACTGACACCACCAGGCGAATTTGGTGTAGATATAGCCGTCGGTAATACTCAGCGTTTTGGTGTACCGTTAGGCTACGGCGGTCCTCATGCGGCTTATTTTGCCACGAAAGAAAGTTATAAACGGCAAGTACCAGGACGCATAGTCGGTGTATCTAAAGATGTACATGGTAATCCAGCTTTACGATTAGCTCTGCAAACTAGAGAACAACATATTCGGCGGGATAAGGCGACTAGTAATATTTGTACAGCTCAAGTTTTATTAGCGGTGATCGCTGGAATGTATGCGGTATATCATGGTCCCCAGGGTTTACGTCAGATTGCGAATAATATTCATAATTTAACGGTGACTTTAGCGGATGGTTTAACTAAATTAGGTTATCAAATTAGTAACGCCACATTTTTTGATACTATTTGCGTGGAATTGTCTAGCCAGAGTGCTATTCATAGTGCGTCAGAAATTATTAAATTATGTGAGCAGGAAAAAATTAATTTAAGATTATTAGACGAACAAAAAGTTACTATTTCCCTGGATGAAACTACGACAGAACAAGATGTTTTTCAATTATTAACTATCTTTGCCAATCATCAACCGTTACCAGCAATACCTGTTTTTCATGATGTAAAATCTGGGGCGATCGCCCGGTTTGCTCGCAGTAGTGAATATTTAACTCACCCGGTATTCCAGCAATATCACTCGGAAACAGAATTATTACGTTATATTCATCGTTTACAAGCGAGGGATTTATCCTTAACTACCTCGATGATTCCCCTCGGTTCCTGCACGATGAAATTAAATGCCACAGCGGAAATGATCCCAATTACTTGGGCAGAATTTGGTAAAATACATCCCTTTGCCCCCTTAGCCCAAACCGAAGGTTATCGCATATTATGTGAACAGTTAGAAATCTGGTTAGCAGAAATAACTGGTTTTGCTGGGGTATCATTACAGCCAAATGCTGGTTCCCAAGGGGAATACACAGGTTTATTAGTCATTCAAAAATATCACGCCGAACGAGGTGATACTCACCGTCATATTTGTTTAATCCCAGAATCTGCCCATGGTACAAACCCCGCTTCTGCCGTTATGTGTGGTTTAAAAGTTGTACCTGTGAACTGTGACGACCAAGGGAATATAGATGTGAATGATCTGCAAGCAAAAGCCGAAAAACATCAAGCCAATTTAGCCGCTTTAATGATCACCTATCCTTCTACTCACGGTGTATTTGAAGAATCTGTGCAGGAAATCTGTCAAATTATTCATGAAAACGGTGGGTTAGTTTATATGGATGGAGCCAATATGAATGCCCAAGTTGGGTTATGTCGTCCTGGTGATATTGGGGCAGATGTTTGTCATTTGAATTTACATAAAACTTTCTGTATTCCCCATGGAGGCGGTGGTCCGGGTATGGGTCCCATTGGTGTGGCAAAACATTTAGTTCCTTTTTTACCCGGTCATAGTGTGGTGAAATTAGGTGATGAACAAAGTATTGGAGCCGTATCCGCTGCTCCCTGGGGCAGTGCCAGTATTTTACCGATTTCCTGGATGTATATTGTCATGATGGGTAATATCGGTTTAACAGAAGCAACGAAAGTAGCAATATTAAATGCTAACTATATTGCTAAACGTTTAGCCAACTATTATCCGGTTTTATATAAAGGTAAAAATGGTTTAGTTGCCCATGAGTGCATCTTAGATTTGCGATCGCTGAAAAAAACGGCAGGGATTGAGGTAGATGATATTGCCAAAAGGTTAATGGATTATGGTTTTCACGCCCCGACAGTATCCTGGCCGGTCGCTGGTACGATGATGGTGGAACCAACAGAAAGCGAATCAAAGGCAGAATTAGATCGGTTTTGTCAAGCGATGATTAATATTCGGCAGGAAATTGCCATGATTGAAAAAGGGTCAATGGATGCCGAGAATAATCCTTTAAAAAATGCTCCCCATACGGCTCCTAGTTTATTAACTGATGATTGGCAACATCCCTATTCCCGGCAACAGGCGGCTTACCCGGCTGAATGGACGAAGGAACATAAGTTTTGGCCGGTGGTTGGGCGGATTGACAATGCCTACGGCGATCGCAATTTAATTTGTAGTTGTATTGGTATGGAGGCTTATCAGGAGGATTAGTTAATTACGATAAATTATGTCACCCTGAATTTTAATTAAATATTTAGGGTGATGTATTATTGTTACAGTTTATTAGACCATTTCTCTAAAGCTAGATATACTAAAGATTCCAGTGATTTATAGCAATTACTATAATCAATAGTTAAGTCCATGCCTGTTTTTTGTTTTGTAAGTTCTACATCAAATTTATAAAACTGTATTTGTTCCAATAAAACAGGGCTGTAATTATCTTGGATACTTTTTTTACTCTCCCTCACGGCTTTAATATATTTTTTTGCAGTTACGCTATTAATATTTAAATAATAATCGTGCTGTCTTCCATTATTATCATAAACAAAAAAATTGGTATAAGAATTTTGACCTTTTTGTATGGTCTTTATAAGATTATTTAACTCTCTTCTCCTACGATTAATTTCTGTACCTATTCCGCTAGTAACATAACCTTCTATTAATGTTTGGTATTGCCAATCTGTCCAAATAATAGCACGACGAATTTGTGAACTATGACCGCATTTTAAAGGAATCCATAAAAATAATAAAATGTTGCCATCTTTGTCAGATGAAAATTCAGCACAATATTTACTAGTTTTATTATGACCATTGCCATATAAAATACTGCCAGCAATAGCTATTTCTTGCATTTTTCGATCAAATAGAAGTATCTTTTGCCGAATTTGTAAAATTTTTTCTTGTTCTGCTTCAGAACAATTTTTCATTAACTTGAATAAAGTATTGGGAACTGGTGGAAGGTCATTAGGTTGCTCTTCTTCGTGAGGAATCTCTATTTTAAAAATTTTACCTTGATCAATATCTTTTAAATTGAGATAAAAATTAGATTCTTTTTGCTCAATAGCAAACTGTAAGAACTGAAATTCTAGTTGATGGTATAGCCGATCTATTGAATTGTCTCGGTGAAAAGAAGGAGCGATCGCTATTAAATGAACAGGTAAATTATAATCAATCTGATTAGCAAAAGGTTTTTCTTCTAGCAAAGCATGATAATAACGAGTTAATTGTTGTACAATTCCTCTATCTTCTGTATTCTTCAACTCTAATACCACTAAGCGATTAGTCGAATCAGTTGCTAAAATATCACAACGTTGATTTTTTACAATATATTGTCGAGCTAATCCTTTAAGTCCTAAAGTCTGACTTAAATGCAAAAATAAGAAGTCTTCTAATATTTCTTCATTGTTAAACTGCCAGCCTAAAGCAGTTTTATTTAAGTGAAAATTATTAGTGATCATTATTAAATTTTATATCTATGAACCTTTACATATTTTTTATTTGTAAAAATTATAAAGTCTATTGGGTATCTCTTGTTAAAATCTTGATTTTTAAAATTTGAGCTTATTGGCATGGCGGCGTATCAGACAGATTAGTTTAATCACAATAAATCTGTTGTCACCCTGAATTTTAATTAAACATTAAATATTTAGGGTGATGTATATTTTTAATATTTCCAATATTTTCTATTATTGGGCTGAAGGTGAATCTATCCTGGAAAAGTTTTCTTAAAAAATTTTGTAATAAATAATTCTGTAACGAATTTTTAGCTGAAATAATCAACTATTGAAAAAGCATAATAAATTATCAAGCAGAATAATTGTTAACTACTTTCACAGACTTAAACAACTGGTAAAGTTTCCTCTGAAATATCAGTAATAGTCAGAGCCTGCGGTTCACAATATTTCACATGAGCCGTAATCCCTTGAGCCCCTTCTAAACTCAAATCCTCTACATAACCATTGATCTCATCACTCGCTTCTATTTCTGTATGAAACGGCCCGAAATAATAGGTACAGGTAGGATTAGTAGTACAAACTTCTATCCACCAGGCTAGTCCTAAAGGTTCCAACATATTAATTTTCCTCAATTAATCAAAAATAATAAATAGTGAACCACTGCTTACATAATCTGAGATTTGCGGTAGTCCACCATTTATCAATGAGTTTCACCTTTTGTTATAATCTGTCAACTGAGATTTTTCAAGTAGGAAATCAGACAAAAATCTACGGAGACAAGCGCAGACGGTTAATCCAGCGTTGTCGATAAATTTCATAAAGTGTCATACCTGTTGCCACCGATACATTTAAACTAGGGGTTTTTCCTATTAATGGTATGGAAATTAACAAATCACAATTTTTCTGGACTAATAGGCTCAAACCTTCTCCCTCACTGCCTACTACCAGGGCGATCGCCCCTTGGAAATCTATTTTGGTAATTTCTTGGCCGTTACCTGCATCTGTACCATAAACCCAAAAATCGGCAGCTTTTAATTCTTCTAAAGCCCGATTCAAATTCACTACACGAGCGACGGGGAAATGTTCTAAGGCTCCGCTGGCAACTTTCATAACAGTGGATGTGATCCCGACAGCTCGCCGTTGTGGGATCACTAAACCTTGCGCACCAATTGCTTCCGCTGTTCTAATAATTGCCCCTAAATTGTGGGGATCGGTAATACCATCGGCAACTAAAATCACTGGTTGTTCACTTTTCGCTTTTGCCTGAACAATCATCTCAGTTAATTCATGATATTCATAGGGGCAGACTTGAGCCGCGATCCCTTGGTGATGGGCACCTTTAGTAATATGATCTAGTCGTCGATCCGTTACTTCATCAATTACCGTACCATTGGCTTTTGCTTCATTTAACAAAGTATGAAAACGGGGATCATAACGTAAAGGAGAAATCACCCAAATTCTATGTAATTGGTGTTGATTTTTAATAGCAGCTTGTACCGAATGACGACCATAAATTAGGTCAATATCATCCTCAGCATTTTCTGCTAAAAAGTCTGCTTCATAATCATTAGAATAGGATATTTTTTGAGCGGTATAACCTTCACGATTGATCGGTTTTACGCTTTCACTACCACTAGCTTCATAAGGGGTTCTTTCTGGGGATGAATAATTAGGTCTATTATCACCATAACGAGCTCTTTTATTATTGTCAGAATAGCGAGCCGGTCTATCATCATTGTAACGGGGTTTATCACCCGCATAACGAGAACGTTTATCATCACTATAACGGGGCTTTTCATCAGAAGAATAGCGAGAGCGTTTATCATCGCTATAACGGGGTTTATCGCCTGCATAACGAGATGGTTTGTCATCGTTGTAACGGGGTTTATCGTCGCCATAACGGGCAGGTTTGTCATCAGAATAGCGAGGTTTATCGCCTGTATAACGAGAGCGTTTATCATCGTTATAACGGGGCTTATCTCCTCCAGCATAACGGGCAGGTTTGTCATCAGAATAGCGAGTTTTATCGCCTGTATAGCGGGAGCGTTTATCATCGTTATAACGGGGTTTATCTCCTGTATAACGAGATGGTTTGTCATCGTTATAACGAGGTTTATCATCGGAATAGCGAGAGCGTTTATCATCATTGTAACGAGGTTTTTCATCAGAATAGCGAGAACGCTTATCATCATTGTAACGAGGTTTTTCATCAGAATAGCGAGAACGCTTATCATCGTTATAACGGGGTTTGCCACCACCGGATGATGATGGTTTACCAGAAGAGGAAAATTTTGACTTCCCACCAAAGCTACCACTTCTACCCGGTCTATGATCAGAAGAACGCTGAGGACCACCAGATGATCCGCCAGATGAACGAAAATTTTTAGTCATGATTTTGTTGTAGAGATTAAATTAAAAAAATTGGAATTGAGGGATACTGACTGACTCTATTGCACATAAGCACAATAGTGAAATTAACTCTTAGTGATTTACAAATATTTACCAGTATTTATCAAGGTCTATCAAGGTTTATCAATATTTACGAAAGTTGCATGATTGACTGATATTTAGAAAAATTTATTAATATATTTTACCAATATATTTTGAACCTGATCTAACTTAAGCAAATATATAACAAATATTCTAACAGCTTTTGATGATTCTCAATTGTCATTCATAGATAAACCAACTCAGGGCGATCGCCCTGTTTGTTCTTCTAGCAAAATAGCAACTATTAAGTTTTGCTTAAATGTTAATCAAGGTTAATCAAGTAAGTAAAAATCTCAGATAATCGTTGCCGATCTGTTAAATATAAATAACCAATTAAAGCCTCTAAACTAGTCGCTTGTTGATAAACTTCCGGGTCTAAACGCTTCGGACAACCGAAGGCCGCATTCCGCCCCCGTCGCAGAATCTCTAATTCTGGATTAGTCAAATACGGTTTAATTAAGGCTAAATCTTGGGCCTGAGCTTCTGCTCTCACTTTAGCTACAACCATTTGATGATAGTTATGTAGTCGTTTAGCAGGCAGTAAAAAATAACTGCGAAAATACAACTCATACACAGCATCTCCCAAATAAGCCCAAGCCGCTGGAGATACTCTTTCTATTTCTGTTGGTGTAACTTGCAGATCATTGATTTCCGTCAAATCAAAATAACCACGACTCTCATTAATACTGGTTAACTTTATCTTGAATTGGCTACATGGAAAGAATCCCACACTCTAATTATTAACTCTAATGATTAATACTTCACAGTTAATAAATTAGGGTGGGGACTTATCTCATGATGCACCAGATTCAGCATTAGAAGATGGCGGGGATATTTGCTGTAATGCCACTTCCACTGAAGGTTGTAAACTTAAGAATTTTTCCAACCGGACTAATTTCACCGTTTGAGTAACACGGGAATTAGAAACAATTTGTAGGGTTCCCGTTGCATTTTGGGTGGCTTTCGCTATTTGCACCAAGGCCCCTAAACCAGAACTATCAATAAAATCAATTTGTGATAAGTCTAAAATGATATTCTTCGGGCCAGAGTCCATATGACCAATTAAGGTCTTACTGAATATGGCCTCAGAAAATGCGTCTAATAATCCCGTCAGGCGGAATATTTGATAGTTTTCCCCTACTTCTCGTGTGCCTCTTAAGCTCACTGTCAGGTTTAACTTTTTCGGTTCTGAAATGGTATCCCTCCTACAAACAATTGCAATATATTAATTACGGCTAGTTAACTTTTACTGAAATCAAAATAAGCATAATATAACATTTCTCTTCTTTAATCTAGTTAGTCGTGATAATCTTTACAATCTTTGGCCAATAGTTAAGATTAACCTTAATCTGTAATTCACGAGGTCATTAAACAGCGTAGGGGTAATTGATCAATTACCCCTACTGCCTAGATTAGGCTATATTAAATTTCACAAAATCTGACAAATCAAAATTTCTATTTGCTTTGCCGATGTTCCCGCATTGCCTGAATAAACTGACAGAATAGATAATCAGCATCATGGGGGCCGGGACTAGCTTCTGGGTGATATTGCACGGAGAATAGGGGTAAAGATTTATGTTTTAAACCAGCTACTGTCTGATCATTCAAATTGAAATGGGTAATTTCTAAGTCCTTAGCTAAAGAATCAGCCGAAATAGCAAAACCATGATTTTGACTAGTAATTTCTACTTTCTCAGTTAAGCCGGCTGGTTGATTTAAACCCCGATGACCAAATTTTAATTTAAAGGTTTCTGCTCCCAAAGATAAACCTAATATTTGATGCCCCATACAAATACCAAAGATCGGTTTATCTGCTTTCACTAATTCTCTGGCGGTAGTAATTCCCTCTGTTACCGCTGAAGGGTCGCCGGGACCGTTAGAAAGAAAAATACCATCGGGATTATATTTTAATATTTCTGCTGTGGGAGTATTTGCTGGTACGACAATCACCCGACAACCAAAACTCGCTAACCGTCTGAGAATATTCCGTTTCACCCCAAAATCGATCGCCACAACAGTGAATTGTTCACCCTTAGCTGAGTTGACATCAGGACTAAATTCCCATAATTCTCCTGTCACTTCTGACCACTCATAAACTTTGGGGGTGCTGACTTCTTTCACTAAATTTAATCCATTCATATCAGGGGCCTTTCTCACTTCCTCTAAAAGATTGGCCGGATCTAATATTTCTGTCGATATGCCGCCGTTAATTGCCCCGACGGTTCTTAATTTACGGGTAAGGGAACGAGTATCAATGCCATAAATCCCCGGAATATTATGTTCCTTCAAATAATCAGTCAGGGATTGGGTAGAACGCCAATTACTGGGACGGTGACAAATATTCCGGGCGATCGCTGCTTTCACATAGGGGCGATCAGATTCTTCATCCTCCTGATTAACTCCCGTATTACCTAATTCAGGATAGGTAAAGGTGACAATCTGACCGCAATAGCTAGGATCAGTTAATACCTCTTGATAACCCGTCATACCCGTATTAAATACCACTTCTCCTAATACCGTACCCGATGCCCCAAAGGAAAATCCCTCATAGGTTGTACCATCTGCTAATACTAATAAAGCTGGTTGGGCAGTTTTGTTCATTATTTCTCTCTAAAATACTAATTATGGTTAATTTATGGATATACAAGACTTACCAAATACAATAGATATAGGGTGTGCAACCAGGTAGTTGCCTATAATTATCGGCCTAGCTAAAGAATAATTAAACACAGGCCAATTTCTATGACGGTAAACTGGCTAATTGTTAACTAATATTTTCCTAACTGTCAATAATAGAATGTCAATTCCTATACTTAAAAGTAATTTATCTACTTGGCCAGCAAATAATTCTCATACAAAATCATGGGGAAAATAATATGACTTTTTTATTGAAACCAATACAACTATTTTCACCGGGGTTATGGTTAACCAGTCTTTTGCTTATATTACCAATACCAAAAGCGATCGCCCAGGAAGCAGAGGGCTGTTTTATGCGGACTACCTCTGGTAAAATCGTCAACCTTACCTCCTCAGTTTGTCAACTTAATCCACCAGAAGCGATCGCCCCTGTCGGGGGAGCTAAGGCGGGTACTTATACTATTCCCATTAAACGGCGGGAAGCTAATATTCCCGTTGTGGATGTAACTTTTAATGGCAAGGAAACCTTTGAAATGCTATTAGATACGGGGGCCAGTGGTACAGTTATTACCCCAGAAATAGCCAAGGCTCTGCAAGTGAAACCAACAGGAGTAGTGAAAGCAGATACACCTAGTCAACAGGATGTAGAGTTTACTATTGGTAAACTAGCATCTATTCAAGCCGGTGGTTTAGTTTCTCAAAATGTTGATGTGGCTATTTCTCCCGCCCTTGATATTGGTCTTTTGGGACAGGACTTTTTTGGTGGCTATGACATCACTATTAAAGAAGAAGTAATTGAATTAAAAATTAGGAATAATAGCTGATTTCACAGGCTTTCCGGCTTTTTGTAGTTAAGAGCGATTGCTCAATTATGCCGAGGGTAGGGTAACAAAGGAGAGGTAATTGATTAATTATTCCTAAGTTTTGCTATAGCCTAATTAATACTAAAAGTCCCCTTTTGTGCTATAAAAATTTTCATTCGAGAAAATCATTGAGGAGTAAGGAGTTTAATTTTATGGGACTATTTTTTGAAGTATTAAGTGCTATCAATAACCCCAACCAAAAAGCAACTATTGAACAACTAGGTTCCATGGTTAGTTCTGTACAACAGTTAGCGGCTGACAAAAATATTGATGCTGCTACCATGCAAACAGTCATGTCAACAGTCGGGGGATTTTTACGTCCAGCCTTACAACAACAAAAAAGTTTGGGTGGCATGGACCAGTTACAAAACTTAATCGGTCAAGTTGCCGGTGGCGGTGGTGCTGGTGGTGCTGGTGGTGGTTTAGGGATGCTATCTTCCCTCTTGGCTCCCCAATTACAAGGGCAAATAGTAGAAAAGTTATCTCAAATCACTGGTTTAAGTCCTAGTGTTTTAGAAGGTGTAGTTTCTAGTGTATTACCAGGTATTATGGGCTTGTTTAATATGGGTGGTGGTTTTCCTGGTGCAAAAACAGAAAATCCTCTATTAGCTTCTTTTCTCGATAGCGATAATGATAAAGATGTCGATTTAGGTGATGTTCTCAAATTTGCTAATCGTTTTATGAATCCTGCCCGTTAATTCACGTGAATTTATTACAGTTAATAGAATTATTAAAAAATTATTAGGGGTAATATTACCCCTATTTTATTTTTTTAGGTTTTATTATTAAGGAACCTGCCAGATTCTGTCATGATAATTACTTAAATCAGCATAAGGATCCGGTGCATCATGACTATGACTGTGGTGTCCGTGATCGTGTCCGTGTCCGTGATCATGGGAATGATGATCATGAGCATGATGAGAATGATCATGATGATGTCCGTGATTATTCCCGTCTTTAATAGCACTCAGACGGAATTTACACATCTCACAATTCATTTGTACCTGCCCTAATTGGGTTTCAATTTCCCTTTCCCTTAATAGGGTTAATAGTTCTGAGGCAGTTCCCATTTCCGCTAAACATTGCATATTAATGTCGGGATATAACTCCTGTTGTTGAGCTGTTATATCAAAGATTTTTTTAACTAAGGCCCCGGTAAAAAGGAAGTAGGGCAAAACAATAATTCGTTTTGGTTCGTACAATCTAGCCCTAGCAAAACCTTCTTCTAAACGGGGATGGGTAATACCAATAAAACAGGTTTCCACAGTTTTATAACCACTACCTTCCCATAAAATGCGAGCCATTTTATAAACATCACCATTCGCATCAGGATCGCTAGAACCCCGACCAACAAATAATAATACGGTTTCTGAACGAGGAATAGTGGGATGCTCTATCGCTTCTAAGCGGGCTTTCCATAAATCAATAATTAGGGGATGAATACCAAAATGCCGCCCATAATAAAACTTTAATTCTGGATGTTGTAGCTTACCCCGATCTAACTCGTTGGTAATATCAAATTTATTATGACGAGCCGCAAATAATAGTAAGGGCACTACAGATATTTCCGTATGACCTGCCTCTAAGCATTGATTAATACCCACTTGAATATTCGGTTCAGTCAATTCTAAAAAGCAGGGAATCACTGGGCGAGATAAATCTAAATTTTGATAAGCTGTAGCGAAATCTAAGAAGGTTTGCCGACCATCCTCATCCCTTGTACCATGACCAACTAATAATAAGGGGCGATTTAAGGGCAATGGTGAAAATTCTGGTTGATAATCGGTTTGGGCTATCAATTTTTGATTGTTAATTTCTGATTGATGAGAGTGTTGATCAGTTAATACCATGGGTTAAAATATTTTGCTTGAATGCTATGTAATCTAACAAAAATTTGCAAAAATCTCAATCCCTCTCTAGGGGATCGCTTTTTTCGGGCGATCGCTAGAATATATTTTAACAAAATTAACAACAAATTATTAACTATTTTATCAAGTGTAGCAAGATATTCGCCCTATAAATCTAAAAAAATTGCTGATAATTCTCATGATGACAATATATAGCAATAGCTTGTGGTTAGGTTAATTGAGCAATTGACCTATTAGTAGAAAAGTCCTGATCAACCATATAGCCAAATTCAATCTATCGATATACAAAAATTTGTTAATAAACCCACCGTAGGGGCAATTCATGAATTGCCCCTACTAGCCCAGGATGAAAACCGCTCGCTATATTAATTTTTCTCATCACTAAAAATTAGTAAAACGCTGAACAGATGGACATTGATTTTTTTTCAATAATTTTGTCTAAATTTAAGTATGGTCTAGGGGACGAATATTATAAATATTTCATGCCCCAAATATTATAGTATTAATCTCTGAAATACTTGTGACAAAAGCAATTCACCTATTTAAATCAAGCAATATTTAATACTGCCCTCTGTCAATAGGAATAGTTATTTTAAGAAAAATTTAATAATGTTCAAAAATAACTAACAGATTTGAGGATAAACAGATAAGATATTAGGCTTACCTTAGAATATTCCAAATTCTTAACTTAAATAAAAAATGATTGACACTATTACAGATTCTCAAGAAAATTTACCCAGAGAAATACGTGTGGCCCAGCTACGTAATTTAATTGAGACCTTACAAATTGCTGATGAAGTGGCTAATAAACATTATTTGATCACTAGTTCTGAACTTGCCGATTTAATGGACATTAATGCTAGTGCCGTAACTAGTCGGGGAGATAATTGGGTTTGGCGAAATTGGATAATTTCCAGGGTACGGCGGGAGGGAAATCAAATCCTTTGGCAATTAGAAAGAGTAGAAGATTAACAATAGTAATTTTCTGATCAAGGCAGTATTAGTCTAATATTAAGCCTTGTATAACCAGCAATTATAGTTTGTTTTCCTAGACAAAAAACAGCTATAAATAATATTTATATTTCAATCATCAATGACTAAAAATAAGCACTTTCCTGGCAAAAATTGGGCAGAAATTGGGGCAGTGACCACCCGTATTTTAACGGAATTATGGAGACGCAAACGTAATTTAATATTCTGGGCAATATTTCCTGCTTTAGTATTAATTCTCAATAGTGTAATTTTGGCGGAACGAGCGCAATTAACTACGGATCGGGCTTTTGCTCTAGCGGCTCCGGGAACTTTAGTCGGGGCTGCTTTATTTTTTAGTTGTACGGGGGGAACTCTCTCTACTATTGTGGCAGAAAGGGAACAGCAAACTTTAAAACGTTTATTTTTATCACCGATGAGCGGTTTATCTTATTTTATCGGTATTTTCCTCGCTCACTTTACGATTGGGGTCGGACAGGCTTTATTTATTTATGCGATCGCCTTTTTTATGAAAGCAGAAATCGCCGGTTCTCTGCTCTTAGGTTGGTTAATTATTTTTCTCAGCATGATTGCTTACGTGGGAGTCGGTTTTATTCTTGGTGCTAATTTAGCCAAACGCACTGAGGATGTGAATAGTTTAGTGGCGACCTTTGGTGTACCGTTATTAATATTAGGTGGCGTATTTATTCCTAGTTCGGTATTTCCCAAGAATTTATTAAGTTTAGCGAAATTCAATCCGGTTTATCATATTAACCAGGCTCTCACTGCCGTGTGGGCTGATAATAAAACCATGGCAGAAATTAGCGATCATCTCTGGTTTCTGGTGATTTTTGCCGTATTAATGGTGATCGGGGCTTGGTTATCCTATCAACAGATGTTATATACGGAAAGACGATTGTAGCAGTTTTGACTATTATTGCTGATAATTTGCCAAAATATTATAGGATTAGTGAAGTTAATAAAAAATTTCATCAATCATAATAAATTCATAGCTTGTGCTGAAAATTGATAACTTAAGCAAAATTTATGGTCAGCAAAGAGTATTAGAAAACTTAACTTTGCACATTGCTCCGGGGGAAATATACGGTTTATTAGGACCGAATGGAGCCGGTAAAACCACTACGATTAATATTATTTGTCATCTGCTAAAAGCCGATCATGGCAAAATTACGATTGCCGGTCAACCTATTTCTGCTCAAACAAAATATTTGATTGGTATTGCTCCCCAGGAAAATTTATTTTATAAAAGTTTGAGTTGTCGGGAAAATTTATTATTTTTTGCTCGTTTATATGGTTTTAGTCAAAGGCAGTGTCAGCAACAAGCTCAACTTTGTTTAGAAGCAGTAAATTTATTACCCCAGGCGGATCGGGATGTGGAAACTTTAAGCGGTGGCATGAAACGCCGTTTGAATACGGCGATCGCCCTGGTACATCAACCAAAATTATTAATATTAGATGAACCGACTACCGGCCTAGATATTGAAACCCGTTATGAAATGTGGGAATTGATCAAACAATTACAAGGGCGGGGCATGACGATTTTATTAACTACTCATTTGTTAGATGAAGCAGAAAAATTGTGTGATCGGATTGGTATTCTCAAACAGGGTAGTATTATCGCCGAAGGCAGTTTATCAGAATTACAACAGGTAATCCCTGCTCAAGAAATTATCACCTTGAAAACCATGGAACCAGAACGGGCGATCGCTATTGGGGAAAAATTTGGTTTAGTACATCGGTATTATGGCGGTGATTTAGCTTTTTGGTCTAGGGAAACCCTAGAATTACCAGAAATCATGAATATTTTTCAAGGTATTAAAATTGAGGCGATCGCCCGGCAAAATGTCCGGTTAGAACATATTTATTTAGAATTAACCAATAGTTGATTTTTTGAGAATCAAGAGCAATTAGGTATTTGATCTGAATATATGTCCAACGAAAGGACAAAAAACGTGAAGAAGAGAGCTAATATAGTATTATATAGCAACCTTCAATTATCTATGGTCGGATCAATTGATCAATTGCCCCGATAGCAAGACTTAACTAGGAAAAATAACCAGTCAAATAGGATTGCTATAATTGATTAACCTTATTTAGAAAAACAAAAATATGAACAGTAATCAAGAAAAATTTTTGGTAATGAAGAAAATCGGTATATCAACAGCCGTAATTAGTCTATTAGGCTGGCAATTAGGCTTACAAGCCAAAAACCCGCCGCCCTTCCAGGTAGCAGTGGACTTTCCTTCCGCTCCAGATAGGGGAGCGCCATCTCGCACTGGAGACGGTGGCACCCGTAGTGCCTCCGCCTGTATTGCCTCAAATGCCGGCAAAATTACCGCCATTGTACCTAATAATAACGTTGCTACCACCGTAGCCACCAATCCGAGTATTTTCGTGTATATGCCTGAAAACAAAGCCAAATCCGCAGAAATAACGATTAGTGATGCGACAGGCAAAGATGTTTATAGCAGTAAATTGGCGATGAATAATGAAAGCGGTATTATCAGAATAGATTTACCGGATATTCTCAAGTCAGGGCGGATTTACGATTGGCAAGTTGTCTTAAATTGTACTGGCGATATTAATGTGATTGACCTGGGTAGTAACCCCTCCATACAGGGTAAAATAGAAACAGTACAGGTGAGTGATGACCTGCAAACTCAACTAGCGTCAGCCCAAGCAAATTCTTTAGAATTAGCTAAAATATATGCTCAAGCCGGAGTTTGGCAAGAAACCTTAAAAACTTTAGCCGATTTGCGTCAGGAATATCCAAAAGAATGGGTAGAACTATTAAAATCAGTTGGTTTAGATTCTCTCAGTCAAGAAAATATTAGCAATTGTTGCCAGGTCAGTCAATGATTTTGATAAATTCATGGTCAAAACAGAGAAAATAAAAAAAGTTTCCCAATTTAAAATTTGGCAAAGTTTTATCTGGCAATGGCGTGGCATTTGGATTACTACTCCCGTAGTGACAGGAATAGTGATCATGCTACGCTTTTTTGGTTTATTACAATCGTGGGAATGGGCGGTTTATGATCAATATATGCGTTTGCGTCCCCCCGAACCACCCGATCAACGGGTTGCCATTGTTGGTATTAGTGAAGCTGATGTGAGAAAACTAGGGCGTTGGCCTATATCCGATGGGGATTTAGCCAAATTATTAAATAAAATTAAAGCAAGAAAACCGAGGGTGATCGGTTTAGATTTATATCGGGATTTGTCTGTACCGCCCGGTCATGAAAAATTATTAGAAGTATTTAATAATACTCCCAATTTAATCGGTATTGAAAAAGCAATCGGGGAGGAAGAATGGGAAGTAGTGCCTCCGCCTCCTGCCTTAGAAAAGAAAGGGCAAGCGGGAGCCAATGATTTAATTTATGACGCTGATAATACTAGACGCAGAGGTTTATTATTAGTCAATCGGGATGGCAAAACTATTTATAGTTTTAGTCTATTATTAGCAGCCACCTATTTAGATAAATTAGGGATTAAACCAGAATTAGCAGAAAATACTGATAATTGGTGGAAATTTAATAATACAATTTTCCCGCCCTTGGATGAAAATGATGGGGGTTATGTACACGCTGATGCCGGCGGTTATCAACTATTAATGAACTATCGAGGACCGACGGGAACCTTTGAAACAGTCTCTTTCATGGATATATGGGAAAATAAATTACCACCGGAGTGGGGCAAAGATCGAATTATTTTAATTGGGGCGGTGGGAGTCAGTTTTAAAGATATTTTTCCCACGCCTTATAGCAGTAGTTTATTAAGAGTCGAAAAACCCATGTCGGGGGTAGAAATTCATGCTAATTTAGTCAGTCAAATTCTCAGTGCCACTTTAGACGATCGCCCCTTAATGAAAACCTGGTCAGAACCAGCAGAATATTTATGGATCCTATTTTGGTCAGGAGTAGGAGCCGTATTAACTTGGAATTTACGTTTAATTGGCGGGGTAAATTCTTTTGACTGGGTAAAAGTAGGAGCCTTTTTTATCGCATCAGGTAGCTTATTAACCATTACCTACGGAGCTTTTTTACGGGGTTGGTGGTTGCCAGTCGTGCCACCCTTTTTAGGTTTAGCTGGTAATGCGATCGCTATTACTAGTTATATTGCTCGCAGTGCTGGTGATATTAGAAAAACCTTCGGGCGTTATTTAAATGATGAAGTGGTAGCTAACTTATTAGAACATCCAGAGGGTTTAAAATTAGGAGGAGAGCGACGAAAAATTACCATCTTCACTTCTGATTTACGAGGATTTACTGCTATTTCTGAACGTTTTTCACCGGAAGATGTGGTGAAAATTCTCAATTTTTATTTAGAAAAAATGGCGGATGTGATCACCAAATATCAGGGAACCATTGACGAGTTTATGGGCGATGGTATTTTAGTATTATTTGGTGCGCCGACTGCCAGGGAAGATGATGCTATTCGGGCGATCGCCTGTGCCATTGAAATGCAATTAGCGATGGTGGAAGTAAATGAGCAAATGTTAGCCTGGGATTTACCTACCTTAGAAATGGGGATTGGTATTAATACCGGGGATGTAGTAGTGGGTAATATTGGTTCTGATCGACGCACTAAATACGGCGTGGTCGGCAGTAACGTTAATTTAACCTATCGGATTGAATCTTATACAATTGGCGGGCAAATTCTCATTTCTCAAAATACTTTTAATTTAGCGAATAATCTTGTGGTGGTGAAAAGTGAAAAGCACGTACAACCGAAAGGAGTCGCCCAACCGATTACTATTTATGATGTGATAGGTTTACAAGGTAAATATAATTTATCCCTAGTAGAGCAGAAGGAAACCTTAGTGAGTTTACCTAACAAGATCAAATTACAGTTTAATGTGTTGGAAGGTAAAGATGTCACCTATCAAATTTATTATGGTTATTTAGTCAAATTGTCAGAAAAAGAAGCTCTGATCGATTGTAATGATCTAGGCATTGATCCGAATATGATTGAGAAACCAGGAACTTTAAGTAATTTAAAAATTAATTTATTAGATTGGGATGAGGTAAAACACAGTGATGATATTTATGGCAAGGTCTTAGAAAAGCCAGGGGAAAATGGTTGTTTTTATATTCGTTTTACTAATCAACCGCCCGATATTGCTCACAAGTTAGGAAATTTATATAAATCTTTATCAAGTTAGAATATTTGCCAAATAGCGGTTTTCATTCGATTCTAGTAAGAGCAATTTATCAAGAGACTCAAGCATATCAGATTGATTTTAATTGCCTGATTTATTTATTTTCGTCAGAAAGCTAGAGGACTGGCTGACTCGTCAATCATTTATTTTTGTTTATGATAACCCATGGTATTATAACCTGTAATTAAGATATTGACTCTTAATATAGTAAATCAAAATTTTTCCGAAAAAATTCAGATTAGAAAGGTGAAATTTATGTTTTGGCAAATGCTCACTCAAATGCTCACCCAAACTTGGCAAACATTCATCAATTTACTTTATAAAAAAACTATATTAGTATTAACAATATTATGTACTTTAGGTATTGTGGGAACTATCTGGAATTTTTCAGCATTATCTCATAATATTATGAAAATTCAGGCTTTAGAAAGTGCCAAATCCTACGCCCAGGCATTAGAAGAAGCCCGCACACTTTATAGTTCTAGGGTAGTGCCACAAGCTCGTGCATCAGGCATGAGTATTACGCACGACTATGCTATTCAAGATCATGGCATTCCTTTACCAGCCACATATTTAATTGAACTAGGCGAAACAATCAGTGAAAATAATCCTGGTATGTCGGTGAGATTATATAGTCGTTATCCTTTTCCCTGGCGGGTAGCAAACGGTGGGGCAAGAGATGATTTTGAAAAGCAAGCTATGGATTATTTAGAAAAAAATCCCCAAGGAAAATTTGTGCGGGCAGAAAAATATGACGGTCGGCAGTCTTTTCGTTATGCTCAAGCTGATCTACTAAAACCCAGTTGTATAGAGTGTCATAATAATCATCCTTATAGTCCTAAACGGGATTGGCGAATAGGTGATGTGCGGGGTGTATTGGAAATCACTCAGCCAATGGATGCTATTACTCGTCAAGTTAATCAGGGATTACAGGGAACTACAATTGTTTTAACGGGTTTAGCAATGGCGGCAATTAGTGGATTAGCGATCGTTATTGGTAAATTGCGTAATACTTCCAGAGAATTAGAATTAAAAGTGCGGGAAAGAACCTGGCAACTTAGTGAGGCAAAGGAAAAATCAGAAAATTTATTATTAAATATTTTACCAGAGGCGATCGCTGATCGATTGAAAGACGGTCATAAAGAAATAGCCGATGGTTTTGCCGTAGTAACGATTCTTTTTGCTGATATTGTTGGCTTCACACCATTATCTGAAAGTGTTTCACCGACTGAATTAGTACATTTATTAAATTTACTATTTTCCCGTTTTGATCATTTGAGCGATCGCTATAATCTGGAGAAAATTAAAACTATTGGTGATGCCTATATGGTGGCTGGGGGTATTCCTAATCCTAGTGATGATCATGCCGAGGCGATCGCTGCTATGGCTTTAGAGATGTTAAAAGAAATAGCTGAATTTAATATTGAAAACCAGACTGAATTAAATTTAAGAATTGGGATTAATAGTGGTCCGGTGACAGCCGGCGTGATTGGCAAGAAAAAATTTATTTATGATCTATGGGGTGATGCGGTGAATACAGCTAGTCGCATGGAATCTCATGGTTTACCGGGGGTGATTCAAGTGACAGAATCTACCTATAATTTATTAAAAGATCAATATAATTTTGTGGAAAGGGGAACTATTCATATTAAGGGAAAGGGTAATATGCTCACCTATTTATTGACTGGTAGAAAAGGCGAAACAACTTATCAAGCAATTAACAATTATTCTATTTAGCTTATAGAAAATCTGAGCAACCCTAGTCTTTAGCTTGTGAAAAAGTGCTATATTAAATTATCATTTATTTTTCCAGATGAAATATTATGCAAATAGTCAGTCTCGAAGAAGCTAAAAACAACTTATTAAAACTAATAGAAACGGCCCTGAGTGGGGAAGAAGTATTTATTAGTCAAAGTGATAATTTATCAATTCAATTAGTACCTCATGTTATGAAAAAACGTCAACGTAAATTTGGTAGTGCCAAAGGTTTAATTTCTATCTCTACCGATTTTGATCAACCTTTAGAAGATTTCAAAGATTATATTTAGTCAATAACCAACGGCTAAGGTGATTGATTAAGAACAGTCCTAGTGAAGTCCCATTTGACCAGGTTCAGGTAGCAATATCTAGGTTAGTATTAAGCATTTTGCTATTTCCAGGACTTACTATTATACTATTATGAAGTTAATTTACAGCTAACAAATATTTTACATTAAGTATGACAAATCAAGAAGATTTTTTTAATATACAAATGGAGCAATCTAAAGTTAAATCAACTATTGTATCCAAATATTTTAAAGCCTGGGTTCAGATCATGAAAAGGTTTAATAAAATAGCTTATGTTGATTTATTTGCTGGGCCTGGATGTTATGAAGATGGTTCTGAATCAACTCCCATAATAATCTTAAAAGAAGTTGTTCGTGATCCTGGGATCAACCAAAAGTTAGTTACTATTTTCAATGATAAAGAAAACAAACACTTAAATTCTTTGCAAGAAGCAATTAATACTATTAGTGAAATTAAAAAATTAAGTTATCAACCTAGATTTTTAAATCATGAAGTAGGGGAAGAAATTTTTAATAATTTACAGGACATTCAAAAAATACCATCTTTATTTTTCGTTGATCCTTATGGTTATAAAGGTTTATCAATTGATTTATTCGGAAAAATTCTAAGTAATTGGGGTTGTGATTGTATATTTTTCTTTAATTACAATCGTATTAATATGGGCTTAGGTAATCTAAAGGTAGAAGAACATATGAATAATCTATTTGGAAAAAAACAGGCTGATGAATTACGAAAACGTATTCAAAACTTATCTTCTGAAGAAAGAGAACTAGAAATAATTGAAGCTATTTGTCAATCCCTATATCAGGTTGGAGGTAAATACGTTTTACCTTTTCGTTTTATTTCTGCCAAGAAAGATACTATAAGTCATCATCTGATCTTTTGTAGCAAAAATGAAACAGGCTACAAAATAATGAAGGAAATTATGGCAAAAGAAAGTTCTATTGACAATCAAGGTATAGCGTCTTTTGAATATAATCCAGCCAGTATTCAACAACCTCTATTATCTGGCTTTTATCAACCTCTTGAGGAACTAGGTAATATGTTATTAAATCAATTTACTGGTCAAACATTAACAGTCACTCAGATATATAAAACTCATAATGTAGGTAAATGCTATATTGATAAAAACTATAAGGATGTTTTAAAAAAATTAGAAAGTGAAGGAAAAATCATAGTATATCCGCCAGCTAATCAGCGTCGAAAAAATACAATGGGAAATGAGGTTAAAATTTCTTTCCCTAGTCATAATTAAAGATTTAACTAGCTTGTTGTTCTTTAATCTGAATATTCCATTTTTCTAAATGTTCATACCAACAATTAGGCATTTCATTATAAACTTGATTGTTTAATACTCTTCCTCCTGATTTTGGATGTACACCACCCCATTGTTTGAAGAAAAAAGGAACATTGGCTTCTTGACATTGATTTAAAATATTTTCTACCCACTTTTCTTTGATTTGACGATAGTTAAATCCTGATTCTCCACCTACTATCACCCAGTCAATATTAGTTAAATCTAATTGCAAATTAGTTAACAGTGGTTCACAAGATAAAAATCTCACTCCTGCTGGAATATCACGTAAATAATCTACTCGATGTACATATTTTTGACTTTCCACAGAAACCCCCATCCAAATATTATTGGACCAATCTAATAATGGACTTACCTCTGATAATCTCTCATGTCTTTTTGTTAAAATTTGATAAATATGTTGTGGTGTTTCCTGCATCACTTGAAAAACTTTCTGTATAAATTCTACAGGAACATCTTTATGAAAAAGATCGCTCATGGAATTAACAAAATAGACGGTTGGCTTTTTTCTTTTTAATGGTTTTTCTAGGACTGATTCAACTAATTGAATTTTACCAGACCAGCCTTTTTCATTAACTACTTCTTGATAGGACTCCATGCCCATTGCTTTGAGGCGTTGTGCCATTCTTTCTGCATAACAGTTTTTACAACCAGGACTAACTTTTTTACATCCTACCAAGGGATTCCATGTTTGACCTTTAGTACCATCTGGATTTTTGACCCATTCTATTGATGTACTCATAATTTGCTTTAAATTATAATTTTTTTTATTTTATCACTATTAGCTAAGGTAGGCAAAAATGAATAAATTTTACACCCTATAACGTAAGGGAAATTTATTAATTGCTTTACTATAATTATTTGGGAAAAAACATCAGATTAAATTTTCCTTAAGTTTTACTAATCAATAATGATTAATATTTATGCTAGTTAGCAGAAATATTTTAATCTTGGTATTAATATGCGATCGCTTGACCTGAAACCCAATCATAAAGCTGTTAAGTTATATTATGAGACCTTGGCCAAATATTCGGAGGCTGGGGAATCAAAGGAATTAACCATCAAGGACTCTTTTGCTGATCTGTTAAAACATTGTTGTCAAAAATTTGGTTGGATGTTGATCCAGGAAAAACGGGTCACTTTAGCGAATAAAAAGTCTATTCAGTTGGACGGCTCTTTAGAATATGATGGTTTGCGTTATGGTATTTGGGAAGCTAAGGACAGTAAGGATAATTTAGAAAAAGAAGTCAAGGACAAGTTTGCCAAGGGTTATCCTAAAGATAATATTTTATTTCAGTCGCCAGAACGGATCATTATTTATCAGGATAAAAAGCAGGTTTTTGATGGAGATATTCGCAAACCTGATATTTTAATAGAGGCTTTACGGTTATTTTTTGAATATCAGTCGCCTTTGACGGAACAGTGGGAACTGGAGGCGAAAAAGTTTGGGGAAAATGTGCGAGGTTTGGCAGAGCGGTTGATTGCCTTGATTGACAAGGAACGCCAGACTAATAAAAAGTTTATTGATGCGTTTACCAATTTTACTAGTATTTGTCAGCAGGCGATTAATCCTAATATTTCTGAGTTGGCAATTGAAGAAATGTTAATTCAGCATTTATTGACTGAGCGGATTTTTCATAGTGTTTTTAATAATTCTGATTTTACCCGCAAGAATATTATTGCAATTGAAATTGAGAAGGTGATTAATGCTTTAACTTCTAAGTCTTTTAGTCGGGATCATTTTTTAGCGTCGGCTGATTCTTTTTATCGGACGTTGGAGGATACGGCGGCGACGATTACGGATTTTAGTGAGAAGCAGGATTTTCTCAATACGGTGTATGAAAAGTTTTTCCAGGGTTTTGCTGTGAAGGTGGCGGATACTCATGGGATTGTTTATACGCCGCAGCCAATAGTGAATTTTATGGTGCAAAGTGTGGAGGAAATTCTTAAGCGGGAGTTTAATAAGTCGTTGAGTTCGCAGGGTGTGCATATTTTGGATCCGTTTGTGGGAACGGGCAATTTTATTTTGCGGGTGATGCGGGAAATAGCACAGGTGAAAAAGATGGCGTTACCTGACAAATATAAGAATGAGTTACATTGTAATGAAATTATGTTGTTGCCCTATTATATTGCTTCGATGAATATTGAGCATGAATATTTTGAGGCGACGGGTAAATATGAGCCATTTGAAGGAATTTGTTTAGTAGATACTTTTTCTGATCAGGAAGCTCAACAACTTGATTTCTTTACACCTGAAAATACGGCGCGGGTGAAAAAACAACGGGAAACACCGCTTTTTGTGATTGTCGGTAATCCGCCTTATAATGCTTGGCAAGTTAATGAAAATGATAATAATAAAAATCGTAAATATGATTCTAAAAAAGTTAAAGGTCAGGACGGTATTAGTATTGATCAGCGAGTCAGAGAAACTTACTCTAAAGATTCTAAAGCAACTAATAAAAATTCGCTATCTGATCCCTATATAAAAGCTATTCGTTGGGCTTCTGATAGAATCGGTGATGAAGGCGTGGTTGCATTTGTTAGTAATAATGGTTTTATTGATAATCTTGCCTGTGATGGTATGAGACAACATTTACAACAAGATTTTAATTGTATTTATGTTTTAGATTTAAAAGGTAATGTTAGAAAAGACTCAATGCGTGATGGTATTCCAATTGGTGAGAAGAATACTATATTTGGTTTAGGGGCAATGGTGGGAATAGCAGTTACTTTTTTGATTAAACAGACGAATAGTGATAAACATGAAGTTTTTTATAGTGAAGTTGATTGGAAAGCTACCAGACAAGAAAAATTTGATTTAATTGAAAAAGCCATAACGTTTGATAAATTAGAATGGAAATTGATTCAACCGGATAAAAAACATAATTGGTTAACGGAGGGATTAAATAATGATTTTGATTCTTTCATCTCAATGGGAACAAAAGAAGCAAAGTTAGTTAAATCAGATGATGTGAATGTAATTTTCAAAATATATGGTAGAGGAATCATGACATCTCGAGATAGTTGGGCATATAATTTTAATTTTGAAAATTTAGCTGAAAATATACAACAAATGATTATTACTTACAATCAGGAAGTTATTCGCTGGAATAATAGAAATAATAAGGAAATTACTGTTGACAATTTTGTTATTTATGATGATTCTAAAATTAGCTGGTCTAATACACTAAAAAATCATTTAAATCGTAGTATTCAGTTTAAATATAATTCTGATTGTATAAGACGCTCTCTTTATCGTCCTTTTACTAATTCATATCTTTACTTTTCTTACGGTTTAAATGAAAGTCGTTATTTATTTCCTTATATTTTTTCTACACCAGAAACAGAAACAGAAAATATAATAATTTCTTTAGCTGGTATAGGTGATAGGAAAGGATTTGGTTGTTTAGCCAGCAAATATATGATTGCTTTAGATTTTGCTTTTGAAAAAGCTCAATGTTTCCCCTATTATGTCTATGACGAAGACGGTACAAATCGGCGTGAAAATATCACAGAATGGGCATTAGAAGAATTTAGAACACATTATCAAGACAAAAAGATCAAAAAATGGGATATATTCTATTACGTTTACGGACTATTACACCATCCCACCTACCGCACCAAATACGCCGCTAACCTAAAACGAGAATTACCCCGTATTCCCTACGCTCCAGACTTTTCAGCCTTCGCCAAAGCCGGTAAAAAATTAGCCGACCTGCATATTAACTACGAAGATAAAAAGGAATACGATTTAACTCCTATTGAAAATAAAGATATTCCCCTAGACTTGCGAGTAGAAAAAATGCGACTGAGTAAAGACAAAACCCAACTTATTTATAACGACTTTCTCACCCTTAGCGGTATTCCCAGCGAAGTATTCGAGTATAAACTAGGCAACCGTTCCGCCCTCGATTGGATTATTGATCAATACCAAGTAAAAACCGATAAACGCAGCGGTATTATTAATGATCCGAACCGTTTAGACGATGAAGAATATATTATTAAATTAATCGGCAAAGTGATCACCGTAAGTTTAGAAACCATGAAAATTATTAAAAACTTACCAAGTTTGACATAAACAAAATATAAAAAGTTTTGATTTAACATGATAGACTTGAAACATATTAACCAGTGTACTTTAAAATATTATGGCTGTAGAAAGATTATTAATAAAAAACTTTGCAGGATTAAAAGAAATAGATATTGAAATAAAAAAGATCAATATTTTTATTGGTCCACAGGCTAGTGGTAAAAGTATTATTGCCAAAATATTATTTTATTGTAAAGGGTTAATTGAGGAAATTTTTAACCAAGCTATTAGCCTGAAAACAAAACGACAACTAGATGAAAAATTAAAAAATAAATTTGTAGAATATTTCCCTTTTGAGTCTTGGGGAGAACAAGATTTTTTAATTTACTATTCTATTAATAACGATTATATAGAAATTAAATCATTAAAAACAGCTAAGAAAAAACCGAATATTTCTATTAACTATTCTGATTTTTATGTGAAAAGTTTTGAAAAAATTAGAAGAAAATGGCAAGGGGAAACTAATAATATTGATAAACATGAAGATATAGAAAAAATATTTGTTCAGTTAAATCAAATGATGTCCTCTAGGGTGGAGTATCAAGAATTATTTTTTCATCAACTAGCTGTTCAATTTGCTCCAGAATATTCTTTTGATCAATTATTCATCCCGGCTGGTAGATCATTTTTCGCCTATCTTAAAGAAAACATATTTGCTATTCTTTCAGAAAACGATAAAGTCGATCCATTTTTAGTTGATTTCGGTAAATATTATGCCATTGTGAAAAACGCAGTGATAATTAATCAATTAAAGTCTGAAGAATCCACAAATTTATTAAAAAAAATAGATAATATTATAAGTAAAATAATTCTCGGTCAATATATTCAGATCAACGATAAAGACTATTTAGAAATGGATGATGGTCGGCAAGTAGAGTTATCCTATTGTTCCTCTGGGCAACAAGAAGCATTACCTTTAACTATGATTTTAAAAAGTATTTGCTTTTTTGGTCGGGGTGGTTTTCAAGGTAAATCAGTTTATATTGAAGAACCAGAAGCTCATTTATTTCCTACAGCACAGAAAGATATTGTTGATTTAATAGCTACAATTTTTAATTTTTTTAAAGCATACCATACACAATTTTTCATCACAACCCATAGCCCTTATATTCTCACAGCCTTTAATAATTTATTACAAGCAGGTATTCTAACGAAAAATTTTGCTAAAAATAAAAGTAAATTAAAAAAAATCAGTCAACTTGTTCCAGATCATTGTGTCTTAAATCCCCATGAAATAACTGTTTATAGCTTATCAGATGGTATTTGTCAGAATATTATAGATGCTGATACACAATTAATAGACGCTAAAATTATTGACTCCGTATCCCAAGAATTAGCTATTCAATTTGATAATCTACTCGATCTTGAATAATTATGGAATTTCCCCGATGTACTGAAGAACGCAATGATATTAAAATAGCTATTATTGATAAAGATGCAAAAAATCAACGTAGTCAGGTTATTTTAGATAATTCTAAAAGTGTCAAAATAAAAATTATTCAAATTGAAGATTGTGTTATTCCCAAAGGAACGAAGGGAGGACGTTGTGATAAATTAGTAGTTGTACCAGACGGTCGTTTAATATTCATTGAACTTAAGGGCAAAGATGTAGAAAAAGCTATTAGCCAACTGATTGATAGCATGGATTATGTTAAACAAAAATGTTCGACTGTAAATACTGCTAAAATAGAGTGTATAATAGTTTGTACTAGATGCCCGTTAACTAGTACAGATGTACAAAAGTATAAAGTTAAACTTAAAAAACAATATCGGGCTAAGTTGTTAATTCAATCAGGCAAATATATCTACAAAATTTAATATTATTCAAAAAAACCCGGTTTTTGCCAAAAACCGGGTTTTTCAATAGATAGTTTTAGCAGAAATTTAATAGACTATTAAATATCTAAATCTGCCAATTTTAATTTTGGTCCGTAGGTTTCAATAAACTCCCGACGAGGAGCCACCCGATCACCCATCAGAATATTAAAGACCCGATCAGCTTCGGCAGCATCCTCAATTTCTACCTGTTTCAACATCCGAGTTGTCGGATCCATCGTAGTTTCCCAAAGTTGTTGAGGCATCATTTCCCCTAAACCTTTGAATCGCTGAATAGTATAGTTAGCATTAGCCGGAAATTCTTTTTGAATCAAGGTTTGTAATTCCCGTTCATTATAACAATAATAATGATTACGTCCCCGTTCTACCTTATATAAAGGCGGACAGGCGATATAAATAAAACCTTGTTCTACTAATGCCCGTTGATAACGATAGAAGAATGTCAGGATGAGAGTCCGAATGTGCGCACCATCCACGTCCGCATCAGTCATAATCACAATCTTGTGATAACGCAGATCTTCTACTTTAAAATCTTCACCCTTAATACCTAAACCAAGAGCCGTAATTAAAGACTGAATTTCAGTATTCTTGTAGATTTTGGCATCATCGGTTTTTTCAATATTAATAATCTTACCCCGCAAAGGTAAGATGGCTTGGTTTCGCCGATCCCGTCCTTGTTTGGCACTATTATGCACGAATACACCGGCCGCTAAAGCAAAATTATGACTGTCAGGTACTTCTATGTCATAAACGTCTTCCCGTTCTTCTAACCATTCGACCGATACTACCCGGTGATTATAATTAGAGATAGCTTCCTGAATATGATCAGAATTTCCCTGAAAATAGCGATCGCACAAAGTCTCAAATTTTAACAAAGATTTATCTTTAGTTTGAATGCGATAAGCCTTATAACTATCTAAATCCAAGAAACCTTTTTCTAAATAAACCTGTTTCAAGGCAGCCATACTTTTTTCATAATAAGTCTTAGCTAAAGCCTGCCGGCGTTTTTCCCGAAACTCAGGAGTCCATTGCTCCTTAGTTTTTTGCCGTCGCCAATCCAGTAAATTTTCATCTTGCCATTGTTCCTTAGATTTTTCAGACCAAATTTCTCGCAGTTCAGGATTATTAACAAAATGTTGTTTTACCCGTTCTGACTGAGCTAAACGATTTTCCTCAATCGCCCAATATTCTTCCTGAGCTTGATATAACATTTCATTATTCTGTTGACGGTATTCCTCATTATTCTCATAAAATTCCCGCCATTTTTCACCCATATAGGCTTTATATTCCTCATCTTGCCATTGAACTTTTGCCTGTTCTGACAAAATCTCTCTTGTCTTAGGGTCCTTCATTCGTTCACTCATCTTAGCCCGAAATTCTGGGCTTTGATGTATCTGCCGACTTTTTTCAATCACATCAGGACGATGTAAGCCCTTATCTAAATGTTGACGATGTAATTCAAAATGTGCTTCTGCTGATAAACGCTGAATATTAGTAGGGTTATTGTTCCATTTATGGAAGTCAACATGGTGACGATGATTGCCGTCTGAGTGAGAATACACACCATTTCTCAAATTATAAAAATCAGCTAATACGTGGGTGTATATCCACTGATTCAAATTAGGATTCCATACCCTCTCATAACCGTTGATATTACAACCATCAACGCCCTTTTCAGATATTTTGCGATATAGAGGCATTAAAGAATCTTCAGGCGTAAGTTTCGCTGCCGCTTTATATGTACCATCCCGCAACATAAATGGATGATCGGGAGTACAAGTGATGGTTTCTCCATTATCTAAAGTTAGTCTTACCACTTGAGCATCTTTTTTTGTCAAACGGGCATTGATAATCTTCTCAATACCTATATTCCCGCTATTACGGACTGTGTAGCAAAAATGTTCTTTGCCTTGGGCCTGTTCTTCGACTATATCTTTGATAAGTTTTTTTGATCCGTCAGCTAAACTTATATAAGTTTTACTTATAAAACAACCGCCCGCGCTGTCCCCTTCGACGATGAAAATCTCTGATTTTTCAGGATCGCGCTCGCTACAATCAGCCAATTTTCCAGGTAAAGGAGAAGACTCTAAAACCGACTTCCGACGCACCAAATCACGGGCCCGGCGAGCAGCTTCGGCCGCTTTAAAGGCCTGGATCGCCTTATCTAAAATAGAATCTGCGACTTGCGGTTTAAAATCTAAAAATTCTGTTAACTTTTCCCCGACTATTGAGTCAACAATCCCCCGCACTTCCGTGTTACCTAACTTGGTTTTCGTCTGCCCTTCAAATTCTGGGTCAGGCACTTTCACCGAAATAACGGCGGTTAAACCTTCCCGCACATTTTCCCCGGCTAAATTATCCTCATTTTCCTTTAACTTATTGCGCTTACGGGCGATCGCATTCATCGTGCGGGTGAGAACAGTTTTCAGACCCTCTAAATGCGTACCACCATCCACCGTTCTAATATTATTCGCAAAACCCAAAACATTATCACTAAAAGCATCCACACACCATTGCAGAGCCACTTCTACCTGTACATTATTCCGCTCTTCATTAACGTAAATAATTTCCTCATGTAAATACTGCTTTTCCCGGTTCATGTAAGCAATATATTCCTTAATACCGCCTTCATAACAATAGGTTTCAATTTTCGGGTGATCACTTTTCAACAATTCCAAACGATAGTCAGAAAAAGTAATTTTCACCCCCGCATTCAAATAAGCTAATTCTCGCAAACGACTAGAAATTGTGCTGTAATCAAACTCAATACCCGTCGTAAAAATTTCTAGATCAGGTAAAAAGTGAACAGAAGTACCAGACCGTTTTTCCTTCAAGGGTTCAGATTGTAATTCAGCCGCAGGAATACCCCGCTCATAGCGCTGTAAATATTCCTGCTTATCCCGCCAAACAGTCACCTCTACCCATTCTGACAAAGCATTAACCACGGAGACCCCGACCCCGTGCAAACCACCAGAAACCTTATAACCACCGCCGCCAAATTTACCACCGGCGTGTAATACAGTCATCACCGTTTCCAGAGCCGACTTACCCGTTTTAGAATGGGTATCCACTGGAATACCCCGCCCATCATCGGTGACAGTCACCGAACCATCAGCATTAATATCGACTTCAATATGGGTACAATGACCAGCTAAGGCCTCATCAATAGAATTATCTACTACTTCATATACTAAATGATGTAAACCCCTTGGCCCAGTGGAACCAATATACATACCCGGCCTTTTTCTAACGGCCTCCAAACCTTCCAGCACTTGAATCTGGTCAGCACCATAATTATTGGTAATAGCATTATTGGTCATATCAATAAATCTCCGATTTTGCCTTTTCTAGCGTTCTTTGTTCTATAAATAAGAAAACTATCCCAAATTTTAACACAATAGGGTTAATCACCGATTTATCCTACTATGAAATAATGTTTATTGTGGGGGTGCAATGGTTTTTGATTTTAGATTATGGATTGATCCCCGTGTGCAGACAGTAGGTTGATCAAAAATAAATGAATTGATGGTAAAAATAATTGTGGTGTGTGGTCCCACGGCGGTGGGAAAAAGTAGTTTAGCGATCGCCCTAGCAGAAAGATTAAATACAGTGATTCTCAGTGCCGATTCTCGCCAAGTGTATCGGAATTTTAATATTGGTACAGCCAAACCCAGTTTAGAGGAACAGGCAATAATTCCGCACTATTTAATTGATATTTGTGATCCGAGGGAAACTTTGACGGTGGCAGAATATCAGGGTTATACCTACGATTTAATTGACAAATTAGCTGGGAAAAAACCCTTATTATTAGTCGGTGGTACAGGTTTATATATTAAGGCAGTGGTAAGGGGTTTACAATTTCCTAGAGTGGCTCCCCAACCAGGATTGCGATCGCAGTTAATCAATCTAGGACAAAGCCAATGTTATGCCATGTTACAACAGGTTGATCCGTTGGCAATAGAGAAAATTCATGCCCAAGATCAGGTGAGAACCTTACGGGCTTTAGAGGTGTATTATGTAACGGGTGTGCCGATGAGTGAACAGCAAGGGGAAAATCCGCCAGATTATCAGGTTTATCAAATTGGTTTAAGGGGCGACCGCCCGGTATTAAATGCCAGGATTAATCAACGCGCACAGATGATGATTGAAATGGGTTTAGTTGACGAGGTAAAATTTTTAATAGAAAAATATGGGGTTGATTTACCACTATTAAATACTTTGGGTTATGGGGAAATTAAGCAATATTTAGCCGGTGCGATTAATTTAGATGAGGCAATAGATTTAATTAGTTTACACACTCGCCAATTTGCTAAAAGACAAATGACTTGGTTTCAGGCGGTGAATGATATTAACTGGTTTGATGTGGGGGAAGTGAATTTATTAGATCGGGTTTGGCAATGTGTGCAAAAAATTTAATTATATGGCTATCAAATTTTTGACACAACCATACCATAATTTTTGTTATACTAATAACTCAATCGTATATTTAATATTTTTTCGTGAAGCAGCCATGAATATACAAATTCCTGCCCAATTAGAAGAAGCAGTTTTACAATGTGCTAATCAACAAGGGATTTCTGTAGATGAATTAATTATATTAGCCGTCACAGAAAAAATTAAATATTTCGCTCAAGATGAAAATTCTTTCCCAGCAATTATAGAAAAAATTAATACTGATGGTGACAAAATTCCTGTTATTAAAGGAACAAATATTCGGGTACAAACTTTAGTGATTGCTTTTCATAATTGGCAGTTATCAGTTACAGATATTGCAGAACAATTTAATTTAATACCGGAGCAAGTTACACAAGCCCTAAGTTACTATCAAATTCATCAGCAAGTTATAGATCGGGCGATCGCCACAGAACAAGCCTTAGAAATTGCCCATGCCTAAATTATTATTACATTTGGATGCTGATACATCTATTAAAGTTCTAAACTCGAAATTAAGGGAATTAGGACACGATGTAACCAGAACTCCTAACGATTGGATGCCTTTAGATGCTAGTGATGAAAAACAATTATTAGAAGCTACTGTCCATGAAAGAGCTATTTTTACATTTAATATTCGGGATTTTATGTTTCTGGATAAAAATTATCCTCAACATAAAGGTATTATTGTAGCTGCTCAAAATAGTTGGTCTCTAGCTGATTTAATCAATTCCCTAGACTATTTATTATCCAGCACATCAGCAGAAGAACTATCAGGACAATTGAGATGGTTAAATCAATGGAAAAAATAACTTATATTTCTTTATTGAATTGATTATTAACTAGACTGACTGTAGGGGGCAATTCATGAATTGCCCCCTACTCAATTGGGAAAAAAACGGCTATGTATTCCCCGCTTTTTCTAATTACGTAATTGTACCGGCATAATTAAATAAATCATTTTCGCTCCACTTAAGGGCTTAACAATCACCGGACTAGTGGCACTATTCAACTGAAGTTGAATTTCATTGGCGACAGAAATAGCTTTCAAACCATCAATTAAATACTTAACATTAAAAGCTATTTCCTTTGGTTCATCGCCGGTGATTTGGGCAGTCATAGATTCTTCGCCACTACCGACCTCTTTCGCATCAACCGATAGAGAAATAGATTGAGCCTTATTATTAATAGTGCATTTCAGAATATTATTCCGCTGATCGGCTAATACAGCTATTCTTTCCACGCCACTCAAAAATTGTTTCCGATCAATATTAATTTGATTGAGGAATTTTTGCGGTATTAATTGCCGATAAACTGGGTATTGACCTTCTAATTTACGACTAGTTAATTTTTGTGTACCAATCTCAAATACTATTTGACTTTCATCAAAACGCAAACCAACCGTTTCTAAAGCCTGATTCGCCATTAACATCCGTTCCACTTCCCGCAGAGCCTTGGCAGGAATAGTCATTTCTAATTCACTTTCCACACTGGTTTCACTGGGAGTTTGTACCAAAGCTAAACGGTGTCCGTCGGTGGCGGCAAATTCTAATTCGTCTTTTTCTACCTTCAGATGCACCCCCGTTAATACCTGTTTCGTTTCATCGGGACTAGCTGCGAATAGAGTTCCCCGCAAACCGCTAATTAAATCATCGGGTGGTAAATAGACTACCTCACCATCTTCAATTAAAGGCAATTCTGGAAATTCATCGGCACTCATACCCCGCACTTGATAGCGACCAGAATCAGAAATAATACTAATCACTGATTCATCATCTTCATTTTCTTCAATGGTCAGATCACCACCCGATAACTTGGAAATAATATCATTAAATATTTTGGCGGGAATAGTTAAACTGCCGGCTGATTCTACCATTGCCGAAAAAGTAGTTCTAATCCCTAAACTGAGGTCAAAACCAGTTAATTCTACGGTTTGTTCATCGGCATCGGCTATTAATAATACATTAGCTAATACGGGATGACTGGGACGACTCGGTACAGCCCGACTCACTAAGGAAAGATGGGTATTCAGATCGGCTTGACTGCAAATAAATTTCATGATGATTTTTATAGTGATTTTTTCTAACGAACTCTTTATTATACGTGCAGAAAGAATATTTTGAACAATGATTATTCCTCGATAGTGCAGTTTTGGGACTAAATATAGCCATTTTCCACAAAGGGAATTAGAGCAAAATCTCCCTAATTGATCCCCCAAGCCCCCTTATTAAGGGGGCTTTAATTAATTCTTTTCCCCCCTTCAAAAGGGGGGTTAGGGGGGATCGCATTTATAGAACCCATTTGGTATCTTTTGTCAAAACCTTTTCTGCCAAAGGATTTGAGCCAAAACCTGGCTTTTTAATTAAAATCCTTACTACACAAGGATTACAGAATAGATCCAAAATGAGTTCTATAACTCATCAATGTAAAAACCGCTATATGGCAAATCGTTAAAAATACATTAAGCTAAAATTAAGTTTGATCAGGCCTAAGATGGTTATTTTTTCTCTGATGGCCGGTTAATTAGAATAATATTGTACTTGGCCATACTTGATCCTTTACCCCTAATAGAAAAAATCCTTATCCCTAGCGACCATGGAAAATAATGACACTGCAATAACTGAAAAATTAGAACATTACCTGAAATACTATTTTGGTTATGATGCTTTCCGGCCTGGGCAACGGCAAATTATGGAGATGGCTCTGGCCCAGCAAGATGTTTTAGTGATCATGCCAACGGGGGGCGGTAAATCTCTTTGTTTTCAGTTACCAGCTTTATTACAACCGGGTTTAATGATCGTGGTTTCGCCTTTAATCGCCCTTATGCAGGATCAGGTGGAATCTCTACAAAATAATGGGATTGGGGCAACTTTTTTAAATAGTACGTTAACCGGGCAGGAGGTTTATCAACGACATCAGCAAATATTGCAGGGAAAAATTAAACTTTTGTATGTTGCCCCAGAGCGGTTGTTATCAGAATATTTTTTACCGTTTTTAGATGAAGTAAAACAGCAAGTTGGTATATCAGCGATCGCTGTTGATGAAGCCCATTGCGTATCAGAGTGGGGGCATGATTTTCGCCCAGAATATCGGCAGTTAATCACTTTACGGCAACGTTACCCCGATTTACCAATGATTGCTTTAACAGCAACCGCCACAGAACGGGTAAGGGAAGATATTAAACAACAATTAGATTTGCGATCGCCCTATATTCACATCGCTAGTTTTAATCGGCCTAATTTGTATTATGAAGTGAGACCGAAAACTAAACTAACTTTTGTCGATATTTTACAAATTATTCGGGAAAATAGCGGTTCTGGTATTATTTATTGTCAAAGTCGCAAACGGGTAGAAGAAGTCGCCTATAAATTACAACAGAATAAAATTGATGCACTGCCCTATCACGCTGGGATGGCAGATGCAGATCGGACTAGTAATCAAACTAAATTTATTAGAGATGATGTGAATGTCATGGTGGCAACCATCGCCTTTGGTTTAGGTATTAATAAACCGGATGTGCGGTATGTGATTCATTACGATTTACCAAAAAATTTAGAGGGCTATTATCAAGAATCGGGGCGAGCCGGGCGGGATGGCGAAATATCCCGCTGTATCTTATTTTTCAGTTATGGTGATAAAAGTACGATTGAATATATTATTGAGCAGAAAAATAGTGAGCAGGAAAAACGCATTGCTCAACAGCAGTTACGACAAATGATCAGTTATGCCGAAGCCGTAGATTGTCGCCGCACAGTGCAGTTAAGTTATTTTGGCGAAATATTCGCCGGTGATTGTGGGCAGTGTGATAATTGTTGTAATCAGAAACCCCTAGAGGATTGGACGGTAGAAGCGATGAAATTTCTTTCCTGTGTGGCACGCACGAAAGAACGATTTGGCATGAATCATATTATTGATGTATTGCGTGGTTCTAAAAGTGAAAAAATATTAAGCCGGCAACATGATCAATTATCTACCTACGGTATTGGTAAAGATAAAACCGCCGATCAGTGGAAAATATTAGGGCGATCGCTAATTAATCAAGGTTTATTAAATGAAAGCACCGATGGTTATGCTATTTTAAAATTAAATGAATATAGTTGGCAGGTGATGAAAAAGGAACGCTCTGTCAAAATTGCGATCGCCCCTAATAAAACCAGTAGTAAGGAACAGGCTGCCTTACCAGAACAAACCGCCGAACTATTCCAAATATTACGCCTATTGCGGAAAAAGTTAGCCGATCAACAATCAATTCCTCCCTATCATGTCTTTTCTGATCAATCCCTACGGGAAATGGCAACCAAGCGACCGCAAACCAGAGATAAATTATTAGATATTTATGGGGTGGGTAGTCGCAAAGCCGAAAAATATGGTGATGATTTTTTAGGGGCAATTAAAACTTATTGTCAAGCCCATAATTTACCAACCATGATTGAGAAATCGGCCCCCGTCGTCACCCCAGCAGTTGAAAATATACCAAGTCATACCCAATATCAAACTTGGGAGCTATTCAAACAGGGTTACAGTATTGAGGAAATAGCTACTCAACGTCACCTGAAAGCAACCACTATTATTAGTCATATCGCAGAATTAATTGAGTTAAATCATCTGGCTAATATTGATCAAATTGTCTTACCAAAACACCAAAAGATTATTATTGAGGCAATTGAACAGGTGGGAGATGGGGCTTTACGACCAATTTATGAAGTATTAAAAGAGCGTTATAGTTTTGATGAGATTCGTTTAGTGCGGGCTGTTTGGCGACAAGAACAGTCTGCAATGGGTGAGGAAAAATTAGTCATTACACCTAATACAATTTCTCAAAGTTCACGTAATATTCAGGGTGCTGACCAATATTCTGAGCAGGTTAAATCTTTTAAAAATGTACATATTATTGATGATGATGAGATTTATTTTTGAAATAACTTAATGAAAGAAACCGGGTTTTTATCATAGATTTATTTTGTAGCCAAAATTTAATGAAAAAACCCGGTTTCTAAAACTACGCCTGAATAATAAACTGATTTTCTGTCAATCCAGGTTTATTACTTAATATTGCAAATTTACCGCCTGTACCAAAACCTGTAGCCGTTCCATTCTGATTATAGAATAAGGCTCCGGTGGCAGTATTATAAACTATGTCCGCTCCACTAATAGCCGCTTTTGCATCAGTATTCACTTTAGCAAATTCGGCATTTATGGAGAAGCCTGTACCATTAGCAGAAGTGATTTTACGAAAAGTAGTTTTGTCTAAAACTATCTTATCATTTTGCCCAATAGCAAAATCAGTAATAGTATCAACCCCGACACTAGCTCTGGTAAATGTAGCATTGGTATTATACAAAAAGCGGTCTGCTCCTGTACCACCAGTCAGATTATCATTACCTGCACCACCAGTTAATATATCATTGCCACCGCCGCCATTGAGAATATCATTACCACCGCCACCATTTATTCTATTAGCAACACTATTACCAATAATGCGATTAGGTAAACCGTTACCAGTACCATTAATTGCTTGTGTTCCTTGCAAGGTGAGATTTTCTACGTTAGCTGGTAAAGTATAAGTGACTGTGCTGAATATGCGATCTGTACCAGCATTCAAGGCTTCTACTACCCGATCTCTCACACTATTAACAATATAGTTGTCATTACCTGGACCGCCAATCATTGTATCATCACCAGCCCCCCCGTTAATACTATCGTCACCAGCACTACCTAGTAAGCGATCATTTCCACCTACACCTGAAATAGTATCATTGCCTGCTAATCCATCAATGGTATCATTACCGGCAGTACCGATAATTTTGTCTGCACCTGTGGTTGGTCTGTTACTTGAAGTTATATTATTAAGGCGGATAACAGCAAAATCATTATTATTGCCGTTGTCTGTAGAACCAGCCACAACAATTTTGCCATCACTTTGTACTGTTACACTATTGGCAAAGTCAATATCACCAATATCAACGGAATATTTACCACCTGTCCCAAAAGAATTATCTAAACTACCATCTGTATTGTATCTGACTAAGCCAAAATTTGAATAATCACTGTCATTTCCTATATCACCAGCGACTAAAATTTTGCCATCACTTTGTACTGTTACACTCTTGCCAAAGTCCTGATAACCTGAAAAATCAGTGGTTACTTTCCCATCATTATCAAAAGAATTATCTAAACTACCATCTGTGTTATATCTGACTAAGCCAAAATCATAACCATTGTCATTGGTTGTGAGGCCTGTGTCACCAGCGACTAAAATTTTGCCATCACTTTGTACTGTTACACTATTGCCAGAGTCAGGAAAACCGGCAAAGTCAGTGTTTACTTTCCCATCATTATCAAAAGAATTATCTAAACTACCATCTGTGTTGTATCTGACTAAGCCAAAATTTGAATAACCACTAACGCTATTGAATGTGAGACCAGCAACTAAAATTTTGCCATCACTTTGTATTGTTACACTATTGGCATAGTCATCATAACCTGAAAAGTTAGTGTTTACTTTCCCATCATTATCAAAAGAATTATCTAAACTACCATCTGTGTTGTATCTGACTAAGCCAAAATCATAACGACTAACGCCATTGAATGTGTGACCAGCAACTAAAATTTTGCCATCACTTTGTATTGTTACACTATTGGCATAGTCATCATAACCTGAAAAGTTAGTGTTTACTTTCCCATCATTATCAAAAGAATTATCTAAACTACCATCTGTGTTGTATCTGACTAAGCCAAAATCATAACGACTAACGCCATTGAATGTGTGACCAGCAACTAAAATTTTGCCATCACTTTGTATTGTTACACTATTGGCATAGTCATCATAACCTGAAAAGTTAGTGTTTACTTTCCCATCATTATCAAAAGAATTATCTAAACTACCATCTGTGTTGTATCTGACTAAGCCAAAATCATCTAAAGAGACACCAGCAACTAAAATTTTGCCATCACTTTGTACTGTTACACTCATGGCATCATCAAAGTTCTCAGTGTTTACTTTCCCATTATTACCAAAAGAATTATCTAAACTACCATCTGTGTTATATCTAACTAAACCAAAATTATCGTTTGTGTCACCAGCGACTAAAATTTTACCATCACTTTGTACTGTTACACTCCGGCCATAGTCATAATCACCTGAAAAATCAGTAGTTACAATACCGTCGCCACCAAATGTATTATCTAATGTTGTAGTCATATTTCTCTCCATTTATTTTGTTAATTTTACAGCAATAATCCCGCCAGTTCACACTCATAAATTTCACCAGACTTTTACCAGTATTGATAATTAAGTATTTGGGGATATTTATATTAAGTGCTAAAGAACAGCAAAAAACGACATAAAAGTAAACCTCTACAACATTTACTGTATGAACTGATTACTTACGTACATTATTTATTGTATGCACTGTACTTACGTACATTTTTCCTTGGCAGGATTAATTACCGTCAGTTAAAGTTAAACCATCAATAGGAATATGACAACAACTATTTTGTTAAGATTTGATAAAGTTATCTTTCTCAAAAATATTAATAAATAATTTTGTATAATCATAAACTTTGACAAAAAATAGAGATTTTATCTAAGCAAGTAAAATTATGTAAAACTTTGAAAATACTATAATTGATCTAATCAATTAACTCATTTTTGATGCCTTTCTTATACCAAATTTAATTTCACAGAAATTAGCAAATATCAATCTAAATATTAATTACCCTCATTGAAACAAGATTTTAGATTTAGGTTAAAATATTAGTTTTGGCCCAAAATACTCAAAAATTTAATCAAAAAGGGCGATCATTCTTATAAATGATCTGTATTGGACAAGCTGGGTTTTGTAGGATTTGCGGTTTTCTTTTCGTTGGGGCAGTTTTTTAAGAAGGAGAAAATAGAATAAATAATTCTACCTCCTGTAAAACTTGATTAATTGCTGGCTTCTCAGAAGGAATTACCTCATGAGGTAAATGTTTATGATGAGGGAAATTAGGTAGTTGTGGAAAATGAGGTGTGCTATCATAACGAAAAATAAGAATATTATTTGCATCTTGCAAATGGTAACGATAATCGAGAAACTCTAATTGATTATTGTTTACAATAACAGCCTCATTGATTTCTAGTAAGTAAGTTTGATTAAAACGTAATCTAATTCTTATATTGGCACGTTTATTACTAAAAATTTCTTCTTCATAACGTTCCACATAAATATTACTCAAATTATCAATAATTTGGGTGATTTCCGCTAAATATTCTAATAGCATATTAGGCGACATTATTCAATCTCTGGGTTAATTCTTCATGCAAAGCCAAATAGTGCCGATAATCATTAGCCCATTCTACAAATAAAATATCATCAGGTAAAAGTCCTTGATTATATTGATGGAAAAATTCTTCTGATGTCATTTTTTGTTGGTTTTCATACAGGCTAAGGCGTTTAGTAATAGCCACTAATCCATCCAAAGGCGATGTATATTGCACAGTTTGTTTATACATTTGTTGTTTTCCCTTTTGTCGAAATATTAATATCTTAGATGCCTATATTACTCTTACTGATGAAAGAATACCAAAAATTCCAGAAACCGGGTTTTTATTGAAAAACCCGGTTTCTAATCACGCCTGAATAATAAACTGATTTTCTGTCAATACTGGTTTATTAGTTAAGGTTAAAAATCTACCACCTGTACCAAAACCAGCAGCTGATCCATTTTGATTGTAGAATAGTTCTCCGGTAGCAGTATTGTAAACTATATCTGCTCCACTAATAGCAGCCGCTGTATTACTGTTAACTGTGGCAAATTCTGCATCAATAGTAAAACCTAACCCCCGACTAGAACTAATACGAGGAAAAGTTGTTTTATCTAAAACTATTTTATCATTTTGCCCAATAGCAAAATCTGTAATAGTATCAACCCCGACACTAGTTCTGGTAAAAGTAGCATTAGTATTATAGATAAAGCGATCAGCACCTAAGCTACCTGTTAATGTGTCATTACCAGCCCCGCCATTAATTTGATCATTACCGGCCCGACCGGATATGCGATCATTACCAGCTAATCCATTGATCACGTCTGCTCTCGCTGTACCTAATAAAGTATCAGCCTCAGCCGTACCATTAATCGGAGCAGTTTGAAAATTCCAAGTAGTTTTGCCAGTAATTCCCGCATAATTATTACCAGCTAAATCTTGAATAGCAGTATTCGCAATTTCTACGTAACAATCTTTGGCTCTAGGAAAATTTTTAGTAGGATTAATAATTAATCTATTACCGTTGATTGTCACATTACTATTAGTTACGGGGATAGTCTCTAATATCAAATCGTCCGCTACCCGCTTAATAATAATATTACCGTTGCCTTTCTGAATATTCTCACTAAAGTTAACTACTAAATTACTATTGACTGGCACGCTAAGAGAATTATCTAGGGGACCAAAAGTTCTGACCGTCGGTGGAATATTATCTGTCACCTCAGTTAGGGGAGAACCTGTCGGATCAACTTCTTCGCCAAACCATAGGGTAGCGTATCCTTCACTTAAACCAACCCCTAGAGCTTGCCAGGTAATATCAGACCACATACCCTGACTGAGAATAGTATCATTATGGGGTGGGCTATTTTTCCATAAGTCAAAGGCTTCGGTAGCTGTCATATTAGGTGTATTTAAACCAAAAGAACCTGCTACATTTTCATAACCATTACCAGGATAACCCGTATTCAGACGTTGGGGAGCTTGCCAAATTGTAGAATAGGTATTAGGATTACTGCTGTCATAGACGGTATCACTCCAACTATGGGTGACAGTGCCTAAATTTTCTGATAAATCAATAGCGTGACGATTGGCGACAGTGGTTAATGCTTTCGATAGAGGAATCGCTGGTAAACCGTTTTCTACCCGATATTGATTGACTAAATCGTAAAGTTTTTGTTCTTCTGTTTCTATGCCATCTGTAGGGGAACTAGCATAAATATCAACTGCCATAAATATTGCCTCCTCTGAGACTTTTAGGTCTTTAAGATATAAATAGTTTTCTGAGCTATCTGGTTTGATTGTAACATTAATTACTAATATTATGCAGGTTGAATTTTACTGAAAATGATTGTATAATTATGGGTAATAATTTTCTTTTACTAAACTCATGCCCGTAATATCACCTATAGCTGTTGAGTTTCGTCGTGTCAGTTTTGCGATTAATCAGCGTCCCCTAGTCTCTAATTTAGACCTGAGTATTCATGCCGGAGAAGCCTTAGTTTTATTGGGACGTAGTGGCAGTGGCAAAACTACCACTTTAAAATTAATTAATCATTTACTATTACCGACGGCGGGAGAAGTATTAGTGAATGAGCGTTCGACTACTATTTGGAATCCTATTCAATTGCGCAGACGTATTGGTTATGTGATTCAAGATATTGGTTTATTTCCCCATTTTACAATTGCCGAAAATATTGGACTTGTACCATCCTTAGAAAAATGGTCGGCTGAGAAAATTCATACACGGGTCTATGAAATGTTAGATTTAGTCGGTTTGGAACCGGCTAAATTTGCCCTGCGTTATCCCCATGAATTATCTGGTGGTCAACGGCAGCGCATCGGTGTGGCGAGAGCATTAGCGGCAGATCCACCTATATTATTAATGGATGAACCTTTTGGGGCTTTAGACCCGATTACCCGTTTAGAATTACAACAACAGTTTCGCTATTTACAAAGACAATTGGGTAAAACTGTAATATTTGTCACCCATGATATTCAAGAAGCCTTCTTTTTAGCCAACAGAATAGGTTTGATGTATGAAGGAAATTTAGTAGAACTAGGGAATAGGGCTGAATTTCTCCAGTCTCAACATCCAGAAGCTCAGGCTTTTTTGGCTTGTTTAAAAACTAATAATTGGGAAAATCTTAATTAAAATCAATATTCACAGTAATTCAAATTAATTAATCATTCAAAAATTTTTTAATCAAATGTTTCTATTTCAATACGCTCCAGAAATTCTCCTACGTAGTGGCGAACACTTAATATTAGTGGCGATCGCCATGACCATAGCGATCGCCATTGGTATTCCCATTGGCATTTTGCTCACCCGTAAACCGAAACTTGCCCCCGTGATTATGGGTGTGGCAAACAGTATTCAAACTATTCCGAGTTTAGCAATTTTTGGTTTTTTAATTTCTGTACCTTTTTTCGGTGGTATTGGCAAAACGCCGGCGATTGTCGCCTTAAGTTTATATGCCCTATTACCGATTATTAGAAATACTTACATTGGGATTAATAGTATTAATCCAGCGGTACGGGAAGCGGGGGTCGGTATGGGGATGACTGATCGCCAATTATTAATGCAGGTGGAAATTCCTTTGGCTTTAGGAGTAATTCTAGCTGGGGTGCGGGTGGCAAGTGTCATCTCAGTGGGGATTGCGACAATAGCGGCAGCGATTGGTGGCGGTGGTTTAGGCACATTTATTTTTCGGGGTATTTCTACGGTTAATAATGAATTAATTTTAGCGGGTGCTATTCCTGCGACAATTATTGCCTTAGGAGCGGATTTCTTTTTAGGGTTAGTGGAAAAGAATTTTAGTAAGCAAACTAAACGCAAACCTAAGTTAGGGATTATTTTAGGACTACTAGCTGTATTTGTTGCTAGTATTATGGCATTTAATTATAAAACCCCTGTACCGACTATTGTGATTGGTTCTAAAAATTTTACAGAACAAATTATTTTAGGAGAAATATTAGCTCAACATATTGAAAACCATACCACATTAAAAGTAGATCGACAATTTAATTTAGGTGGTACTTTTATTTGTTATGAAGCGGTGAAAGCGGGCAAAATAGGTGGTTATGTGGAATATACTGGCACCGCATTTACAGCAATTTTAAAAGAAAAACCGATCACAGATCCGCAAGCTGTTTATGAAAAAGTCAAACAGGTTTATGAGCAACAATATCAATTAACGGTGATGCCGTCTTTAGGTTTTGAAAATACTTTTGCCATGTTAATGCGGGGGGAGGATGCGAAAAAAATGCAAATCAAAACGATTTCTGATGTAGCTCCCTATTCTGAGAAAATGCGGGCGGGGTTTGGTTCTGAGTTTTTAGATCGGTCTGATGGTTATCCTGGTTTATCGAAAACTTATAATTTAAAATTTCCTGATATTAAACAAATGGATTTGGGTTTGATGTATGAGGCTCTCAAAGCCAAACAGGTAGATTTTATTGCGGGTTTTTCCACTGATGGTTTGATTCCCGTATTAGATTTAGTGATCTTAGAGGATAACCGCAAATATTTTCCGCCTTATCAGGCTGTACCTGTATTTAATCAGGCTATTTTGGCAAAATACCCAGAGTTAATACCCTTAATTAATCAATTGTCTGGTAAAATTTCTACTACGGAAATCCAAAAAATGAATTATCAAGTAGATAATGATCCGGCTGTATTACAAACGGTTGTTAGGGATTGGTTAAAATCTGAACAATTATAGCAATTACCATAAGTCTTATCTTATCCTGTAGGGTGCGTTGACGAATTGTAACGCACCATCAAATATATTTTAATTACAAAAAATTATTTAGCTAACCCGTTTTCTAAGGCAAATCTCACTAACTCAGTCCGGCTATTCGTGCCGGTTTTAGCAAATAAACGACTAACGTATTTTTCCACATTCCGCACACTAGTATTCAGGTCTCTGGCAATTTCCTTATTCATTAAACCCTGGGTCACTAATTCTAATACACTTTGCTCCCTCGGTGTAAAATCTAACTGCACAGCTACAGGATTTTTCACAATACCAGTTTTTCCCTGCAACATCGCTTTAATTTCTGCTATTTGACTAGCTAAGGCTGCTAAATCGTGGTTTTCTCCCTCGCCACCAGTATTACCGACTTCTTTTAAACCAGCCCGCCGATCTAATAAATTTTCGACTATTGCCACTAATTCTTCTGGATCAAAAGGTTTGGCTAAATAGGCATCACAGCCGGCTTGATAACCTTGTATTCTATCGGTGGTCATGCCTTTAGCAGTTAAAAATACCACAGGTAAATTTTTAAAGCGTTGATCTTCTCGCAACTTTTTCAAAAATTGATAACCATCCACCTGGGGCATCATAATATCAGAGATGACTAGATCAGGAAAATTTTTTTCTAATATATCCCATCCCTGATTGGCATTACTAGCCACATCAACGATAAATTCACTATCTTCTAAATAGGCTTTGACTGCTTCCCTTAAGCCGGGTTCATCGTCCACTAATAATATTCTGGATGTCATATTTTTGTGATTTTTTATTGGTATTTAATTAAGATTTGGTTATTATAACGGTTTTTACCCCATTGTAGGGGCGAACGGCTGTTCGCCCTTTTCTATTGATCAAATTTGCAACACAATTGAAAACCTAATCATCATCAATTATACTTGAGTCCGATCCGTTAATATTTCATAACCAGTTTCTGTCACTAATACAGTATGTTCAAATTGAGCTGACAAAGCATTATCAACCGTTACTGCCGTCCAGCGATCGCCCAAAATCCGGGTATGACGGGAACCAGCATTTAAGATTGGTTCTATGGCTAAAGTCATGCCAGCCTTTAACTTAACATTCGGCATTTCATCAGTACGGTAATTAAAAACGGAAGGATCTTCATGTAAATTACGCCCGACACCGTGACCAGTAAATTCTTCCACAATAGCAAATCCATTTGATTTAACGTGATCTTCAATGGCTCCAGCTAAATCTAATAAATGTGCCCCAGCCTTTACTTGTTCAATCCCTTTATACATAGCTTCTTCTGCTATTCTAATCAGTTTTTTGGCTTCCGGTGTCACTTCTACTAAGCCAATCGTAATACAAGAATCACCGTGAAAACCCTCATAGTAAGCCCCTGTATCTATTTTTACTACGTCTCCCACTCGCACTACCTTTTTCTTATTAGGAATACCGTGTACTACTTCATTATTCACACTAATACAAATACTAGCAGGAAAACCATGATAGCCTTTAAAACTAGGCTCCGCACCCATTTCTCTAATCCGTTTTTCAGCATAATCATCTATTTCCATAGTGGTCATGCCCGGCCGCACAAACGTGAACATTTCTTTTAATACGGTTGCCACAATCCGGGAGGCTTGACGCATCACTACTATTTCGGCGGGAGATTTAATATAAATACCCCTGTTTTGATGGCTGGCAACTTTTTTAGGGCGGGGTTTGGTCGCAGTAGGAGTGAGTAATTTGTTGATAATGTTCATGTATTTTTTATGATCAATTATTAATTAGTTATTGAGTAATATTACTGAAAATTCCTTATGAATAATCAACATTCTCTATTATAAAACGTTTTGGCAAAATATGAATTATTTGGGTTTCGTGCCTCAACCTGGGGTAGTAGGGGCAATTCATGAATTGCCCCTACGGTCGGTTTATTAACAGATTCTTGTGCATCGATAGGTTACAATTGTTTATATGATTATTTGTTAAGAGAATCTAATAATTCTTTTAATTTCGGCAAAAATAGTTGAAAAGCCTTGCCCCGATGGGATAAAGTTCGCTTCATCTCCGGTGACATTTCGGCAAAATTCAGATTGACCTCTGGTACAAAAAAGATCGGATCATAACCAAAACCATTGTCTCCCTTGGGGGCAAAACTAATTTCCCCCGGACAAATTCCCTCCACCGCTAATACTATTTCCCCCTGCGGATCGGCAAGGGCGATCGCACAAATAAATTGGGCTGTGCGGTTTTCACTATTCCCTAGTTCCTTTAATAATTTATCAATTCTTGCCTGATCAGAATCAGCATAGCGAGCCGAATACACCCCCGGCATTCCGCCTAATTGATCAACCGCTAAACCTGAATCATCAGCGATCGCCCACTGTCCTAAAGCCTCAGCAACTTGTGATGCTTTCAAACCAGCATTTTCGCTAAAAGTAGTACCTGTTTCTTCTATTTCCAAACTAGCTGGTTTTAACTGTAAATCAATTGGTAAATCAGTTAAATGAGCTTGCATTTCTTTTAATTTACCAGGATTACTTGTAGCAATGATTAAGGTTAAAGGGGTAGTTAATTTAGTCATAGATTAATTTATAGAAAATTTAATTATTGAGCATAATTATGTTTAGTTGTAATAATTGTAGAATACCTCTGTGATACAATCAATCACCTGTGTATATATTTATTTCACTTTGCTTTGTCCTTAACCTATCTTGCTATGTCACTCAGCGATATTAATATTCACTTAGAAAATCAACCCCAACCACTACATCAACAAATATTAGATTTATTAGCAGAAGGCCATCTAGCCCCAGTATTAGAAATTTATCCAGAAATTCGGGCGATCGCCCCAGAATTTACAACTGAGAAATTAAATATTTTTTATGAAAAACTAGGGGACCTGTGGCAAAATAAACAGGATTTATCGGCAGCCTTAGTCAGCTATGAACGGGCAAAAGAATTTGGTCCGCCCACCCTGAGCCTGCTGGAAAAATTGGGGGATATTCATAAATTAATGGGGCAAGCGTCACAAAACCAGGTTAATCAATTACACCTAAAGGCGATGGAGACCGATCCTACTAATGAAAAATACTATTATGAATATTTGGCGACGCAACCCTATAATCACCAGGTTTACGCCCAATTAGCTGATTGTTTAGTAAAAAAGGGACGTTGGTCAGAAGCGATAGTTTTTTATCAAATGGGTTTATTATCAGATTTAGATAATGCCTATATTCATCAACAATTAGGCAAAATATTAGCGGACCAATACCAATACAATTTGGCGATCGCTGAATATGAGACAGCCTTAGCCAGTGACGACAAAAACCCTCAGTTATATGATCAGCTTGCTTTTGTCTGGCTTGCCATGGGGAAAATAGAACGGGCGATCGCCTCTTTACAAAAAGCTATTAACCTAGCACCAGATGATCCCCTATTACTTAATCATCTAGGAGAAGCACTGATCAGAAATGGGCAAACAAACGAAGCGATCGCTCAATATGAAAAAGCGATCGCCCTTGATGATCAATCATGGCTAGGGTATAAAAATCTCGGCGATGCCTATGTGAAATTAGGCGATCACGAGAAAGCCCAAACATATTATATGCAAGTTTTGTCAATTAATTATCAATCCACGAGTTATCAATAACAGTTAACCCATAGATAATTGACTTGCTTCTGCCTCTGCATAATCATTATCTTGATTAATTAAACGCAGACGAATCCGGTCACGTCCCACAGAAATTTCAAACTCATCACCAGGTTGTAAATTCATCATTCTCGTGTAAGCCACACCAATCAAAATATTGCCATTGGATTGCACCGTTAACCGATAGGTATTATTCTTAGACATATTGCGATCAGAACGATGATCTAAAACGATGCCCTCGGCTGCTAAGAGAGCTTGGCGAAACCTAGTCATATTCACCCTTTTTGCTCCCTGCTCGTTCACCTGATAGTAACCACAAGCGATCGCCTTTTCTTCTTTTGAGAGATAACTTAATTCTTTAATTTTGCTTAATAACTCATCACCGATCAGCGGCTCATGATTTTTATGAGTGACCATGACTATTACCTCAAATAATAGAAAGTTTGATTTTTATTGAAAGTTAAATTGCAAGTGACTGTGTGATAGAGATACTAAAATATAGTCAAAATACTAAATCTAAGTTAGATTAATAGTTTGGTGAATCAGGAGAAAAACAGTATGAGGAATTTTTAATAAATTTCAATAACTTTTCATCACTTGCCATCATTGCAACTGCAATAATCACAAGACTTTTTCGCCGAATCAAATCTATTATTCTGATCAACTTAAACTAACTAAATCACTACTCTATGCAACACCTACACCAATGGGGATAACTAAAGCCAACCAACCGCAATGAATAAAATCCATCACTATCTAAATAACGGAGTATTATGACCAAAAAATTTTCACTGAAAACACACTAATCAAGTTTCTTGTTATTTAATCACCGATGTACCGTCGTTTTTAAATAGGCAGAGTTCTCTATTACTCATTCCTAAGAGTTATTACTAACTTCTTTAAGTGGTTAACTGAATGGTTAACTATGTTTTATCGAGATAACAAATTAATAACTTATCTTATTTAATATGTCAAGAAATTGTTAAAAAAATTCCTAAAAAATTTTCTCATGAAACTAACCAGCCGTGGACATTATAGTATTAAAGCCTTGATAGACCTAAGTTTACAAAAGAATTTAGGTCCGATTTCCGTGCGAGAAATTGCCGAGCGTCAGGGACTACCTGCCCCCTATTTAGAAAAGTTATTGATCCAATTAAGAAGGGCCGATTTAGTAGCCTCGGTCCGGGGTGCACAGGGTGGTTATCAGCTGGCAAAATCACCGGACAAAATTTCCCTAGGAGAAATTTTAGAAGCGGTAGGTGAAAATATAGAACCCTTATCAGAAAAGGCTTTTTTCCCGGAGCAAGCGTCAGACTGGGTAACTTTTTCGATTTGGCAACGCTTACAAAAAAAATTACAAGAAGCTCTATATAATATATCTTTAGAAGATTTATATTATGATGTAAGAAGCTGGCAGGCATCGAGGGGAGAAGAGACGAATTTTGTAATTTAATATTAGTTAGTTAAATGAAGATTTTAATTAATAAAACATCAAAATATTTATTGTTAGTAAATAATTAATTTAGTTAGTATTAATAAATTCCTCAAATTATATTAATAAATTTGCTAAAATTGTCGAAAATCTCTATGTAATTGCATGAATGTAGAAAACTTATTAACCGTATTGCTTGCCTGTGGTTTGGATTATTTGATCGGCGATCCTATTAACTGGCCTCACCCCGTACAATACATGGGTTTAGTGATTAATTATTATCAGAAAATAATTTTTTATCTATTTAAAAATACAGAAACTCCTTTAGCAAAGTTAGCGTTAAAATTTGCCGGTATTATTCTAGCGATCGCCCTAATTGGCGGTACAGGGATAATTAGTTGGTTCCTTTTAGAACAATTAAGAATACTGACGACTGATCTACCGTTTATTTCTATCCTGATCGAAAGTATTATTCTTGCTAGTTGTTTCGCCGGTAGAAGTTTACGCCAAGCTGCGATCGCTGTATTAAAACCTTTGCAGGAAAATGATTTAATCACTGCCCGTCAGACTCTCAGTTTATACGTCGGTAGAGATACAGCAAATTTGGATGAGGCAGGCATATTACGAGCGGTCTTAGAAACCGTCACAGAAAATGCCGTGGATGGAGTCACCGCCCCCCTTTTTTATGCCATGGTCGGAGCGATCGTTTTACCCGTCGGTGCAGTTCCCCTCGCCCTTGCCTATAAAGCAGCTAGTACCCTCGATTCCATGGTTGGTTATCAAGAAACACCTTTTACTGATTTAGGTTGGTGTAGTGCCAAGGTGGAGGATATATTAACGTGGTTGCCCTGTCGTCTCACTGTTTTAGCGATCGCCCTATTATCAGGTAAACCGGATCAAGTATTAAAAATTTGTTGGCGGGATGCCAGACAGGATCCTAGTCCTAATTCTGGTTGGAGTGAATGTATTTATGCTGCAACCCTGGGAGTACAAATCGGCGGGGCGAATACCTATCAAGGTGTCACAAAAAATAAACCCCTTTTAGGAGAAGATAGCCAACCTATTACCCCAGCGATTATTGAGCAAGCATTACAATTAACTAGACTTTGTTGCTACTTCTGGTTAATATTATTTATTATGATCTATTGGCTCATTAATTTTCCCTGGGAGGGTTTCTAAAAGTATGCAAAAAATTGTACAAATTCTCACCGCCGATGAAATTAGACGGACACTCAACCGTTTAGCCTCACAAATAGTCGAAAAATTTAGTGATTTATCGACATTAAGATTATTAGGTATTCAAACTAGGGGTGTACCCTTAGCCGAAATGATCGCTAGTCAAATTCATGTATTAGAACAAATTAATGTACCTGTGGGAGCTTTAGATATTACCTTCTATCGGGATGACTTAGATCAGATTGGTCTAAGAACCCCCAATGCCACAGAAATTCCCTTTGATCTGAGCGATCAAAATGTCATATTAGTGGATGATGTGATTTATAAAGGCAGAACGGCTAGAGCGGCTTTAAATGCCGTCCATGAATACGGGCGACCGGCAGTAGTGAGATTAGTCACCTTAGTGGATCGGGGGCATCGGGAAGTACCAATTCATCCAGATTTTATTGGTAAACAATTACCAACCTCCACTGATGAACAAGTGAAAGTTTATATTCACTCGATAGATGGGCGTGATGGGGTAGAGTTGATCAAAGAAATTGATTAAATCAATAATATTCAAGCAAAGTTAAAATTATTTCATGTAATAATATGATTAATCAACCAGAAATCCTAGTGATCGGCGGTGGCATCATTGGTTTATCCATTGCCATAGAATTAAAATTACGGGGAGCGAATATTAGTGTAGTTGATCAACATTTAGCCGGTTGGGCAACTCCTGCCGCTGCCGGAATGTTAGCACCCCAAGCCGAACAAATTGAGCCGGGAGCAATGTTAGATTTATGTTGTGCTAGTCGAGGGATGTATGCTGATTATGTTAGCAAGTTAGAAGATATTACCGGAGCTAATACTGGCTATTGGCCCTGCGGTATTTTAGCACCTGTTTATCAAACTAATAATCAAGTAATTAATGATCATTGGTTAAGCCAAGATACTATTCATCAACAGCAACCAGGTTTAGGCGAAGAGGTACAAGGTGGTTATTGGTACGCCTTAGACGGACAAGTAGATAATCGCTTATTATTGCAATCTTTACAAAGGGCGATCGCCCATCTAAATATTCCTAGTCATCATGTCTTAGTGAAAAATATTGTATTTGATGGTGAAGAAATTGTCTATTTAGCCACTGATCAAGGAGAACTGAGAGCAGAACATTATGTATTAGCGACGGGTAGTTGGTCAGAACAATTATTATCTATTCCTGTATTTCCTACCAAAGGGCAGATGTTATCTGTGCTTTTACCAGAAATACAGACAGATCAACCGGATTGGCAATCAAAAATAATTAATAATTTACCCTTACAACAAGTATTATTTGGGGAAGCCAGCTATATTGTACCGAGAAAAAACGGCAGAATAGTGATCGGAGCGACTACAGAAAAAGTTGGTTTTGCCAATGGTAATACGGCGGGAGGCATACAAACTTTATTAAATAATGCAATTAGACTATTTCCTCTGATTAAAGACTGTCAAATAGAAGAATTTTGGTGGGGATTTCGCCCTGATACCCCTGACCAATTACCGATTTTGGGAACTAGTGCCTATAATAATCTAACCTTAGCTACCGGGCATTATCGCAATGGTATTCTATTAGGACCAATTACCGCTAAATTAATCGCTGATTTAGTCTGGGATAATAAATCTGTTCCCTTATTAGCTAGTTTTCATTACAGCCGATTTTCTTGAATAGTCAGGCATCTTGAAAAATTGAAAATATTTTTTGATTTTGCCAAATATTGTAAATTTTTATTACAAAATGAGTTGATCTACTATTCAGTCAGTTAAACTAACCAAGGTATAATTCATCTATACCTGACAGTGCGGGCGTAATTCAGTGGTAGAATGTTTGCTTCCCAAGCAAAACGTCGTGAGTTCGAGTCTCATCGTCCGCTTTTTAGAAAATCATAAAAAAATCAATAGGAATAATTGAAATTACTCCTATTGATCAGATGTAATAATGATTACAGAATTTAACTGTGATAGTAATTTAGGAATTTGCTAACTGATTATTACCAAATAAATTTTTAAAGAAATTCACAACTTTATTAAAGATGAAAGTAAGTAATTTTCTTTGACTGGCTGCATGGCAAAACGCCCAAATATTAATGGCTAAAAACAAACTACAGAAGGATAATAAAACAAAAGTTTGCCATTGCACCACACCCACCACAAACCAAGAAAATACATGGGCGATAATCACTAGGGCAAATAAACTTGATATACTAGCCATCAACTTAATTTGCCATGATGCTAAATTTAAGCCAGTAAATAGTACAGTTTGCCCCGTTCCTAATACATTAAATACCATAAAAAAACCACAGATTGACACACAATAAGTATGGGAAAAGTGCATCATTGTTTCTAATATAGACATTATATTTTAATCTCCTCGCTCACTAATTTAATAACTATAAAATCCAGCAATATTTACGCAAATAAATATATTTTGTTTTCAATTTAACTTAACTATTTTTTCGGTTTATTCGGATTTCCGATGGCATCAGTCCACAGATTACTAAACATCATAAACATTCCCCCTAGAAAAATAGCGATCGCTAAGGTCCCCGGAATGACTAACTGCCAATCAATTGATTCCATATTTATTTCTCCGATTTAATATTTGTTTAATATTTGTGTGATATTTTCAAATATTGTCCAATTTCTATATAATTTATGACGCACCTATTGAGTGTAGCGGATTTCCTCAGATTTGGGGCAATATCGGTCATTAAGATTTGTTAAAAATCTCTGAGAAATTTATTATTATGGTGAAATATTTAATTTTTCTAAAATTTTTGATGATCAGTATTTAATACAATTTATTAATCCTTGCAATATTGGCTGATTTTATGTATAAAATTATTTATGGGCAAAATACTAGAAGAATTAGTGGAAATTCCATTAAACCAGTTATGGCCCAAACAAACCAGTTGTATTAATATCAAAAATTGTATGATAGTATCACAAACTAATTTGCAGGACATCCTTGAGGGAACAAAACAATATGTTGTGCCTCTATTTCAACGTCCCTATAGTTGGGAAAAAGAACAATGGGAAACTTTATGGCAAGATATTTCCGATTTATATCAGCATGAGCATCCATCCCCCCATTTTATGGGTTCTATTGTGACAATGCAAACAGAGTTTGGTCCTGAAAAAAGTGTCACAAAGTTTTTATTGATTGACGGACAACAAAGATTAACTACCGTATTTATTATATTATAGCAGCCGCCAAGTAAGTCAGGACAAAAATGAGATATGATGGGAAAAGAAAAAATATCATAAAAAAGAGAATAATAATGGCCAAGGCATATAGCTATGATTTACGAAAAAAGGTAATTGAAGCG
>Ga0209575_10000173_pt1 | contig 65723 bp, 45 predicted proteins | sample Medcelwee11metaG_FD_187172 | JGI IMG/M metagenome (GOLD analysis project Ga0209575, IMG submission 187172) | Freshwater pond sediment microbial communities from the University of Edinburgh, under environmental carbon perturbations - Medium... | ecosystem: Environmental > Aquatic > Freshwater >... | reverse complement strand
CTTACTAATCGTATTACAAGGAAGATATTGTCGCATACAGTCGGCATTTTTCTCAACAAACTGATGGGGAATCCGCCTCTGCAATTGGCGCTATTGTTGAAGCCATGAGAAAGTTGCACACGGCGTTATAATGTAATACAGGATACGTAAATTTTTTTGTTTAAAAGTTATTTTGTCTTTACAGAGCTACCAAAACCACACCAAACCAATATTTGATAATGACCCTTCTCCTGAATAATTATAGGGTTGAATTGTAATATAGCTGTATTATACCGTTTAATTATACTGGACCGCCTGTCCATGCGGGTTTTAGCGTTTCAAATCCATACGAAAGGTATAATTTAGCTATATAACAATTTTGTTTCTCTTCAATATAAACTTGAAAAGAGGTCCCTTGGTGTAAGTCTATTACACCCAATTCAGATATATCTACATAATCAAATGGCAAATAAAACAGCTTATAGCCTTGGGCAAGACTTGTCGCCGTCCAACTTAATTTTACATCGGTGTCAACGACAGAAACTGTCAGCCTTGGTGATTTAGGAGTGGGGGGTTATGCCTGTTTGGCAGGTAATGACAGAGGGGGCTAAAGACTTAAATTCTGCTTCAGTAACGTGGCTTTTAATAAAGGTTTGAAATGCCGAAAGGCGGGTATAAACCCCGGGTAAATCGCCACAGATGCTTGGATGACCATAACTGACTAAACCAATTTGGATAATCTTATCATCAAGGGGATCGTGAATGATTAAAGGTCCGCCACTGTCACCCGCACAAGAATCTCGCCCCAAATTCACTCCGCCAGCACACAACATGGAACTGAGTATTTTTCCTTGTCCAACTACATTGCCATTCACCAATCTGTTTTCACACGCTTGATTGTCTAATAAGGGAATTGAAACAGCCATTAATGTGTCAGAGTGATTGTCTAAATTATTGATACTTCCCCAACCCATGACAATACTTTCTAAAAATAGTGGCAGTGAATAATTGTTTTCATCCAGTAATGTCACAGTCGGTAAAGTGCTGGGTTCGGCTAACTCCAATAATGCAATGTCATTTTCTAAAATATCAAAACTAAACTTAGGATGTACAATAACCTGCTTAACGGGAAATAACGCCGTTTCCCTTAAATCGACGTGATAGCCGACTAACTGTACATCTGTGACGATGTAATCATTGCGTGGCGGTTCACTAAGACAGTGTGCCGCTTTCCCGCTTCAATCAGCGCCAACATTCAAGGATATTTTCCCACTGCAACAAGTTAATTTTTATCATGGTGCATTAAGCTGGTTGGCTTAATATCATTTGTAAAAATGGATATTATCTCTATGTCAGTTCTGGTGGTTTATCGGGTTACGGCGCAATGCTTCGGTAAACTCATCACAAATACGCCTAACCCGATCTACTTGGTTTGGTAGCGAGCAATTAGTATCCTGCCGCTTGCGCAAGCGGCAGGTAATCACTTAACAGACCGAGATTGACAAGCTCCTGCCCAAACATGGCAGGGTTGTAACCGTAAAAGCGATTGTCTGTTGGGTTATAGCCCAGATAAGTTGTGTTATCTGGGTAGAAACGTACTTGATAGGGTGCGATCACCATTTCCTGCTTGCCTTGTGCTGGGAACAGAGACGGGAGTAAGGCTTCCGCCCAGTTCATGACCCGTTGCCAGTTTTCAATCGGCGCGGCAGCATTGGCGCGCAAAACCACCAGTTGATTTTCGTTATCCGCCACATAAACATAATCGCCCGCGACAGCAATACCATTAACAGAACCCGGGGTATTGTGTTTTCCAGCTAAAATAGGCACGCTGGGATTGCTGATGTCAATCGCTTGCAAGCCACTGGCCTCATCCGCTACATAGGCATAATCACCCACGACGGTTACATTCATGGCGTAATCGGGTATATCGGTACTACCCACCAAAACTGGCGCGATGAGGTTGCTGATATCAATAATGTGTAAATTGCCGCTGTTGTCCACCAAAAAGGTGTCGGTCACCACATAGGCGTAGTTGCCCACGACGCTGATATTGCGTGCCCGCTGGTTGGGTATGGGAAAATTGTTAATTATCTGGGGCGTGGCGGGGTCGCTGATGTCGATGATTTGCAAACCACTCTCCCAATCTGCCACATAAGCGTAGTTGCCCGCGACGCTAACGCCTCTGGCAATGCCTGTTGTGTCAACACTGCCCGTCAAGGTTGGTGCGGCGGGATTGCGGATATCAATAATTTGCAAACCCTCATTCTCACCTGCCACATAGACATAGTTTCCCGCGACAACGACCTGATTTGCCATGCCTGGCGTATTAACGTTACCCATCAGAACAGGCGTCGCGGGATTATGGATATCAATAAGTTGCAAACTGCCGCTTGAAAAGAAACCGTCTCCCATACTGACCACATAAGCGTAGTCGTCAACGACGGCTACTCCTTGCACAATACCCGTTATGTCAACATTAGCCACTGGCATGGGCGCGGTGGGATTGGTGGTGTCAAGGATTTGCAAACCCTTGTTTGCATCCACCACATAAGTATAGTTGCCCACAGCAGCGATGCTATTCGCATAACCCGACGCACCGACATTGCCCGCCAAGGTGGGTGCGGCGGAATGAGTGACGTCAATGATTTGCAAGCCACTGCGCTCAGCCGCTACATAGGCATGGTTGCCCGCAACAGCCACACCAAAGGCAATGCTTGCTATGTCAACTTGGCTCGTCAAAGTGGGCATGCTGGGATTGGCGATGTGAACAATATGCAAGGTACCGCCAGCCAGAAAGTTATCCGTCGCAACATAGGCATAGCCGTCCACGACGGACACATCATAAGCCACACCCGATGTCGCATAATTACCCGCCAAAGTGGGCGCGTCTGGATTGCTGATGTCAATAATTTGCAAGCCATCGTAACTATCTGCCATATAAGCGTGATTGCCCACAACGGTTAGCTTTCTGGCATATCCTGTGGTTTCAACATGACCTGCCAACACAGGTACGGCGGGATTGCTGATGTTAATTATTTGCAAACCGCTCCGCTCATTCGATGCATAGGTTACACAAGCGTAGCTGCCCATAATCTCCACATGCCGGGCATAAAGTGGTGTTTCAACACTACCCACTATACCTGGCGCGGCGGGATTACCGATGTCAATGACATGCAAACCAGACTCCCCACCCACCACATAAGCGTAGTTGCCCACAACACCCACACTTTGAGCATCACCCCGCGTATCAATACTACCAACCAATACCGGCGCGGCGGGATTACTGACATTAAAAATGTGTACACCGCTATTGCCAGCCGCGACATAAGCAAAATCACCTGCCACAGAAATAGCTACCGCACAACCAAGCGTATGGTACTCACTGACCCGCTGTGGTGAAGTGGGGTCGCTGATGTTGAGAATTTGCAGATGAGTACAGGTGACAGCATAGGCATAATTGCCTTGCACCACGACATCTTGATATGGACCGGTGCCCCACGCGCCGACAGGGGTAAAATTAATCTCCTCCGCGTGTAGCGAATGCGGGCAAAATAACAGCAACAACAGGCTAAAAAATAGTCTGATGCGGTTACAGTTGAAATTTGGTGGTTGCATAAAAACTCCGATTGATGGTAGCTGTTTGGCAGGAAATATCCAGCGAGAAATTCTGGAAATTTCATAGGAGCTTGTCAAGCTCCAACCCGCCCCAGTAGCGGAGAAAGTCGGCTCGCTTTATCTTCACTAGTACATACCATCCTCCGACGAGGCTCGGGCATTATAGAAGCACAGAGAACGCACAGCCAAATGATGCGTTACGGCGTGAAAAGATGCGCCTAACGTATCCTACCCGGCTGGCACTCGCTCGGATTGTTCCAGCACTGCTGTCGCGAAGTTATCGCTCGTCACCACGAGCGCATGGGCTATGTCAGTCATAAGCTAGGTTCTTTGAAGTCTGAGGTGGAACAGCATAAGTTGCCTCGGTAATGGGGCGGCCTCGCAAACTTCAAGCAAACTCGGATTCAAGCAGCTGGTTCATCAGCGGTTTTGCGATAAGACAAAATACTTAAATCCACCGCTTGCTGAGCCGTTGGTTCAGTGGGAATAAAATGCGCTAAGCCCAGAGAAATCAGCGCCATACCTGCACCGGCCAGAAACACTGCCGCTGGGGACAACAGCCAGAGCAAACCAAAAGCGGCTGGAATCACCACCGCTGCAATGTGATTAATCGTGAAACTGACCCCGGCAGAGGCGGCAATATCCGCCGGATCGGCAATTTTCTGGAAATAACTTTTGATTGCAATCGCCAGCGCAAAAAACAAATGATCAATCACATACAAGCCAGCAGCAAGTTGGGCGTTTTCTACCAGGGCATAAGCGACAAAAATACCAATCAAGCCCAGATATTCAAAAATCAGTGCCCGGCGTTCGCCCCAATGCGCAATCAAACCGCCAATCGCCGTGGCAAACAAACCATTAAACAAATGGTTGGCAATAAACAGCAGAGAAATATCAGCAGCAGAATAGCCAAACTTCTCCACCATCATAAAACCTGCAAACACCACAAACACTTGCCGCCGCGCTCCACTCATAAAGGTCAGCGCATAATATAACCAGTAGCGACGGCGTAACACCATGTTTTTATGCTGCACCTGTAATTCGGGATAGTGTGGAAATAACAGCCAGGCTGCCGCCGCAAGCAACACGGTTAAACCGCCACCTAACACATAAATCCACAAATAATCCAGTTTAAAAACCTGTAATAACAGCCAAATCAAACCCAGAATAAACAGCGAGGCATAGGATTTCACCGCAATCTGTCTACCCATGGCACGGGGTGCCTCGGCTTTATTCAGCCATTGCATAGATAAAGAACTGTGTACTGTTTCGTAATAATGAAAACCGAACGACATCAAAAGCGTCGTGAAATACAAGCCCCACACACTGGGCAAGAAACCGGTTAAAGCCGTGCCTACGCCCAACAACAGCAAGGCGATCAAGGTCAGTGACTGTTCGCGCAGCAGCAATAACAAAAAGACCGCCGTGAACGCCAGCAAACCCGGAATTTCGCGCACACTTTGCAACATCCCCATGTCGGCCCCGGTAAAGGCAACCCGTTCAATCGCAAAGTTATTCAGCAGCGTTTGCCAAGTGGTAAAGGCTAACGGTACGGCGGCAGCCATCAGCAGCAACAAGGTTTCACGGCTACGCCAGGCAGCCGCAGTCATCATCAGTTTTCGCATGGATACAGTGTCCTTCATGCTCAAAATTGGCGCACCTACCGCTCAAAAAATTGACCGCAGAGGCGCAAAGAACACAAAGTAGGGGGGACTGTGGTTTTCTCTGCGTACTTTGCGCCTCTGCGGTGAGTCCTTAAATAGGTGTTAGATCAGTGGTTCCCAGGGATTACCCCGCCACCACCGGAATTTTGCCGATACGCGCTTGCCACTCACGCGGGCCGGTGGTGTGTACCGCGTTGCCGGTGCAATCAACCGCCACCGTCACGGGCATGTCCTGCACTTCAAATTCATGAATCGCTTCCATGCCTAAATCGGCAAACGCCACGATTTTTGAAGCTTTAATTGCTTTCGACACCAAATAAGCCGCTCCGCCCACGCCCATCAAGTAAACCGCCTGATGACGGGCGATGGATTCCACCGCCGCTGGGCCACGTTCTGCCTTACCGACCATGCCGATTAAGCCAGTTTGTGCCAGCATCGTCTCGGTAAACTTATCCATCCGTGTCGCCGTGGTCGGGCCTGCGGGGCCTACCACCTCATCGCCCACTGGATCGACCGGGCCGACATAATAGATAAAGCGATTGTTGAAATCCACCGGCAGGCTTTCCCCCCGCGCCAGCATGTCAGTCAGGCGTTTATGCGCTGCATCGCGCCCAGTCAGCAATTTGCCGGACAGCAACACCCGGTCGCCCGCTTTCCAGCTTAGAATCTCCGCCCGGCTGATCGTATCCAGGTTGACCCGGCGCGTGTCGCTGCTGGCGGCCCAGGTAATCGTCGGCCAATCGCTCAAGCGCGGCACCTGAAGCTGGGCTGGGCCGCTGCCGTCTAGGATGAAATGGGTGTGACGGGTGGCGGCACAATTGGGAATCATTGCCACCGGTAGCGAAGCCGCGTGCGTGGGGTAATCCAAAATTTTGACATCCAGTACCGTGGTCAATCCGCCCAGCCCTTGCGCACCGATGCCTAACGCATTGACTTTCTCATACAATTCTAAACGCAGTTCTTCCACGCGGTTACGCGGGCCACGCGCCTGCAATGCCTGAATATCTATCGGTTCCAGCAACGCTTGTTTAGCCAGCAACATGGCTTTTTCTGCCGTACCACCGATGCCGATCCCCAGCATTCCCGGTGGACACCAGCCTGCGCCCATCAAAGGCACGGTTTTCAGCACCCAATCGACGATGCTGTCGCTGGGATTTAACACGGTGAATTTAGATTTGTTCTCGGAACCACCGCCCTTTGCGGCCAAATGCACTTCAACCTTATCGCCCGGCACCAGGGTCATATGTACCACCGCAGGCGTGTTGTCACCGGTGTTTTGGCGCGCCCCGGCAGGATCGCGCAACACCGAGGCACGCAGCAGATTATCAGGATCGCTGTAAGCACGGCGCACCCCTTCATCCACCATGTCTTGGATACTCTGATCGGTATCCCAGCGCACGTCCATACCGATGGTCAGGAACACACTGGCGATGCCGGTGTCCTGGCAAATCGGGCGATGCCCCTCAGCGCACATCCGTGAATTGACCAAAATTTGGGCGATAGCATCCTTAGCAGCCGGAGATTCCTCCCGTTCGTAAGCGGCGGCTAGACTTTGAATAAAGTCAAGTGGATGATAATAAGAGATAAACTGGAAGCCATCGGCAATGCTCTGGATAAAATCGTCTTTATTGATTGTACTCATGTCACCTATTCCATTCATTGATAGAGGTATCAAAACCATTTTACCTAACCTGGCGCTGCTTTTCAGTAGTTTGTGCTGCACTCATCTTTGCGTATCATAGGCAACCATCGTCTGTGGTGACAAAACCGTCTAAGTGCAAGTTGAGAATCGAATGTTAAATGCTTTTTTGAATCGTGTGCCGCTACGCCTGATGCTGGTGGTGCCCTTTGTGCTGCAAATCATCCTCACGGTGGGCTTGACCGGTTATTTAACCTGGCGCAACAGCCAACAAGCGGTCAACGAAGTCGCCGCCCGTTTGCGTAGCGAAGTCATCGCCCGCGTCGAAAACCACCTCGCGGACTTCATGGCAGTGCCACACCGCTTGAATTTATTTGGCACCGGCGCGTTGACCACGGGCGAGCTAAACCTGGAAGACTCGGCCAGTCGAGAACGCTATTTTTACAATTTACTCAATACCTTCCCGACCATCAACAACGCCTTTGTCGGTCTTGAAACCGGCGAATTTTACGGCGCACGCAAACTGGTAGACGCCCAAGGCCAGACAGAAGTGCAACTCACCCGCAACGACCTCAGCACCCAACAACAACTTTATTACTATCGCGCCAATACTAAGGGCGAACACACTGATTTAATTCAAAAAGTACCAGATTACGATGCCCGACAACGCCCCTGGTATCAAGCCGCCAAAACCCAAGGCCAAGCCACCTGGAGCGAAGTTTATCTGGACGCCGGCGGACACGGACTGGCCATCACCGCCGTACAACCCTTTTATGACGAACAGGGTTTGCTACGCGGCGTGTTTGGTTGTGCGTTGCTGTTGTCGCAACTGGATAATTTCCTGCGCACCCTCAAAGTCAGCGAACACGGCCAAGTCTTCATTGTCGAACCCAACAACCTGTTGATCGCCACCTCCAGCGGTGACGCGCTCTTAAGCCAAGACACCAGCCGCCACCGCATGTCGGCCTTTGCCAGCGAAAATCGCCTGGTTGCCCACACGGCAGCGAACTTACGCGATGAACTCGCGCAATTAAATCCACAAAGCCAGGGCTTACAAAAAAACCTGGAAATTGCAGGCGAGCGCCATTTTATCCAACTGGCCCCACTCAACGACGAACACGGCCTGCTCTGGTTACTCGCCGTGGTGGTGCCTGAAGCCGATTTCATGAGCCACATCGATCTGAATACCCGGTTGACCCTGTTGCTGATCGTCCTGGCCTTAGCCTTGGCGCTACTGGTGGGTATTTTGACCGGGCGTTGGTTAGCGGCTCCCTTATTACAACTCAATGAAGCTGCTAAACGTTTAGCGCGTGGTGAATGGGATTCACTCACTTGTACCAATCACACACGCGGCGATGAAATCGGCGAATTATCCCGCTCCTTTTGTTCAATGGCAAAACAACTGCACGAAGCCATTCACACCTTAGAAGAAAGAGTCGCGGCACGCACTTCCGATATTGCCCGCAAGAATCAAGAATTAGTCCGCCTTAATCAAGACAAAAATGAATTCTTAGGGATCGCCGCCCACGACTTAAAAAATCCGCTGTCTGCGATTAAAGGCTTGTCCGAAGAAATCGAAGAGGCCTATGATGAAATGTCACGCGATGAAGTGATTGATTACGCCACCCGCATTCAACAAGCGGCCTATAAAATGTTTCAACTGATTACCAATTTATTAGATGTCAACGCCATTGAATCCGGTAAAATTAACACCGAATTAAAAACACTGGATTTATTCCGCTTAACCCAGCAACTCTTGCAAGATTACCAAGGACGAGCCACCAATAAAGGGATTACTTTGCGTTTTGAATACACCGAAACTCTCAGCTATCTAGTCGTGACAGATGAAAATCTCTTAAACCAAATCCTCGATAATTTAATTTCCAACGGCATTAAATACTCCCTGCCAAACACCCAAATCACCCTGCGCTTATTACGCCCAGATCCCCAGTTTGTCCACTGCCAAGTCATTGATCAGGGGCCAGGATTGAGCGATGAAGACCAGAAAAAACTGTTTGGCAAATTCACCCGCCTCACCCCCAAACCCACGGGCGACGAACATTCAACTGGCTTAGGCTTATTCATTGTCAAAAAACTGGTCGAAGCCCTACACGGACAAATCTGGTGTGAAAGCACCTTGGGCCAAGGCTCCACCTTTATTTTGGCATTGCCCGCGTCGATTCCTGAAATGACCTAAGCCGTGCAGGGGTGGACAACATCTTATCCGCAGATTACGCAGATAACTGATACTGCTATTTGATGTGAGCAAAGATAAGGAGTGCCAAACCGTAGTTTGGCTGGCAGTGCTGTCGGGTGGGCAAAATGTCTTTTTATTTTGCCCACCATCAAGGTATCAATAATGGTGGGCAACGAAAGGATGCTGCCCAGTACCTAGCTGATGAGGTAAGGGCCATTTAGCCAATCTAAATCAGTCAAATAAAACAGATAACACTGCTTGTAGCGGTGTTATCTGTTCTCGAATTAACTAGAGTGGTTAAAGTCAGTTTATTTGCTGATGATTTCTGTCGCAAAAACTGTCGCTTGATCTACACCGCGCAAATCAATCGTTGCGCCCACTGTCGGCGTGCAAGTTGGATTTGCGCTTAAAATACCGCTTCCGCTGTTCCGCACGACCCCCCAGGATTTCCCCTATGAACCACCCACAAGCCTTTGTTCTACAGGCTGATTACCAGCCGGCTGGCGATCAACCGGCGGCCATCCGTGCCTTAGTCGCGGGGTTGCGGCAAGGTTTGCCGCATCAAACTCTGTTGGGGGTGACGGGTTCTGGCAAAACTTACACAGTGGCGAATGTGATTCAGCAAGTGCAGCGGCCTACTTTGGTGATGGCTCCCAATAAAACCCTGGCGGCACAACTGTATGGCGAAATGAAGGCGTTTTTCCCGCATAACGCGGTCGAATATTTCGTGTCGTATTATGACTATTACCAGCCCGAAGCCTATGTGCCCAGCACCGACACCTATATCGAAAAAGATGCTTCGATCAATGCACATATTGAACAAATGCGCCTGTCTGCCACCAAGGCGATGATGGAGCGCCCGGATGCGATTATTGTCGCCACGGTGTCGGCGATTTACGGCTTGGGCGATCCCGATTGGTATATGAAGATGATTTTGCATGTGGTGCGCGGCGATCCGCTGGAACAGCGGTTTGTGTTACGCCGTTTGACCGAATTGCAATATACCCGCAACGACATCAGCCTGGAGCACGGTACTTACCGGGTGCGCGGGGATTTGATCGATATTTTCCCGGCAGAATCCGAACGCGACGCGGTGCGGATTGAGTTGTTCGATGACACGGTGGTCGGGCTGCAACTCTTCGATCCGCTCACCGGGCGAACCCAGGGCCATTTGCCGCGCACCACGATTTATCCGAAAACCCATTATGTGACGCCGCGTGAGGTGTTGTTGCGGGCGGTGGAGGAAATCAAGGTGGAACTGCGCGGCCAATTGGGCGCGCTGTGTGCGGCGAATCGTTTGGTAGAAGCGCAGCGCTTGGAACAGCGCACCCTGTATGACATCGAGATGATCACCCAGGCGGGATATTGTTCAGGCATCGAAAACTATTCCCGTTATTTATCAGGGCGTCAGATTGGCGAGCCGCCGCCGACTCTGTTTGATTATTTGCCAGGCGATGCCTTGCTGATTATCGACGAATCCCATGTCACCGTGCCCCAAATCGGCGGCATGTACAAAGGCGACCGCGCCCGCAAAGAAAACTTGGTGAATTATGGTTTTCGCCTGCCTTCGGCGCTGGATAATCGGCCACTCCAATTTGCAGAATTTGAGAAGCTGGCCCCGCAAACCATTTTTGTCTCCGCCACCCCCAGCGTGTATGAAGCAGAACACGCCGCCCAAGTGGTGGAACAACTGGTGCGCCCCACGGGACTGGTCGATCCTGCTATCGAAGTGCGCCCGGTCGGCAGCCAAGTCGATGATGTGTTATCAGAAATTCATGCCCGCGTGGTGTTACAAGAACGGGTGCTGATTACCACACTCACCAAGCGTATGGCCGAAGACCTCACTGAATATTTGGCGGAACACGGCATCAAAGTGCGTTATTTGCATTCAGACATCGACACCGTGGAACGGATGGAAATCATCCGCGACCTGCGCCTGGGCGTGTTCGATGTGCTGGTCGGCATTAACTTGTTGCGCGAAGGGCTGGATATGCCGGAAGTGTCGCTGGTGGCGATTTTCGATGCGGACAAAGAAGGTTTTCTGCGTTCCGAGCGTTCATTGATTCAGACCATCGGTCGCGCCGCTCGACATGTACGCGGCACCGCGCTGCTGTACGCCGACAAGATCACCGGTTCGATGCAGCGCGCTATCGAAGAAACTGAACGCCGTCGCAACAAGCAACTGGCATTCAATGCCGAACACGGCATTACCCCAGTCGGCATCACCAAAGCCATTGCGGATATTTTGGAAACGGGCCGCCAAGCCCCCACCGACGCGCCGACACGCTGGCTGGCGGTGGCCGAAGAACAGGCCCAGTACGCAGGCTGGTCGCCCGCGCAATTGACCAAAAAAATCGACGGTCTGGAAAAGTGCATGTTTCAACACGCCAGCAACCTGGAATTTGAACAAGCTGCGGCCTTGCGCGATGAAATCCAGCGGTTACGGGCCAGCGTGTTGGGGATTGGCCATTAATCGGTGTTACGCCGACGGTACCAGTTCCACCCGCCCCACGTTTAACCAAGCTTTGGGCAGTTTACGACCGGCTTGGGCGCGCTCGCCTTGATAGGCTTTTAAGTCGTTTTCTTTCAAAGGCAAGGGCCGCCGTTCTGCCTGGTCACCCGGTGCGTGCAGCAACACGCTGGTGGCGGGCGGCAAGATCAGTAGATGTTGAACGCGCTCGCCCGTTCCCTCCCTTCGGCTACGCTCAGGGCTAGGAGCGGAGCCGAAGGGCAACGCCATCAACTTCACCCCTTTGCCCTTGGGCAATTGCGGCAAAGCGTCCAGGCTGAAAATCAACAAATGGCCGGTGTTGCTGATCACGATGACCCGGCTACCCGGCACATCGGGCAATAACAGCGGTGGCAACGCCCGCGCTTCAGTCGGGAGCGTGAGGATTTGTTTACCGCTTTTGTTTTTACTGGCGAGATTTTCCAGCGCGGTGACAAAGCCATAACCGGCATCGCTGGCTAACAAACACAAGCGGCTGGGTTCGTCGAGCAACAGGCCGCAGAACTGTATCCCAGATGGCGGACTCAATCGCCCGCTGAGTGGTTCGCCTTGGCTACGCGCCGACGCTAAGCTGCGAGCGGGCAGGCTGTAGCTGCGTCCGCTGTGATCGAGCAGCACCAGGGTTTGCGTGCTGCGCCCGCTGACGGCAGTTAGTAAACCGTCGCCAGCCCGATAGCTCAGGGCCGCCGGATCGAGTTCGTGTCCTTTGGCGGCGCGAATCCAGCCTTTGTGCGATAGAATCACGGTGATCGGATCGTCGCTGAGCAAACCGGTGTCGTTCAGGGTTTGCGCTTGGTCGCGTTGTACCAGCGGCGAGCGCCGCGCATCGCCGTAAGTCTCGGCATCTTCGAGCAATTCTTTGCGCAATAACTGTTGGAGTTTCAGTTCTGAAGCCAAGGTGGTGGCTAAGCGCTGGCGGCGTTTTTCCAGCTTGTCGGCCTCGGCGCGGATTTTTTGCTCTTCCAGTGCGGCCAATTGACGCAGCCGCAATTCTAAAATCGCTTCAGCTTGCACCGCGCTCAGCGCGAAACGCGCCATCAGCACCGGCTTGGGATTGCTCTCGCTGCGGATGATTTGCAACACCTCGTCGAGGTGCAAAAAGGTGATCAAAAAGCCTTCCAGCAAATGCAGTCGTTGCGTGACTTTTTCCAGGTGAAACGCCAGCCGACGGCGCAGCGTAGCCAGCCGGTAAGTCAGCCATTCTTGCAACAAGGTTTTGAGGTTTTTGACCTGGGGATGTCCAGACAGGCCGATTACGTTGAGATTGACCCGATAACTGCGTTCTAAATCGGTGGTGGCAAACAAATGGGCCATCAGCGCGGCGGCGTCCACCCGCGTACCGCGTGGCGAAATCACCAGGCGCACTGGGTTTTCGTGATCCGATTCATCGCGCAAATCTTCGACCATCGGCAGTTTTTTTGCGTTCATTTGCGCGGCGATTTGTTCCATGATTTTCGCCCCGGAAGTCTGATAGGGCAGCGCGGTGATCACGATGTCCTCGGCTTCACGCCCGTACACCGCCCGCAGGCGCACCGAACCGGCTCCAGTGGCGTAGATTTTTAATAGCTCTTCACGCGGGGTGATGATTTCAGCTTCAGTTGGAAAATCCGGGCCTTGAATATGGGCGCATAAATCCAGTAGGCTGCTGTCGGGTTGTTCCAGCAATTGCACGCAAGCGTGTGCGACTTCGCGCAAATTATGCGGCAGGATGTCGGTGGCCATGCCGACGGCGATGCCGGTGCTGCCATTGAGCAAAATATTCGGTAGCCGGGCGGGTAACAGCTTGGGTTCTTGTAAAGTGCCGTCGAAATTGGCCTGCCAGTCCACCGTGCCTTGCGCCAGTTCGTCCAGCAACACGCCCGCATAAGCTGCCAGCCGTGATTCGGTGTAACGCATCGCGGCAAATGACTTGGGATCATCGCTGGAACCCCAGTTGCCTTGACCATCCAGCAGCGGATAGCGATAGGAGAAGGATTGGGCCATCAGCACCATCGCTTCGTAACAAGCGCTGTCGCCATGCGGGTGATATTTGCCCAGCACATCGCCGACGGTGCGCGCCGATTTTTTATACTTGGCCCCTGCCGCCAGTCCTAATTCAGACATCGCATAGACGATGCGCCGCTGTACCGGCTTGAGACCATCAGCCAGATGTGGCAGGGCGCGGTCGAGAATCACCGACATGGAATAATCCAAGTAGGCTTTCTCGGTAAACTCATGGAGGGCTTGGCGTTCGATATCGGGCGTGAGCGGGCTGGACATGCAATCTATGAGGCTTTAGAAGAGGAGGGAGACGCGGCCTTGCAGCCGCGAGCAGGTTTGAATTGCGCCTACACCGCGCTGCTAGGCAGCGGGGGTATTTGCAACCGCCTGTTCCAGCATAGGCTTGAGTTCGCCTTTCTGGTACAGTTCTAGTGTAATATCACAGCCGCCGATCAGCTCGCCGTTGACATAGATTTGCGGAAAAGTCGGCCAATTGGCAAAACGGGGCAGATTTTGGAAAATTTCCGGGTCAGCCAAGACGTTGACATGGGCAAAAGGCACACCACAGGCTTGTAGCGCTTGAGCGGCACGGCTGGAAAAACCACACTGTGGCATTTGCGGCGTGCCTTTCATATAGATAACCACCGGATTGCTGGTGACTTGGGCTTTGATGCGTTCTAAAACATCCATCGAATTTACCCTCCTGGGCATAAGGTACGGATTTGGCTACGTTTATTTCAATCCACTCACCACCCAGACCGCCAGACCGGCACGCAAACACAACGTGCGCCAGCGGTACTGAGGGTTGTCTGATAGGGTTGCGTCTGCGTGGCGAAAGTTCAACTCGGACAGATCGAGCAGTCACTGGTACAGTGCGTGAGTGATCTTGGCCTGATATTAAAAAACCACCGGAATGCTGACAGCTTCGCTCGTAAAAAACAAGAACGGCGCTCCAGTGTTCCCCTTTGACTGCCCCACAGGGAGCAATAGAAACCGTCATGCAGTGGATAATGGCACAGGCCGACCATATCGGTGGACGCACAGAACAACAGGATCGGACGCTGATTTTAAGCGCCCCCACGCAACAACGCCATTTACTGGTGCTGGCCGACGGCATGGGCGGGCACAGCGGCGGCGCATTGGCGGCGCAAGCGGTGATCGACAGCGCCCAAACGTTGTGGGCCACCACCGGACAAGGCCACACCGTGCCGCACCCGCCGGGTTTGTTGTGGCAAGTGTGCAGCAGCGCCCACGCGGCGATTCAAGCACTGGGCGTTCGTTTGAACCTAGACCCCCACAGCACTTGCGTGGTCTTGTATCTGGATGAGGCGCAGGGCTGGTTTAGCCATCTGGGCGACAGTCGCTTGTACCATTTTCGCGGTACGCAACTGCAATACCGCAGCAAAGATCATTCGCTGGTGCAAATGCTGGTCGATATGGGACGGGTGAATGAAGAAGACATGGGCAGCCACGCGGAACAAGGCTGTTTACTCAAAGGCTTGGGTGGCCCAGAAGCCTTAGAACTGGACTACCAACAGCTATTCATTCAGCCCGGTGACCGCCTGTTGCTGTGTAGCGATGGTTTTTGGGAACAGATTAGGCCCAGTGAAATGCTCAGCTACACGCAGCGTAGCGACTTGACCCAAGCACTTTCAGAATTGGTGGCGCTGGCGGTGACACGCGGCGGGCGTAATGGCGACAACGTGTCGGTGGCAGTGGCAGTGGCTTAGCCGCCGATTAACACCGTGGGACAACCCATCGCAATCGTATCGGGTGGGCCTACACACACCGCCACATCGCCCATCCGCGCTGCTGGCAACATGCCAATCAACACGGTGAACGAGCCTAGCATCACCGGGCCGCCCACATGCGGCACCACGGCGGTGGTCAGCGGACACACATGCATGTCGGTCAAGCGCGAAGCGGGTAACATACCGACCAACACCGTGGGATACCCCAACACCACCAGTCCGCCGTGTACGGTGGGATCAGTCATTCGTGCTGCGGGTTTGCCCACCTGTTTATCTCCTGGAGACACTGATGAAAACTGGTTCTTTGACTGTCGTGGGTAGCGGCCTCAAAACGGTCGCCCACGTCACCCTCGAAGCGCAAGCCTGGATGCGGGCTGCCGATGTGCTGCTGTATTGTGTTGCCGATCCGGCCACTGCCCACTGGCTGCATCAACAAAATGCCTGTTGTGAGGATTTATACCCTTTTTATCGCGAGAATCAACCCCGCTTACACACCTATCTGGAGATGAGCCTGTACATCATGAGTCGGGTGCGGGCCGGTTTAGATGTGTGCGTGGTGTTTTACGGCCATCCGGGGGTGTTTTCGCTGCCAACCCATCAGGCTATTGCCATCGCCCGCGCCGAAGGCTATCGGGCGGCGATGTTGCCGGGTATTTCCGCTGAAGATTGTTTGTTTGCAGAAATCGGTTTCGATCCTGCGCAAGGTGGCTGTTTGAGCCTAGAAGCCAGCGAATTGCTGCTGTATCAACGCCAGTTGCCGGTGGACATGCACGTGATTCTCTGGCAAGTCGGCAGTCTGGGGGATTTTGCCTATCACCCAGACGGCTATCGTCTCACCCATCTGCCGATGTTACTCGACTACCTCCAGCGTTTTTATCCCGCAAGCCACCGCGTGTTTCTGTATCAAGCCAGCCAATACCCGGTCACGCCGTCAAAAATTCAATACCTGAGTTTAAACGAGCTAGGCCGCGTGCAAATCACCCCGGTGTCCACGCTGTATCTACCGCCGTTGCGCCAAGCATCGCTCGACAGCGCAACCCTGGCGGCGTTTGGCATGACCCAGTTGCCCGATTTTCCAAGCGCCCCAACCAGCACAGCGCCGCCGACCACCACTGCGCCAAAACCGAGTGCGCTGGCCGATTTTTTGGCGCAATTAGCACAACAACCGGCCCTGCTCAGCGCGTTTTATCAGCAACCCAGCGCGGTTATCGCCCTGTGCAGTCCACTGAATCCGGCTGAACAAAGCGCCCTGTTGAGCGGCGATCCGGTGGCGCTGCGCTTGGCGGTGACAGCGGGTAGCGCCGCACCAGTCGTCGCCAGCCCCGACACCACGTTGGCACCGCCTCTTGCGCCAAGTCCAGTCGAAGGCAGTGCTTCAGCCTGCTGTGCGCGTTTTCGCGACCATCCCCAGCTACTGGCGGCCTATCTAAAAACCGCGATGCAGGCACAACTCAGCGCTCAACCGCTGCTGATCAGCGCTTATCTTCAGGCCCAAGACTGCGGCACTTGTTGCCCGCTGGATTTGGCCCAAGCCAGCCCGCCGTTCGGGCCGCTATTCAGTTTGGCGCTACACACCGTGGCCGAAGTCTATGCAGGTCTGGTCATCGCGCCCGACACCTGGTGTCGTTTGTTGCCGCTGACCCACACCACCGGTCTTGCCGCCGCCGTGCCCTGTGCCGGTTTACAACCCAGTTAAATTTGCTCATCACCCAAGGTATGCCCATGCACGCAGTCACCAACCCCGCCACCCTGTATTTGGTCGATGGCTCCTCCTATCTATACCGCGCTTTTCACGCCATGCCCAACCTCAGCAACGCGGCGGGCGAACCGACTGGCGCGATCTATGGCGTCGCCAATATGCTGCGGCGCTTGCTGCAAGCATACCAACCGCAACAGTTAGCGGTGGTGTTCGACGCCAAAGGCCCGACTTTTCGCCACACGCTTTATCCCGCTTACAAGGCCAACCGCCCACCGATGCCCACAGAATTGGCCACACAAATCACCACCTTACACCAACTGGTGCAAGCACTCGGTTTACCTTTGTTGATGGAAAGCGGCGTAGAAGCCGACGACGTGATCGCCACCTTGACCCGTCAAGCCACCGCCGCCGGTATGGGCGTGCGTATTTTCAGCGGAGATAAAGACTTAGCGCAACTGGTCGAACCGCAAGTCTGGCTGATCGACACCATGAAAGACACTTGCCTCGATCCGCAAGGCGTGACCGACAAATACGGCGTACCACCCAATCGCATCATCGACTATTTGACCTTGATGGGCGACAGCTCCGACAACGTGCCCGGCGTGCTGGGCGTCGGCCCCAAAACCGCTGTCAAATGGCTTAATAGTTACGGTTCGCTGGCCGAGGTCATCGCACATGCCGCCGACATCAGCGGCAAAGTCGGCGACAACCTGCGCGCCGCTTTACCGCTGTTGCCCTTATCCCAACAACTGGTGACGGTACGCGACGACGTGCCGCTGAGCGTCACCCCCGCCACGCTACGGCGCACGCCCCCGGATCAAGCGACGCTGAACGCGCTGTACCAACGTCTGGGCTTTAAAAGCTGGTTGACTGAAATAGCACGTTCCCTGAGCGGAGCCAAAGGGAATGGAGCCGCAAATCCGCTCCCTTCGACTACGCTCAGGGAGCGGAGCGGAGCCGCAAACCCGTTCCCTCCCTTCCCTTCGGCTCCGCTCAGGGCAAGCGACTACGCTCAGGGCGAGGAGCGGAGTCGAAGGGAAAATACAAATCCACCCAACCACTACGCATTGATTCTTGAGCAAGCCGACTTCGACGCCTGGTTACAGCGCCTATGGGCCGCACCGCTGTTTGCCTTCGACACCGAAACCACCGGACTGGATTACATGCAAGCCGACCTGGTGGGTGTGTCATTTGCCATCACCCCCAGCGAAGCCACCTATGTACCGCTGGCCCACGACTACCTGGGCGCACCGGCGCAGTTATCCCGCGATGCCGTGCTGGCGGCGCTCAAACCGCTGCTGGAAGACCCCAAACAAGCTAAAGTCGGCCAGCACCTCAAATACGACGCCCATATTCTGCGGCGCTATGGCATCGAATTGCGCGGCATCGCCCACGACACCATGCTCGAATCCTATGTGCTAGACAGCACCGCCACCCGCCACAATCTGGACGCCTTGGCACTGCATTACCTGCAATATCAGACGATTCATTACGAGGACATCGCTGGCAAAGGCGTGAAGCAACTCACTTTTAACCAGATTACACTCGAACAAGCCGCGCCCTATGCGGCAGAAGACGCCGATGTTTGCTTGCGTTTACACCAGCAGCTGTGGCCGTTGCTGCAAACTCAGCCGCGTTTACAACAAATCTATCAAGACCTTGAAATCCCGTTGATTCCAGTGCTGGGACGGATGGAACACGGCGGGGTTTGCGTGGACGTAGCGCTGCTGGCTCAGCACAGCCAAACACTCGACAAACGCCTGCGCGAACTGGAACAAGCCGCCTGGGAAATGGCAGGACAGCCGTTTAATCTCGGCTCCCCCAAACAACTGCAAGAAATTCTATTCGACAAACTACAGTTGCCGGTACTCGAAAAAACCCCCAAAGGCCAGCCCTCCACCGCAGAATCGGTGCTGCAAGAACTGGCCTTGGATTACCCGCTGCCCCATTTACTGATGGAACACCGCAGCCTGAGTAAACTCAAATCCACCTACACCGACAAACTGCCCGGCCAAATTGACCCCACCACCAAACGGCTACACACCTCCTACCACCAAGCCGTCACCGCCACCGGACGCCTGTCCTCCGCCGACCCCAATTTACAAAACATCCCGATTCGTACCGAAGAAGGCCGCCGCATTCGCCAAGCCTTCATCGCCCCACCCGGCCATGTGCTGCTGGCTGCCGACTATTCCCAAATCGAACTGCGCATCATGGCCCACTTATCCCAAGACCCCGGCCTGCTCGCCGCCTTCGCCGCCGGTCTCGACGTACACCGCGCCACTGCCGCCGAAATCTTCGCCGTGCCCCCCGAACAAATCGACAAAACCCAGCGCCGCGCCGCCAAAGCCATCAACTTCGGCCTGATTTACGGCATGTCACCGTTTGGCCTCGCTAAACAACTCGGCGTCTCGCGCACCATCGCCCAAGACTACGTGACCCGCTACTTTGAACGCTACAGCGGCGTAAAAAATTACATGGACCACACCCGCGCCCAAGCCAGCGCCCAAGGCTATATCGAAACCCTGTTCGGGCGTCGCCTCTATTTACCCGACATCAACGCCCGCAACGGTCAGCGCCGCCAAGCCGCCGAACGCACCGCCATCAACGCCCCGATGCAAGGCACCGCCGCCGACATCATCAAACGGGCCATGCTTAACATCGACGCCTGGATCGAAAGCAGCGGCGTCCCGCTACGCATGGTGATGCAAGTCCACGACGAACTGGTGTTTGAAGTTCGCCAAGACGCCGTAGAAACCCTGCAAGCCGAGATTTGCGCCCGGATGTCCGCCGCCGCCCAACTCGACGTGCCTTTGTTGGTAGAAGCCGGTTGGGGAGCCAATTGGGATGAGGCGCATTGAGTCAATAAAGGAAGGGAAATCGCGGTTGCAAACCGCTCCCACAAATAGGCGCGTGCTGTGGGAGCGCCTTGCAGGCGCGATGGGTAGAGGCAAACGAATGCGCACAAGCAATTTTCGCGTGCCCAGAGGGAATGATGGATTTCGGCGCGGTCAGATTTACCCAAAAATTAGACAGGGTAACGCGCATCTACCGCCTACCATGCTGTGGGGAAGTGGGTAAACCTTATCAGGTTTTTCTAGCGCGCAAGTACAGCACTTTACTGGTTGAGTTAGGCTGATTTCGTTCTTCAAGTTCAAAAATATCTTTGTTCGATTTTACAAAATCACTGAGTTTCTTATGACCATAAATGCGGGCATCAAAGTCTGGTTTTAGCTTAATCAGATAACTACCAAAAGTGCCTATATGTGCCCAGCCATCTTCAGCACTGGCCTTTTCAGCAGCTTCTTTGAAAAAAGAACTAGGAAATTCTTTATTTGTAGGAATGGCAGCTTCTGGCTCCAGATATTCCTGTGGTTGAGCGGACACATCGGCTTTTTTAGATGTTATATTATTAGCAGAAATGGTGATTTCTGGCCTCAACACTTCAGTAAAAATAAATTTATGGCAAGCATTACGAAAAGAATCTGGGGTTTTTTGTTCACCAAAGCCATACACGGTCAGCCCTTCTTCTTTGATTCTTATCGCCAGTCCAGTAAAATCGCTATCGCTTGAAATAATACAAAATCCATCAAAACGTTTTGTATACAGCAAATCCATGGCATCAATAATCATAGTGCTGTCAGTTGCATTTTTACCGGTGGTGTAAGCAAACTGTTGCACTGGTTTAATGGCAAATTTATTTAAAACTTTCTTCCATTGCGCGCTGTTTTGAGAGGTAAAGTCACCATAAATTCTTTTAACTGTTGCTTCTCCAAACCGCGCAATTTCAGCTAGCAATCCTTCAATCACCGAAGCTTGCGCATTGTCCGCGTCAATCAACACCGCCAGTTTTTGAGTGGCGTCATCAGAATCAATTTTAGCAATTAGTGTTGTATTTTTTAATGACATAACAAATATCCTATTTAAATATGACTGCCAGTTCTTCAACTGGCTGGTATGTTAGCAGATGATTAACGATAAAACTACCGACCTAGCCGTTGTTACCCAGCTAAGTTTCACAAACGCCTTTCCCCTCGTGACACCACAGGAGCGATGTCACCAGAAAAAAAGGAGGGGAATCGCGGTTGCAAACCGCTCCCACAGATAGGCTCGGCACAAGGCAGCCTAAAGGCAGGATTCTGTATGGGGCGGGCAACGAAAGGCGCTTGCTTACCCCCGCACAGTTACTTCTTTGGAATCCGAATCATTTGGCCGGGATATATTTTATCCGGGTGTTTAATGATTTCTTTGTTTGCTTCAAACAACAATTGGTATTGATTGGCGTCGCCATAGAAAGCCTTGGCAATTTTTGATAAAGTATCGCCGCTTTTTATTTGATAAAACTGGCTTTCAATATCCGAATCTGGTTCAGGGGTCGATGTAACAACGTCAGACCTGGTGACAGACTCGGCGTTTTTAGGGGCTTCGTCAGAGGCCGGAGAGGGCGGTGCTTTCAAGTGAAAGCTATTGACTTGTTCAATGCCTTTCACATTACCTGCCAATAAAATCGCCTTTTCTTTAACCGCTATTGAATCACAGTCTCCAAATAAGTCGGCTCTGGTGTCGTGTATTTCAACTTTCAGGTTTTTGATTTGATTTCCCAATTCTTGGGACAACATGGCCTGAATGTCATCCACCGTGACGCCACCTTTCAAAAAATTGAATAAACCCATTCTAATACTCCTTATTGATTGCTATCAGTGGTCAAAACCAGTCAGCAGACGTTGCGAGACTAGACTACTAGAGTAGGCACTCAGGCATTGCCGCGCAAGGTGACGCGCCGGGTTTTTGCGAAATCGAGCATCCGCTGTAAAGGCACCAAAGCGCGTGCGCCAATCGCCGGGTCTACCTGAATTTCATTGCTGCCTTCTTCCAGGGTTTGCGCCAATTTTTCCAGACTATTCATTGCCATCCAGGGACAGTGTGCGCAACTGTGACAGGTCGCGCCTTCGCCCGCAGTGGGGGCTTCAATCAAGGTTTTACCGGGCGCTGCTTGGCGCATTTTGTAGAAAATACCCCGGTCGGTGGCGACGATGAAAGTGGGGTGTGGCAAGTTGCGGGCGGCTCTGATGAGTTGCGTGGTTGAGCCGACCACATCAGCCAGCGCGATCACGTCCGGTGGCGATTCGGGATGGACTAACACCCCCGCCTCGGGATGGAGGCGCTTGAGTTGAGCCAAGGCTTGGCTTTTGAATGCCTCATGTACGACACAACTGCCCTGCCACAACAGCATCTCCGCCCCCGTGACCTGGGCCACGTAGTCGCCCAGATAGCGATCCGGTGCCCACAGCACTTTTTTGCCTTGTGTGGTGAGGTGTGCCACCACGTCCACTGCGATGCTGGAAGTCACTACCCAATCTGCCCGCGCTTTGACGGCGGCGGAGGTGTTGGCATACACCACCACGGTGTGATCGGGATGGGCATCGCAGTAAGCGCTGAATAACTCTGCCGGACAGCTTAAATCTAGGGAGCATTCGGCCTGCAAGGTCGGCATCAGCACCCGCTTGTCTGGGCTGAGGATTTTGGCGGTTTCGCCCATAAAGCGCACCCCAGCCACCACCAGTGTAGTCGCCGTGTGTTCTTTACCAAAACGCGCCATTTCCAGTGAATCTGCAATATAACCGCCGGTTTCTTCTGCTAAAGTTTGCACCTCGGCATCCGTGTAATAATGCGCGACCAGCACCGCATTTTGAGCCTGTAACAAATCCTTAATCCGCGCACGGTAGGCCGCCTTTGCCGCTGCACTTAAATCGGCAGTGGTGGGCGGGAACGGGACTTCAAAACCCGGCAATACCGGCATGTCGGTCGGTGCCTGAGTGACCATGAGGAAGACTCCTTTAACGGTATGAATGAACGGGCGTTTGACTTAGTTTTATTACTGTACTTACAAGTATACTACATTTCTGAGCGGATGTAGCTACCCCCTCAGTGGGTGAGGCCGCCTCGCTGGGCTAAGTTTTACGTCAAGCGAATTCTCGTCATGATGTCAGGGGGATTATTTGCGTGTATCCTGTGCGGCTGCGATATCCGCGAACAGCCCGCCCAATTCAACATTCCCGCCACTTTTGATAGAGGCTTAAAAATTATGATGCACCTCATCAGAAAACAAGAAAACCACTCCTCCTCTGAGCCAATGGAATCAGAACCACCGACAGCGACGACGTTGCCGCCTTGGAAAGTGCTGATTATTGATGATGAAGCAGATGTCCATCAGGTGACGCGGCTGAATTTGAAGCGAATGGAATTTGATGGACGCCACGTAGAACTGTTGTCTGCGATGTCGGCGGCACAAGCCCGCCAGATTTTGGCACAGGACACAGAAATTGCGGTCGCGCTGGTGGATGTGGTGATGGAAACCGACAGCGCTGGTTTGGAATTGGTGGATTATATCCGCCACAACTTATGCAATAAGTTCATCCGCTTGATTATCCGTACCGGCCAGCCGGGCGCAGCCCCGGAACGTCAAGTGGTAGATCGGTATGATATTGATGATTACAAAGACAAAACCGAACTGACTGCCCAAAAGCTCTACACCACGATGCGCACCGCCCTGAAAGCCTATCGCGATATTAAAATCATCGACAAAAATCGCTTGGGTTTGGAATATATCTTAGCGGCGACGCCGGGGCTGTATTTGCCACAACAGGCTTCGCTGGATGATTTTTTCCGAGGCGTACTGACGCAAATCACCGCGCTGTGCAAACTGGGCAATAACGGGCTGATTTCAAGCATGAATGGGGTGGGCGGCACGCTGGATGGGCAAATGGTGCATATTCAAGTGGGCATTGGCGAATTCGCGGAACCCAGGCATTTGAGTCGCTTACAAGAAATCAGCCTGATCTGTGCGAAATGGGTTAAAAAAGACGATATGGTGGGGGCAATAGCCCAGTTGCCTACCCATGCTTTGCTGCTGCCGCTGAAGGTAGCAGGCGAAGCACTGGGATTTATTTATTTAGAAAACACCGCCCATTTGAGTGCCGATGATCGGCACTTGATTTATGTGTTAGGCAATCAGTGTGCAGCGGCGTTACTGAATCTGCGCCTGCATTTAGAACTCAAAGAGGCCAACCAGGAGTCCTTGTACATGCTGGCGGTGGCCGCTGAGTTTAAAGACGAAACCACCGGCGCACACATCAGCCGGATGGCAGCAACAATCCGCAGTTTGGCGCTGGAAATGGGTGTCAATGAGGAAGAAGCCACCCAGTATGGACAAGCCGGGATGTTGCACGACATCGGCAAGATCGGCGTGCCTGACAATATTTTGCAAAAGCCCGATAAATTGACCCCGCAAGAATTCGAGGTGATCCGGCGTCATCCTGAAATTGGGGCGCAGATTTTGAGTCGTCACCGCTGGTTCGCCCTGGCCAAAACCGTGTCGTTGGGACATCACGAACACTGGGATGGTCGAGGTTATCCCTATAATCTCAGTGGCGAAGCGATTCCGCTGGTGTGCCGGATCGCGGCAGTGGCAGATGTGTTTGATGCGTTGACCCATGCGCGTCCTTACAAGGATGCGTGGCCACTGACGCAAGTGACCGAAGAAATCCGCAGTAAATCCGGCCTGCAATTCGATCCCCATGTGGTGGAAGCCCTGTTGCGTTTGCTTGCCAGCGGCAAACTGCCTTTGCCTGAGCAGGCTGAACCGAATTTATTTGCTGCACTCACAGAAGAGAAGCACCACCATGCTGATACTCAGTGAAACCAGCCGCCATTTCCAGCAAGCTCGCCGCGATTTCCAGGTCAGCTTGAGTTTGTTGCTGCTCGTCATCGCGGGTTTGGTGGCGCTGTCATTTTGGCACTATTTGTTTTTTCATGTGCTGGCTGAACTGTTTGCAGTGATCGTAGCGCTGATCATGTTTGTGGTGGCTTGGCACACTTACAGTTTTTCCCGCAATCATTTTCTGATGTATCTGGGCTGTGGCTATTTTTGGATAGCCTGGCTGGATGTCGCACACGCCCTGCTCTACAAAGGGATGCCCACTGCGCTAGATAACGGCAATGCAGCCACGCAATTTTGGATAGCCACCCGCTCGCTAGAAGCGCTACTGTTGTTGTCGGCTCCGTTATTCATGGCTCGCCCGCTGTTACGCTCGCTTACCCTGGCGAGTTTCGGGCTGCTCTGCTGCTTGGTGGCGGGTTTAATTATCGGTGGCTATTTTCCCGTCGCCTTCATCGAAGGTAGCGGACTGACGCCGTTCAAAATCAACATTGAATATGTGATTTGCGTCGTGCTGATCGCGGCCATGCTGCACTTACACCTGCGCCGTGACCAACTCGACCAGCGGATTTACCACCTGATGCTGGCCTGTCTCGGTTTCACCATCGGGGCAGAATTGGCCTTTACTTTTTATGTCAGCGTCTACGGCCTGTCTAACCTGATTGGACATATTTTCAAACTGTTGTCTTTCTGGCTGGTGTATGTGGCGATCATCCGCACCACGCTGGCTGAGCCGTTTACCGTGATGGCGCGGGGTTCCAGTACCTACAACGCCGTGCCCGATCCGATCTTATTGGTTGACCGTGCTGGGATTATTCACCAAGCCAACCGCGCCGCTTGCCGCAAAACCGGGCTATCCGAAGCCGAACTCATCGGCCAAGCCTGCCACGCCCAATTTCACCCACCCCTGCTTTCTGTTTCAGACTGCCCTGTTTGCCAGGCGATGAGCCAGGGACTCCGCTTATCCCCCTTGGAACTGGAGATGGGCGCGGAGCGCGGGTGGCGGCAGTTTACCCTGACCCCGGTTTCCGGCGAAGAACAAAACGAAGCGCTGGTACATGTCTCAGCGGATATTACTCAGCGCAAATACGCAGAAGCCGCCCTACACGAAAGCTTGCGTTTTCTGGATGAAAAAGTCGCTTTGCGCACCCACGAACTCAACGAAAAGGTGCATGAACTGGAACAGACCCGCGATCAACTGGTGTCCAGTGAAAAAATGGCGGCGCTGGGCCGTTTAGTGGCGGGTTTTGCGCATGAGGTCAATACGCCCTTGGGGATTGCCGTGAGTTCACTCAGCCAAGCTCAGGAAAGTATTAAAGAAATTCAGCAGATGTTGAGCAAAGAAAGCGTCAGCGAGGAAGCTTTGCTAGACAGCTTGAATACCGTGTTGGAAGCCGACACCCTGGCGTTTTCTAATCTGCAACGGGCGACTAATTTGGTACAGCGTTTCAAACGCAGTTCCGTGGATCAAAGTTCGCTGGCATTGCGCCATTTTCGAGTTTGCGAAGTGATCGAAGACATTCTCGCAAGCCTGCGTAACCAATTAAAAAGAACAAAAATCCAGGTCACTGTTCAATGCCCGGATGATCTCACCGTTAAAGCTGCACCCGGCATCATCGAACAAGTGCTGCTCAATTTGTTGCAAAACACCCTGTTACACGCCTATCCCCAACCCGACTTATCAGGTCAAATTCAGATCAGCAGTCACTACCAGCAGCAGACTTTATTTTTGGAATACTGCGACGATGGACAAGGCATCGACGCAGACGGTGTGGCACACATTTTTGAGCCGTTTTACACCACTCGGCGTGGTCAAGGCGGCAGCGGCCTGGGACTGTACGTCTGCTATAACCTGCTCAGCCAAGAAGGGGGTTCCATTCACTGCGACAGCGCACCCGGCCAGGGCACCCGCTTCCAGATTCGCCTGCCTTTGGGGACACAGGATTAAGCGGGTGTTTTTACTCCAGCACAGTCTCCCGCACACTGCTTTCCCGATGACTCATTACCCGCGTCACATAGGCTTGGGTTTCCGGGATTTGCGGGATACGCCCCAACTGGGCTACCCGCGTAGGCCCGGCATTATACGCCGCCAACGCCAAGGGAACTGAGCCAAAGCGGCGCAACAGCAGTGCCAGATAACGTGCCCCACAATCCAGATTCTTCGCCGGTTCAAAGCGTTCCAGCGGTGTCAGATGACACACTTCCTTAGCCGTGGCGGGCATCAATTGAGTCAAGCCCGCCGCCCCTACGCTGGACACCGCCAGCGGGTCCCAGGCACTTTCTTGGGTGATCAATCCTCTGAATAAATGCCGATCTACCTTGTGCTGTTGGGCGTAATAATCGGCTAACCCTTGCAGATGCGCGGTGCGCCGCAGATTGTAATAACCCAACAAGGCCAGCCCGAGATACAGCAGCAGCAATACCCAAAGCAAGCGTAACCACCAGCGCCAAGGCTGTGGTTTGGGGGGGGCGAGTGTGTCTGCCGCGTTCATGGCCGGTTTGCCTCAGAGAAAAATCGATAATGACCGGTGAGGGTAAACGCAAACAGCACATCCTCTAATTGCGCACCCGCACCAATATTATGAATAATGAGAAAACGTCCGCTGTCCGGCAGTTGGTGGTTAGACACCAGCCCGATGTGTACCAGATTGTTGGAGAGACGCCAGGTGACCAGATCACCGGGCTGATAGTCCGCCGGATTTTGAGTCACGGCAACCGCTTTGCCTTGACGCTTAAAAAAAGTGGCGAGATTGGGCACGCGCCGGTGATCGATGTTGCGATCAGGGCGGGTTAATCCCCACAGCGCTGGATAGGCTTTAAAATGGCTACGCATGTCTTCATGCACCAGCACCTGTAAATCCAATCCGACATGGCGAAACGCCCGCACCACCACATCGGTACAAACGCCGCGTTCCAACGGTACATCGCCGCCCGGATAAGCCAACTTGCTATAAGCCGCGTCATAATACAGGGTTTTTCCCACCTGGCCTAAACCACCGGCAACCAGGGTTTGCACCGCTGGATTCTGGATCGGCACGGCCTGCGGTTCGGCATGACAGGCCGCCAAGAACACCGTACAGCACAGCAGTAAGCCGCTGTAATAGCGGGTATAGCGAAGCACACGCAACATAGGACGGGATTTGGCCTCTGGTGGATGGGGATAACAGGCAAACCGTGCAAGCGTGAACGGCGCGTGCCGCCGCTTGAATTAACTGGACTATAACAAACTGCGCAGAACCACGAAACCCACAGACTTGGGGATAAACCTGACAGGTCTCCCCTTCGACTACCCTTCAACTGCGCTCAGGGCAAGCAATAGCTGCCAGGTTTGGTATTATCACGTCGTGTGCCACTTTCCGTTCCCTTCGGCTCCGCTCAGGGAACGGAAAGTGGCACACGGCGTTATTATCCGCTTCAATCACAAACTGTGGCACAATCACCGTGCCCAGCCAGTGCCCACTTGGTTTATCCAGGGACAGACCCATCATACTGCCTTCAGAAACACCGTTTAACTCTTTTCTTGCTGTGTCCACGATGCCAAATTCAGATCCGCTTGCGACGTTACGTGATATTCAATTACCACCCCCGGTGTCGGCTTGGCCGCCAGCTCCCGGCTGGTGGTTACTCGCCGCCTTGTTGTTGGGCGTGCTGGCGGTGCTTGCCTGGCAAGCTTATCGCTATTACCGACGCACCGCCGCGAACCGTGCCGCTTTGCGCGAATTACGCGGCTTACAAAACCGTTATGCCAGCGATGCCGATGCGCGTCGGCTGGCAGCGGACTTGTCACAATTGTTAAAGCGTTTAGCGCTGGTCAAATATCCGCCACCGCAAGTCGCGCCGCTCTATGGCGAGGCTTGGCTGACCTTCTTAGATCGCAGTGGTGCCACGCTGGGATTTAGTAAAGGCGTGGGCCGATTATTGGTGGTGTTACCCTATCAAGCGTCAGTGCGTGAAACCCAGCCGCATCAATTGTACGCACTGTTACAACTGGCCCAACACTGGATTAAACGCCAATGATGAGTTTTGCCTGGCCCTGGGTGGTTATCTTGTTGGGCCTGCCCTTTTTAGCTTGGTTGTTACCGCCTGCTGTTCGCACGGCGGGGGCTGCGTTGCGCGTGCCTTTTTACCCAGAATTAGCGCGTTTAAGCGCCACCGCCAGCCAGTCACCACCGGTAAACCGGCGTCAGCGCCAATTGGCCGCGCTGATTTATCTGCTGCTGGTATTGGCTGCGATGCGTCCGCAGTGGCTGGGGACAGCGATTGAAATCCCCGTCAGCGGGCGTGATCTGATGCTGGCGGTGGATTTGTCAGGCAGTATGGAAACCCCAGACCTCACCGTGAACGGGCAGCAAGTAGACCGCCTGCGGGTGGTCAAAGCGGTTTTGGGCGAGTTTATCGAACGCCGTCAAGGGGATCGCTTGGGACTGATTTTGTTTGGTGCCCAACCCTATTTACAAACCCCGCTGACCTTTGACCGCAAAACCGTACAAACTTTGCTGGATGAAGCCGTCATCGGCTTGGCCGGAAAAGAACACACGGCGATTGGCGACGCGATTGGTTTGGCGGTCAAGCGCCTGCGCGACCGGCCTGCCGAGAATCGGGTGCTGATTTTACTCACCGATGGGGCCAATAATGCGGGCGAAATCGATCCGAAAAAAGCGGCTGAATTAGCCGCACAAGCCCAGATTAAAATCTACACCATCGGGGTCGGTGCGGATGAAATGGAAGTGCCAACCCTGTTTGGGCCGCGCCGCGTCAATCCCTCGGCAGATTTAGACGAAGCGATGTTACGCGCCGTCGCCAAAACCACCGGCGGCCTGTATTTTCGTGCCCGCGACACCGCCGGCTTGGCTCAGGTATATCAACAACTGGATCAACTGGAACCAGTGGTCGTGGATAAACAACATTATCGACCGATTACCCCGCTCTATCCCTGGCCGTTGGGAGTGGCCTTGCTGCTGAGTGTGGGCTTGGTGTGGCGTCGTCCTCTCGGCTAGCGTGCCGTTTCAAACAGCAACTTGAGTACAGGAGCTTATATGGATCTGAAGCAAAAAGTCACCCTGAAACAAAAAGGGGAGCGTTCGGTGATTCCTTTCAAGAACATCCGGGCAACCTTGCGCTGGAAAGCCAGCGTGGATTTAGATTTACACGCTTATTATCGGGTTAAACCCGACCGCATTCCGCTTAAAACCAGTTGGTTGGGTAAATTATTTGGCGGTCAGGAAAAACCAGAAGGCCATGTGTATTTTTTCAGGCGGGGACAGCGTGAACAGTTCCCCTGGATGTATCTGGACAAAGATGCAGGTATCGGCGATCAGGGCGGGGATAACCAGGAAAATCTCTATTTCACCGATCTCAGTTGTATGGCACATGTGCTGATCGCGGCGAATATTTTCAATAAACCCAATGCCAATTTCGCCAGTTTTGACGGCAAGGTGACCTTGCTCGTCGATGGTCGCGAGTATGAAGTACCGCTGATCGAATCTGCACCGGGTAGCTATTGCGTCATTGCCCACATCGACTTGACTGGGCCGCAGGCTGAACTAATCAACATCAATCGCACCCAAAGCCATGAACCCAATCTCAGCGAGTTTCTAAGCCAGCGTTAAACAGGTTGTTGCAACGGTGCGTTATCCAAATAAGCCTGTCCTGCGGTCAAGCGCAGACGACCTGTGGCAAACCAGCGAATTGCTTGTGGATAAATGCGATGTTCTTGCACCAACACCCGCGCTGCCAGGCTTTCGGGCGTGTCGTCGCGGCACACCGGCACTTTAGCCTGGAGTACCACGGGGCCTGCATCCAGTTCGGGTACCACAAAATGCACGCTGGCTCCGTGTTCTTGCACGCCTGCCGCCAGCGCTTGCGCATGGGTGTGCAGGCCGCGAAACTGCGGTAATAGCGAGGGATGGATGTTGAGTAAACGGCCTTGGTAGTGGCAGACGAAGGCTGGAGTCAGCAATCGCATGAAGCCCGCCAGCACCACCAGTCCCGGTTGATAACCGTCGATCAGGGTTTGTAGCGCCTGATCAAAATGGTCGCGGTCGGGAAACGCTCGGTGATCCAGCACCGCCGTGGCAACGCCAGCCGCTTGCGCCAGTTTCAGTCCCTGTGCATCGGGCCGATTGCTGATCACGGCGGCAAGCTGATAGGGACTGTCGGCCTGTTGAGCGTCGCTCAAAATCGCGGCTAAGTTGCTGCCGCGTCCAGAAATCAACGCCACCACAGGCAGCGAGGCCGTTGGAGTCATCGCGATCCTAACCTATGCGAATCGACTGCTGCGTATCGGCCACGATCTCGCCCAGTACCCACACAGTTTCCCCGGCAGCTTGTAGCCAGGCTTGGGCTTGGGCGGCCTGGGCTGCGGATACGATCACCAACATGCCGATGCCGCAGTTGAAGGTGCGCAGCATTTCTGCTTCAGCAATGCCGCCTTGGGTTTGCAGCCAATCAAAAATCGGCGGCTGTGGCCAGGCTTGGCGATGAATGTGGGCGCACAGTCCAGCGGGCAATACCCGGGGAATATTTTCCAGCAAGCCACCACCGGTGATGTGCGCCAGGGCGTGAACTGGTAGCGTCTGCATCAGCGCCAGCAAGTTTTTGACATAAATCCGCGTCGGGGCCAACAAGGTTTCGCCCAGGGTGCGCCCGTGAAAATCGGCTTGTAAATCCGCACCGCTGACTTCCAGCACTTTGCGAATCAACGAGTAGCCGTTGGAATGTGGCCCGCTAGAGGCCAGCCCCAACAGGCAATCGCCGACTTGCACTTGACTGCCGTCGATAATTTTGGATTTCTCGACGATACCGACACAAAAACCCGCCAGATCATAGTCACCGGCTTGGTACATACCCGGCATTTCAGCGGTTTCGCCGCCCACCAAGGCCATGCCCGCCTGTTCGCAACCAGCACCGATGCCTGCCACGACTTGTGCGGCCACTTCGACTTCGAGCTTACCGGTGGCGTAATAATCCAGAAAAAACAAGGGTTCAGCGCCTTGCACCAGCACGTCGTTGGCACACATAGCGACCAAATCAATGCCGATACTGTCATGGATACCCAGTTCGATAGCCAGCTTGAGTTTAGTACCCACGCCGTCTGTCCCGGACACCAACACCGGCTCGCGGTAGCGATCCAAGGGGATTTCAAACAGCGCCCCAAACCCGCCTAAGCCCCCTAACACACCAGGGCGGCGGGTGCGGGCCGCAATCGGTTTAATGTGATCAACCAGACGATTGCCGCTATCAATATCGACACCGGCATCACGATAACTTAGAGAGGGAGTGTGTTTGTTCATGGGCGCAGGATTATAACAGGATGTGAGTGGGCTTGCCGGATTTTAATCGTTTTTTGTGCAGCGCACAAAAAGAGGCTTGATTATTTTTGCATCCCAGTTATATTAACAACTAATTAATGGATTCAATCATTTTATATCCCAGTTTCAGCCGCAGGAGAGACTCCGATGACCCAGCTTATTCCCCCAGTGAACACCCCCACCGCCGCTTTGCCTTTGCCTCTCGCCAGTGGTGCGCCCTTATTTGACGAAGAAGGTTTTCTGTACGATCCCCTGGTGTGGGATGAAGCGATGGCGCAACGCATCGCCGCGCAAGACGGCCTTGCCCCGCTGACAGAGACCCATTTCAAGGTGTTGCACTATTTACGCGACCGCTATTTACGCTTGGGCGGCCTGCCGGTGATGCGCTTGGTGTGCCGCGCCAATGACTTGGATCGCGAAGGGGTAAATCGTTTGTTTGGCGGTTGCCGGGGCGCTTGGCGCACTGCCGGTTTACCTAACCCCGGCGAAGAAGCCAAGACCTATATGTGAAGCCCTATCCCGCCGCTTGGTGCGTTTGCGCAAGGCGCACATAGTGGCTGGCTGAGTAACGAATAAAGGCCAATTCTTCCGGGGTCAAGGGGCGCACTTGGCGCACCGGACTGCCGTGCCACAGATACCCGCCTTCTAACACCTTGCCCGGCGGCACCAAACTGCCCGCGCCGAGCAAGGTGTCTGCTTGTAATACCGCCCCATCCAACACGATTGAACCGATGCCGATCAAACAGCGATCTGCCACGGTACAGGCGTGTAAAGTCACTTGATGGCCGACGGTGATGTCGGCCCCCAAAATCAGCGGCCTGCCGCCTGGACAATAAGCGCTGTCGTGACTCACATGCAGCACGCAGTTGTCTTGTACGTTGGTGCGCGGGCCGATTTCAATCCGTTGCACATCGCCGCGTGCCACGACGTTAGGCCACAAAGACGCCCCAGCCGCAATGCTGACCTGGCCGATCACCAGCGCTTGCGGATCGAGATAGACGCTGGGATCAATCGTCGGCTGTTGGCCTTGATAAGCGCGAATCGTCATGGCTGATCCACTGGCGCGGCTGCTGGTGCAGCAGCCAGCGGGGCGGGCTGAACGGGCGGCGGAGCCGTAGCCGTAAAAGCCGGTGCTAACTGGCTGGTTTGTACCCGTACCGGCGCGGTGCCCGGTGCCGTGCTTGGCGCGCCTAGCTGATAAATCGCCTTGATGAGACTGTCTTCGATGTCATCCGCGCCCCGATAGCCGCAATCGTTGTTATTGAGAAAAAACGCAAAGGCAAACAACTGGCCTTGCTGATTCGGTACATAGCCCGCCAGGGTGCTGACGCGGTTCAAGGTGCCGGTTTTAGCGCGCACCAGACCACGGGCCGGAGAATTGATCAGGCGTTTAGAATGCACGCCCTGTGCGCCCATCACCCGCAGTGAGGCCATGAAATCTGGGCCGACATCAAAGCGCGGATACATATGCAACAGCAGCTCGGTCATCGCCCGTGCGCTGAAACGGTTATCACGCGATAAACCGGAACCATCCAAGAGACTGAGCGCTTGCACCGCAATGCCTTGGGTGCTGAGAAACTGTGTCACCAAGCCCAGTCCTGCCGCATGGGTGGCGGGGGTGCCGGTATAACGGGCGGCGATGGTTTTGAGAATTTGCTCGGCGATAAAATTATTGGAATAGGTGTTGAGTTCTTTGAGAATCAGCGACAGCGGCGGTGAACTGTGGCTGTGCAACAAGTTACCCTCGACTTTTTGACGGCTGACTTGGGTGCTGCCCTGCACTTGAACCCCGGCTTCACTCAAAAAGGCCCGGAAACTCTCGATGCTATAACGGGTGGGATCGTCCACATTCAGCATCGCCACCTGCGTGCCGCCGTTGACTGGCAAATTGCCCAGCACGGCGATTTGGGCTTCGTTGCTGGCCGTGGTGGAGCGTTGCACGCGCAGACTGTTTTTACCCGCTTTGCCGGTACGCCCTTGATTATTCAGGTAGATATACGCCGGCGCAGGTTCTAACCAAACCCGCAACGGATCGTTGAGTGCAGCACCCGCCTGCATATGCACCGCGATGCTGTTCAGATTCAAAGACAACGCGCCGAGTTTGGCATCGTAGAGTTTTTGCGTGCGCACTTCATCCCAAGCGGGTGCCCGGTCGTACTCGTCAAAAATATGCACATCGGCGATCAACTGTCCGGTGACTTGGCGAATACCGCTGCTGCTGAGTTGGCGGGCGATTTGGCGCAAATCTTCGGTGTTCAAAAACGGATCACCGCTACCGCGCAAGATCAGATCACCCACCACAGTGTCGCCTTGGCGCTTACCGCGATAACGCAACTCGGTGATAAAGCGAAACTCTGGCCCCAGATAATGCAGCGCAGCAGCCGTGGTCACGATTTTTTGAATCGAAGCGGGCATCAGCGCCGTGTCAGGATTGCGTTCATACACCGGCTTGCCGTCAGGCACCGAGAGAATACGCACCGAAGTTTGGGGATTGTTGAGACAACGCGCCGTCAGCGCCCGATCAATCGTGCTGGCGAAAGCCGTCCCGTCCGACTCGGCAGCAACCACAGTCGCTAAGCAACACAGTGCGACACCGACAACTCCCGCCACAGGCCGTGATGGCCTCTTAAAACACGCAAACATCCACATCATAAATTCCCTTAAAGCGACCCATTTTGTAACACCGGAAAATAGCTGGGATTCACCGCCTGCACAGTCAAACGGCGTCCGCTCTCTGCATAGTCTAGCGTGAGCCGCAAATCCGGTGGCGGTAGCCAACCCGCGCCCCGTTCTGGCCATTCCACCAAACACCAGGACGAGCCATCGAAATAATCCCGAAATCCCAAATACTCCAGTTCTTCAGGATCGCTGAGACGATACAGGTCTACATGGTAAACCAAACGGCGCGGCACGGTGGCCAACGTATAAGTTTCCACCAGGGTATAGGTGGGGCTTTTGACCGCACCTTGATGTCCCAAAGCCCGTAAAAAACCGCGTACCAAAGTGGTTTTACCCGCGCCCAAGTCACCTTGTAAATAAATCAAACTGCCCGCCAGACCGTGCTGTGCCAACCAAGCCCCGGCGGCTTCAGTGGCTGAACTATCGGGCAAATAAACAATACGTGTCTGCGAAGGCACCAGCGGCGTGGACATCACACTCTTCCAAGACTGATAAAACAGCACATCACTGTAAACGGTATGCCGCTAAAATTCCAGGTTTACCCCCACTGCCATTGAGTTAAGGCAAGGGAGGGGAGGAGTGCCAAACCGTAGTTTGGCACAGCGCCGCGTGTGTTTGCGGCGCTCACGCGGTGTTGTGCCCCGCAGGACACGACGCCTAAAACCCCATGCTGTGTGCCAAACTACGGTTTGGCACTCCAGGCAAACCGCTTAACTTGATGCCAGTGAGGCTTACGCCCCCCGCATCCGGTTTACATCCAGTACCTAAGTAGAATGCTATAATCGCTGCACACGGGTGTCTGACAGTGCGCCAGGCAAGTCTTGCGGTTTGTTGAAGGTATCGAGTGCTATGAACGACGACGGTCACGAACTCCTAAACCGGCTGAAGCGGCTTAACAGCATCGGCGTCGCGCTGTCTTCCGAGAAAGACGGCAAACGCTTGCTAGAGCGGATTTTAGAAGCAGCCCGCTCCCTCACTGGCGCAGATGGCGGCACGCTCTACACCAAAACCGAGGCTGGACTGAACTTTGAAATCCTGCTCTCAGAAAGTCTCGGCATCCATAAAGGCGGCACCAGCGGCGAGCCGATCACTTTTCCGCCCCTGCCTTTAGAAGACGAAAAAGGCCAGTCCAATCTGCATATGGTCGCAGTCTGTGCCGCTGTCAAAGGCTACACCATCAACATCCCCGACGCCTACGAAGACACCGAATTCGAGTTCTCCGGCACGCGCAAATTCGATGCGCAAATGAACTACCGCTCCAAATCTTTTCTCACCGTACCGATGCGCGATCATCAAAACGCCGTGATTGGCGTGTTGCAACTGATCAACGCCATCGACCCGGTGACTCAAGAAATTCGCACCTTCAGCCACTGGGATCAAGAACTGGTCGAATCGCTGGCCTCACAAGCCGCAGTCGCGCTAGTGAATCAACGCTTCATCGAAGAACAACGCCACCTGTTTGAAGCCTTCATCCAATTAATCGCCAACGCCATCGACGATAAATCCCCCTACACCGGCGGCCATTGCAAACGAGTGCCCGAACTCACCATGATGCTGGCCGACGCCGTGGCCCGCACTCAACAAGGCCCGCCAGAAATCCGCGCTTTTCAAATGAGCGAAGAAAACCGCTATGAATTGTGGGTGGCTGGCATGTTGCACGATTGCGGCAAAATCACCACCAAAGAATATGTGGTGGACAAAGGCACCAAACTAGAAACCATTTTTGACCGCATTCACCTCATCGACACCCGCTTTGAAGTGCTAAAACGCGACGCCGAAATCGCCTTGTTACAACGCCAAGTGCAGGCGCTACAAACCGGCACCGCCTTGGATTTTGCAGCCGACGCCGCCGCCTTGGCCAACACCCAAGCCTTGTTAGACGAAGAACGCCAGTTTTTGCGCACCGCCAACGTCGGCGGTGAATACATGTCCGACGCGGCACAAGCCCGTGTCCAACAAATCGCCGCCCGCCGCTGGATCGGGCCAGACGGCCAAAGCATGAATCTCTTGCTCAACGACTACGACACCGAACAACGTTATTACCCAGTAAAAGCCGACGAAATCCGCAGCCCAGAAGATTTACGGCATTCCAAGGGCGAACTCGAAAATCTGTGCATCCCCAAAGGTACGCTACGTCCTGCCGAACGCGATCACATCAACCACCACATCACCGCCACGCTCAACATGCTCAACTCCCTGCCTTACCCAAAAAATCTGTCACAAGTGCCCGAGTTTGCAGGCGGACACCACGAACGCATGGACGGCAAAGGCTATCCCAAAGGCTTGGCCCGTGACAGCATGTCCTTACAAGCCCGCATGATGGGCATTGCGGATATTTTCGAGGCATTGACCGCCGGTGATCGCCCTTACAAAAACGCCATGCCCTTGTCGCAAGCGCTGAAAATTCTCAGCAAAATGAAAGCAGAGCAGCACATCGACCCCGACCTATTCGACGTATTCGTCCGCGAACAGGTGTACCAGCAATATGCCCAAAAATACCTCCATTCCGAACAACTGGACGCAGTAGACATCGCAGCCTTGCTCGGTACGCAAAGGCAGTGAGTTAAGCGATGCTAGGATGAGTTAAAGCAGTTTGTGCCACCTACTCACAACGCATCCGGGGCGATATTTAATAAGCGCAACGCGCCAGCAGCGATGTCGGCAAACACCGGTGCGGCCACTTGACCACCGTAATATTGTGCCCCGCTGGGTTCATCGATCATCACGGCAATCACCAAGCGCGGCGCGCTCAGCGGCGCAATCCCGACGAACAACGACAAATAGCTGTTGGCGGCATAGCTGCCTTGGGCGGCTTTGCGCACGGTGCCGGTTTTGCCGCCGACTCGATAGCCGGGTACGGCGGCTTCGCGGCCTGTGCCGCCGGGCAAGACCACGCTTTCTAACATACGCAAAATGGCTTGCGCTTGGGCGGGACTGATCACGCGCAGGCCCACCGCCACTTTGCCGGGACAGTTTCCTTCGAGACAATTGATGGTTTCAAAACGCAGCGGCGGCAAGATGCCGTCGTTGGCAAACAGGGTATAGCCTCGCGCCAGTTGCAGTAAGCTGACGTTCAGCCCGTAGCCAAAGCCCAAACTGGCTTGGTGTACGCTACGCCAATCGCTGAAATAGGGTAAATGGCCGCTGACTTCGCCGGGAAAACCGCTGCCGGTGTGATTGCCAAAGCCGGCCAGATAGAGCAAATCCCAGTGTTGTTCGGGAGCCAGTTTTAGGGCGAGTTTGGCCGCGCCGACGTTGCTGGATTTTTGAATAATCGTGTTTAAGTCGATGCGGCCATAGGCGCGGGCGTCTTTGATTTCAAATTGGCCGAGTTTGAGCTGTCCGGTGCCGGTGTCGATCAGGCTGGTGGGGCTGAACTGGCCGCTTTTCAGGGCGGCGGCGATGGTGAAGGGTTTGAAAGTGGAGCCGGGTTCAAACACATCGGTGACGACGCGGTTGCGGTAATGAGCGCTGTTGCGGTCGTCGCGATTATTCGGGTTGTAACCGGGTTGGCTGACCATCGCCAGCACTTCGCCGCTGTGGGCATCCAGCACCACGGCGCTGCCCGCCACAGCTTGGTGGGCTTGTACGGCTTGGTGCAGGCTGTTGTAGGCCAGCACGCTCAGACGTTGATCCAGGCTGAGGCGGATGTCTGCGCCTGCCCGCGCCGTCTGGATCTCGGCGACTAAGCTGATGGGGCGGCCCTGGGCGTCTTGGACGATGCGGCGGCTGCCTGCAATCCCGGCCAAACGCGGGTTGAGCAAGAGTTCTAGTCCTTCCTGGCCTGCATCGTCGAGGTTGGTAAAGCCCAGCGCGTGGGCGGTGGCTTCCGCTGCTGGATAATAGCGCCGGTATTCGCTTTGCTGATAGACGCCAGGCAGATTCAGCGCGGCGACTTGGGCGGCGAGACCCGGCTCAATGTGGCGTTTGAGATAGACGAATTCACGTTGGCGGCGATCCACCAGCAGGGTTTCTAAGTCGCTGGCGTGTTTGTCAAACAGTGCCATCAAAGCGGGCCATTGGGCGCGGGCACCGTCGATTTGACGCGGGTTGATCCACACTGATTGCACTGGCGCGCTGACGGCTAAGGGCTGGCCGTTGCGATCCAGCAACAAGCCGCGATGCGCGGGAATGGTCAGGGTGCGCAACAAACGGGCGTTGCCTTGGGCGTTCAAAAAATCGCGGTCGGTGATTTGCAACGACATCAAGCGCCCCACCAACACCAAGCCCACGCCGATTAAACAGGCCAGCATCCAATAATGACGGCTGGTGAGGCTGGGGTTGGTGCGCCGTTCCGAGCGTTTGCCCTGAGCAGTGCTGCTGCTAGTGCTGCTTGTGCTGAGCGGAGTCGAAGCAAGCGGCGGTGTAGCGCGGCGCGGACGTATGAGGCGCATCAGTCAGGGAAGCTGGGACTCAGCGCGTGCAATGAGCGCGGCGGGATCGGTCAACACCGGCCACAGGCGGGCTTCGTGATCCAGCGACACGGTGGCAATTTGTTGCCCGTCGGGACGAAACACCGCTTGGCTGACCCGCCCCAGATGCGCACTCAACACCGCCACCGGTTCGCTGTCGGGCAAACCGTCGGCGGCCAGTGACCAAAGCAGAGCGCGGTTATCCAGGGAAGCGGTGACGAGCAAACGGCCATCGGGACTGAACGCGGCTTGCGTCACCCAGTCCTGATGACCGGGTAAGCCGCCCAGTGCTTCACCGGTGGCGCTGCGCCAGAGTTGCGCTTGGTTGCTGCGGCCTGCGGTCACTAATAATCGGCTGTCGGGGCTGTAAGCCGCATACACCAAGGCTTGCGGGTTGCTACGTAATAACGGCAGGACGGTGACTTGCAGGACACCTGCCGCGTTGCGCGTCAGTTGCCAGCGCTGAATGCCGCCGTCGCTGGCCACGGTGACTGCTTGTGTACCGTTGGGGGCGAAGCTGGCGTAGGTAAGCCCCGCCTGGGCACCGTTGTGTAAAGTTTGGAGCAATTGACCGCTGTCGCTGTCCCACAACGCGGCGTAACCGTCGGCGGAAGCGGTCAACACCGTGCGGCCATCGGGGCTGAAAGTCGCCCAGCGTACTGCGCCGCCGTGACCGTCTAACACCCAGCGCACTTGGCCAGTGTCGGCATCCCACAACCGCGCTGTGTGATCTTGGGGGTTTTCCCAATCGCCAGCGGCGGTGAGGATTTGACGGCCATCGGGGCTAAAGTGGGCGCACCAGAGTTGGTCGCTGTGTCCGTTTAGGACATGCAATACCTCGCCAGTGCTACTGTCCCAAATCCGAGCGCTGTGATCGAAAGAAGCGCTGACCAGCCGTTTGCCATCGGGACTGAAGGCGACTTGGCTGACGGCGGCTTGATGACCGCGCAAGCGATGTAGCAGTTGGCCTTGTTGACTGTCCCATATACGAATTGTGGCATCGTCAGAAGCGGTGGCTAAGCGTTGTCCGTCCGGGCTGTAAGCGGCGTAATACACGGTTTGTTGATGCCCTTGTAGGCGCATAAATGCCGGATCGGTGCCGTTTAAGTGCCAAATGCGGGCGGTGTGATCCAAGGCTGCGGTGATCGCGCTGCGTCCGTCTGGACTGAGGCTGGCGGTGTGAATAGCCGCACGATGACCGGGTAAATGCGCCAGTAATCTCCTGTCGGTGGGATTCCAAATCCGCAACACGCGGTCAGAGACGCTGAGCAGTTGTTGGCTGTCTGGCGTAAACAGCACTTGGTACACTGCCGCACCGTGGCCGTTAAAACTGTGTAATAACTGGCCCTTGGCGGCATCGTAAAGCAAGATGCGGTGTTCTTGGGTGGCAACCGCCAGCCAGCGCCCGTCGGGGCTGTAGATGGCCTGCCAAATCGGGATGCCCGTGTCGATACGCAAGTCGGCGGTGGCGCTGTGGCGTGGGTAGCGGGTTAGCAAGCCGTTGCCTGCTACGGTGAGTAGCTGCGTGGCATCTGGACTGAACACTGCGCTGAGCAACGGGGTGGTGCTGGGTAAGTCTTGTAGCGGATGGGGGTTTTTGCCGGGTTTCACTGACCACAGTTGTGCGCCTTGATCACCTGCGATCAGCAGTTGCTGACCGTCGGGACTGAACACCGCGCTAAACAAGCTGTTGCTGGCCCCGCGATAGCGTTGTTGTAGTGTGCCGTTGGCGCTGTCCCAAAGGGTAGCGCTGCCATCGAGTGAGGCCAACAGCACGGTTTTTCCATCTGGGCTGAAACACGCATCGTTCAAAGTGTCCTGATGCGCCGCTAAGGAGTGCAACAAACGTCCGGTGTCAGTGTCCCACAAACGGGCTACATGATCGGCAGTGACGGTCAATATTTGCTGTCCACTGGGATTGAACAGGGCGTGACTGACAAAACCCGCCTGTGCGTCCAGACAGCGAATTACTTGACCATTTGCCACCGTCCATAAGCAGGCACGACCGTCTTCAGAGGCGGTGAGGGCGCGTAGACCGTCGGGGCTGAATACAGCGTGATCCACCGCATCTTTATGTCCGCGCAACACCCGCGCTTGGCGCAATTGACTGAGGCTGTCATACAGCGCAGCACTGGCGGCATTGCGTTGTGCGCCAGCTTGCGTCACCACGGCGCGTAAGGCCGGTAGCGCTTGCTGCAAACCCGTGCTGGTGTCCCCTATCGTGTTGTAATGCTGTGCCAGGGCGATTTGTAAATCCACTTGTCGATGCTGCGCAAGGTGTTGTGCTTCTTTGGCTTGTTTGGCTTCTTGTTCGGCTTGCTGTTGGCCCCGGTAAGCCAGATAACCGCTGCCGGTGGACAACAGGCACAACAGGGCAAACATCGCCGTCAATTGCCGACTGCGGCGCAATTTATGGCGGGCTTTCGCTTGCAACAAGGCACGTTGTTGCTCGGCTTCTTGTAACGAAGTGTGAATGTACTGGACGGTGAGGGGGCGTATCACCGTTTCCCAGTGGGTCAGTAATTCTTCACCCTCGGCCAGACTGCGGGTCGTGGCCAGCAACAAGGTGGTGGGACGCGCTTGTTTGTCCCAAAATTCAGCCGCCTCGGTGAGTTTCACCCGCAGTTGTAACAGGTGGCGATCCTGAACCAACCACTGCTGGAGACGCGGCCAGTGATGCAACAGGGCTTCGTGAGCTACTCGCGCCACCGACATCCCATTCGGTGTGCGGTCGGTGACGACTAAGCGGGCTTGAATGAACGCCTGGAGCAATTCATCCAGCGCCAAGTCTATGGGCGCTTGGTCGTGTAGGGTACGGCGACCGGTTGTCGGGGTGTCGGTGAGGCTGTTGAGCGTCACCAAAGTGCGCATCAGGCGGGGAAAAGCCGCTTGCGCACCTGGGCTACAGCTTAAAAACACCGCTTCGGCATGGGCGGCCAGCGCGCCTTCCAAACCGCCCATTTGCTGGTAAGCCGCCTGGGTGAGGGTGTTGTCGGCGTCGCGCTGTTGGTACAGACGATCCAGGGTGAATTCAAGTAGGGCCAGATTTTGCGGATTGCTCGCCATGTTATCCAGCAAGGTTTCATCCAGACTTTGGCCGTGTTTGCCGTCGTTGCCAAAATGTAAACCAGCGGCAAACGCGGGCAGGCGGATCATCTGGCTGATTTCGCTAGGACCTGGGGGCGGCAATAAATACTGACCGTGGCCTTCGAGCAGCGCCACCAATTGTGATAATTCGGCGATGCGGTGATAAAAATCGCTGCGGCAAGTGGTCAGGACAAAAGCGTGTCCGCTACGCACTAGCGCGTTGATGAACGCCACAAAAAAGTGGCGGATGTGCGGAGTAAAGCGTTCGTGGGTAAAAATTTCTTCAAATTGATCGACCACCAACAACAGCTTGACTTGGCTGGCGACCAGTCCTTGACTGGCGGCGTGTAAGGCCAGGTGTTCAGCGATAAACTCGCGTAAAGCCTGGGTTGCGCTGGCTTGATCTGGATGGAGCGCCGCCTCGCGCAACAGGCTTTCCAGTTGGCGGGTATCGCTCAGGTGTTGTTGTGGCACTCCCCCCGCAGCCAATAAAATCCGAGCGATGCTGAGGGCCAGATCATTGCCCAAATCGGTGGGCCGGCACAGCGCTTGACACCAGCTACCCACGCCTTCAATCACCCCCGCTTGGGTCAACAAGGGCAATACGCCAGCGCGTACCAGCGAGGATTTGCCGCTGCCACTCATCCCGAAAATGGCGATAAACGGGCGTCCGGCCTGCGCCTGTTTACGTAGGGCGTCCAGCACTTCTCCAATCGCTCGGGTACGGCCAAAAAACACCGGGGCGTGCGCCGCTTCAAACACGCCCAAACCGCGAAACGGTGAGCCTTGATTCCAACGCGCCGGGGTTGGGCGGCTGAACTGGCCCGCCGGTAAACGGCGCGCCAGCAGTTTGCGCAAATGGATGTCCAGGCGCTCTTCAAATTGCGCCAGATTATCGTAAGGATTGAAAGCCGCCGTGAAGCTGCCTTCTTCATCCTGAAACCATTTGCGAAAGAAGTCATCTAAGGCGTTTTTTTGCGCCAGTCTGGCTTCAAAATCCGGGAGTTTGGAATTTTGTAGAAACGGGGGATCGACGTTTTTGCGATACACCAACAAATCGGGCCGTTTGTAAGTCTTAAAACTGGCCCAGGCGTCTTCAAACTCGAATTCCGTGCCCGAGGCATAACGGCTGCCATCGGGACGGGTGAGATGCGCGGGTAAGCGCGTGCCGATGCGCGACCACAGGATGCAGATGAAAATATCGGTGTTTGAAGGGGTGGGAATCTGAGTCTGAAAAGAGCCAGACATCAGCATCGGCTCATGTTCCCAAAACACCGGCACCAGCTTTAGTTGACCCTGTAACGCTTCATTTAAACGGGCAATCACCCGCCCGGCAAGAATCCGTTCCTCACTGACATCGCCTGGTGAGGAAATAAACAAGCTCAGGCTGGGAATGCTATCACTCATGGCGCACTGAGCGCGGCGGCCACCGCGCCCAAGCCGCCTTGATGCAACAAGCTGTCGCGCCAAGCTGACCAGGTGGCAGGCGGTACGGCACGGGGTGGACGCTGATTGAGGCGATCCAGTGCGTCGTACCACAAGCCTTGTGCGGCATACAAATGCGGTAAATGCGGCGGCGGCGTGGTTTGTTGTTGCGCCAATGCCGCTGAACTGGCTTCAGCCAAGCGGATATAACCGACACTGGTGGGATTGGCCGAAGGATTAGATTCGCTGCATAACAGACTGATACTCCATTCGTAATCCACGGCGGGGGATAGCTGCACCGCCATCTCGGCCAGCGAAATGCCTTGAATCCCCGCCTGCCACGACAAGGGGCGGGTGTGTTCTGCCACCGGCAGCGGATAACCTGGCTTGCCGCTGCTGGGCAAGCGCGTTAAGCTGATTTGCACTTGGGCCTGCCCGGTGCGGGGCAGACCGGGTGCGGACTGCCACCAGTACAAGGTCGGCTGGGTTTGCAGCGTCAAGCCTGTCGCACCCGGCGGTGCCAGTGCTTGCAGCCGAAAATCAGCCGCCAAGCCTGGGAGCGCTGGACAACCGCCCCGCGTGCCGAGAGACAGCCGACTGGTGGCGGTGCCGCGTTGCGGGGGTTTATAAAACAAGGCCGTATCAAATCCAAACGCTGCCTCGGTGATGCGGTGGGGAACGATGTCGGCGGCTGCCACCGGCACCGTCAGTCCTAGACAAAAACCTAGCAGAGCTAGGCGGTTAAGCATAATTGGGATAATTGGGTTCATACCTGTGCGCACGTACATGAGCTTCCCTGTCCGCAGGCTCGGGATAGGTCGCCAAGCCTTCGAGATAAGCTTGGTTGACCACAGCCAGCGCAATCATCGCAGAAACTTCGCGAATCCGCGTGAGCGACGGATAGAGTCGCCCCGACGCCAGCTCGTCTGCCTCCACCTGTTGGGCCAGGGTTTTGGCTGCGATAAAAAAGAAGCTATCCGGTACACGACACGCACCGCAGGCCGTGACCCCCAAGCCGACACCGGGGAAAATATAGGCATTGTTGCCCTGTCCCGGGGTCAGCAGTTTACCGTATAAGAGTACAGGATCAAATGGGCTGCCGCTGGCAAACAGCGCGGTGCCTTGGGTGTATTCATACGCCTCTTGTGCGGTGCATTCGGATTTCGAGGTGGGATTGGACAGCGCAAAAATAATTGGGCGCGGATGATAACTGGCCATCGCGGTGAGAATCTCTGCGTTAAATGCCCCGCCTTGTCCAGACGCCCCGATCAAGGCTGTCGGTCGCAGGCCGTGGATCGCGCTGAGTAAATCCGGCATGGGGGTTTGCTCATGCGCATAATCGCGTTTGTGGCTGTTGAGATCGCTACGGCTGGATTCCACCAAGCCTTTAGAGTCCACAAACCAGCAATGTTGGCGGGCTTCGGCTTCCGATAAACCTTCGGCCTTGAGACCTTCAACCACCATCCGCGCAATCCCCATCGCGGCTTCACCTGCCCCAAAAAACAACACGCGCTGACTGCGCAGCGGCTGTTCCAAGACCCGCATCGCCGCATATAAACCGGCCAAGGCCACCGCGCCAGTGCCCTGAATATCGTCGTTAAAGGTACACAGTTGATCCTGATACTGTTCCAGCAAACGAAACGCATTGTGATTGGCGAAATCTTCAAATTGCAGCAAGGCATTTGGAAACACCGTTTGCACTGCTTGCACAAATTCTTCGATCAAGCTGTCATAGTCGGCACCGCGCAAACGACGCATCCGCAAACCGGTATACAGCGGATCGATGAGCAACTCGCTGTTATCGGTGCCAGTGTCGAGTTGGATCGGCAGACAATAACTGGGATCAACCCCGGCACAGGCGGTGTACAGCGCCAGCTTACCGACCGGAATCCCCATGCCATACGCACCCAGATCGCCGAGTCCTAAAATCCGCTCGCCGTCGGTGACGACGATCACCCGCACGGCCTGAGTCGGCCAGTTACGCAAAATCTCGGCGATACGCCCCCGATCATCGGCGCACAGATACATGCCTTGCGCCTGCTGATGAATATGTCCATACAATTGACAGGCTTGGCCCACCGTCGGGGTGTAAATAATCGGCATCATTTCTTCGAGATTATCCATCACCACCCGATAAAACAGCGTTTCATTACGCCCATACAACGACATCAGATACACGTATTTATCCAATTCACTGCCTTGCTTGCGCAAACGCGCTAAAACCCGCATCACCTGCTCGCCTTGAGTATGCACACGCGGCGGTAGCAAACCGCGCAAACCCAGCACATCCCGTTCGGCCTGAGTAAAGGCGGTACCCTTGTTCAGCCGAGGATTTTGTAACCAATTGACACCCTGGGGCAGCCTGTGCGTGGACGGGGCGGATGTAGAGTCTGACATGAGAAGCTCCTAGCGGATTATTTTGTGAGGCAGATCAACCCAAAAGCAACGCCCTGGCGGACGGTCAAACCGCCCACCCGGTGGGTTGCCTCAAAAATTTGGGTGGCAACTGCAAAATTTATCTGATAACCCCATAGTCTGGGGAGGCCGCATAGTGTTGCTGGGCGACGCGCTGCTGTCAAATCTCGGCTAACGTGTGGGAGCGGTTTGCAACCGCGATTTCGCACCTACAAGGCGCTCCCAGCACTTTATGCCTAGCCAAGCACAGTATAATGACCGACGGGCATACCCGCACACCCGCCTCCAGCCTTGGCAGAGCCGGTTTTCAGGATTATTTTTCAGTTGTGAGCCATGATGGTCAGCATCACTCGACACCCAGGTCTTTCGCCAGACGCCGCCCGTCAGCCCCAGGAATGGCTGGCACAGCTCAGCGCCGATTTGCCAGCAGCCGAACAGGCCCAATTGCGCTGCGCCTGCGCACTGTTGCAACAACAGGGACTCGACGAGTCAGCCAGCCAGCCCTATTGTCAAGTGCTGGAAGTATTGACGGCGCTACGCGCCGACACCCCTACCCTGATCGCGGCCTTGCTCCATCAAGGCGTGACCGAGGGTGTGTGGCCGTTGAGCGAGATCACCGGCCATTGCGGAGCAGCCAGTGCCACGCTGATCCAGGCGATGAGCCGCATGGCGTTATTCAAAGATTTGGGCCAATTCACCGCCCTGCCTGGCAATCACGAAGCCCGCCAACAGCAATTGGAAAGCCTGCGCCGGATGTTGCTGGCGATGGCCGAAGATGCACGGGCCGTGCTGATCCGCTTGGCTGAACGGCTGATTGAAATGCGCCACTTACGCCGTTTGCCGCTGGCACGTCAACACTATTTGGCCCGCGAAACCCTGGAAATCTATGCACCGCTGGCTAATCGCTTAGGCATCGGCCAGATCAAATGGGAACTCGAAGATCTGTCTTTGCGTACTCTCGAACCCGATGCCTACCGCGAGATTGCCCTGTCGCTGGCAGGTCGCCGTTTGGAACGCGAACGCTATCTGCACCAGCTTATCGACAGTTTGCGCAGCCAAGTGCAAAAGCTGGGCATTCAAGCGGACGTGGCCGGACGCCCCAAACACCTTTACAGTATTTGGCGCAAGAGGCAGCGCAAAAATGTAGACATCAGCCAGATTTTTGATGCGCTGGCGGTGCGGGTGTTGGTCGATGATCTCGCCCAGTGTTACAGTGTCTTGGGCTTGGTACACAGCCTATGGCCGCCGATTGCGGGCGAGTTTGACGACTATATCGCCGCGCCCAAACAAAATGGCTATCGCTCATTACACACCGCCGTGATCGGCCCAGAAGGCCGCCATTTTGAAGTACAGATTCGCACCCGCGAAATGCACCGCCTCGCCGAACTCGGGGCCGCTTCCCATTGGCGCTACAAAGAAGGCGTGGCCCACGACCCCGCTTTAGAACAAAAAATCAGCGCACTGCGCCAGCTTTTAGTCAGCAAAGAAGCCGAAATCAACCACGGTGCCAGTGCTTCGACTGCGCTTGCTTCGACTGCACTTGCTTCGACTCCGCTCAGCACGAGCAGCACGAGCAGCACGAGCAGTACCGACAGCACCGCCCGCGAGCGGATTTATGTGCTGACGCCCCACGGCAAAGTCATCGAATTGCCCGCCGGAGCCACGCCGCTGGATTTTGCCTATGCGGTACACACCAGTTTGGGCCACCGTTGCAAAGGCGCACGGGTCAACCAGCGCATCGTGCCGCTGAATTACAAACTGCACAACGGTGAACAAGTAGACATCATCGCCGCCACCCAAGAACGCCCCAGCCGCGACTGGCTCAGCCCACAACTGGGTTTTCTGGGTTCCGCCCGGTCGCGCCACAAAGTGCGGGTCTGGCTGAATCAGCAAGATTTTACTCAACATGTCGCCGACGGACGCGCCACCTTAGAACGCGAACTGCACCGCCTCAACCTCGACGACACCCCGCTAGACAGCCTAGTCAAACGCTTTCAAGCCAAAGACCTCGACAACTTGCTGGCCAGCATTGCCAAAGGCGAGATCAACACCGCACAAATCGCCGGTGCCCTGCGTGAACAAGTGCTGCCCAAACCCACCGCCCTGCCGCTACGCCACAGCGACCCCAAAGCTGGCAGCGCGGGCGTGTCGATCCAAGGCGTCAGCGGCCTGCTGAGCCAAACTGCCAAATGCTGTTCACCCCTGCCCGGCGACACCGTGATAGGCTTTGTCACCCGCGAACGCGGCGTGTCCGTACACCGGCGCGACTGCCCCAACGTGCGCCGCTGGCTAGACGAAGGCCACGAACGCCTGCTTGAAGTCGAATGGAACCGCGCCGACGCCCTGGTTTATCCAGTGGATGTCGAAGTCGTTGCCTACGACCGCATCGAACTGCTACGCGACATCGCCAACGTATTCGCCGCCGAACGCATCAACATCACCGCCACCCGCAGCGGCACCGACCGCCGCGACAACATCGCCCGCCTCACTCTCAGCATCGAAGTCAACAGCGCAGAACAACTCAGCCGCATCCTCCACCGCCTAGAAGACTTACCCAATGTGTTAGAAGCACAGCGTTTGCGGGTGCATTGAGGGCTAGAAATTTGGCGGTTTTTTTGAATGTCTAACTCGCCCAAACCGATAAAAAAAAGACCTGACAGGTTTTACAAACCTGTCAGGTCTTCAAGTCAGTTCCCAGACCGCTAAGAATCTGAAAATAAGGACTAAAACAGCGTTATTGCATCATCGGCAGCGAAGTCAAAGTGCTGATTTCAAGATTGGCGGATTCATTTTGTGAATCGACTAAGGTGCCGGTTTGTAAACGCGCTTGGGCAATTGCACTGGCTAAATCCCCTAAAGCGCTGTAATAGCTGTTGATGCTATCGGTCAGCTTCTTTTCAAGCTCCATGAGGCTCAGCAATTTTGACGGGTCTTTCATGAAGGCTTTGTCTTGCTGGAAGCTTTTCACCGACTCTAAATAGGATTCGGTGGTTTTCTTGGCAAGCACCGCTTTTTGTAAACGCCCTTTTACATTCGCCACCACGTCGCTGATTTCCAGACGCACTCCTCTTAAGGCTTCGTCTAATTGAATCTTGGCTTGCAGATAACCGGCTTGATTCAAATCACGTACCCCTTCAGCCAGGTTATTGCCGATAGGATAATTAAAAGTCAGATTGACTGAGGTGTCGGCACCTCTGACATTATTATCCAGAGAACTCACATAGGTATTCATGCCGTCATATTGGCTGAATCCTTTATAGCCCACCACCAGACTCAAATCTAGTTGGGGTTGTAAGTCGCTTCTGGCTTTGTCTAATTGCACTTGTGCCGCTTCTAAGTTGAGTTTAGCGGCTTGCAAATCAAAGCGTTTTTCTAAGGCGCTGTTAATCCAGCGTTCACGGATGTTATTTTGATCAAAGCGATTCAGCACTTCTTCCCAATTCATCGGGAAATCCGCAGTGGGCATACCCAATTCTCCGGCTTTTTCAGCCGGGATACCTAAAGCCGTGGCTAAGGCATTGCGGCTTTCTGTCAATGCTTGTTTGGCATCAACCACTTTCCCTTTTTTGTCTTCTAAATAGCCTTGCAAACCGCTGGATTTAGCCTCTGCGCTGTCGATCCAGGCTTGTACGCGCTTTTCTGAATTACGCTGGACTTTGAGGTTTTCTATAGCAACCCCGTACTTCCAATAAGCGACTATGCTTTTGAGTATCGTGGTAGACATCGCATGTTTGAAACTCGCCAGACTGGCTTCTTGGCCGAGCATGGCGGCTTTTTCAGCGGCTCCGGCTGACACGCTGCCACGGCCTTTTAGCAAGGGAATATCAATGGTGAAACTGATGGTTGAGCGATTTTCGGTGTAAGTCGGGGTGCCTGGCACGGTTTGGCGCGGATCATCGCGTACCATTAAGACCGATAAATCGGTTGAAATACCGGTTCTAAACCCTTTGCTGACTCCGGCTTTGAAAAACTGGATGTCATGATCATCGCTAATATAATCACTGGGATAACCCAGCGCGGTGCCGTCCATCGGTGGTCTCAGTTCAGAAAAGACCCCGGAAGTTTTGAAATCGGTTTTAGCGCCCGCTTTGGCATAAGTATTAAAATCAAAGGCACTGCTGGCAATGCGTTGTTGCGCAGCGGCTACGTCCACGCCCAATTTTTGCAATTTAATATTGCTGGCGTTTTGCAGGGTCATTTGTACAGCGGTTAATAAGCCTAAGTCTGGGCCGCTGATTTCCGTTTCTTCGGCAAAGCCTAGACAGGAAAGACTACTCAAAGTCACAGCCAATAAGCTGGCAGGTAGTTTGTGTAGTTGATAGCGCATGGTTTGTCTCCTAAACAGGTGGATAGTGTGGGTAAGAATTACTCTCCAAGCAAGGCTTGAAGTTTTTGTTGAAATCCGTCCATGATTTTTTCGATGGTGGCGCTGTGGTAACGTTGACGATGATAAGCCAGCGTGATATGTAATTGTCCTAGGGCCACCAGTCCATTGAAATCGAAATCATATAACAAAACAGCAGTGTCACTCACTGACCAATCGGGGATGTCAATCACCGGTGCAAATAACGGCGTGTCGAGATCGGCGTCGTATTGTCCCAGGTAATTAAAGCTGATTTGTGGCTGTACTGTAAACGCTAAACCAGCGGTTTGCGCAGGCGAGGTCAGGTATTTGAGTATGCCGTAGCTGGTCGGCGCATTGCTGTGGGCTAACGCGGCGCGGGTGGCGGCGATTTGTTGCGCGGTGTCGCCGGTGTCCGGGGCGTTTAAAATTACCGGATAGGTGCTGGTGAACCAGCCGATGGTGCGGCTCACATCGGTGTCGTCTGGCAGCGCGTCGCGTCCGTGGCCTTCTAGCATAATCAGGGTTTCGGGTTGTCCATGCCAGCCTTTGAGCGCCCCGGCCAGCGCAGTGAGCAGGATTTCATTGATTGTCGCGCCATAACGCCGACGAATGCCGGTGAGCAGGGTTTGGGTGTGGGCGGCTGACAGGCTGAAACGCGCCACTGCCAAATGCTGCCGGGTGTTGTCTGCGACGGTTTGGTCGGGCAGAAACGGCGGCGGTGCACGGCGTGCCAGTGCTTGCCAACTGTCGAGCTGTTGGAGACAAGCCGCGCTGCGACTGTAGGCGTGAATTTTTTCGGCCCAGCTTTGAAACGAGCAAGTTTTTGCGGGCAAACTGAGGGCTGCCTCGCTCTGTGCCTGTTGATAAAGCCGTAGAAAATCAGCCAGGAAAATCCGCCAAGACACGCCGTCGATAACCAGGTGGTGAATCACAAACAACAAATAATCGCCGTCTGGAGCATGAAACAGTGCCACTTTCAGCAAGGGGCCGCGACTGAGATCAAAGCTGCTTTGCAGTGCCTGAATCTGCGCATCGCGCGCTGCCAGCGGCTCTGCCAGTGGCCGTAAATCGCTGACCGAAAAAGCCAGCGCTAATTCGTCGCCTTGGTTGATTTGTTGCGGCAAGCCGCCTGCTGGGTCTGGGTGATAACACAGGCGTAGCGCATCATGATGTTGTTGGAGTGCGGCACAGGCGGTGCGCACCGCTGCGGCGTCTAAACCTTGGCGGGCATAAAACAATTCGCTGAGGTTGAAGTGGGCGCGGGCCTGCGGATAGGCTTGAAAGAACCAGGCTTGGATGGCGGTCAGCGGTACTGGGCCGGTGAGGGCGTGCTGTGGTCCTGCGACTTCACTCAGGGAACAAAGCTGGTTTTCGGCAATTTTAGTCGCCAACTGCGCGATGCTGGGGTGTAAAAACAAGTCTTGGGCGCGGGCTGATAGTCCGGCTTCACGTAAACGCGCCAGAATCTGGATGGCTTTGATCGAGTCGCCGCCGACATCGAAGAAATTGTCGGTCACGCCCGGTGCAACGGACAGGCCCAGCACGCTTTGCCAGATCGCGGCGATCTGTTGTTCTTGCGCGGTGCTAGGCGGTTGTGGCGCACTGGGTGGCGGTGCCCGCTGTGTCAGTAGGGTTTCAAGTGCGCGTTTGTCGATTTTGCCGCTGCTGTTGACTGGCAAGGCTTCTAAGGCCACAAAGCGCGTGGGAATCAAATACTCCGGCAAAAATTGCCGTAAATAGGCTTTGAAATCGGTGTCCGCCGCTGTGGTCACGACACAGGCCAGCAAACTGTGGTCGTGGCGCAGCACCACGGCTTCGCGGATGTCGGGATGGCGCAGCAGTTGGTGAGTGATTTCGCCGGGTTCGATGCGATGACCGCGCACTTTGAGTTGTTCATCGCGGCGACCCAAAAATTCGATTTGGCCGTCGGCACGCCAGCGCCCGATGTCGCCGGTTTTGTAAAGCCGTGCGCCCGGCAGAAACGGATGCGGGATGAATTTTTCCGCGCTTTGCAGCGGATCGTGTAAATAACCCCGCGCCAATCCTGGCCCCGCCACATGAATTTCGCCCGCAACGCCGATGGGCACTGGGTGTAGCGCGGGATTCAGGATCAAGATTGCCAAATTGGACAGCGGCTGACCGATAGGAATGCCGGTGGGATAAGCGGCCTCCGCCACCACGCGGTGCCAACTGGCACACACGGCGGTTTCGGTCGGGCCGTAGGCATTGAAATAGCGCAGTTGTCGCGCATAGGCCAGGGCATCGTCCACCACGGCGGCTTCGCCCGCAGTGATTAATACCTGCAAAGTCGGCAGCGCGTCCTGTCCCAAGCTGTTGAGATAAGCGGGCGGCAAAGTGGCAACCGTCACTTGTTGGGCGCGCAAATAAGCACAAAAAGCCGCGCTGTCTTGAATCAGCGCTTTGCTGACCGGCACCAAGGTCGCACCGCTGAGCAAGGCCATGAAGATTTCGGACAAGGAGGCATCGAAAGCCGGTGAGGCGAACTGTAATACCCGATCCTGGCCAGTCACGCCAAAAGCGCGAATCTGCGCCAAAATCATGTTGATAAAGGCGCGGTGTTCGATCATCACGCCCTTGGGTTGCCCGGTCGAACCCGAGGTGTAAATCACATAGGCCAAATCGCTGCTGGCGGGCGTGGTCGGCGGCGGCGGGCTGTCTAGCGGCACGCTTTGGCTAATCTGGGCGAGCAGCGCTGCATTCAACACGGTTTTGCAGCCGCTGTGCTGAGTAATCGCCGCGATACGCGCTGGCGGATAATCCGGGTCTATCGGCAAATAGGCCGCGCCCGCTTTGAGGATGCCTAATAAAGCAATCAGCAAATCCGCGCCGCGTTCAGCGAGTACGCCGATGAGTTGATCCGGTTGTGGCGCAAAGTGCTGGCGTAGGTACTGCGCGACCTGGTTAGCCCGCTGATCGAGTGCGCGATAACTCAGTTGTCCTGTCGGGCTGCTCAGCGCCAGCCGCTCAGGATGCGCGGCGACTTGGGCGGCAAACAGCGTGACCAGAGTGGCGGTGTCGGGCCAAGCGTGGGCGTGGGCGTTGAAGTCGTACAGCACTTGCTGCCGTTCCGCAGGCGGCAGAATCGTCAACTGCGCCAGCGTTTGTTCCGGCGTGCGCAATAACTGATAAGCCAGCGTGGTGCCTTGTTGGAGCAAGCGCTGCATCCGCTGCGGCTGGTAGAGATCGGGGTTATAAGTCAGTTGAAGGCGCAAGCCCTCGGCTGATTCGCTGACATCAAACACCAAATCAAAACGGCTGCTGGTGGTTTCAGTCTCAAAAGCACTGGCATTGAGCGTGGTGACGGGCAGGCTGGCGGCGCTATTTTGCCAATCTTGCACCACCAACATCACATCAAACAGCGGCGAACGGCTCATATCCCGCGCCAAATGCAGTTCGTCTACCAGTTGATCGAAGGGATAAATTTGATGCGCATCCGCCGCCAGCGTGGTTTCCCGCACTTGCTGAAGCAGCGTCACAAAGCGATCTTGACCCTGAAACCGGCTGCGCAAGGCCAAGGTATTGAGATAAAAGCCGACTTGGTTTTCTAAATCCGGGTGAGTTCTGCCCGCCACCGGCGTGCCGATGATGACATCGCTTTGTCCGCTGTGGTGATACAGCAAGGTATTTAACCAAGCCAACAAGGTCATGAATAAACTGGCTTGTTGGCTTTGCCCCAACGCTTTTAATCCGGCCAGCAACGCAGGCGGCCAGTTTTCGACTAACGCTTGTCCTCGAAACGTCTGCACCGGCGGGCGTGGATAATCCGCTGGAAAATCCAGCAAGGGCAAGTCGCCGCCCAATTGTTGCAGCCAATACGCCCGGTGTGCCTGAGCCTGATCGGCCTGTAACCGCGCATTTTGCCAGGCTGCATAGTCTTTGTATTGAATCCGTAACGGCGGCAACGGGTTGTCCTGACCGTGGCTGTGAGCCTGATACAGCGTCAGTAATTCGCGTTCCAACACCCCCGCCGACCAGCCATCGCTGGTGATGTGATGGGTATTAAACAACAGCACGAACTGGGTTTCCGCTAACTGCAACAAGCTGACGCGCAACAGCGGGCCGGTGCGCAAATCAAACGGCGTTGTCGCCTCGGTGCGCGCCAGTTGCTGTGCAACGGCCAGCGGTTCAGCTTCGGTGCGCAAGTCTTTGACGGTTAAACTGAAGTCACCGGCTGGCTGGATGACTTGGCGTGGTTCACCGTGACGGCTGATGAAAGTGCTGCGCAACACCTCGTGGCGCTGGATCAAACTGCTAAAACTGCGCTCTAACGCCGCCACGTTCACCGCGCCCGCCAAGCGCAAAAACACCGGGGTGTTGTAGACGCTAGACTGTGCGTCCATTTGTTGTAACACCCACAAGCGGCGTTGCGCGGGCGACAAGGCATAATCGGCTTGCGGCGGCAACACGGGAATGCGCACCTCGGCAGTCACCGGGGTCGCGGTTTCCAGCAAACCACACAGCCCGGCGATGGTCGGCTGCTGGAAAATCGCTTGCAGCGGCAGTTCCACGTGAAAAGCCTGATGTATCCGCGACACCAAGCGAGTGGCTTTGAGGCTATGCCCGCCCAGTTCAAAAAAATCATCGTGGATGCCGATGCGCGCTTGCCCCAGCACCGCTTGCCAGAGCGTCAGCATGGTTTGCTGTTGCGCGTTTTCGGGCGGCGCATAGGCGGCCTGCACCCGAGCGGGCGGCGCGGTTTCTTCGTCAAGTGCCAACGCCGATAAAGCAGCAGCGTGGTGATAGCGCAACGGCAAATACCAAGCGGCATGGCGCAAGTTGTCCGGCAGCGTGTCGGCTAAAGTCCAGGCGGTGTCGGTGCTGTGGTTACTGCTGACCGCGCTGCTCACTGGTGCGGCGGCGTTTGCCACCGACACCGAAATCGGCGGCGGCGCAGTCACCGGTTTGGCGTGCAAATGCAAAGTCAGCGGCGCGGCCAGACTGGGCAACTCGGCAACGGCAAGCTGGTAGCGCGTGCCGCTGCCGGTCTGCCCCGCTTCGTGCCAGCCGGTTTGCTTGAGAAACGCCAAGAATGGCGGATTTTTTTCAGTAGGCCGGTATTCGGCTTCAAGCCGCGTCAATTGCTGCGATTCGCACCAACCGCGTAGGCCGCACAGCAAAGCCACTTCCACTTGGCGTCCCAATACCCGACAGCTGAGCAGGAAAGTGTCGAGCCGCAAGGTATCGGCTTGTGACACGCCAATGATCACCCCAACCAGGCCATACTCTCCAAATTTATCAGTGACTTCCACCGTCCAGCAAACAGTATTAGCCTGCTGTTGCAAGCGGCGAATCTCGTCTTCTTGGCGGCGGATGGTGCTTAAATTAAACTGGTTGGTGCGCTGCGTCAGTTGTGCCACGCGGGGGATTTGAGTCTCGTCTAACTGCGTCAAATACAGGTGAATGTCTAAATGACTTAAAAAATCCGCCAGCGACAAGGCTTGAGTTTGCGCCGTACGACGCTGTTGTTCGGCTTGATACAGGGCGCTGCGCACCCGATCTTCTGCGGTCACGCGGGGTTTGTCGAAGGCCCACACCTGTTGCAAATAATCGGCAAACTGCGCGGCGTTGCTGGGTAAAGCCAGGGTCAGCACTTGCGGGCATTGATTCATCACCTCAGCGCATTCCAGCCGGGAATCATCAATAAAAATAAAGCTGTCCAGCCCCAGATTGAGTTCAGTCGCCATTTCTTGCAGATTGCGCGATTTGGCCTGCCAGTTGATGCGCTGGGTGACAATGTGTTCGCGTTTCAGCCGCATCTGCGGATGTTGTGCAAACACTGCCCACACGTCTTGTTCATTGTTTTTACTGCATAACACCAGGATAAAACCGGCTTGGTGACAGCGCAGTAAGTGTTCTTGCAAAGCCAGATAACCGCCGCTGATTTCGACGCCAGTGCTGCCGTCTTCGCCGCACACGCCGCCCCACAAGGTGTTGTCACAATCAACGGCGATCACCTTGAATGGATTATGGTGCGCGGTCAGCAGCGGGCGGGCGATTTCAGCGCCTAACACCGCGTAATAAGCCTCTGAAAACGGCAAGTGGCCGATCTGGTCTTGGTGGCTGTCAAACACCGCGTCAACCTGATAATGCTGCGCCGCCCAAGTGCCGTCGATGATCCGAGTCGCCGCATGGTCGGCCAAAAAGGCCCGCCATTGCTGATTCAAGTCCTGGAGATGCGCGATCACTGGCGCACTCAGCCCCAAATGGGTGGCAACCGGGAAAATCCCAACCAACCATTGCCCGGTTTGGCGTTTTTCAGCAAAAATCGCCAGCAAATCCGCATAATAACGATCCAAATGGGCGATGCTGGCTTGGTCTGAGACAAACTCGGTGGCCCGCAGCCAATCTTCAAAACGCAACAGCACACAACGCAGCCCGGTCGTGCTAGACAACAGGCTGTCGCTGGCGAGTAATTGCTGAAACACTTGATTATAGGGCGCGAATTCGACCTGAATCTCTACCCCAAACGCTGGCCCCCAGCCGCGCACGTAGGGCGCAAGGGGTTCAGCCGTGAAACTCGCCGCCACCACCACACGCAGCGGCGGCAGTGCGGGCGCGGGTAAATACCGCGCTTTCTCATCGGCAGACAACAGTTCCAGGGTGTCGAGTGCCCAGTCTGTGGTTTTTGCGACTTGAGCAAACAGGGTGCGTAGCTGGTTTTCCAAAGCCACGATCAGCGCCGTGCTGTACACCGCTTGGTTGTAAATCAATAAAAAGCCGAGCTGCTCGCCAGGCGCGGCTTGAATCGTCAAATCGTAATGCGTGTGATCGACATGTTCAAAGCGCTCAATCACCAAGCCGTCGCTGGCCGCCTCGGTGACTTCGGGATAGTTTTCAAACACCAGAATATGGTCAAACAAGGGCTGTTTGAGCGCACTGTCGGCCTGTATATCGGCCAGGGAATAATAGTGGTGGTTTTTATTGACCGCAGCAGCCTGTTGTAATTGCTGCAATAACTCGCTGAACGTGCGCGCTGCCGCCAGCCGCACCCGCACCGGAATGGCATTGATAAACAGCCCCACCATGCGCTCGATGCCGGGAATCTCCGCTGGCCGTCCAGACACCGTGGTGCCAAACACCACCTCCTGCTTGCCGCTGTATTGCCCCAACAACAGACCCCACGCCGCTTGTACCAGGGTGTTCAAAGTCACCTGCGCCTGTGCCACTTGTTGCGCCAGGGCGCGGGTGGTGGCGGCGTCCAGGCTAAAACGGTGCTGTTGCGCGGTGTAAGCCTGGGTGGGTTGGGCTGGGCGCGGTAAACTCGCCAGCGCGGTGTAACCAGCCAGAGAGTCCTGCCAATACTGACGGGCCGCTTGTTTATCCTGCGCTTTTAACCACTTGATATAGCTGTTAAACGGCACTGGCGAGGGCAATTGCGGGGTTTCACCACGCAGCAACGCGGTGTAAATCAGCGCAAATTCTTCTTGTAAGGCTAAAGAACTCCAGCCATCCATCAATATATGATGAAAGGTCAATATCACTTCAAAGGCACGTTCGCCCCGTTGTAACACTGCCACGCGGATCAAACGATCCTTGCTGAGATCAAAAGTACGCTGACGATCTGTCTGTTTGTATTGCAGACAGTGGGCGTCTTGCTCAGCAGGACTAAGACCCCGCAAATCTGCAAAATGAAAGTCTAATTCCCGTTGTTTTAACACAATTTGTAAGGGTGTGGGCACATTTTTATGGACAAAAATAGTTCTTAACACATCATGGCGCTGGATAATGGATTGCCAAGTCTGTTGAAATAAAGCCACATTCAAAGCACTGGCAACATGCAGGCTCGATTGCTCCAAATAGGCCGCAGAGTCTGCTTCATGCAAGCTGTGAAATAAAATGCCCTCCTGTAATGGAGTGAGTTCATAAATGTTTTTAATGTCTTTTTTGCTGAACATAAGGCGAAGATTGTTTCTGATGAAAAGAAACTGGACTGCTTATCCCAGCGGATAAGCAGCCAGACTGTCTGTTAATGCACGGTCAAGGGATTTAGCATGACTTCAGAAAAGACTTGACGATGGATGTGCGTGGTACCCACTTTAGCAGTTTGTACCCCAACCATCACCGCACCAGTGTCCCAATCATATTGATTTAAGGACACGAAACCACCCTGGCTGCCCAAATGTTCCCGTAAACCGGCGTCGTTTTCATAAATACCTAAGCCAGTGTACAAACCATGTGAGGCCATTACCCAATTAAACTGCTGTTTTTCAGTGCTGTATTTGAGCAATTTGCCCGTTGAAATCGCTTCCATCCATATCATCATGTCATCCAGGGTTGAAATCATATCACCCGATGCCCAGGAAAAAGAAGGATCAATGGCTGCCATTGGGGCTAATTTGTTTTCACCGAGATTTCCAAAGGTCAACTTAAATAGATTCCAATAGCCGGTGATATGATCGCCGGGAATCACCACTTCACTGGCAATAGGCACCAAAGTGTTTTTTAAGCCCAGCGGCTCAATAAAACGTTGGCGTATTTGTGCTTCCCAAGAAGTGCCTGCAATCTTTTCTGCAATCAAGCCTAACAACACATAGTTGGTATTGGAATAAATCCACTTCTCACCCGGTACGGCCAGTAAGCCTTTAGGGCCATTGGGATCAGTGAAGAAATAGGCAAAAGTCACATCTAATAATTCAGTCGGTGTCCACTGTTTAGTGCCATTTGTATACAAGGGCACCGTCCAAGCATCCACCGAGCCTTCGGCAAAGTTACCGATACCGCTGGTGTGGTTTAATAAATGCCGGACAGTGACTTTATTGCCATCGCCATTAGGAATGCGTCCTGGCAACCATTTCTCCACGGTGTCATCCAGGGTTAATTTTCCTTCTTCCACTAATTGCAAAATCAGCATCGCGGTGAAAGTTTTAGTACCGCTCCCTATCCAATAACGGGCATGTAATTTATCTTTCATCGGAATTTGTGCTTCGCGATCAGCCATTCCGCTACCGCCAAACCACAAACCTTCACCGGGAATTTTCACCGCCATCATGGTGCCGGGAATACCCACCCCTTCCAAAGTATCAGCAGTTGCCGCAGCCTGCATCTCGCTATCCAGGGCACCTTGTAATTTTCTCGCGGTTTCTGAAACCGTCAGTCTAAATCCTGAACTGTTATAACTCACCATTGAGCCATCATTGAGCCGGTAGCCATAAATTAAATCCAAACCCATGACTGGCAACAACCCCTGATAAATATCAAAAATTTGGGTTTCACCAAGCGTCACTGTCGCCATAGTGGGCAATGCACCAGAAAAAAATTCCCAGTTATCTGGCGTTCTAACCAACCACATCCCTGCGCTGTTATCCATTGCTAACACATAGAGTTCTGCTTGTTTACCCTGATGGGCCGCAGGTATCTGTAAATGGGGGGCAACCACCACCTCTTCGCGGGCAGTGGCCACCAATTTCAACGGTTCATTGAAATAACTGCCTGGGGTTTGCGTGGGCGTAATCGTGGATGAAAACGCGGGACTCATAAAACACAGTAATAGACTACTTGTCGTAACGGATTGACAAAATAAACGCAAAGGATTTGCCATGCTGCCTCCAACTCTATGAATAATGGGAAAATACAAAGTATCACCCGAAAAGGGTGACACGGGACATATGTTTACATATTGTGGGGTATCCTGCTTTTGCCTAAAGGATCAAAGTTTTTGTTTGCACGACAAGGCTTGATTGAGCGAGCAGGATATGCGAAATCACAGGAAAAGTGGGGCAAACCGAATAAGTATTCACAGTGCCGCTTGAATAAACACTGCGGCCCATATCGGGCAGAAAGGGTGTAAAAAAAGAATAACGCCGTTTCAAGCAACGTTATTCCTGGTGTCTAACTGCTCATTAGTAGCTAACCAAAAAATGATTAACCACAGATGAATGTGGATAAAATGAAAGCAGTGATGCGTGGGTGCTTAATCAGTGCTGGCAGAATGGTGGATGTCTTTAGCCGTTTTTTGAAACCAAGCAGTTTCATTGTTCCAAGCTATCAATTAAATCAACACCAGCAGGAGGCGTGAACTGAAATAAGCGCTCTGCAATGGGTAAATTGGTTTGAATTTGCGTAAAACCAATGCGGGTCATGTGCCCCAGATTGTCGTATAGCACTAGTTCTCGCAGGGTATTTGCCATTAAGCGTAGACGAATACGTTCAAATTGCGCTTCCTTGTCTTTTGGGCGTAATTCATACACTGTTTCATTTTCTTGTTCACTGGGCACTGATTCCACGGTAAAGCTGTCTTTTAAGTCTTGAGTACTACTTAATAACAGCGCCGGGGTATTACCAAGCGCCGTTTTATAAGACTTAATCGTGACTTGCTCCAAGTCTTGATCATAAATCCAAATACGTTCGCCATTGGTGACGATTAATTGCGCATAAGGTTCCAAGTATTCCCAGCGAAATTTACCTGGACGTTGCAAATCCACGACACCCTGACTGCTTTCAATGAGTTGTTGATTGCTATCAAATAATTGTTGTTCAAAGTGCGCATGTAAGGTTGTTAATCCCTTGAAAAAGTCGCTGAGATCGGTGACGGCAAACGCCGCCGTGGGCACACACAAGGTAATGAACAGCCAGAGGCCGCCTAACAGATTGCGTATCATGAGAATTCCTTAAAAAAGTGGGTAATTGGCAGGAGAGAAAGATAATCAAGAAAAGTCTCAGGCAAATTACATGCCTTTTATGCTCAGAAACAATCAATTTTTAGCAGGTTCTGGTTGCACCTGCCAAGCACGGCATTCTTGTGACAGATAGGCGGCAGGCACTGTGGTTTGATTGTCGCCCTGTGCCGTCATACCAGGCACGGCTTGCGCATAACCACAAATCCAAGAAATGGGCGAGTCTGGATTAGCCGCCACAGACACGGGACGAATTGTCAGAATTTTGTCTTTCACTTGACGATTGATTCTATGACCAAGCTGAATGTGTAATGCGCCTTGTTGCAGGCTAATCGCAGACACATAATTACCAATCAAATGCTGTGGCAAAGGCAAGCCCGCGCTGGCATTGTCCGCAGGAAAACTTTTGTGTTGTCGATAATACTCATTAATCGTTTTCTTCAAGCCTTCGGTTAATTGTATACCCTCTTCAATTTGTGTTCTAATCACAAAATCTTGAAAAGTCGGCACCGCATAATTGGCCATAATGCCAATGATTGCCACCACAATCATCAGTTCAATCAGGGTAAAGCCCCGGTTTAGATAGCATGACATGATTAAAGTCCTTTAATTAACATTGGATTGACAGGTGTCTGGTAAATAGGCGGGATTCAGATTAGTGCGGTTTTCATCCACCGTTTCAAAATTCACTAAAGGTTGCGCGTATCCACAGACCCACATCAGTGCTTGCCCCGTAGGCTGCTGTTTAGGTAAGCTCAGACGTAAAGACAAAACCGCTTCTTCTGTTGAATGACCCAACCTATCAGCGTCAAAATACTGAATATGTAGCGAGCCTTGTTTGATTTCAATACTTTTGGTGTAATTACCCCGCAATTGCGCAGGTGCGGGCAAGTTGAGCGCTTGATTATCTGCGGGTATTTCGCCATGCCACGCATAATAATCGGCAATATTTTTTTGAATACCGGTGATTAATTGCAAGGACTCAGCAATTTTAGCGCGTCGTAAATAATCTGTATAAGCAGGAATAGCAGTCGCTGCTAAAATGCCAATAATACTGATTACTAGCATCAACTCTATTAGCGTAAAGCCTTGGGTTTTATGAGAATGGTTCATAGTTTGCAACTAGTGGGTAAATAGCCAGATTCAATACCGCTGTTTAATCCAGCGCAAATCCAACTGAGACTTAATAGAGGAGAAACAGCCAATTGCGGAATAATCGACAGGCTTTTATCGTGTAACGCGGCATCAGTATGATTGCCATAAGTAATCCGAATCGTGCCTTGTTCTATGGTCAACGCAGACACATAACTACCTTGTAATTGCTCAGGAAGCAATAAACCTGCACTTTGATTATCGGCGGGTAATTCACCGTGCCAGGCGTAATAATCGGTGATATTGCGCTTCAGCGGTTCTACCAGTATCAATCCTTCTGCCACCATGCTGCGCCGTGAATAATCGGTGTAAGCAGGGACTGCAACCGCAGCCAATGCGCTTATCATGCTTGCTACCACGACTAATTCTAATAAAGTAAAACCGCGTTGTGCTTTCATGAGCATATCAAATTGCCGCGCTTATTTTGAAAACAGGCAAATACACGGCAATGACAATAATTCCAATCAGCGTGCCTATGATTGCTGTGATGAACGCAGAGAGTAGCCGTTGTGCAGGTTCTATTTCCAGGGCGACTTGCTGATAATAAAAGTCTGCAAGCTCAGTGCAAGTTTCTGGGAGTCGCTTGGTTTTTATCGCGATATTGAGTCGGTGCGCCACTTTCAACGGAAAATGGGTTTGCCAGCTTGTCCACAACGCTTTATCGTCGGGGATTTGTTGGGCGATATGCCGTAATTTTTTAGTATACCAGGGATTTAACACGCCCTCTGCGGCCTGTGCTATTGCCTGTTTGGGTGGGATTTGATGCGCTAAACAAAAAGCGAGGCTGCGCAAAAAACGACTGAGTAATAATTTCTGTGAGAGTCGGCCTAAAATGGGCAGATATAAGATTGCCGCCGCCCGCCAGCTTGAATTAAACTTAAAAGTCACTAATAAAACCAGTGCTATAAAAATAGCTAACCATTTATAATCAATCATATACTCTGAGATAACCACAACCATTTGAGTCGGCATAGGTAATTCTGCGCCAAAATCGCGGTACATATTCGCAAAAACAGGAATAATGAACAGACCCACTAAAATGAACAAAGTCATGGCCATCGTGAGCAGGGCCATAAAATAACCGAAGAGCTTACTGAGGCGCAAGGTGACGGTGCGCTCATGCCAATCGCGGGTTTGACGATAGGCGACAATTTCGCCTAAACGTTCAAGCAACTGGCTTTGATTAGATGCTTGTTGTAATAAAGTAAGGGCAAAACTTTCAAAATATTGCGGATAATCGGCTAATAAGGCAGGCAGAGTAATCCCAGTTTGTGCTTTAACATGTAGCACCTCACTGAAATCACGCATCGCTGATTTGTCTTGATCTTTTTTGAGTAATGCTAACGCATCGACTAATGTTTCACCATTTTTTAATAACCAATATAATTCATTGAGCAACTCAGTGATATCTAAAGGTTGAATCCGAGTATATTTAAGCACAAGCAATTCCTTAACGGCAAATAAAGGGCAGTGATGCTGGCGGAAATGTGGTGTCAATTGGGCCTTGATAATTTACCTGGCCGGATAACTCATGATAACCACAGGCACTTAATAAAAAAAGAGGCATCTCATTGTCTGAGAAAGCAAGGCGCACACTGAGGGTATGGTTAAACAGTGTAGCCACCAACGTATTTTGTTTCAGTGTGATTTCTTCGGTATATTTTCCAATATTTCTTGAAAAGAGGCTAGCGTCACTCTCAGGAAACGCACCGTGACTGGCGTAATAAACAGCCAAATTGTGTTTTGTATTGCCAATTAAGCCCAGAGCTTCTAGCATTTTGCTTTTTTGGATGATCAGTTGCACGGGTTCCCTGGCTACCAACAGCGTAATGCTAATAATAATTAAAATGGCCATCATCGCTTCCATACCGCTTGGTAAAGCCGCAAAGTACATAGCAACTAGCCATAAAAAAATCACACTCACCATGATCGAGATTAAATCCGTTGATAAAAAAGAGTCGGCTGGATTTAAGCGATTGTTGGCATTCATCACAAAGTAACCGACCAGGGTACCCAGCACAATTAACCAGGCTATAAATTTAACCGTTTGATAAGCAGGTAATTTTAATTGAGACAAGCGGGTACTCCAAAAAGCTGATGCGATAGCGGCTTGATTTAATCAACTGATTTTATATCAATACCTTCACTAAAGTTGCAAAAAATAAAATGAGCGCTTAGGGTAAACAGCCTGGATACCACTCATCGCTCTTTACGCACTAACCGCTGGTGAAAGATATTAGCATGATTTTGCTGTGTTAGCCTCGTGCTGGTCTCCGAGGACAGCACGCGGGGCACTCTTTGCTAGAGTCCCGCCTTCAGGCGGCTTCATGCCTGCAAAGAAACCGGCTAAAGCCGGGACCCTGTGGGTGGGGAAAATGTCGCTGAGGAGGCATTAACCGCGTGCCGCCCGCCGGAGACAGCGTGCGGTCGTTGACCCATCAGGGTCATGCGGCGTTTTACAAGATGAGGCGCTGTGCCTCCCCTGGTGGGGAGGTATCAGAAAAGTAATGAAATATCAGCGAGAGTGTGGAGGATACAAGGCACCCTGTTGCTCTAAGTAAGTGAGATATAATCTCACATCAAATTCTAATTGATGGTAGTCGGGTTCCATATGGAGACATAATTGGTAAAAGGCTTTGTGGTGTTCTTTATGCCTGAGATGGGCTAATTCATGCACAAGAATCATTCTTAAAAATGCCAGCGGCGCACACTTAAACAGTGAAGAGATTCTAATTTCATTTTTGGCTTTGAGTTTGCCACCTTGCACCCTGGACACGAAACGATGTAATCCCAGCGCGTGATCGATGACATGAATTTTATCGTCATAAATGACTTTACTAAGGGGAGGGGCGGTACGCATCGCCGTATTTTTAATCGCGATAGCGTAATCATAGAGCATTTTGTCAGCACTGAGCTGGTGTGTCAGCGGATATTTTTCTAAAAGGAAGTGCGACAACTTTTGCTCGTGCAGCAGTTTTTCGGCTTGGGCAACCAACTGAGGTGGATAATGGGCTAAATATTTTAGCTTTTGCATAGATGACGCGCCTTGCGTTGTGTTTATCCCAGAAAACTAAGGCTATACTATTTTTATGACACAGGTCTCAGTTGTTGTTCAATACTGATGTGACGCAACGACCAGCCCTGTCAAGGTAAAAGAACTTTATTAAGAAATCAGCCTAGCGGTTGAAACATGTGGTTGGCCTTTGTACTCCTCTTTTGGCGGTACCGGCTTTTTGGCACCGCGTTCGCTGACCGCCATGGAGAGCGCAGCGAAGGCGGTTAGTCCCCGATAACCAATGCCCGACCGTAGAGCCGTAGGTTGAAGCGAGAACGTAAGCCGCAGGAGAGACGCAGCGGGTGTGATTGGCGTAGAGTCATGGGGGAGGCAGTGTGCCGAAGCCGCGGAGTGGCGAAGGCGGACGGGAGACACCGGACGAATCGGGGAGGAAAGGAAGAGTTGCCGCGTGAGCGAGTGATTTTTTAGCAGGGAAGCTAAAAAATTTGTCACGAGGTA
>Ga0209575_10000172_pt1 | contig 65969 bp, 43 predicted proteins | sample Medcelwee11metaG_FD_187172 | JGI IMG/M metagenome (GOLD analysis project Ga0209575, IMG submission 187172) | Freshwater pond sediment microbial communities from the University of Edinburgh, under environmental carbon perturbations - Medium... | ecosystem: Environmental > Aquatic > Freshwater >... | reverse complement strand
GGGTGTAGCCGAAATCGTGATCGTCTTCCGTGGCTGGCAGTGCGGTTTGGCTTTGTCCATCCAGTCCACCATCCTTGTCCACCGTGGCACGCAGGCCATCCAGCACATGGCCGGTGTCAGTGACTTTGACGGTGTATTGGCCCGCAGGCAAACCGACGAACGCATATTTGCCGTCTTTGTCGGTTATCGTGCTGCTCAGAATTTCGTTACTGGGATTGAGCAAGGTGACAGTGACGCCGGGAATGCCCCACTCTGCGCCATTCATCACGCCATCCGCATTCGCGTCCATGAACACGGTGTCGCCGATGGTGAACGCACCGCTATTCAGCTTGTAACCAAAATCGGCGTTGACAAACACGTCGCCGGGACTCAGCACAATGGGCGAGGATGTGGCGTGATCGCGGTCAGTCACGGGTTTAGTGGAAATATCCTGATTTCTAAAATCTGGATCGCCAGTTTGGGTATAACCGCTGGGCGCAGTGACTTCTACCCGATAGCTGCCAGGCGCAAGATCATCAAACACATAACGGCCATCCGCGCCGGTGGTGGTGGTATCGGCCAGGGTATCGTACACGCCGTTAAAATCGGGATCGGTGTAGAGATTGACTTCCACGCCAATCAAACCGGCTTCGTTGTAATCCTGCACCCCATCACCATCGGCATCGTTCCATACGCGGTCGCCAATGGAGCCTTTTGCGCCAGCGGGCGGTTTGAGCGGATCGGTGTCACTGGGCGGTGCCCAGTTGTAGCCAAAGTCGGCAGTGGTGTGGGTTTGGCCTGCGGGCAGTGTCACTGCGGCAACCACGGAATTGTGCAAGGTGGCCGCACCGTCTTCGTCATAAGTGGCATTGGTCAAACCAGTCGGCAAACTGGTATCGTCCACCACCACTTTATGAGCGGTATCCGCGTGTAAGTCGGTGAATAGATAGTTGCCGTTGGCATCCGTGGTGGCGGTTTTGAACAAGTGATCATAGTTGCCGTCACTGTCGGTTACTTCCACCGTGCCATCGTAATCGTCATCGGTGTATAACTTAACCGTCACCCCAGCAATCCCTTCCTCGCCCGCGTCCTGCACACCGTTGCCGTCTTCATCCAGCCACACACGGTCGCCGATAGCGGCGAAGCTGTCAAAGCCGAAGTCGTTAGTCGGATCCTGACCGCCTTGCACCACGGTTGCCACTTCGTAGATTGGCTGATCGGCCTTGTTATCCGCGTCCGGATCATTGGTGGCGGCGGTGTGGGTGGAGACCATGCCATTCATGTTGGCGTTATTGACGGTCACAGTGATCTTGGGTTTGCCCACAGTGGCCGGATTTTCCGCGCCTGTGGTGCTGGCGCGGTAATCCTCGTCCAGTAACAAATTGCCAAAGCTGTATTTGCCGCTACCGTCGGTGACGGTAGTCGCCACCACTTGCGCGCCGTTGGGATAAAACACGGTCAAGGTGACGGGTTTGCCGCCAATGCCGTTTTCCGTGGCGCTCTGGTAAACGCCGTCGCGGTTGGTGTCGCGCCATACCAGATCGCCGACAATGGCGGGGTCAATGTAATAGCCGAAGTCGGCGGTGTCGTTAATGCGGCCAACTGTACTATTCACAGTCACCGGATAGCCAATCACCGGATTGCCGCCCACGATGTAACCGTTGGTGGGTTTGCTTTCGTTATTGTCGGTAGAGCCAGGAATGGCGCTGTGCCAGTAACCGGCCAGCTTGCCGTTGGTATCCAGCGGTTCGACTAGGTAAGTGCCGTCGGGTAGGTTGGTGAATTCGTAATGGCCGCGTCCATCGGTCTGCGAGGTGGCAATCACCTTGCCAGTAAGGTCGCGCAATACCACGGGAATATTGGCAAAACGCTTGGTTTCGCCGTCCAGAAGTGTATTGCTATTGGTGTCTTCGCCAACATCCAACACGCCATCGTCGTCGGTGTCTTCACCTTTTTCCAATAAACCATCGGCGTCATTGTCTTGCCACAACGTGCCGGAGATGGTGTTGGGCGTAGTGGCTTTGTAGCCAAAATCCTGGCCCAGGTTAATGCCGTTGTTCAAACCGTCCGGGTCGGCGTTGCCGTCGGAACCTGTAGCACCCAAATTCACCACACTTTGGCTATTTGCATCGCTCTCCGGGTCTTTGAAATTGGTCAACCCCGTGCCGCTATTAGGCAACGTGGCGGTATCCACCACGATTTTATAAGTTGCTGACTTATCGTCAGCATCCACCGCCGTGCTGTCCAGATTCGTGAACAAATAGCGGCCATTGGCGTCGGTCTTGGTGCTGGCAAGCAAAATTGTGCCGGTGCCGGTGTCGTTGTACAGGCGTACAGTGACATCGGGGATGCCTTCGCCTGGTGTGTAGCCTCCACTATTGTCAATATCGAGATACACCATGTCGCCCAACATGCCCTCATCCGGGCCGCTGAAATCCGGGCGGGCGTAGCCGAAATCATGGGTATCCACCACGCCCGTGGCGAGTGGATTGGTCAACGTGCTTTGGTTATCTAGGGATGCGGGACTGTCCACATCATACGTCTGCACCAATCCGCTCAACACGTTGCCGGTGTCAGTGACGCGCACAACGTAATCTTGCCCCGCGCCGCCAGGCAGTCCGGGGAAGCTGTATTTGCCGTCTTTATCGGTCATCGTGCTGCCAATCAATACTGGCGTAGCGCTGGTGTTGTCAAACAAGGAAACCGTAACGCCCGCGATGCCTATATCGCCAGCGTCTTGCGTACCGCTACGGTTGACATCCAGGAATACGGTGTCGCCAAGAGTAAAGCCGCCCGCAGTCAAGTGATAGCCAAAATCCGCATTGACGAACACATCGCCGGGGCCGAGGATGATTGGGGTGCTGGTTTTGTTATCGCGCTGATCCACAGGAGCGGTTGGAATTACTTGGTTTCGATAGTCTGGATCGCCGGTTTGGGTATAGTCGGTCGGTGCGGTGACTTCCACCACATAACTGCCTGGGTCTAGGCCATCAAAAATGTAACGGCCATCCGCGCCAGTGAGGGTAGTCGCGGCGATATAATCATAATCTCCGTCATGGTCTTCCGGCTCACCCTTGGCTGCATCCCCGTCGTCATCGGTGAGTAAACTCACCGTCACACCAGGAATACCCACTTCATTGGCATCCTGCACACCATCATTATCGGCGTCATTCCACACCCGGTCGCCAATCGTGCCGGTAGCGGTGTTGGCTGGATTTTTCGTATCCGTAAGCGGCACCCAGTTATAACCGAAATCCGCAGTGCGGTAAGTTTGGCCTGCGTTCAGATTGGTGACGATGATTTGATGTTTACTGCCTACGCCAATGCCATCTTCATCATAGGTCGGATTGGACAAACCAGTAGGCAGAGTGCCGGCGCTGGTGTCCACGTTCACTTGATACTTGCCTTGACGCAAGTTAGTGAACAGGTAATAGCCATTGGCATCGGTGGTGGTGGTAGCGGCTTGATTGTCGCCCGTGGTGGCTAAATCGCCATCCGGGCCAGCCCAGGTCAAATCAACTTTGACGCCCGCAATGCCTTCTTCGCCTGCATCCTGTACGCCGTCGCTGTTTTCATCCAGCCACACGCGGTCGCCGATAGCGCTGGCTAGGACAAAGCCGAAGTCGTTGGTATTGTCGGCTAAATTCGAGTCTAGCGCGCCGCCTTGCACCACATAGGCTACTTCGCCAGTGGTGGGGATTGCTGTTGGGTCGCCCGTGGGGTTGTCGGCTTTGTCGTTTTGGCCTAAGCCTTTAGCATCATCTAAATCGGTGGCTGTGGTATGAGTGGAAACCATCCCCGCCGGGGTGTTCAGGGTAAGGGTGAATTTGGGGTAATTGTTGGTTGCCGCATTCGGCGTAGCGGCGGTACTGATGGCGTAATCTTCGTCTAGTAGCAAGTTGTCGAAGCTGTAACGGCCATATTGGTCAGTCACCGTGCGCACGGTGACTGGGATATTGCCGGAAGTGGCGGGATAGGTGATCGTCAGCGTGACAATTTGCTGGCTAATGCCGGGTTCAGTGTTTTCGCCCAGATCGTATTTGCCGTTGAGGTTGGTATCCGTCCAATCAAACACGCCGTCGCCGTCCACATCATGCCAGACTTGGTTGCCAATGCTGGCCGGGGCTTTGTAATAGCCGAAGTCAGCGGTGTCGTTGTCGGCGCTGGTTAAATTCACCAGGTAGCCACGCACTTGACTGTTGTTATTATCACCGTCGTTCGCGCCGTCGCTGTGCCAGTACCCGGTCAAGTTGCCGGATTGGTCTAGCGGATACACCCGATACGAAGTTGCGGGGAGGTTTTTGAAGCTGTAATTGCCGTTGCCATCCGTTTGGGTGGTGGCAATCACGCGGCTACCTGTGGCATCGCGCAGTTCCACGGTGATATTTGCAAAGCCCGTGGTTTCGCTGAGTTCCAGCGTACCATTGGCATTAGTGTCTTGCCATAATGTACCGCTTAATTCACGGGTGCCTTGATAGCCAAAATCCTGGCCCAAGTTGATGCCGTTTTCAGTGCTGTCAGGGTCAGCATTGCCGTCGGTTGGATCGCCCGTCGTCCCATCAACGTCCCCCAAATTCACCGTACTCGTGTGGTCGCCAACGCCAGGAGATGTATCCGGGTCTTTGAAGTTGGTCAACCCCGTACCGCTATTGGGCAATGTGCTGGAATCCACCACGATTTTATAAGTGGCGGACTTATCGGCAGCATCTACTGCCGTGCTGTCCAGATTGGTGAACAAATACCGTCCATTGGCGTCGGTTTTGGTGACATCCAGTAATGTCGAACCGTCGTGGTTGTACAAGCGCACGGTAACGTCGGGGATACCTTCGCCGGGGTCATATTGGTTGTTATTATTGGTATCCAAAAATACCATGTCGCCCAACATGCCTTCGTTACTACCAAAATAGTCCGGGCGGGCGTAGCCGAAGTCGTGGGTATTTATCAAGCCAGTGGCAGGCGCGTCGGTCAGTGTGCTTTGGTTATCTAGGGATACCGGGCTGTCCAGGTCATACGTCTGTACCAATCCGCTCAACACGTTGCCGGTATCAGTGACGCGCACAATGTAATCTTGCCCACTACCGCCAGGCAGACCGGGGAAGCTGTATTTACCGTCTTTATCGGTAATCATGCTGCCAATCAATACTGGCGTAGCGCTGGTATTGTCGAACAAGGAAACCGTAACGCCCGCGATACCTATATCGCCAGCGTCTTGCGTACCGCTGCGGTTGACATCCAGGAATACTGTGTCGCCCAAGGTGAAACCACCATTGTTATTCGGCGTTTCTGGTTTACTATCAGTATCCAGGTTATAACCAAAATCCGCATTCACAAACACATCGCCAGGGCCAAGCACAATGGGCGAGGTGGTGCGGCTGTCCAGCTTAGCGTCTGGGTCAGTGTCTGGGTCGCCGCTGGGTGTGGTGTTGAAGCCTATCGGCAAGGTGCTGGTGTCCACTGCCACCACATAACTGCCTGGTGCTAGGCCGTCGAAAATGTAACGGCCATCAATACCGGTGGTGGCGATCACCGCCGCCGTGTCGCCAGTGCCGCCATACACGCCGTCGCTGTTGCTATCCACCAGCAGGCGCACGTCCACATCGGAAATCCCAGCTTCGCCGTCATCCTGCACACCGTTGTTATTGGCATCAATCCACACCCGGTCGCCAATCGCGCCGGTGTCGGTGGCATCCGGGGTATCGGTGTCACTCGGCGGTGCGTAGTTGTAGCCGAAATCCTCGGTTAAGCGGGTTTCGCCTGCTTTCAAGCCGGTTACGTCACTTCGATTGGCGGTGGCTACACCGTCTCGGTCATAGGTTTGATTGGTTAATCCAGCGGGCAGGGTATCCACTTGTACGCGGTAATTTCCACCTTGCAACCCTTTGAAAATATAGTAGCCATTGGCATCGGTGGTGGTGGTTTGAACTAGCGTGAACGTCGTCCCGTCGCTGTCGGAAGCTTCCACAATGCCGTCAAAATCATCATCAGACAGCAGTTTCACGGTTACACCAGCAATCCCTGCCTCGCCAGTATCTTGCACACCGTCGCCATTTTCATCCAGCCACACGCGGTCGCCGATGGCGCTATATGGAGCGAAACCGAAGTCGTTGGTGAGATCGCTGGTTCCTTGTTCCACCGTGCTTGGTTCATTGACCGGATTATCGGCTTTATTGTCCTTGCCGCCGTTGGTATCCGTGTCGGTATCCGTGGCGGGTAAGCTGGGGTTGCTGGTGTGGGTAGAGTACATGCCCGTGGGTGCGCCAACGTTGATCACAAACGCCGGTTTGCCGACGGCGGGCGTGGTGGTGCCGCTGCTCTCGCGGTAATCCTCGTCCAGCAGCAGATTGCCGAAACTATAATTGCCCTGGTTGTCGGTCTGCGTGTGTACCGTGACCGTATCGTTGTTCGGGTATTTGATAGTTAGAGTGACGAGTTGCTGGCCGATGCCGGGTTCGAGATATGGCTCATCACTGTCTTTGATGCCGTCTAGATCGGTATCCGTCCAATCGGCAATGCCATTGCCATTCAAATCCTTCCACACCAGGTTGCCAATGGTGGCGGGATCGCGGTAATAGCCGAAGTCGGCAGTGGTATTGGTGCGTGAGCCATCGGCGGGGTGAGTGGCATCCAATTGCACCTCATAGCCGCTCGCCCTATTTACGTCATCCGCAGCGGGAGCAGGAATTTTGCTATGCCAGTAACCCGCCAGTTCGCCCTGCTTATCTACTGGATAAATGCGGTAGGTGCCGTCGGGCAAATTGGTGAAGCTGAAATTGCCGCTACCGTCGGTGACAGTAGTGCCCAGCAGACGGTCTTTGGTGTCGCGCAGTTCGATGGCAATACCAGCAAAACGCGCAGTTTCCTTATCCAAACGACTGTTGCCGTCGTCATCTTCGCCAGCGTCCAATACGCCATCGTTGTCGTCATCTTCATTTTCTAGTTTGCCGTCGGCGTCGGTGTCTTTCCACAGCGTACCGCTGAGCGTGTTGTTGCCGTAATAGCCGAAATCTTGGCCTAGTTGGATGCCGTTATTCAGTCCATCCGGGTCGTTCGTGCCGCCGTCGTCATTTGCGCCCGGCGTGGTCGCGCCAAGATTGACTACGCTGGTGCTGTTCGCGCCGCCATCGGGGTCTTTGGTATTAGCCCAGCCATTCAGGACTGCACCAACACTGGTATCCACCTTCACCTGATATTTAGCAGTGGGGTCGAGATTATCGAACCAATACATGCCATTGAGGTTGGTTTTGGTGGTGTAGCGCGGCGTGGTTAGAAAATCATTGGGATCGAGCGTAGATAGGTCTTCGGTGTACAAATTCACCGTTACGCCCTCGATGCCTTCGCCAGCATCTGGGGTGTTGCTGGCGTTGCGATCCAGGAAGATGGTGTCGCCGATTACCGCCTTGCCTGCTTTCACGCTGGCGGGGGCATAACCGAAGTCGTGGTTAAGATCATCCACAGCCAAGCCTGATACGCTGCTGATGCCGTCCAGCGCACCATCGTTGGTTAATGGGAATGGGGCGTTCTTGTCCTGGGTGTTCACAAGCGCACCCAGCACATTGTTAGCATCGGTAACACGGATATAGTAATTGCCGTCCGCTGGCAGGCCAGTGAAGGCGTAATAGCCGTGTTCCGTGATGCCTGCGGTTGCAGGATTATCGCCTGTCACGGTGCTAGACAGAATGGTTCCGGCTCCGTCGGTCAGCGTAATGGTCACGCCGTCCAAACCGGGTTCGCTGGCATCCTGATTGCCACTCGCGTTCAAATCCAGGTACACGGTGTCGCCGAGGGTGAATCCGTCTGGGGTTTTGTCGTCATTCTTGTCATAGAAATACCCGAAATCGGCATTCAAGAACGTATCGCCCGGCCCTAAAATCACTGGCGCGGTGGTTTTCTGATCCGGCGTACCGTCGAGATCGGATAAGTTGCTGAAGGTGTAGTCGGCTAAATCGGTATCCGTGGTGTCCACGGCCACCACATACGCCCCGGCTGGCAGATCGTCGAAAATATAACGGCCATCCGCGCCGGTAGTGGTGGTCTTGGCGATATATCCATACACACCATCCCGATCCTCCAGCTCGTTCGGTGTCAGGTCGCCGTCATCATCCGTCAACAGCCGCACGGTAACGCCAAGGATGCCCGCTTCGCCATAGCCCTGAATGCCGTCTTTATTCGCGTCGTTCCAGATGCGATCACCAATCGAACCCTTAGCGCCGGGAAGCGGGGTATTAGTGTCAGTAATAGCCATCTGGTTATAGCCAAAATCGGCAGTGCGATGGATGCCGCCCTTGGGCAGATCATTGATAATCGTCACGCCATCTGGCGAGGTTGTGCCGCTATTTTCATCAAAAGTCCGTTGCCAAGTGACACCAAGGCCGACAGCGGGCAGAGTGGCTGCCACCACCTCCACCTGGAAATCATCCGCCAATGGGCCTGGCGGCAGACCTTCAAACAGGTAATAGCCATTGGCGTCAGTGGTGGTTTCTATAGAAACATTGTCAAGCGTTTCATCCACTGCTGGGGTTGCGATGTCATCATCGAATTTCCCATCCAACCCGGCCCAAGTGAGTTTGACGGTCACACCCGCAATGCCTTCTTCCCCGGTATCCTGCACGCCGTCGGCATTTTCATCCAGCCACACACGGTCGCCCACTTGACTGAATTTGACGATTTCATCGTCGTCGTCGGTGTATTCGCGGTCTTCGTCCGGCTCGGCTTTGTCGCCATCTAATGAATCATAAGTCAAACTGGCATTATTGAAACCACTATCCACCGGTTCTTTGGCGTGGGCCTGGAAGGTGATACGTAATTTTTCGCTATTCGCTGGTGTTGTTTCATCATAATCCAGCTTATCCAAAGTCACCGAAACCGTGGTGTCGGCGAGTGCATTACCCTCGGTAATGACAATGCGCGGAGAGTCATTACTGGTGTCTTCCAACAAAAAGCCATTGATGTACACCTTCACCGTGCCGGGCATCAATTCCAGGCGCGGGTCATCAATCAAGTCATTGATATTCAAGTCAAACGCATCGGTCTTCGACGCCGCCGTGTGTTGCACGGTCAATTCGTATTCAATGGTGTCCTTGCCCACCACTTTGCCCAGGTCTTTCTTGGTGATATTCAAGTTGGGTTCGACGACGGTGACAGTAGGTTCACCCGTGACATTGATAGTGGTGGTTGTGGCATTGTTCGGATTTGTGTACTGCAAGTCCGCACTGTTGGTGTGCGTGGATTGGCTGCCTTGTAGGCCATGCACATTGGCGCTGTCATCCAGCACAATGGCTTGGTATTCGATGGCAATTTGATTATCTGCGGCGTTATTGCCGGTCGCCACCACATCGTTGTTAAACGTAAAATGCACCACATCGCCGTTGGCTGCGCCGCCAGTGACGGTAATTGCTGGCGCAGACGGCAGCGTGCCGCTGAAGTCCGCTGCCAGACCGGCAGCAAAGGTACTAATGACAGCCGCCGAGCCGCTGACGAACTTCATACCAGTCGGAATATCATCGTTCAACACCAAATTTTTGGTGGTGCCTTCGGGCAAGGTCACCAGCAGGCGGTAGGTAATTACCTCGCCCACTGCGCTATTGGCTCCCGTGGTATGGCTATCCGGCTCGCTGGTGGCATACAACGATTTGGCAACCGCGACATTTGGCACAGTCACCGTGACATCATTGGAAGTTGTACTGTAATCGCGATCCACGCCATGCGCGGGGTCACCGTTTTGGGTGTCGTAACCCAGGGTGTATTGATTGTGAATGACTTGCGTGGGTTGTACGCTGTCTTTCAGCTTGCCGGTGACGGTGATGGTAATGGTTTCGTTCGCAACGCCACTGCCCGCTTCGTCGTAATCCAAATCCACCGTGCCAGCGGTTATGACTTGCAAAGTGCCGCCGTCGCCGCCAGCCACTTCAAACAAGCTGCCAATATCAGTGAGAGGCGATTTGCTGCTGAAGGCGCTGATGGAGTAAGTGCCAGGCACAGTTGCCCCGATAAACTCGTCCGGCAGATTGTCGTTCAAAATCAAATCAAACGCATCGGCGCGACTGGCTCCGGTATGGCTGAGAGTCAGGGTATAAGTGAGCGAATCGCCTGCGTCGCCAGTGGCTGCGCTGATGGCTTTCACGACTTGCACAACCGGCTCGCGGATGGTGATGGGCGCAGTGTTATTGTTGTCGCTCTCGCCATTGGTGCTGGAAGCATCCGCGTCATTCACGCGGCTTGCGCCCTGGGTATTGCTGGCGTGATCCAAGACCCGCGCCCGATATTCAATCACCAGGTTATCGGTGTCTACGGTTTGGGTGTTCTGGCCGCCGGGGTTGGTGACTGTGCCCAAACTCAGGGTTAATACCTGCCCCACCGTGCCGGCGCTGACCGCGCCGCTTAACACGGTAGCCGCCGCGCCTGGGCCGTCTTTCATGCCAGCAGTGTTGGAAGAAATGACCGCAGACCCCGGGATGTATTCCATCCCCGCCGGCAAAGTATCCACAATCTGCACACCCGGCTTAGTGCCTTCGCTCAAAGTCAGGGTGACGCGGTAGGTCACGGTGTCGCCGATGGTGAAACTGTCCGCGCTGTATTTGGGGTTATCCACGGCTTCTTTGGCTGCGGCAAAAAAACTGCCCGCAGTAATGGGAGCGACAGTAGCAATGTCGTAATAGTTGTTCAGTGTAGTATCCGGCACGGGGAGGCTGGGCGAAGTGACACCCGAGCCAGTGCGCCCGCCGGTGGCCGTGCCAGGGCTGCCCAAGACGGTATTGCCTGGCACAGTGGTGGTATCGGAACCTGTGGTATTAAAAGTAGGAGTCGCTACCGTATTCTTCGGCGTTCCGTGGAGGTCATCCGCCGAATTATTCAAGTCCGATAAATTACCATCGTCCACCGGCAAGCTGTTATAGGTGACATGCGCGGTGCCATTCAGGATTTCGTTGCGTACCACCTTGTCTTTGATTTTGGCATCTACCGTAATGGTCACGGTTTCGCCGGGCTTGACTTCCGCGATATGGAAAGTGGCGGTCTCGTTATTGGCATCCGCGTCGTTGTCTTCCAGAACCGGCACGCCGCTTGTTAATGTCGCGCCATTTGTGGAATTAAACGTGAAGTTGTTATAGGACAGCGTGTAATTGTCGTTATCCAACTCATCCACCAGCTTCACGCCATATGCCGGCGAACTGCCGTTGTTGGTGAATTGAAGCTGATAAGTAATGATGTCGCCTGCTTCCGCGATACCGGGAGTGTTCACCCAAGCGGAACCGCCTAACTGGGTGATGGTTTTGCTCAGATCAGTAATCGAAGGCTCGGCAATCGTCACATCCACTCGGTTACTGAGGGCGGTGAGGTTGGGATCGTTGTTGACTAGGGTTTCAAACCAGGTCTGGCGATCCTTGGTGGAAGCAGGCGCTACTGGCGTACCGGTGTCATTGGCAATCGCTTGGTTGGGGGTTTCATTCACCACCAAGGCATTGTATTCAACGATGATGTATTCTTTGCCATTATTCGCGCCGGAGTTGACGATAGACCCTAGTTTGAAATAGACATCCGTGCCGGTGATATAGCCATCATTGTCGAGCGTGGGACTGGTGGAAATTCGCGCGCCTGGCAAATCAAAGGTGGGCGTGGTGGTGACGTCTGTGCCGACAATTACTGCGCCAATTATTCCGTTCGCTGGTGTACTATCCAGGTCTGCTGCAACAGAAACGTTTTGCAACAATGCGCCAGTTCCCGCCGTGCTATCCACAAACGCCACCTTGGTGGTGCCGTCATTGATAAATTGAAGTCCCGTTGGCACAAAGTCGTGGATGGTGAGGTCGTTCACCGTGCCTTCAGGCAGATGCACGAACAGGCGATAACGGACGATTTCGCCGATGGTAGCGGGTGTGCCGTCGGGCAGATAGACCAAACCAGTTTGCAAACTGGCGCGATCTGGGGTGTTGTCGCCGTTGTCGTCCAGAATATTGGACGGCAACGCCGGTAGCGCTGGGATAGCCGCCACGGTGGCAGTGGTGTCGGCAGTACCCGCCTCGGAAGTTTTGACAATGAATTTTTCCGGGGTGATGGTGAGAATGTTGATCACCGCCGTGTCTGCCGCCTGGTAACGGTTCTCGCCGCCGCTGTCGCCCGTGCGTTCTTCGTCAAAACGCGAGACATAATCGGAACGATCCGCTTCATCTTTATTTTGAAGTGTGCCTAAATCCGGCAAGCTGCTCCAGGACACACTGGCAGTATTGTCAATGTCTATACCCGGTGTGACGCGGTTATCCAGTTTGCCGCGCACGTAGATAATGATTTCGCGGCCCGCATCCATGGTGATGTCGGTGGCGGATTTATTTTGCAGGATACCGCCATAAAAATAATTGAGTGAGGCATCACTGGGTTGGGTATTCGCTACAATCTCGAAATTTGCCACAGTCAACGGTGTGCTGCCGTTATCACTCACCGCAACGATGTCGGGGATGTAATCGCTACTGGGAGTTGGGTTGTTTTCATCCCCACGGAAATACTCAAACGGCAGCATGTCTTCTATGCGCACGTTATACGCCGTGGTGCCGCTGGTGTTGGTCAGCTTGATTTCATAGATGACTTCATCCCCGGCATCGGCAGTGGTTGTGCCAAGTGAGACTGAAGCATCTTCATAGGTAATCGAGTCTAAATCAGAAGCGGTTTTAACCGATTTATCTATTGTCACTGTCGGCTCAATCACCGTGACAATAGCCGCGCTCACCGTGGCGCTTTGGAATTCTGGCGCGGTGATGGCGAAGTCGATGGCATCCTGAGCGATATTGGGGCCGCCTCCACTGGGCGTAATATTCGCGGCATTCAGAGTAAACGTATTAACCGGATTATTGGTAAACGGCGCGGTAATGTCCGGCAATTCGATGCGGTAATTGCCCGTGGGCATACGGGTAAACGAATAGACACCATTGGCATCGGTCACGGTCTCAAAACGCAAATCGTCGGCGGTATCGAGCGTACCATCGCGCCCAGCATGGATGGCAATCACGCGCACATCGGCAATGCCTAATTCTTTATCCAAAATGCCGTTATTATTGGCGTCTTCAAAGCCATTGGCTGATTCGACCGGGTTTGCGCCAGCGTCAATATAGCCGTCGTTGTTGATGTCGCCGTAGTCAAGCACACCGTCACCATTGGCATCTTCATTGTCCATGATGCCATCGGCGTCGGTATCAAACCAGACTTGATCGCCAAAGGTGTAATTCGGCCCGCGATAGCGGAAATCGGCGGTGTCTATATTGTCGAAACCATCTAGGGTATAGGTGTAGGTGTTTGCTGCCAAGTTGCCTATACGGGTGATACCACCAAACCCTGCATTGCTGATCTGCGCGGAAACCGTATAGTTTCCATCAATCAGGCCGTCGAATTTGTAATAGCCGTCTTTGTCCGTGGTGGTGGGGAGGAATGTGAGGTTATCTGCGGTTGTGGCGAGATTGTTATCCGGCCCGCCCCAGGTCAGGGTAATTTGCACCCCGCCCAAGCCCTGCTCGCCAGGGTCTTGCTTGTTGTTATTGTTCTGATCTAACCACACCCGGTCGCCGATGCTGTTGGTGCCGAGTAATCCGAAGTTGGCAGTGCCACTGTTGGGGATAGATTGGCTAGGCGTAATGCCGCCTGTGGAGAATTGATACGGGTTGGCAACACCGTTTTGGGTGTCTGCCAGTTTTACGGTGTAAGTGTCATTCGGCAAACCGGTAAAGATATATTCGCCCTTTTCATCAGTCCAAGTGGTAGCTACAAGCTTATTGCTGCTACTCCACAGTTGCACCAGCACATTGGGCAAGCGGACTTCGTTAATATCAAGTACACCAAGCGTGGACGGCGCACGCACGACTTGCTGTGTGTTGTCCCGGTTAATATCGTGCCAAGCAATGCCGGAGATGGTGTTGCTGCCGTTGTCGAAACCAAAATCCACAGTATCTTCTGGTGCATCGCCAGGATTCAATGTAACTGTTTTAGTGGCTGGGCTGACTGGAGTCATGCCAAACGGTGCGTCAGCGGTTGCCACGGAGACATCGTACTGACCTGCGGGCAAGTCGCTGAACAGGTAGTAGCCGCGCCCGTCGGTGGTGGTGACATACTGGCGGTCGTCAGTGTTGCCCAATATCCCATCAGAACCATACCAGGTGGCTTTGACCGTGATGCCAGATAAACCGGTTTCATCATCTGGCGTTCCCGCAATGCCGTCTACTCCATTGGCTTCCAATGTGCCATTGCTGTTCTGATCCCACCACACCCGGTCGCCGATGGAACCCGTGCCGGGATTGACCTTAGTGCCATAGCCAAAATCGGCGTTCACGGTATTGGTATAATCCACATACTTCAAAACCTGCTTTGTAACGCTGTCATAAGTCAGCGTCACCGCGTGGAAACGCAGATTTGAGCCGCTGTTGTCGCCCGCAGTCATGCGCCAACCTGCCGGGATGGTGGATTCATCTACCACGACGCGGTAGTTACCGTGCGGTAGGTTGTCAAACAAATACTTACCAGCGCTGTCGGTGGTGGTGAAGTATTCGGTGTTGTCTGCGGTGCGATTAAAATCGTTATCTTCCCCGGCTGAGGTCAGAATTACCCGTACCCCGGCGACGCCTTTTTCTGCGCCGTTAAGTGTTCCGCTGTTGTCGGCATCGAACCACACGGTGTCGCCGATGCTGCCGTTTTCAGCGGGTGTGGGCCAGTAGCCGAAATCCACGTCGGTCACCACATCGCGAGTGGCCCCGACATATTCCAATTCAATGGGATTTTGGGTGGTCAAGGCCTGCGCATCCAGCGGATGACCGCTGGTTTTGACCCAATAAGTGCCTGCGTCAGCTATGGGTATGGCGAAGCTGTAACGGCCCAGCAGGTCGGTGGTGGTGGTGGCATACACGGTGTCATCTGTCGTGCCGTATTGCCCGTCCACACCTGCTTTCATTAGTTGCACGGTGACGCCAGTGATGCCGGTTTCGTCGCCATCTAGCGCACCGTCGCCATCGCTGACACCAGTGTCGCTATACACCGTACCGCTCAGGGTATAGGGCGGCGTCGCACCGGTGAATTTCAAGAAGGGCAGTAAGACAATCTTGTTGGCGTAGTCATCTACCAAATTCCAAGTTTCGGTGCTGGCACCTGGGGTGGTGACGCGGTATTGACCAGGCAATAAACCGGTGAACGTGTAGAGACCACTGAAGTCAGTCAGCGCGGTGTAGCTTAAATCATCGAGACTTTCGTCTGTGCCAGGCGTGGCCGCATTATCGCCAATCACGCCATCTTTACCGCCCCACACGGCAGTGACCAGCACCCCTTCCACAGTGTTGCCAATCGCATCGGTGACTAGACTATCAATCCCCAACGAACCGCGAATACCAAAGTCATTATTGGGATAGTTGCTACCCAGATTAGCCGGGTCAATGGTGAAGGTTTTGGGCGTGGTCGTCAGTTCAGTGGCTTGTGGCAAGCTGTTGGGGTTCACCGAGACCCGGTATTTCCCGGCGGCTACATTATTGAACTGATAATGCCCGTCGGCATCGGTGACTGCCGTGAAAAAGAGGTTGTCGGTCGCTTCGTCGGTGCCCAGCGTACCGACGATATTGGGAAATAGGCCATCCGGCCCTGCGCCCATCAGGGTGATAGTGATCCCTGCTACACCGGGTTCATCAGCGTCTTGGCTACCGTTACCGTTCAGATCGTGAAACACGGTGTCGCCGATGGTGATGCCATTGGTGCCCAAGGTGACATCAGAATCTGGCGGGATCGGGAAATCCACATCGCTGCGGTTAGCCGCCAAGGTGATGTGCTGAATCGTGCCTGCGGGTGCGCCATTCGCTAAGGCACTGACGCGATAAGTCCCGGCTGGCAGGGCTTGTAGGTTATACACGCCGCTGGCATCGGTGGTGGCGGTGAACGTCAAGCCGTCGCTGTCGCGCACCGCTTGGATCACGGCACCTGCGATACCGGGTTCTCCCACATCTTGAATACCGTCATCATTCGCATCGAACCACACGGTGTCGCCCAGGTTGAGCGTGCCGCGCAAGCCGAAGTCCTGCGTGGTGTAATTCGTGCCTGCGACTGCGCCCGCGACGCCGCCGGGACTGGTGGTCACGCTCAGGCCAGTGGGCGGCGTGGGAAGGCTGAGGGTGTAACTGTGTCCCACCGGCACACCGACAAACTGGTATTTGCCGCTGGCATCGGTCACGGTGTCGTAAGTCAAGCTGGTGGTGGTGTCAGTCAAGCGCACGGTAATGCCCGCCAGAGCGGCTTCCGTGGGGTCTTGGTCGGTGCCGCCGTCGGCGTCGTGCCAGACATAATCGCCGATAGTGACGTAATTGCCCACGGTGTTGGCGACGTACTGCCCCGCATTTTGGTTAATGACTGGCAGACCGACCATGTTATCGCCTGCGCTCAAATCCACAGTTTGCGCCCCGCCATAAGGCTGACCGCTTTCATCCAACACTTGCACCTTATATTGGCCGGGCAGCAGGCCGGTGAGGAGAAGTTGACCAGTGCCAGCCATCGTCACGGTGCGGGTCATATCATCACCGCCACCTGTGGCGTTGTCGCGACCTAACCAGGTGACTTGCACTTGCGCAGCCGGTACACCCGGTTCATCGGGCATGATCTGGCTGCCGTCATTATTGGTGTCGTAAAACACCGTCAAACCCAAGTTACGGGCGGCGACTATGCCAAAATCCGCCGTGTCGCGGTATTCGCCGGACAAGACATTGTTCAGGGTATGGCTGGCTGTTGTGGTGAGAGTGATTCCAACCCCCGCGTTGGGGAGACTGCTGGTGTTCACGTCTACCTGATAATTGCCGCTGGGCAGACCATTAAAGCGATACAGACCATTGTCGCCTGTCACCGTGGTGTACACGCGATCATCGCCGCCGCCGAGCGCACCATCCGCGCCAAACCCAGTTAAGTCAACTTGCACGCCTGGCACGCCGACTTCTCCGGCATCCTGCACGCCATTACTGTTCGCGTCCCACCACACGCGGTCGCCAATCGAGGCAGCCCCATTGAACCAATCCACATGGGCGGCGTTGTTCAAAACCATGCCAGCCTGATTGGCTGCGGTGTTCAGTACCAGGGCGCGGTATTGAATCACCACCGTGCCGCCACTGGCGCTGGACAGATTACCCAAATCCATTTCCACCCGTTGCGCGGTGGTGTTGCCGTCTCCCGTCACCCGCACATCGGCAACCGGTTTATCGGAAGTCACACCGGTCGGCGTGACGCCGACAATATCGACAAAACCCAGCCCCACATCCAGCGTGTCGGTGATTTGGGCGTTAGACACCAAGCCTTTAGGCATATTCAGGGTAAGGGTGTAGGTGACATATTCACCGATCACCGCCTGGGTGTTGCTGTTGCTGGTGCCGACGATTTCCGTGCTGTTAAAAGTCTTAGTCACCGTCGGCTTGGCCACGGTCAGACTGTCGCTGTCCATCACCGGGTCTTGAAAACGCTCGTTGGCATTCTCGCCTGGCATACTGGTGGATTGCGTCATCACGGCGGTGTTGTGGATGGTTTCACCGGCTTGGATGTCGTTGGGATTGGCGGAAAGCTGCACGGTAAAAGTCAGCGTGGCGGTCTCACCGACGGGAATCGTGCCATTGCTATACCTAATGGTGTGTGCTACAGCATCGTAACTGGCAGTAAAACCGTGGCTGGTGCCAGTAGAAGCCACAGTGGTGGCATCAAATTTCACCGGATCAAGCACGTCTTGCGCAATCACATCATAGGCGGTGGAGGTGCCGTCGTTTTTCACGGTCAGGGTAATCGTCACCGTATCGCCCGCGCCTGCGGTGGCTAAGTCCATGTCTTTGCTGAGCGTGACATGCGGCTCGACGATGGTGACTTCGATGTCTTCGGACACCGTGGAAATCAGCGTGCCGCCATTCACCGGATCGGGATATTCCAGGGTGGCGATGTTGATTTTACTCACCGGATTGGTGTTTTCCGGGAGGTCTTTCAACACGGCTTGGTATTGCAGCTTGAAGGTATTGCTCTTGGTGTCGTCGGTGGCGGTGGGAATCACATTGCGGGTATCGAACTGGATGTCGTTGCCGTCGCCAGTGCTGGGGGTGAATTGCCAAGCATTGGCCCATACGTGGGCGTCGTTAATTACAGTTCCAGCAACAGTGACGCCATTGATGGTGCCGCCAAAGTGTTCGATAGCTCCCAGCTTGTTAGTAAATTCGCTGGAAAATTTTGCTGAACCAGCCACATATTCCATGCCTTCGGGAATGTCGTCGGTGATCTTCAGGCGGCTGGTATTGCCTTCGGGGACGGTGACGGTCAGTTCATAGGTGACGATTTCGCCGAGGGTGACATTCGGGTTCAGGTCATTATTCAGGCTGGTGTTGGTGATGGCTTTTTGTATATCCGGTGCAGCAACCGTCACCACTGCGGTGTCTTTGAACTGTTCAGGGTCTGGGTAGTAATTGGCCGTGGGATTGGGATCCACATGGTTCGGGCCACCTTCCTTGTGGGAGTAATGCATCAGCTCGGCTTTGTTGGTGATCGGCGTGCCAGGGGCTATATCGTCTTTGATTTTCAGATCATAGGTCAGGACGACGATGTTGGTGCCGGCGTCATTTATTTTATTCGGTGCTGCCACCTTCGGGTCATAGCCCGCACCGAGCAGACCATCTAGGTCGTCAGCAATTTCAATGTAATTATTGAACAGGTCTTCAGCATCAGCCCCCGCATCGACACCTATAATTTTGCCCGTACTGTCTTTTAATTCTAGTTGCGTACCGCCGTCGTCTCCTAAAAACGCCTGCAAATTCAAACCAGTTGCAGTCGTCGGAATTTCAAACCCTGCCGCCAATTTGTCACGGATTTGCAGGTCAAACGCATTATCGCCGCCTTTGTTTTCAATCGTGATACTGAACTTCACGGTGTCGCCCGCATCTACCCCACCGATGTCGGTGTTGATCGCAGCGGGACTGGTATCATCGACATTGTTGGTGTTGGTGCTGGTAATCAGGCCAGTAAAACTGCTGCCATAGGTGCCGGGATCGGTAAAGTGATCAGCCCCGCCCACGGTGGGGGTGAAGAAGTTATTATGATTGGTGGTGACTACCGCGCCTTTGGTGACAAATAAATCCGGTTTGATTAATAACACTTGTACCAGTTCGCTGGCGCTGCCGCTGTTGCCGACGGTGTTACCGAAGGTATTTTCCGCTTGGTTAGTCAGGAAAAAGCCATCATGGGCAAACGGATCGTCGGTGGCGGTGACGGTGAACAACAGGTCTACCACTGCCGGGACGCTGGGCGCGGTGTCGAATTTGCCGAAATCGACGATCAGGCGGTTGTTGGCTAAATCCAGTTGGATGTCGGGGTTGATATTGCCTATCGTGTAAACCGGCGCATCGCCATAACCGGCCCAGGGAACTGTGGCATTGGCTTCAGCCGGGGCGCCAGCGCGTTCCTGACCGTACAGCGTGTGCGCTGGGCCATAGCTGAGCGTGCCCGCTGCCGGAATCCAGCCCGCCGTTGGATTGAAATCCGTGATTGCATCGCTGGCCGCCACGCTGCTGAGTTCGTTCGCCAGAAACACCGGCAAGGGCAGATAATCGACGACTTTGAAGTCTTCCGTATCTGCCGTGGGCATGGTCACGGTGACGCGGTAAGTGATGGTGTCGCCCGCACCCAAGCGCGGCGGGATCAGGTAAGTGGTATCGCCGTTGACTGCGTAAATCTGTTTGTGGATTTCTGGGCCAGGGAGTTCATGACCCGCGCTGGCGTCGTCGGCTTCACGTTGACCAGTGGGCGCGTAGCTGTTGTGTGGATCAAGAATCCGTCCGTCTATCGTGGCCGAATTGCTCAAGGCGTCCAGGGTGTCCACGCTTTCATCCCCCAAGCCGCCGGAGATATGAAAGTCGCTGAATTCTTCTTGCACCACGGTGCGGTATGTGATGGTGACTACCGTGCCAGGCGAGACTGGTGCTGGCGTGTCGTTGGGGCGATAGTCAGTATTGCCCAATGCGCCTTTGAACGCGCCGTTGTTAGTGGCTCCATCATAGGCATTTAGCTCGGCAGAGGCATCAAAATGCAGGGCGGTGGAACCGTCATAACCGCCAGTTCCAATGATTGCCCGCGTGGGATCTGCATTGACCGTACCCGTGAAATTCGTGCCGCCGAAATTGATTGTGCCCGCATTGATGGTAGCTAACACCGCATTCGGCGCACCAGACACGGGCTGATCGCCCAGCGTGTAACCGGCGAATGTATGAACGCTTGCCGCCACCGCCGTGGCTAAATCAGGATGACCACTGCTGACGGTAATCGTCGGTGCAAAACTTTCGTCAAACCGCTGTCCATCAGAAAACTCATCGTCAATCTTGACATCATCAAAGGCGAAATAATCGGACACTTCAAAAGTTAAGGTGTATTCCAGCACCGTGCCGGGGCCACCTGCGCCGCTAATCGTGGACACCCCTTTTTGGATAGCGATGGATTTATGCGGCACCTCGGCGGTGATGGCATTGCTGCCCAAATCCACTGTGCTACCTAAATAACCCGGAATCGCAGTGACTAAATCAGCTTGTGCCTTACCAGTGTTGATTGATCCGCCGTCGTTACCGCTCTCAGGGTTCACCACCGGATGATATGTGGGGTTGGTCTGGCTGGCTGCCGGGATAATCGGATTGACATCCAAATTGTCGAGATTGGCATTATTGTCAAAATCGTCTGCGGTGTATTCTGGCTTGTAATAATCAAAAGTCAGGGTTAAATCCGTGCCCGCCGTGCCGGTTAAGGTTGCCAGCAAGGTTGAATTGGCGCTGAGAACGTTACCCGTCGGATTATGCGGCGATTCCATGCCGGTAGCACCGGTAGTGAATTGGGCGGTGACATCCGCACCCGTGGCGTCGGTGACTTTGAGATTACCCAAATACACCACGTCATTCGGCAACAGGTCTTGCAGGCGAATATTGTCGAGGGTGACGCCAGTGGCCACGTCCATCGTAATGGTCATGGTGCCAGGGAAATTGCGGCCCGTGACGCCCTCGGCGTCGGGATCGGTGGTTTTGGCAACGGTGATCAACTGGGGCGTCACCGTGTGTGCGGCATCGGTCGCGCCAACCAGTGGGGCGTCGGTGGTCGGATTATCCGCTGGGTCTAAACCAAAACGAAACCCACCGCGCACCCAAATAGGCATCGGGTCGTTAGGAACCGAACCATCAGGTTGGGTGCCGACGCCTGGTACATAGCTGGGGAACACGCCCTGTTTACCATCCCACATTTCGCCCTGATCGGCAGCGCTCACATTCATACCGAATGGCGTCGTGCCAGCCTGAGTCAGACCATCATAATTTTGCGCCCGTGCCGTACCAGAGAAGGTGAACTCGGCGATGGGTTGATTTGCCACAAAGCTACCGAAGGGTAGTTGGATGATCGCCCAGCGTGCGCCAATTTCAGTTGCACCAGGATTTGGTGTGTCAAAGCCAGCATATAGGTGACTTAATACCTCATTGCCGCTGCTGTCCACCCATTTGTCGCCATCCCACACACCCATTTCGTGTACCAGTGAGGGATCGAGCAGTGCGCCCAAAAAGTTGGGTTGCAGGCTCATGTCCAAGCCGGAGGGGACGACTAAATCAAAGAAGGGGCCGTAGCCGGTGGGGTTAGGATCAACAGGTCCCAGCAGCGGATCAATATTCGCCGTGTTATCAAAGGTCACAGTAAAACTGAACGCTTCGTTCAGCATCGGGCTGTCCGATGAGGCAGTCGCCAGTGGCGTGGCGGCCATCACTGCTTCCCAATCTAGGGAGGACAGGGTGAGCGTTTCGATTTGCCCTTGTTGTTGTTCCAGTACCCAGTCTCCGCCTTGGGTTTGATGCCCGGTCAAATCGCTAGAGGCCGCTACGTCGGCACCGGTTAATGCACTGAATTTTTGAATAAATTCAATGCCTGCTTGGTCGGCGGCGAGATTGCAGCCATACAGCAGCACGTCGGCACCGGGGGCGAGGGCGGCTTGCCAGCTTTGCAGGAGTTGTGCGGCGGCGTCGGTTTGTTGGAGGTCTTCGAGGGTGATGTAGCCGTCGCCTAGCAGCAGTGTGCCTGCGGTGGCGTGGGAGAAGAGGTGTACTGCCGCCACATCTTGCTGGTGTTGTGCCAGGATTTCTGTGATTTGAGTCAGTCCGTCGCGGTCGGCGGCCAGTGTGTGAATTTCGAGAGTGACACCGGGCGGGGTGTGTAACTCGGCAATCAGTTGATCGGCGTTGGCGAGGGTGGCATCCACGAACACCAGTTCTAGGCGAGCCGGGTCGGCTTGGGGTTCGGGGGCTAGGGTGGGGTGATCGGAATCGGGGTTGGAAACCGTGCCCGTCTCGTCATTGAGCGGCAGATGCGGCGTGGTGTCTGCCAAATAGGTGATGAGTGGCTGATCGGCAACCCAGGGGGCTTGAGAACCAAAATCATGCGCTAAATCCACATCCCCTAACGCCAGCGAGGCAATGGGGTCGGCGCTGAGCAATACCCGGTCTTCTAAACGTTCAAACAGCAGGGGCTGACGTTTTTTGAAGGGGGGCTGGGGGATGCTGGGGGTGTTTTTAGTACGCATGGGGATTCCTACCTAGTAGAGGATAGACTGCTATGCTGATGCAACATCAATTCCATGTTGCAAGCTATTGTTTTTATTATTAAAAATCTTGGGAAACTCAGGGCAATTAGGTGCAATTATCGCATAATGCAAAACCGGGTGAAGGATTTTATCGCTATTGGGCCTAGCGGCGGCGATTTATGTTTCAGAACATGACAAGCTAAATTATTCCTGTGCATCGCATAATGCAAAAAAAAGGCGGTGATGGCAAGTAAGCGGTTTGTCTGGAGCGTTTGCACTGCCTACCTATAAAACCAATATTCACCGCAGAGGCGCAAAGTACGCAGAGAAAAACCGCAAAGTGAATTGGTTGTCTTTGCGTCCTCTGCGTCTCTGCGGTAAATTTTTTGGGGGGTAGGTAGTTACGATTTATCAAGTTTTATCGGTTTCTTCTGGCATAAATAAGAGTAGCAGATCGTTTAAGCAGCGCACGCCTTCAGCGGTGGGTTGCATCCAGTCGGCGGTTTGATGTAGCCAACCTTGCGCGATTGCAGTTTGCACCGGGGCGGCGTAATCAATCGGTAACAATCCAGTCCGCGCTTGTAATAAAGTCTCGGAAAAGCCACCCAACAGGCGCAAAGCGTTAAGCATAAACTCTAAAATAAGTTCTGACTTTTTCAAGGTGACAAGGCTTGCGATTCGCTCGACGGGCGTCGCGTTCAAATAAGTTTGCGGGTGTTTGTGGCGGGCTTGGCGCTGGATTTGATGCGGTTTACCTGGCTGGGTCAGTTTGCCGTGTGCGCCTGCGCCGATGCCTAAATAATCACCAAACTGCCAATAATTTAGGTTATGTTGGCAAAATCGGCCAGACTGGCCATAAGCAGAAATTTCATAGTGTGTATAGCCGTGTTGACTGATTAGGGCTTGTCCAGCTTGTTGCATTTCCCACACGAGATCATCGTCTGGCAAGACGGGTGGTTGGCGATAAAACAGGGTATTGGGTTCTAAAGTGAGTTGATACCAGGATAAGTGCGGGGCTTGTAAGGCCGTGGCAATTTGCAAATCATCCAGGGCAGCGGTTAAATCCTGGCCTGGCAAGCCAAACATCAAATCCAAATTAAAATTATCGAAACCCGCTTGAGTCGCTGCCGTGATCGCGGCCAGTGCTTCATCGCGTCCGTGAATACGCCCCAGTCTAGCCAGCGCGGCATCGTCAAAACTTTGGATGCCCAAGGACAAGCGGTTGATCCCTGCTGCACGAAAGCCTGCGAAACGGGCTTTATCCACGGTGCCTGGATTGGCTTCCAGGGTAATTTCAATCTCGCGGCTAAACGGGATCAGCGCTTGGATACCGGTCAGCAACTCCGCCACCGCCGCAGGCGTCAGCAAGCTAGGCGTGCCGCCGCCGAAAAAAATGCTGCACAAGGAGCGGCCCGCAGCGGCGGGTAAATCGAGTGCCAAATCGGCCAATAGGGCTTGTATATAAGCGGCTTCCGGCAGAGCTTGGCGCAGCGTATGGGAGTTAAAGTCGCAATAGGGGCACTTGCGCACGCACCACGGGATATGGATATACAAAGCCAGCGGAATCACCGCACTATCCTGTGTCGTGGTCATGGTTTTGCTGAGCGCCTCATCGTTGGAATGACAATAGAAGAATCAGGGGCAATGGGGTATGGTACTGGGGTTCCATTTGGGGTGCTGGCTCGAAAAGACCTGCCAGGTTTTGAAAACCTGGCAGGTCTTAATGTACCTGATAACTTGCTGCTAAGCAGCAATCCCCGTAAAATACCTAGCCCAACGCGCAGCGACTGAAAGGGTGACTGGTTCAATCCTGATCTCAGCCGCTCCCCGGCATCCCCGTGCATATCCGAACCTTACCCAGTCCTCGTTCATTGAGGACGCCGCAGACGTTTACTGAAGGAGAAGCTCCTTGCGATACCCCGCAGTGTTAGCATTGGCTGACGGCAGCCTGTTTTATGGCGAATCTATTGGCGTGGCGGGTCAAACCATCGGCGAAGTGGTGTTTAACACCGCGCTGACTGGTTATCAAGAAATTCTCACCGACCCGTCTTATGCGCAGCAAATCGTGACTTTAACCTATCCCCATATCGGCAATGTCGGGGTAAATCCTGAGGATGCAGAATCTAGTCGCGTTTATGCAGCCGGTTTGGTGATTCGGGATTTGCCACTGACTATGAGTAATTGGCGCGCCACCCAGACCCTGGAAGCCTATTTAGAACAGCACCAGATCGTCGCGATCAGCGGCATCGACACCCGGCGCTTGACGCGGATTTTGCGCGAAAAGGGCGCACAAAGTGGCTGCATTCTGGCGCAAGAATTCCCCAACAGGAAGTTAGAAGCGGAGGCCGCACTCGCTGCCGCTCGTGAATTTGCCGGTTTGCAGGGCAAGGACTTAGCCAAGGAAGTCAGCACCACCGCCAGTTACCCGTGGTGCAAGGGCGTGTGGGTACAGGATCGGCCCGGTGCGATGGACGTTGAACAAGACGCGGGACGCTGGCATGTGGTGGCCTACGATTTTGGAGTTAAACGCACTATTTTGCGTTTACTGGTGGATCGTGGTTGTCGCGTCACGGTGGTGCCTGCACAGACCTCGGCGGCTGAAGTGCTGGCCTTGCAACCTGATGGGATTTTTCTTTCAAATGGCCCTGGCGACCCGGCCCCTTGCGAGTATGCCATCACCGCGATTCGCGAGTTATTGACCACCCGCATCCCCATTTTTGGTATTTGTTTAGGGCATCAATTATTGGCCTTAGCCAGTGGTGCTAAAACCCTGAAAATGAAATTTGGTCATCACGGGGCCAATCATCCTGTACAAGATTTAGACAGCAAACAGGTGTTAATCACCAGTCAAAATCATGGTTTTGCGGTGGATGAACAGTCTTTACCCGGCCATTTACGCGCCACGCATCGTTCTTTATTTGACGGTTCTTTGCAAGGCATAGAACGCACCGATGTCCCGGCGTTCAGCTTTCAAGGACATCCAGAAGCCAGTCCAGGGCCGCAAGATGTCGCGCCTTTGTTTGATCGCTTTGCGGGGATGATGCGCCAAGCAAATTTGTAAACTGTGGGTTGGGCTGACGAAAGAAGGCCCAGCAATCAGTTAGTTATCATAACTTTACTTATTTAGGAAATTAAAGTGGCATTAATCACATGTAAGGCTTGTAAAGCACAAATTAGCAAGAAAGCGGAAAAATGTCCCAATTGTGGAGAGCCAGTAAAGAAAAAAACATCTTTAATAACTTGGCTCGTAGCGCTTCTTGTGATTTTATGGGCGGCTGGATTTTTCCCTAAAAGGGAAATGCAGCCTCCTACTCCTACAGTATCAACAAATAATCAGTCACAAAAACAAGATACTAAAGAAAGCGGCAAAGATAAATATAATAGACAACCTCTTCCAAGTGATTTTAATTATAAAATCTTGTCAGATAACAGTAACGATGCTTTAGAGAAAAATCAATTGTCAATAGAAATAAGTGAAAAACTATCTATTGAGCAAATAGCAACACTTGCCGATAAGATTTTCTCTACTAAGAAAAAGCAACGTAGATTTTATATTTCCTATTCGCTTCCTATAAAAGCTAATGAAGCATGGGCTATTAGTCACTTTGATCCTGAACTAAAGATAGAAATTTTTGGTTCTACCAATGAAGAAAAAGAGAAACAAATAAAAGCTAGCAAAGATATTACTGGGAAAATATTAGGAAAATGGTATGATGAGCGGCAGTATGCATCATCTTCATTTTTTCTATCAAAAAATAAGGATGGTTTTTTTATTAGAATGGTTTTCAAAGACGGACAGTTTTCCGATGAAAAAGTAACTAGAGTTAAAGTAAATAATGGGGAAAAATACATTCCTAAAAATGGAGAAAGAAATGGAGAATATTTTATTGTTAATAAAGCGGGCGATTTAGAACTTTATAACAGTGATGGCAAGAATTTCACTACGGCTAGTAAAATTCAGTAGGCTTTCTTGTTTTTTAAGGCTATTAGAGCTTATTGACAAATAGGACTAGCCTCCAGTCGCTATGCGACCTCAGGAGAGATTGTCAATAATCTAATCCTGTTCAAGCCTTATGGTTTCTAAATAAAACTGACGGCTTTATCTCTCTTGTCAAATAAATCTTAAAATAATATGGGGGAAAATATAAATGTGGACTGAATGCGTACACTGTCATTTTAAATTTCAAGTCGATGATCGCATGTTTGGCAACTTGGTAGATTGTCGAAAATGCCATCAAGCATTTAATGCGCGTTGGACATTAGAACCACCTCCCCGCATGGAGATTGTAGAGTCTGAAAAAGAAGAAAAAAACACGAGCCAACCTCAAAAACAGGAAATTCTTAGACAAGAAATTTTCAAAGAAATAAATAAAATCACCGATTCAATAAATGGCATATTGCCAGTTATTTCTTCGATTTACAAAAACAATCCTAATGAGAGTAGTACCAAGCTAATCTTAGATAAAATTATTCAAGATGTCTTGGGTTATAGCATGATGGATATTAAAACTGAACGTGATATTCAGGGGCGTCGTGCTGATTACGTTTTATCCGTAGAAGGCAAAGATGTTTTAATTGTTGAAGCCAAGCGTATGACCTTAGATTTGCGAGAAAAACAGATATTTCAAGCCACTTCTTATGGTGCGCATTCTGGGATTCGCTGGGCATTATTAACTAACGTGCAAGTCTGGCAACTTTACTATATTGCCTTATCTGATGATAAAATTAATCCAGAACTTGTGCTGTCAATAGATTTACGTGATGGTTTAGATAGGCAGGAAGCGCAATACTTCTATATGTTTTCTAAACAGGGCATGAAGCGTCAAAAATTATTAGATAATTTAAGGGAAAAAGTATTATTACTGCGTGGTGATAGCATAACCAATGCTATTTTGTCTAAAACTGTGATAGAAAAAGTCAGAGAGAATCTAATGAGTAATTATTCTGGCAATATCAGTTATGAAGAAGTTAAAGTTGCCATGGAACATGCTTTACTAAACTAAGGTATCACATTTTATCTATAGCTGTATATTAAAAAAATCAGGAGATTCCTCATATTGGCACTCGAAGACATTTATCAAGAAGGTCAATTAGTTCTAAAAGAAAGCGTGGTTTTTGCAAAGCCTGTTAAAGTCATTGTCACTTTTCTGGAGGAGCCTGATAGCATCACTGAGAAAAAAATAGACTTGACACAATTTTCTTTTGCCAGGGCGAGAATGCTCTCAAAAGAAATAAAAGACACATTGAGTGATGTTTTAATAGAAGAACGCAGGGATGTGCTGTGATCATATTTCTTAATACTTCAAGTATATTAAAAAATAGCTGAAGAACGAGTCATTATAAATGCAGAAAACTAAAGTGGATTGTCTGTGGTGTACTCCGTGTCTTTGTAGCAACTCTTTATATTTTAAGTACGCAAGTGCTTGCAAGTAGTTGAAACAGTTTCTCATCACGAAAAAGATTTGATTAAAGCCTTTCATGCACACTCGCACGAGATAGAACATGCCTAAACGCAACGACCTTAAAAGTATCCTCATCATTGGCGCGGGGCCGATTATTATTGGCCAAGCCTGCGAGTTCGATTACTCCGGCACTCAGGCGTGTAAAGCACTGCGGGACGAGGGCTACCGGGTTATTCTCGTTAATTCCAATCCCGCGACTATTATGACCGATCCGGATATGGCGGACGCCACCTATATCGAGCCGATAGATTGGCAAACGGTGGCGATGATTATCGAAAAAGAACGCCCAGATGCCCTATTGCCGACGATGGGCGGACAAACAGCACTCAATTGTGCGCTGGATTTGGCGCGACACGGGGTGTTGGCACAATTCGGGGTGGAGCTTATCGGCGCTTCGCGGGAAGCGATTGATAAGGCTGAAGATCGCGACAAGTTCCGGGCGGCGATGCGCAAAATTGGTTTGGATATGCCGCGCTCGGCGATGGCGCACAGCATGGAAGAAGCCATGCAAGTCCAAGCAGACATCGGTTTTCCAACGATTATCCGTCCGTCTTTTACGATGGGTGGCAGCGGCGGCGGCATTGCCTACAACCGCGAGGAATTTGCCGAAATCTGTGAGCGTGGTTTGGAAGCCTCGCCGACGCATCAACTGTTGATTGAAGAGTCGGTGATTGGTTGGAAAGAGTTTGAAATGGAAGTGGTGCGCGACCGCAAAGACAATTGCATCATTATTTGTTCTATTGAAAACTTTGATGCGATGGGGGTACACACCGGCGATTCCATCACTGTCGCCCCGATTCAAACCTTAACCGACAAAGAATACCAGCACATGCGCAATGCCTCGATTGCAGTGTTGCGGGAAATTGGGGTGGACACCGGCGGGTCTAATGTCCAATTTGCAATAAATCCCAGTAATGGGCGGATGATTATTATTGAAATGAATCCCCGGGTGTCGCGTTCTTCGGCTTTGGCATCTAAGGCCACCGGTTTTCCTATCGCCAAAATTGCCGCTAAACTCGCTGTGGGTTATACGCTGGATGAATTGGCTAATGAAATGACGGGCGGAGCAACCCCGGCTTCTTTTGAACCCACGATTGATTATGTGGTGACTAAAATCCCGCGTTTTGCTTTTGAAAAATTCCCGCAAGCCGATGCGGTGTTGACGACACAAATGAAATCGGTTGGCGAAGTGATGGCGATGGGACGGACTTTTCAAGAATCTTTACAAAAAGCCTTGCGTGGTTTAGAAACCGGGATTTATGGCTTAGACCCGATTCAAGATTTACAAGTCCCAGAAGCCGCTGAACGTCTCCAGCATATGTTGCGCAATCCTGGCCCTGAGCGGATTCGCTATATCGGCGATGCGTTTCGAGCAGGTTGGTCGGTAGAAGAAGTGCAAGAACAAACGGGGATTGATCCTTGGTTTTTGGTGCAATTAGCCAATCTTATCGACGAAGAAAGCGCACTACAAATGGGCGGCATTACCTCGCTTGATTATGACCGCTTGTATGCGCTCAAACGCAAAGGTTTTTCAGATCGGCGGCTGGCGGATTTGGTGAGTACGACTGAAACGGCGATTCGGACTTTGCGCCACGGTTTGAAAATTCGTCCCGTTTATAAACGGGTCGATTCCTGTGCCGCAGAGTTTGCCGCCAGCACAGCTTATATGTACTCGACTTATGAAGAAGAATGCGAATCTCTACCCACTAATCGCGAGAAAGTCATCGTGTTGGGCAGTGGCCCCAATCGCATTGGTCAAGGGATTGAATTTGATTATTGCTGTGTGCAAGCGGCACTGGCATTGCGAGAAGATGGTTATGAAACCATTATGATCAATTGTAATCCAGAAACCGTGTCCACCGATTATGACACCTCGGATCGTTTGTATTTTGAACCGTTGACGCTCGAAGATGTACTGGAAATAATCCAGCTTGAAAAGCCCAAAGGCGTGATTGTGCAGTATGGCGGTCAAACCCCGCTGAAACTGGCGCGTGACTTGGAGGCCGCCGGTGCGCCGATCATCGGCACCAGTCCCGACTCCATTGATTTGGCTGAAGATCGCGAGCGTTTCCAACAATTGATCCAAGAACTGGGTTTGCGTCAGCCGCCCAATCGCACCGCCCGCACCGAGGCGGACGCGCTCAGCTTGGCCGCAGAAATTGGCTATCCGCTGGTGGTACGGCCTTCTTATGTGCTGGGCGGGCGGGCGATGGAAATCGTCCATCAGGCCGAAGATTTAGCACGTTATATGCGCGAAGCGGTGAAAGTCTCTCATCAATCGCCCGTTTTGTTGGATCGCTTTCTCGATAACGCCATTGAAGTCGATATCGACGCGGTGGCAGATGGCGAGAACTTCTTGATCGGCGGCGTGATGGAACACATCGAACAGGCTGGCATCCATTCAGGCGACTCTGCTTGTTCGCTGCCGCCCTACGGTTTGTCGCCGATGATTCAAGACTTGCTGCGCGAACAAATGCGGCGCATGGCTAAGGCACTGAAAGTGGTTGGCTTGATGAACGCGCAGTTTGCGATTCAAGGCGACAATATCTACGTGTTGGAAGTCAATCCGCGTGCGTCACGCACCGTGCCTTTTGTCTCCAAAGCCACGGGCCGCGCCCTCACCCGAATTGCGGCGCGTTGCATGGTGGGCAAGAGCTTGGTGGCGCAAGGCATCACCACGGAATGCGTGCCTGGCTATTATTCGGTCAAAGAAGCGGTGTTTCCCTTTGTGAAATTTCCGGGCGTCGATCCGATTCTCGGCCCAGAAATGAAATCAACTGGCGAAGTGATGGGGATCGGCCACAGTTTTGGCGAAGCGTTTGCCAAAGCGCAACGGGCTGCTAATATGCCGTTACCGACCACAGGCCGCGCTTTTTTAAGTCTGCGTGATGAAGATAAACCCGGCATTCTCGACGTGGCGCGAGTCTTGGTGGAACTGGGCTTTACCTTGTGCGCCACCCGAGGCACCACCCGGGCGCTGGAAACCGCTGGGATTCCCTGCACCCGCGTCAATAAAGTACAAGAAGGGCGGCCCCATATTGTCGATCAAATCAAAAACAATGAAATTGATTTCATCGTCAATACCACTGAAAATAAACAAGCAGTGGCCGATTCACGCACCATACGCAGTGCGGCGCTGCGTCATAAAGTGACCTACACCACCACCTTGGCTGGCGCACGGGCCACGGTGCTGGCGTTACGGGCCAGCAGTCAGCATCAGACGATTAATTGCTTACAGACTTTACACGCGACTTTTACGCCGCCGTCTGCGCCTACGACCTAGACAGCGTGTTGGTATAAGTACAAAATCCTATTGAATTCCCCCGCTGGGGGGAGGTTTAGACTAACAAGGTAGACTAATGAAGAAATCACCCATGACTGCAAGAGGTGCCCAGAAGTTGCGTGAAGAGTTACAAGAACTCAAGAGCGTTGTGCGCCCTCGGATTATCGAAGCGATTGCCGAAGCGCGTGCGCTGGGTGACTTAAAAGAAAATGCGGAATACCATGCGGCGCGTGAGCAGCAAAGTTTCAGTGAAGGCCGCATTGCCGAAATTGAACACAAATTATCCCATGCTGAAATCATCGATGTGACCAAGTTGAATCCTAATGGCAAGATTGTTTTTGGTACGACGGTGGTTTTAGCCGATGAAGACAGCGGTGAGGAAGTCAGTTATCAGATTGTCGGCGATGACGAAGCTGATATTAAGCAAAACCTGATTTCTATCAGCTCACCGATAGCGCGTGCTTTGATTGGCCGTGAAGAAGGCGAAGTGGCGCATGTCGATGCCCCAGGTGGGGTGAAGAAATTTGAAATCCTTGAGGTGAAATACCTTTGAGGAAAACCAGGCAGAGGCGCATTTTGAGCGCCTCTGCGCTGGGAGTTTCAAAACCATTAAGGCTTGATTGCTGCGCGACAGCGAATTCTGGCAAAACGGCGTTTGCCAACTTGATACACATGGCAACTGTCGGCGGCGATTTGTAAACCGCGATCTTCGATTTTTTCCCCGTCAATTTTGACCGCACCTTGTTCAATCATGCGCAAAGCTTCTGACGTGCTGCCAACTAATCCGGCGTCTTTGAGTAGATTGGCGATGGGTACGCCCGCCGCCGTGATGGTCAATGCGATTTCTGGCAAGTCATCCGGGATTTGATTTTTCTGAAAACGTGCCACGAAATCAGCATACGCTTGTTCAGCCGCGCTGTGACTGTGAAAGCGGGCGACGATTTCTAAACCCAATTTGATTTTCACATCACGCGGATTAGCACCGGCTTGTACTTCGCGTTGCCATTGCTGGATTTCATGCAGTGGCCGGAAACTTAAAAACTCTAAATAACGCCACATCAGCTCATCAGAAATCGACATCAGTTTGCCAAACATCTCACTGGGTGCTTCGGCAATACCGATACTATTACCCAGGGATTTAGACATTTTCTGCACACCGTCAGTGCCTTCTAACAAAGGCATGGTGAGAATAGTCTGGGGTAGCTGGTGATAATGTTTTTGTAATTCCCGACCCATTAACACATTGAATTTTTGATCGGTACCACCGAGTTCTACGTCTGCTCGCAAAGCGACCGAATCATAGCCTTGCACCAGCGGGTAAAGAAATTCATGAATTGCAATGGGTTGGCCGCTTTGGTAGCGTTTGTGAAAATCATCGCGTTCTAACATACGTGCCACGGTGTGAGTGGCGGCTAATTGGATGAGATCGGCGGCATTGAGTTTATCCATCCATTCGGAATTGAAGCGCACTTCAATGCGCTCTAAGTCCAGAATGCGACCAATTTGTGCTTGGTAAGTCTGGGCATTGGCGGCGACTTGTTCACGGGTCAGTGGTTTGCGCGTGACATTTTTGCCGGTGGGATCGCCAATCATGCCGGTAAAATCGCCAATAAGAAACACCACTTGGTGTCCCAAGTCTTGGAATTGCTTCAGTTTATTCAGTAATACGGTGTGGCCCAGATGTAAATCCGGGGCAGTGGGATCAAAACCGGCTTTGATGCGCAGTTTACGCCCGCTTTGCAGTTGTTTAATCAGTTCCTCTTCAGGGAGGATTTCTTGTGCGCCGCGTCGAATCAACGCCAGCGCGTCGGCTATCGCATCGGGTAAGGTGTCTTGGGTGTGGTCGTGCATGGCTCAAAAAAGGGTAGCTAGGTGTGAATCCGGCAGAACTGTCAGTCCTCGCAGGACTGACAGTTCTCAAGTTAGAACCGAAACTGGAACAGGCTGGGCAGTTCTTCGGGTTTACGCCAATCGGTGAAGGAGGGCGGCGGGGCTAGATAGCGGTAGTTGACGCCCAATTGAATCTGCTTGCCAAAGGACATGGCCCAATTGGGCGCACGGCCTGCATCGAGAATCCGGGCAATCACCGTCATCACCGCCAGCTCGTTGTGGGATTCTGCGGGTAACACGCTGCTTAAGTCCTGGGTGGCACGCACCAGAAACTCGCCACTGCAACCGTGTGTGACCCAAATCCCGCCTTCGTCGTAGCCCCAGCTTTCTTGATACAGACAGGGGGCGGTGCTGAGTTGGCGCACCAATTCGACATGACCCTGCACATAAGCCATGCAGTAGCTGCGTTGCGCGTTGACCGAGGCGCAGCGTTGAAGGTGTCCGGTTAGCGCGGCTGCCGACAGGGGCGAGGTCGCTGTCAATAGGGCGGTCAATCCCAGCAAACCAGCCAGGTATTTAGGCGCTTTCATAAAATCTCCTGGATTGTCGTGCGTTGCGAGGCTGCACGCACTGTAAAGAAAGCCTCAGCATTTACCCAACCTGTGTTGGGGTCTCTTAGCTGTATTTTATCCCAATTAGCACAAGACGCTGTATAAACTTGCACGGCTTCTGAAAAGGCAACGGGGGAGGCGCTCGCTTCGCTGTTTTAGGCGCGGTCAAGCCAGGCAAGACCGGGCCGATAAAGAGAATTAATCAAGGGCTTCATTTCTTTTAGGTTGTGGTATTATGTGGGCGCTTAAAGGCACCGGGAAAGGCTTTTGCAGTGCAGCAAAACAGCGCGTCTGGCGTTGTGCCACTGGGTTTTTTCCGGGACAAAAATGGAAAAAAACGTTGTTGCGGAGGGAAGTGTATGGCTGATCGCCGTTTACAGGTGTTTTATACGGTGGCCCGCCTGTTGAGTTTTACCAAAGCGGCTGATGCGTTGCATATGACTCAGCCAGCGGTGACCTTTCAGGTGCGTCAGCTCGAAGAGTATTTTAACACGCGATTGTTCGACCGCACCCATAACCGCATCAGTTTAACCAGCGTCGGTCAGCGGGTGTATGAGTATGCGGAGCAAATATTTGAACGCTACGCAGAAATGGAAAACGCGGTCAAGGAATTGACCGGCGATGTGAGTGGGGTCTTGGTGTTGGGTGCCAGTACCACGGTTGCCGAATACATGCTGCCTTCGTTGTTAGGCGACTTCAAACGCAAGTATTCAGAAGTACGCATTCGTCTGAAAGTTTCCAATACCGAGGGCATTGTGTCGATGGTAGAAGACAATGTGATCGATTTAGGGGTGGTAGAAGCCCCAGTGACCAACAAAAGTCTGGCCGTGGAATTATGCCGTATGGATCAACTGGTGGCCGTGGTGCCGCCAGAACATCGTTTTGCCCAGCAAAAAGCCGTGTCTGTCCATGATTTGTTCGGGGAACCTTATATTTGTCGTGAAGAAGGTTCAGGTACCCGCGAGGTCATCAATGAATATTTGATGAATGCCGGTATCGCCGCTTGTGATCTGAACGTGGTGATGGAGCTGGGTAGCCCAGAGTCAATTAAAGGGGCAGTCGAAGCCGGTATGGGGGTGACTATTTTATCTCGCGCCACCTTGCATAAAGAAATGCAGTTGGGCACCTTATCTGCCGTGGTACTCGATCCGCCCTTGGAACGTCCTTTTTCCTTCGTCCATCAAAAGCAGAAATTTCGCCTGCGGGCGATGGATGAATTACTTTCTTTTGCCCGCCAGTATTGCGGGGATCATCCTGGCAATTAAGTCCTTATGGCTCATCAAGAGAAACGTTTACGCCAGATTTTTTCTGCCTTACCGCCTACCGAACAGCACAGTCTTTTGGCTTTTGCCGAGTTTCTTGAGCAACGGGCACGCGCCGCTGCCACGGATTTGGCGGCACCAGAACCCCAATTGTTGCCAAGACCGCCACAGGAAAGTGTGGTGGCTGGGATTAAGCGTCTGTCCGCCAGCTATCCCATGCTTGATCGTGGCACCTTGCTGAATGAAACTTCTTCGTTGATGACACAACACCTAATGCAGGGGCGTCCGGCCAAAGAGGTGATAGACGAGATGGAAGCGGTCTTTCTTCGCCACTATGCACTTTTCAAGAGTAAGCAGACATGATGCAAGTATTGGGAGAATGGTTTCGCCGCTATTTTTCTCACCCGCAGGCTGTGTTGCTGGCTATCTTGCTGTTGGTCGGTGTGACGACTATTTTAACGCTAGGCACCATGCTGGCACCGGTGATCGCGGCAATTGTCATCGCTTTTTTGCTGGAAGGCCCGACCGCCGCTCTGGAAGCCCGGGGAGTGCCGCGTATGCCCGCAATCAGTCTGGTCTTTCTGGGGTTTTTAACGTTATTGCTGTTTTTGTTCTTCGTGATGATACCGTTGCTGTCTTTACAACTGACGCAATTTTTACAAGATGCCCCGCATTGGATGCAGCAGGGTCAGCAGCTATTGTTACAATTGCCTGAGCGCTATCCTGAGGTGATTTCTGCTGACCAAATCAATAGTGTTATCACGGCTACTCGCGAGGGTATTAATCAAATTGCCCAAGCCATGTTGTCCTATTCTTTGGCTTCCATCACGGCGCTGATTACTTTTTTGGTGTATATCGTCTTGGTTCCCATGATGGTATTTTTCTTTTTGAAAGATAAGATATTAATTTTTAATTGGTTAAAGGGTTTTTTACCCGCTGATCATGGGATTGCACGCGGCGTTTGGCAAGAAATAAACTGGCAAGCGGGTAATTACGTGCGCGGTAAATTTTATGAAATTTTGATTGTAGGCGTGGTGAGTTATGCGGCATTTGCCGTATTTCGACTGAACTATGCTTCTTTGCTGGCGGCATTGATCGGATTGTCAGTGATTGTGCCATATATCGGTGCGGCGATTGTCACCTTGCCAGTGATATTGGTGGCTTATTTTCAGTGGGGCTGGGGATCTGATTTTTTGTGGCTGACGGCGGTTTATTTTATTATCCAGGCGTTAGATGGAAATATTGTGGTGCCGTTATTGTTTTCTGAGGCAGTCAACTTGCACCCACTGGCAATAATCATCGCTGTGCTGGTGTTTGGCGGCTTTTGGGGCTTTTGGGGCGTATTTTTTGCGATTCCGCTGGCAACCCTGGTAAAAGCCTTACTGACTTCCTGGCCGCGTGCCTCAATCCAAGAAGAAGACGCGGTAAGCGGGTAGGAAAAGCTGTAGAGACAGCACCTGCCGTAGGATGGAGGCTACAGGGGTACAGGGTAACATCGAGGAGGAGAACCAACAGCAGGTCCAAACGCTGCCTCTACAGAAAAAACCGGTTCTGAACGCTGCCTTGATCAAATTGTTACCAAGACAGCGCTGTATTCACTAGATTAGTTGGCTGCGCGACCCAGACCGCGAGCAGTTTCCAGGTTTTTTTCGGCCCAGGAACCCCATTGTGCTTTGGCATCGCTCAGCAGATCCATGGTGACGGACGCGCTGCTAACGGCTTTCTTGGTCATGTCTTCAGCCAACTTGGTGTTGACGGATAACAAACCAGGAATGTCCTTGACTTCGCTCAAGCTCTTTAGGTGCTTGGTGCCACTTTCCAGATAGGCGCTGACCGCATCCATCTGTTGTTGAGCCAGGGTGCTGACCAAGCTGAAGTTGATTTCGCTAAGCTGCTGCATGGCTTCCATCGCTTTCTGGCTGGCATCGCTGATTTTGTTGAATTGTGCTTGCATGGGTTTTCTCCAAAGAAAATTAAAGGCCGATAAGTCAGTGCGTTAGGTAAAATGTTGCACTGCAACATTGGGCTTATTTAAGCATAGCTTGCGGCATCGTGCAAGTTTTTTTTGCAATGCAGCATATTTTGTTTTTATGAGGGTATACTATGCGCCGCAGAACTGGCTGGTTCCTCTTGCTACTGTCGCTTTTGCTGTCAGGATGCGCCACCTTGCCTGATGATGACGCGCCTTTTGTGACCTTGAGCCACATTGAGCCGCTGGCGTTGACTTTACTGGAGCAGCGTTACCGAATTCAGTTACGAATCCAAAATCCCACGGCGGCACCGTTGTCGATAGCTGGCATGTCTTTTAATTTGGATATGAATGATCGGCGTTTCGCACGAGGCGTGACTAACCAAGCGGTTACCGTGCCAGCCTTTGGGCAGGTGTTGGTGGATACGCAGCTCAATAGCACGGTGTTTCAAGTGTTTGAACAAATGCGTCACTGGGGTAGTGACGAGGGCGAGGCGTTTCGTTATCGCTTATCGGGCAAGCTTTTTTCCAAGGAAAACGGCCTGAGCATTCCTTTTGTGAGCAGCGATGAAATCAGACTGTAAACAGCTTGGCGACTGCTACGGGGATGCTGGGATTCTCCCGGCAATTGAGGTATGCTATCGCCGCATAAATCAATTTATTGAGCGATTTCTTGTCGCCACCGCCCGGTTTTATTAGGCATCAGGCGGTGGTTGGATCTTCAAGGATGTGGACATGATAACCATAGAAATAGACGGCATAACCTGCGAAGCTAAACCTGGTCAGATGCTTATCGACGTGGCGGACGCTGCGGGTATAGAAATTCCGCGCTTTTGTTATCACAAAAAGCTTTCAGTGGCTGCCAATTGCCGCATGTGTTTGGTGGACGTGGAGAAGGCACCTAAACCGTTGCCTGCTTGTGCCACGCCCGTGACGGCTGGCATGGTGGTGCGTACTCAGTCGGAAAAAGCCCGGATTGCCCAGCAGGCCGTCATGGAATTTCTGTTGATCAACCACCCGCTGGATTGTCCCATCTGCGATCAGGGTGGTGAGTGTGAATTACAAGATGTGGCTGTCGCTTATGGCAAGGACGGATCGCGTTTTCATGAACTGAAGCGTGTTGTACCCGATAAAGACTTGGGGCCGTTGATCGCCACCGAAATGACGCGCTGCATTCATTGCACCCGCTGTGTCCGTTTTGGTGCCGAGATTGCCGGGGTACATGAAATGGGCGCAACTGGGCGGGGTGAGCATACCCGTATCGGTACCTATGTGGAGATGGGGGTGTATTCCGAACTGTCTGGCAACCTGATCGATGTGTGTCCGGTCGGTGCGCTCACTTCTAAGCCTTTTCGTTTCACCGGTCGCGCTTGGGAGATGCAGCAGCAGCCAGGACTGGCTCCTCACGATGGCGTTGGTTCTAACCTGTATTACCACACCCGCCGTCACGAAGTTTTGCGGGTTGTCCCCAGAGAAAATGAGTCAGTCAACGAGGTTTGGTTATCGGATCGGGATCGCTTTAGCTTCCAAGCTTTGCGTAGCCCAGATCGTCTAACTACGCCGCTGATTAAACAAAACGGCACTTGGCAAACCGTTGATTGGCAGACTGCTTTAGATTTTGCAGTCAAAGGCTTGCGTGAGGTGCGCAACACCCAGGGCGCACAAGCGTTGGGCGGCTTAGCTTCCCCGACTGCCACCCTAGAAGAACTCTACTTATTCCAAAAGTTATTACGCGGTTTAGGTTGTGACAACATCGATCACCGCTTGCACCAAAGTGATTTTAGCGATCAAGCACAGGTGCCGCTGTACCCCGCTTTGGGTCAGTCTCTGACTGACTTGGAGCAGTGCGATACCGTCCTGATCGTTGGCTCTAATCTGCGCAAAGAACAGCCGTTGATCAATCACCGTTTGCGTAAAGCGGCCTATGCGGACTTGGGCAAGATCAGTGAGCGTGTCATCGCTCGCATCATGGTAGTCAATCCGCTCGATTATGCAGGCAATTTGCCTTTGTCTGCCAAGATCATCGTGGCCCCCAGTGCGCTGTTAGCGGTGTTGGCAGGTATCGCTAAGGCACTGAGCGTGGCGCATCAATCTGCTGACTTAACACCAGAAATCAAAGCCTTATTAGAGACAGTGACGGCAGATGCGGCCCAACAGAATATTGCCGAACAATTGCTGGCAGGACACCACAAAACTTTGCTACTCGGTCAGTTGGCGGCAAGTCACCCGCAGTCTTCAGAAGTGCGGGCCTGGGCAGCACTGATTGCGCAGCTCAGTGGTGCCAAGTTAGCGGGTGTCGCTGAGGCAGGCAACAGTACAGGTGCTTGGTTGGCTGGGGTGTTGCCGCATCGCGGGGCTGCCGGACAAGCGGTTGCAAAACCAGGTTTAGATGCGCAAGCAATGCTGCACACGGGACTCTCCGCCTATGTGTTGTTGGGTTTGGAGCCTGAACTGGACAGCCGCAATGGTGCAGCCGCCTTGGTCGCCTTGCGCCAGGCGCAGTTTGTGGTGGCCTTGAGCGCATTTCAAACGCCAGCCCAGCAAGACTACGCAGATGTGGTGCTACCGATTGCCTTATATCCTGAAACCTCAGGTACTTATGTCAACGCGGAAGGCCGCTGGCAGAGTGCCACAGGGGCGGTGGCTCCACTGGGTGAAGCACGCCCAGCTTGGAAAGTCTTACGCGTACTTGGCAATCTGTGCGCCCTGCCGGGTTTTGACTACAACACCGCAGAACAGATCAAAGATGAATTGCAGCAGGCCATGCCCGCTGATAGAGCGACTATTTGGCCACTACCTAACAAGCTAGAGACAGTCACGAAGGACGCTTCAGCGGGTCTGGAACGTGTCACGGAACTGCCTATTTATGCGGTCGATGCGATGGTGCGCCGTGCCGAGGCACTACAACAGACACGAGACGCCGTGACTACGGCGGGTGTGCATCTTGCGCCGACTCAGATCACTGCTTTAGGACTGCATGTTGGGCAGAGGGTATGTGTGCGCCAAGAGGGGCAGGAAGTGGTTTTGCCCTTGGTTGAAGATGCGCGGGTGCCAGTGGGCTGTGCGTTACTGTATGCGGGTCTGCGCAGTCAGCCGCCGTTGGGTGATTGGCATGGTCAGGTGGTACTGAGTGCTGCAACCGTTTGATCCTCACACGAGATAACACGAGCGATGGAATTTTCAGCATGTTAATGACTCTGGGAACTTTAGGTATTCTGTTGGTGCTGTTGGTGGGTGGCCTGTTGACCGTGGCTTTTCATCTGAGCATTATCAAACTGGCGGCCTTTGTAGGCACGGTTGCTGTTTTGCTGCTCATGGTCGCTTATTTGACCTTCGCAGAACGCAAAGTTATCGGCTATATCCAAGTGCGCGTCGGGCCTAATCGGGTGGGGCCGCGTGGCTGGTTGCAGCCGATTGCGGATGCGGTCAAATTGATGTTCAAAGAAATTATTTTACCCACCAATGCCAACCGCTTTTTATTTGTGATTGCGCCGGTTTTATCTATGGGGCCAGCATTAGCCGCTTGGGCGGTGATGCCATTTGCCAAAGACTGGGTATTTGCCGATGTGAATGCTGGCTTATTGTATATCCTGGCGATGACCTCTATCGGCGTGTATGGCGTAATTGTCGCGGGTTGGGCGTCTAACTCCAAATACGCATTCTTGGGAGCAATGCGCTCTGCGGCCCAAATCGTTTCTTATGAAATTGCGATGGGCTTTGCGTTGGTAGGCGTACTGATGGCCTCTGGCAGCCTCAATCTCAGCGCCATTGTTGAAGGGCAAGCCGGGCATTATGGTTTACTCAACTGGTATTGGTTGCCATTGTTCCCCTTGTTTATCGTGTACTTTATCTCTGGTGTGGCCGAAACTAACCGCGCCCCTTTTGATGTCGCAGAAGGGGAATCTGAGATCGTAGCAGGCTTTCATGTTGAGTATTCGGGGATGTTGTTTGCCGTGTTTTTCCTGGCAGAATACCTGAATATGATCATGATTGCGGCCTTGACTACTACGATGTTTCTTGGCGGTTGGTTATCGCCTTTCCAAGGAACCAGCTTGGAATTCCTGTTTAGCTGGGTGCCCGGAGTCGCTTGGTTTTTCCTGAAAGTATGCTTCTTCTTGTTGTTATTCCTTTGGTTCCGTGCGACCTTCCCACGTTATCGCTATGACCAAATTATGCGCTTAGGTTGGAAGGTGTTTATTCCGATCACTATCGTTTGGTTACTGGTGGTGGGTCTGCTGATACTCGCGGAAGTTCCACCTTGGTTTACAGCTTAAGGAGAGTAAAGACATGTCAAAATTTGCTGACTATTTCAAGAGTCTGGCGCTGCCCGAACTGCTTAAAGGCATGGGATTGACCGGAAAATATTTGTTCAAACCTAAAATCACCGTACAATACCCCGAGGAAAAAACACCGCTGTCACCGCGTTTCCGTGGACACCACGCGCTGCGACGTTATCCAAATGGGGAAGAGCGCTGTATTGCCTGCAAACTTTGCGAGGCCGTGTGCCCTGCACTGGCCATTACTATTGAGGCTGAGCCACGTAGTGATGGTAGTCGCCGAACCACACGTTACGACATAGACCTCTATAAGTGCATTTTTTGTGGTTTTTGTGAAGAAGCCTGCCCGGTAGATGCCATTGTTGAGACACGCCATTTTGAATATCACGGCGAAAACCGGACTGACTTATTGCTGACTAAAGAAAAATTGCTCATGCTAGGTGATCAGTTAGAACCTCAGATTGCCGCAGATCGGGGTATGGATGCGCCCTACCGTTAAATTCTTCTGCTGTTAGAAGTGAGGGACTCATGTACGCTATAAAAACGCTTGTTTCAATCTTGCTACTGGTTATTGCTGCTCATGTTTGTGCGAAGGAAGAAAAAACCCTTTACCCTTCCGGCAAAATACAAACATTGCGAACTTATGCAGGCAACCAGTTACATGGTCCCAGCAAGGAGTATTATGAAAATGGCAATATCAAGATGGAGTCTTATTACAACCGAGATGTGCTGGAGTCTCAAAAGAAATATCGGGCAGATGCACAAATAGAATATGACTTTCTACTCAAGGGAAATAAAAAGTACGAAGCATTGCGTGAATATCACCCCAGTGGCAAGTTGTTTCGTGAAAGACAATTGATTGATGGGATACAAGAAGGCTTGGAGCGCGATTATTACCCGGATGGCAATGTAAAAGCGGAGCGCAATTATAAAAACGGTAAAAAGCAAGGCAGCGCTAAGGGTTATTATAAAACGGGTAAGATTCAAGGTGACTGGGAATTTAAAAACGGTGTGCCCGTTGCGGCCACTATTTTTTATCCCAGTGGTGAAAAACACTTGGTACACGGCTTTAAGGATGGCAGAATTCACGGTATCACCTTGGAATATGACAAGGCTGGAAAGCTCATTGCGAAGCGTTATTATGAAGAGGATAAACTGGTAAAACGTGTTCGTGAATAGCAGTTTGCTTGGATACGCAGTTGCACCGGTTTTGTAACAGTAATAGAAAGCAGTAAAACTGATTTATCGTGATCTATTACGAACACTGATTAGCAGATTACTTAGAAATAACGAAGCAACCGATTTAAGGCACTTATTGGACCAATCGCTATGATGATCACCTTTATCTTTTATTTATTTGCTGCCATTTTGGTGTTTGCTGCTGTGCGCGTTATCAGTGTTCGCAATCCAATACATGCCGCACTCTTTTTGGTATTGGCCTTCTTCTCTTCGGCAGCGATTTGGTTACTGTTGGAAGCAGAATTTTTGGCCATTACCCTGGTGCTGGTCTATGTGGGCGCGGTTATGGTGCTGTTCTTGTTTGTGGTAATGATGTTAGATATTAATCTTTCCGTGTTACGCGAAGGATTTGCACGTTATTTACCCGCAGGTTTGGTGGTGGGCGGCCTCATTTTGCTAGAAATGATCTTGGTTGTGGGATCTGGATATTTCAACCACACTCAAGCACCCGCAGCTTTGGCTGTTACTTCCGTGGAGGTGGTACCAAACACAGTGGCTTTAGGGCGTGTGTTATATAGTGTCTACCTTTACCCATTTGAAATTGCCGCGATGATTCTATTGGTGGCTATGGTTGCTGCAATTGTGTTGACGATGCGCGCACCGCGTCAGAGCAAGGCACAAAATCCCAGCGAACAGGTACGTGTGCAGCGTCATGACCGGGTTCGTCTATTGAAAATTCCTGCTGAAAAGGCTGAATAACTCGGTATTTTGTCAATAGTGATAGCAGTTTTGATGATAAAGCAAGTCGGCTATAAGTAAGAAGCGGCTTGGTGTTCTGAGGTTGTTTCAAAGGAAATAATATGCTTGCCTTGTCTGATTTTTTAATACTGGGCGCTGTTTTGTTTTGTCTCAGTGTAACCGGGATTTTTCTTAACCGGAAGAATGTGATTATTTTGTTGATGTGTATTGAATTGATGTTGTTGGCAGTGAACATGAATTTCATTGCTTTCTCTCACTTCAATGGAGATATTGCCGGACAAGTCTTTGTATTTTTCATTCTTACTGTGGCGGCTGCGGAAGCGGCTATTGGCCTCGCAATCTTGGTGGTGTTATTTCGTAATAAACGCACTATCAATGTGGAAGACCTCGACAGCATGAAGGGTTAGCATGGAATCTATTTGTCTTCTTATTGTTTTTGCGCCTTTGTTTGGCGCTGTGGTTGCCGGTTTATTGGATGTCAGCCGCAAAGTCGCGCACCGTGTCACTATACTCGGTGTCGGTTTGGCTTTTGTGTTATCGCTGTATGTGCTAAAAATGGTTGCTATAGAAGGGGTTGTACCCTTTGGCACAGGTGCGCAGGCCAGTCACAGTTTCACCCTTTATACCTGGCTACTCAGCGGCAATGTGCGCTTTGAAATCGGTTTCTTAGTTGACGCATTAACGACTTTGATGATGGTGACGGTGACTTTTGTCTCGCTGATGGTACATATTTATACCATTGGTTATATGGCGGATGATGAACATAACTGGGAAGCTCCCACGCTTGCTGTAAAATCCAGTTATCAGCGATTTTTTTCCTATATATCCCTGTTCACTTTTTCCATGTTAATGCTAGTCATGGCTAACAACTTTCTTCAGCTATTTTTTGGTTGGGAAGCGGTTGGATTAGTGTCTTATTTATTGATTGGCTTTTGGTTTCAACGCGAAAACGCAGTTTATGCCAACTTAAAAGCTTTTTTGGTTAATCGGGTAGGGGATTTTGGTTTCTTGCTTGGCATTGCAGCGGTGTTGATGTACTTCAACAGCCTTAATTATCTCGATGTGTTTGCCAATGCGCCTAATCTCTCACAAGTCACGATCCAGGTTTTGCCAAACACCGATTGGTCGTTGATGAGTGTTATCGGGATTTTGTTGTTTATCGGTGCTATGGGTAAGTCTGCGCAGGTACCTTTGCATGTTTGGCTGCCTGATTCAATGGAAGGCCCTACTCCCATTTCTGCGCTAATCCACGCTGCGACGATGGTTACTGCCGGGATTTTTATGGTGGCACGCATGTCACCGCTCTATGAACTCAGTACCACGGCGCTGAGTTTTGTTTTAGTAATTGGTGCCATCACAGCCTTCTTTATGGGGCTGCTCGGTTTGGTACAAAATGACATTAAGCGGGTCGTGGCTTACTCGACCTTATCGCAATTAGGCTATATGACGGTTGCCCTGGGTGCTTCAGCCTATGCGGCTGGTATTTTTCACCTAATGACCCATGCCTTTTTCAAGGCGTTACTATTCCTGGCGGCGGGTTCAGTAATTATCGCGATGCATCATGAACAAGATATTCGCAAAATGGGTGGTCTGTATAAATATATGCCAATTACCTATGTGACTGCGCTGATTGGTTCTTTAGCATTAATCGGCTTTCCTGGATTTGCAGGCTTTTTCTCTAAAGACGCGGTCATTGAAGCAGTGCATCTTGCCAGTGAAGCGGGCCGTCCGGGAGCTACTTTTGCTTACCTAGCGGTTCTGTCCGGTGTATTCATTACTGCGCTGTATTCTTTCCGTATGTTCTTTCTAGTTTTTCACGGTAAAGAACGCATGGATCACCATACCCAGGAACACCTGCATGAATCTCCTTGGGTAATTACTTTACCGCTGGTTTTATTGGCAATTCCCTCGATATTTGCAGGAGCAATTGGGGTTGGGCCGCTGTTGTTTGGCGATTATTTTGGAACGGCTATCCAGGTTGCACCAGCTCACGATGTGCTGGGGCAAATGCACTACCATGGCATAGTCAGTTTCGTCATTCATGGCTTGACGCAGCCACCTTTTTATCTGGCGATGGGAGGTGTGATTGCTGCTTATTTGTTGTACTTGGTTTGGCCGCAAGTCCCTGCATTAATTCAAACCAAATTGAGTCTGGTACATCAAATATTAGCTGACAAATATGGTTTTGATCGTTTCAACGATTGGTTTTTTGCGGGCGGTTCTCGCGGGATTGGTGGATTCTTCTGGCGAGTTGGGGATGTGAAATTGATCGATGGTTTCATGGTCAATGGCTCCGCCCGTTTAGTCGGCTGGTTTTCACAAGTGTTACGACACCTGCAAAGCGGCTTTCTCTATCAGTACGCTTTTGCGATGATCATTGGCCTGATGCTCCTGTTAGGCTGGTTTGTCCACCTGCAATAAGACTATGCGAACTTAAGGAAAGAGCATGTTTGCTGAGTTACCATTATTAAGTCTGTTGATATGGCTGCCCATCGCGGGTGGTATTTGGGTATTGATGCAAGGGCATGAAGCGGATGCCCCCACAGTCAGACCCATCACATTGGCAGTTGCCCTGGCAGCTTTTTTCTTGTCATTGCCACTCTATTTTGAATTTGATACCACGACTGCAACCATGCAGTTTCAGGAAAAATTTTCCTGGATTAGTGCATTGCATGCCAACTACCATTTAGGGGTTGATGGCATTTCTATGCCTCTGATTATTCTCACAACCTTCACCACGTTGTTGGTCATTTTGGCCGCCTGGAAATGCATCACCTATAAAGTGTCGCAATACATGGCAGCCTTTCTAATCATGGAAGGTTTGATGAATGGGGTATTTGCAGCGCTGGATGGCATGTTGTTCTACGTGCTGTGGGAAGCGATGTTAATTCCGATGTTCATTATTATTGGGGTCTGGGGTGGCCCTAACCGTGTTTATGCAGCGGTTAAGTTTTTCCTCTACACCTTTGTGGGTTCGGTGTTAATGCTGATTGCGCTGTTGTATTTGTATAGCCAAGCCAACAGCTTCTCGATTCTGGATTTCCACACGCAAGCCTTAAGTATGCAGGCACAAACCTTGATTTTCTTTGCGTTTTTAGCGGCTTTTGCAGTTAAGGTACCGATGTGGCCGGTGCATACCTGGTTGCCTGATGCGCATGTGGAAGCACCGACAGGTGGTTCGGTAGTACTGGCCGCCATTATGTTGAAAATGGGTACTTATGGCTTTTTGCGGTTTACTCTGCCAATAGTGCCAGATGCCAGTCGTGAATTTGCTTGGTTGATCATTTTTCTGTCACTGGTTGCGGTGGTTTATATCGGCTTTGTGGCCTTAGTGCAACGCGATATGAAGAAATTGATTGCCTATTCTTCAATTTCACATATGGGATTTGTGACGCTGGGTTTTTTCATCGTGTTTCGGATTTATGATAAAACCGGCTCGTTGGATGGCGCAGCTATGGGCATCGAGGGCGCGCTCGTGCAAATGATTTCACATGGTTTCATTTCCGCTGCGATGTTTCTTTGTGTGGGTGTGCTTTATGATCGCCTGCATAGCCGTGAAATTGGTGATTACGGCGGGGTTGGTAATACCATGCCGCGTTTTGCCTTATTTGCAGTCTTTTTTGCCATGGCGAATGCAGGATTACCTGGTACTTCCGGTTTTGTCGGTGAATTTCTAGTGATTCTGAGCAGTTTCAAAGCGGATTTCTGGATTGCTTTCTTGGCGGCAACTACGCTGATCTTGGGGGCGGCCTATACCTTGTGGATGATTAAACGGGTTATTTATGGCCGTGTGGCTGCCAATAAAATGGATACCGTGGGCACCCTCACTGACATTGATAGGCGTGAAATCACTATCTTAGTCACACTGGCTATGGTGGTTCTTTTGTTTGGGATTTGGCCAGCACCGTTACTGGAAGTGATGCACAGTTCGGTGGAACACCTACTCAATCATATCGTTCAGTCGAAACTCTTATAAGCAAAGGGAATGAATTTCATGCAGACCAATCTCTCTCTGATGCTGCCAGAGATCTTCGTTCTGGTGATGATTTGCGTTATTTTACTGGTGGATGTTTATATACCTGAACGGTTTAGAGAACTTACCTACCAGTTATCGCAAGGCACGATAGTGGTGACGGCTTTACTGACCTTGGCGCAACAAGTCAGCGTACCGGCGTTATTAATGAATAATATGTTCATATTAGATAGCATGGCGGTGGTGTTAAAGAGTTTTGTTTATTTGCTAACCTTCATGGCATTTTTATATTCTCGCGCTTACCTGCGAGCAAGAGACATGTTCAAAGGGGAATACTTTGTCTTGTCCCTGAATGCGATGTTGGGCATGATGATCATGATTTCTGCACACCATTTGCTGGTGCTGTATTTGGGATTGGAACTGTTGTCGTTGTCGTTGTATGCCATGATTGCGATGCAACGGGATTCTCAGCAAGCCACTGAAGCTGCGATGAAATATTTCGTGTTGGGCGCATTGGCTTCTGGCATGTTGTTATATGGGATGTCGATGCTCTATGGCATCACGGGTTCACTAGACCTCGGTGAAATTTCTGCGGCAATCGCCAAGGGTGACATCGAACCTCGTCTGCTGGCCTTTGGCTTGGTGTTTATACTGGTGGGTCTGGCGTTTAAATTGGGGGCAGTGCCCTTTCACATGTGGCTACCCGATGTGTATCAAGGTTCGCCCACTGCGATTACCCTGTTTCTTGGCACGGCTCCCAAATTAGCGGCTTTTGCCATGTTAATGCGGCTATTGGTGGATGGTTTGAGCGGCTTACACGCGGATTGGCAAAATATCCTGATTATCTTATCTGTGTTATCGATGGGATTGGGGAATATTGTTGCCATTGCGCAAACTAATCTTAAGCGGATGTTGGCCTATTCGACCATTTCTCATGTGGGCTTTCTGATGCTGGGTGTGTTGACTGCTACCGCTGCGGGATATGCGGCTTCGATGTTTTATACCATCGTCTACGCCCTAATGAGCATGGGGGGCTTTGCGATGATTATGTTACTCAGTCGCGTTGGCTTTGAATCCGATCAATTGGATGATTTCAAAGGTCTGAATGAACGCAGTCCTTGGTATGCCTTTTTAATGTTAATTCTGATGCTGTCTATGGCGGGTGTGCCACCTATGCTGGGTTTCTGGGCGAAATGGGCGGTGTTGCAACAGCTTGTGAATGCCGGGCTGATTTGGTTGGCAATATTGGCGGTGCTGTTTTCGGTGATCGGCGCGTTTTATTACCTGCGTATTGTCAAGCTGATGTACTTTGATAAGGCGCTGGATGATACCCCCATTATTGTCAAAGGAGACATGCAGATTGCCATTGGTTTTAATGGGTTGCTTATTCTAGTCTTGGGTTTATCGCCGCAATTTCTATTGCAAATTTGTAGTGCGGCATTGGGATAAATTAAAACCAAAAGCTACGGAAAGAAACTTCCAGGCATTGCCTGCGTCGGCGCTCGACCGAGCAGGAAAACCTGGAAGTTTTGGTTAGTGCGGTAATATTCTGCGCAAGGTGTTGTCTTTCAGAATGAAGTGGTGCTTCAAAGCCCCCGCCACATGCAGTGCAAATAAGCCAAACAGTACATAAGCGCTGTAGCGATGTACGGTTCCCGCCAGTTCTGCGAGTTCCTGGTTTTTAGCAATTAAGCTGGGTATCTCAAATAAGCCAAAGAAACTCAGCGCGTGTCCGCCTGCACTGGAATCAATGTAGCCAGACACTGGCATGATGATCATCACCGCATACAGTCCCCAGTGTACGGCGTGACCGATGAAACGTTCGGCTGCTGAGCCGGGCACAGGCCGGGGCGTCGGATTGGTGAAGCGCCAGACCAGACGGATAATAATCAGCATCGCAGTCAGCGAGCCAATCGCTTTGTGTAGCCCATACATCGCCCATTTGGGGTCGCCGTCGGGCAAACCGGTCATGCGCAGGCCAACAATCACCAAGCCAATCATCAACAACGCAATTAGCCAATGTAACACGCTGGCCACTAAGCCATAACGTTCTTCTGTGTTTTTTAATGGGATCATCGGAATTTTCCAGAAAATAGTTGTTCAAAGTGTGTTAAACCAGAGACAGAGCAGTATTCGCCCGGTTCACCGGTTCAAACGCCAGGACGATGCCACACCTGCGGGTGTCAGCACGACCAAGCCGACCCACAATATCACACTCTTGTTTCAATACCGATCCAGTCTCGCCTCAATACACTGCCAGACAATGGCTGGTCTGCTATTTTCCTTGGTAAATTCTGGGATTAACGCGGGTCTTTATTTGTCAGTGACTCAATTGTGGTGCATAATGCCGGATTAAGGACTTGCCCCTGCAACACAGAAAGTGAGGGGGTAATGACAGGACTTCTCCCGACTTAAAAACCGAGAGTAAATTGAAATTTCAGGAGTTAAATGAGTCTGTATGGCGAAAGAAGATCATATTGAAATGGAAGGGACGGTGATGGAAACCCTGCCTAATACCACGTTCCGCGTCGAGCTGGAAAACGGCCATGTCGTGACAGCCCATATTTCCGGGCGTATGCGCAAAAATTACATTCGCATTTTGACGGGTGACAAGGTGACTGTGCAATTGACACCTTACGATTTGAGCAAAGGCCGCATCACTTACCGGGGGCGTTAATGCCCGCCGCTTGACAGAGACTGACTCTGTACCCCTTTAAGTAGTCCCCAACCTACTGAAAACTCAGAAGTGTAGCGCGTGTTCACGTCAGAGATCGCGACCAGCGACCACGCGCCACTGCCTTTGTGACTGAAATTCCCCAAAGCATCCTGCTGGGACACTGCAAGCTGTGCCCCGTCCAAGAACCTTCGTTTAGATTTGCCAAAGACAAAAACGCAGACTAACGCGTCGTTACTGGTCGTTTTAGGATTCAAGCCGCGTAGTTGTGAGCGTGCTGTAAGCTTTCCCAAACTTGGGCATGTGCTTGACGTGCGAGGATCATGTCGTCTTCGACGGTCAGCGTTTGGGTGATGAGCGGCGGTGCGAACACCAACTGGGCTTCAATGCGCGGTGCGCTCAAGATCGACAACACACTGTGCCACAGCGTGTCGTCGCCCGCATAGCGCACGGCGGGATTGCAACGGTAGCCCGCTTTGGGGTAGAGCAAAGTCACGGCTTGGGTTGGACAAGCGGCTTCTAGGGCCGGGCGGAATAAGCGCCGCCGGAAGGGTTTGACGACACTGCCATCGGTGGAAGTGCCTTCGGGAAAGAGCAGCACACTCCGGCCCCGTTGCAAAGTACGCAGGATGGCGCGGCTAATTTGTGCGGTAGAATGGAGGTTGCCGCGCTCCACAAATAAGGTGTCGGCACTGGCACACAGCCAACCGATGACGGGCCAGCGTTTCACTTCAGCCTTCGCCACAAAACTGACCGGCAAACAGGCACCGAGTACCAAAATATCGAGCCAGCCCATGTGATTGGCCACAAATAACGCGGGAGCCTGGGTCGCCGTGCCGGTTATAGACACCTGTACTCGGCAAATCCACAGAAACCCACGAAACCAAGCACGCACGACACGATTACGCAGACTTTGCGCACGGACACCTCCAAACCATAACAGGGGGTGAATGAATAGCGCAGACAGCAACAAGCCTGTGCCAAACAACAGCACCAGCAACCCGCCTTTAAGCAATGCGCGCAAGCCCAGCAAGCTCAGCGTCCGTCCAGTTGAGTGGGATTTGTCTTTGGTTTGAGCTGGGAAAAGCTAGATTTCAGCGCAGCGAACATATTCCAACGCGGACGCCCCGGATAACCTGGGTAAGCTCTGGGAAAATGACGCACTTTAAACGCCTGGTCAGGTTGTGCCTCGCTACGTGCCAGGAAATGGCGCGCATAGCGTGGATTCATGCGGTCTTTAGCCATTAAAATAAACAGGTCTGCCACGTTGAAATCGGGATCCCAACAGGGTGCGCCACAAATCTCGGCACCTAAACGCATATAGGCTTTGAGCAAAGGCGGCAAGCTAGGCGAACTGGTAGCGTTCGCGGTTTCTTCTCCGACCTTCCAGTGCAGCGGCAAAGGCCGTTTGGGTGCGACACGCCAAGAGTCTGCACTGAGATGTTTGCTGGCAAGTTGTTGATAAAGCGTGCTGATGCCAGTGTGATCCTGGGTGAGCGGAATGCTGGCACAACCAATCAGATAATCAAAGCGATTGCTTTCCATAAACTGCGCCAGTCCCGACCATAACACCGCAATCGCCGCACCGTTGCGATAATCGGGATGGACGCAGGTGCGACCAATTTCCATTACACGTCCAGGCAGACGGCGAATATTACATAAATCAAATTCGGAGTCTGAATAAAAACTGCCCGCCCGCTTAGCCTGGGTGTCAGTGAGAATGCGGGTATAGGCCACCACTTCTCCGCTAGTTTGGTCGTGTACCAGTAAATGGTGGCAATAAGCATCAAAATAATCACAATCAATACCGACTTCTGGGCCGTGTAATTGCGCCCCCATTTCTCCGGCAAAGACTTGAAACCGCAAGGCTTGAGCCGCTCGTACTTCCGTGGCACGGGTCGCTAAGCTGACCACCAATCCCCCGTTTTCGCTGGAAACCGTGGGTGCCGCCGTGCTGTGTCGCAATCTTGCTCGCATCAATTTGCTTCTCCGCTGAATAACTGCCCGGATGGCGGGCAACAAGGACTCGATTCGAGTCAATCAGCGGCGATTGTGGGCAATCGAGATGACTGCACCGTGACAAATTCAGGTCAAGTCTATGACAGGTGCGGCGAGCATCGCGGTGGTAAATCGCTCTCACGGGGATTGTGACAGTTAATCGCGGCGGCTGCGTTTTTTGATCGGATGGTGGCTGATGTAACGCACAATATCTTGGTAGGGAAACGCATCCAAGTGGGCGTAAGTTGAGAGCGCTTCATTTAAGAGGGCAGCGAGATCGGGCACGGTGTGGGTGTCTGCCAGCGTCTCGCCAGACAACGCGGCCAGTAAACCACGCGGCCCGCCGCATTGTACTTTGATGGCTTTGGCGTGGGGCAGTTGCTCATGCCCGGATAACAGGTGCAAGGCAAACCGGGACTTGTCTTGGAGCAGTTCAAACCAGTCAGCACAACGCTGTTGCGCCACCGCGTTGCAACAGGCCATCACTTCACGTTCAGCAATATGCAGACGTTGGCTGTGGTGACAACCGCAACAACCACACAGCAGGGCTTTGGCAAACACACAGGGACGCTCGTTGAGGTCGGAGTAGGCATAGTTATATTCCGTTTCGTCCACGGCTGCGTCCTCTGTGGGGGGTTAGCGCAAATATTTATCGAGAAAAGCGAGCGTCACTTCGCGGGCGGCCTCGGTGGCATCCAAATCATAACGCGCACTGTCTGGGTTAGCAAAACCATGATCGGCGTCGTAGCTGTGACATTCCAGTATCTTATCAAAGCCAGCCATCAGATTTTCTAAAGCCACCTGTTTGTCCGGCCAAGCACGTTCAGCCTCGGCAAAAATGCCCAAGACTGGGGCGCGTAAATTTTTGACATTTTGCTTATCAAAAGCGATACGGCAGTAATAAAGCACCAGTGCATCCACCAGTTCAGGATGATTCACTGCCGCATGTTGTGCTTGCAAGCCGCCAAACGACCAGCCTAACACGGCGAGCTTGCGATCTGGGGCTTTCAAAAAATTCAGGGCACTGTGCAATTTCCGATTAACCGTTTCTTGGTCAATGCTGCGCATCAATTCGCCCGCTTCTTTGGTATTGCTGGGATGACAGCCTTCATACAGGTCTATGGCCATCGCGTAATAGCCTAACCCTTTGAAATAGTTCGCGCATTCTTGGTTGTAATCCAGCATCCCCCACCAATCGTGGAGAATCAGAACACCGCGTTTGGCATCCGCTGGGCCGGTGACATACGCATTGAATACTTCACCGGCTGGCGTGGTCAATTCCATGCGTTCTCCTGCTGATTGTGGTTGATAAATGAGTTTGTGAGCGGTTTCATCATCGCTGAGTAAAGCCTTTAATGGATAAAATCAAAGTGATTTTCAAGATACCTATCTACCCCCACTTAGCGCAAACTGATTAAAGGCCAACCCGCTGCTGTGGCGGCGGCGCTTAGAATCGGATCAGCATCCACTGCAACCGGATGTTGTACCACCCGCAATAAGGGTAAATCATTATGCGAATCGCTGTAAAACCACATCTCTAAATCCGGGTCATCCAACTGTCTGTGCTGCAATGCTAACCAGGCTTGTAAGCGCGTGACTTTACCGGCTGCATAGCTGGGTGTGCCGGTGATACGACCAGTGTAGGCACCCTCCACCATTTCCGGTTCCGTGGCAATCAGTTCAGCAATCCCCAACAATTCGGCTATCGGGGCGGTGATAAAACGATTGGTCGCGGTGATAATCAGGAGTTGTGCCCCCGCAGCCCGATGCGTCTCGATCAGTGCCTGCGCTTTAGGCAGCAAGAGAGACCGCACCCATTGGTTCACATAGTCAGTGCGCCAAGCCAACACCTGAGCCAGCGGATATTCGGTTAATACCTGTAACTGAAAACGCTGAAAAGCGAAAATATCCAGGCATCCTGCCTGATACTCTTCATAAAAACGTTGGTTTTCGCGACCGTGCGTCGCCGCATCCCGGATGCCCAAGGCAACCAGATATTCACCCCACAACACGTCACTGTCGCCGCCAAGTAGGGTATTATCAAGATCAAAAATAGCCAGTTTCATAATAAACGCCGTGTTGGGTGACTCACAAACAAAAAAGCGCATTCTACCCGGCTGATCCGAATCCACAAGTCTCAGTACTTATTTTCATGCAAATCAGTCCATTTTGATCGTATCTGGCCATAAGCCGCTGATCCCGGCAATTCCTTGCGCCCCGTGCGCCCAGGCAATCGGCAAGTGTGCGGGCCGCATCCCGCCCAGCGCATAGACGGGCAGTCGCACCTGTTCAGCCAACTGCGCAAAGCGTTGCCACCCTAAACGCGGCAGGTCTGGGTGTGAAGCCGTGATCTGAACTGGCGACAGCACCACAAAATCCACCCCGATGCGCATCGCCTGCTGAAGATCAGCCAAAGTATGACAAGAGGCGGCTACCTGTTTATCGGCAGCTAAGGGCCGCTGTTGAAAGTCATATAAACGGGCGCTACTCAGATGAATGCCGTCAGCGTCTAACTGTTGCACTTGTGCCAGTTCAGCGTTCAACAATAAACGCGCACCGTGAGCGCGACAACGCAGCAAAGCCGCCGCTGCACAAACGGCATATTGTGTTGCCGACAAGGTTTTGGCGCGCAACTGCACCAATCGCACCCCGCTCGCCAACGCCTGCTCCAGCCCAGTTAGCCAGGTTGGTAAATGGTCTGGTGGCGGCGTAATCAAATAATGCGCGGGCAATTGCACCGCCCGCACCACCGGCTCGCTGGCGGCTAGAAAACGCAAATTTCCCAATTCATGCACTGGACACCAAGCGACCGGCTGACCCTCCTTGCCCCACGGTTGCCCGCGCCACGCTTCAACCTGCCAAACATCTAACAAGATAGATTTGTCTGGATACTCATGTTGGATGCGTATCAAAGGGCGTGCTTGTTGGACGGCTATATCCAATTCCTCGTCTAACTCGCGCCGCAACGCGGCCAGAGCGCTTTCTCCTGGTTCACGTTTACCGCCCGGAAATTCCCACAAGCCCCCATAATCAGGGCGCTGCGCCAGGAAAATCCGCCCTTGGGTGTCGCTGATCACGCCAGCCACCACTTGTAACTGTCTCGGTTTATTCACGCTCAGCTTGCCTCCCTGAACTGGGTCGCGGCGCGAGTGCGCCTGGCTTTGCATTATGCAAAGCAAATTACTTTTCAAAAGAGTACGAGGGGATGAGAAACTGACTCTTTGTTGTCAATCTGACTATCCATCCCGCAGACTCCTCGCCAAACGTTGTGGCTTTTCACTCACTGCCCGCCGCTGCGTGTGGATTTGGGCGTTTTATCAACAAGCTCACACACGACTGTCTGGCCTATAAATCAAAATATAATCAATTGATTAGAATAACAACCAGGGATTAAGGCGGTGCATTAGGATTTAGGCCGCGTTTTTGCAGAATGCTTCCCATCCTGTGCGCCGCTTTGAATGCAATGGTTGAGTAAATGTTGTACCCGTTTCAAGCAAGCCACGGCCTCAGCTTGGGACGGATCGTGCTGTAGCGTGGTTTCAATCTCTAACCAAGCCTTTTGGGTGTGGGATAAACACTGTTCATCGTACATGGTAAAACTCCTGGGTGAATAAACCACAAAAGCCGCGTTGCGTCAGTCCGCAACAGCGCTTCGGTGTTTGAGTGTCTCAAAAAAGAGACAAGTTGAGTCCTGCTGGTAAAAACGGGCACTTTCTTGAAAGGTGACTAGAAGATATCCGGCTTAAAATGTTTAAGTCTTTATTAACAGTAATTTACAGTTAATTGTTAATTTACACAAGATGTCTGTCCTGCGTCATAAAACGAGTAACAGACTTAATTGCTGCGCCGCACTAAGTTATATTTACAACAGGTGGTAATTAAGCTACACTCATGTCGCTTACGCTCTTAGCAAAATGGTAACACCTAATCAGACGTGCGCCGGTTTCCTGTGCAGTTTGACAGCTTACGGTGCCGGATTTTTGGTTTTGTGCCCTTTCTTGTCAAGAATGCGTGTCCATTCCCCCGTTATGCTTCATCCACATCCTTTCAAGGTAGATAGAACTATGCGTAAAACCGGTATTGCCATCCTGGTGTTGGTTGTGCTCGGTAATTTAAGCCTTTGGGCTTGGTTTAACCGTCCGGTGTCAGAAATTGCCTGGACGGGCGTGATGGAGGGCATGTCATTCAGCCCCTATCAGGAAGGCCAGAATCCTTTTGAACAGATTCATCCTAGCGCCGCCGACATTGAAAGCGACCTACAGTTTTTGCAGGGTAAAACCCGCAGTGTGCGCACTTATTCTTCAGCCAATGGGCTGGAGGTCGTGCCAGAAATTGCCAAGAAATACGGCATTCGCGTGACCGCAGGGGCTTGGCTTGATACCCGTCGTGAGGAAAACGAACGGGAAATCCGCAATCTCATCCGCAATGCTAAAAAATACAAAAACATCGAACGCCTGATTGTGGGTAACGAAGCGATTTTGCGTGGCGATGTCACCGTTGAACAATTAACCGATTATCTGCGCCGGGTGCGTGCGCTGAGCTTTGTCCCCGTCAGCACCGCCGAGCCTTGGCATGTGTGGATTAAACACCCAGAATTGGCCAAAGAAGTCGATTATATCGCTATCCATGTGTTGCCTTACTGGGAAGGCGTGCCCGCCGATCAAGCAGTCACTTGGGCCTTAGAACGCTATGAAATCGTCAAAAAAGCCTTTCCCGGTAAACCCGTGGTGTTTGGCGAAGTGGGCTGGCCCAGTGCGGGCAACCGTTTTGAACACGCGAAAGCCAGTCTAGTCAGCCAAGCGCGTTTTGTTCGGGGCTTTCTAAATCTCGCCCAGGCCAATAACTTGGATTACTTCATCATGGAAGCCTTTGACCAGCCTTGGAAAGACACCTCAGAAGGTGCGGTCGGTAAATATTGGGGCGTTTATGATGTCTATCGTCAAGCCAAATTCCCGATGGTCGGCGAATTGGTAGAAACTCCGCTGTGGCCTGTGCAGGCCGGTTTAGCCATTATCTTGGCCTTGTTACCGATGGCACTGTTTTTACTGTACTGGCAAAACCTGCGTTTACGCGGTCAGTTGTTCTATGCGGGCTTGATTCAAGCGGTGATGTCGGTGTTAGCCTGGACGTTGCTGGTGCCTTTAACCGAACATCTCAGTCTAGTCGGCCAATTGGTGTGGGGATTTTTGTTGCCCGCGCAACTGGCGCTGTTAATCGTGATGTTAGTCAATGGCTTGGAACTCACAGAAATGCTGTGGACACGGCAATTACGGCGGTTTTTCAAGCCGCTGGATCGCGTGACCGACCCCAGTTTATCGCCTAAAGTTTCTTTGCATCTGGCAATCCACAATGAGCCGCCGGAAATGGTCAAGCGCACGCTGGATAGCTTAGCACGCTTGGATTATCCCGATTTTGAAGTGCTGGTACTGGACAACAATACCCGCGATGACTCCATCTGGAAACCGGTAGAAGCCTATTGTGCGCTGTTGGGCAGCCGTTTTCGCTTTTTCCATCTGGCAAACTGGCCGGGTTACAAAGCAGGTGCCTTGAACTTTGGCTTGCGCGAAACCCATCCCGACGCCCAAGTGGTGGGGGTGGTTGACAGCGATTATGTGGTCAAAGCAGATTGGTTACGCAGCGTCGTGCCCTATTTTGCCAAACCCCAAGTGGGTTTTGTGCAAGCCCCGCAAGACAACCGCGAATGGCAGCAGGATTCCTTCAAAAGCCTCTGCAATTGGGAATACAAGGGCTTTTTTGAAATTGGCATGGTGCAGCGTAATGAACGCAATGCGATTATTCAACACGGCACGATGACGCTGATTCGGCGGCAAGCGCTGGCTGATTTTGGCGGCTGGGATGAAGGTTGTATTTGTGAAGATGCCGAACTGGGATTGCGTTTCTTTGAAAAAGGCTATGAATCCGTGTACGTCAATCATGATTTTGGTCACGGTTTAACCCCGGATTCCTTTGCGGCATACAAGGGCCAGCGTTTTCGTTGGGCTTACGGTGCGGTGCAGATTTTGCGCAAACACTGGGGCGCTTTGTGGGGTAGTCAAGAGACCCAGCTTACCCGGGGCCAACGCTTTCACTTCCTGACTGGCTGGCTGCCGTGGTTCGCCGATGCGCTGCATTTGCTGTTCACCTTTGCTGGCGTACTCTGGACGATAGGTTTAGTGCTGTCGCCTAAGTATTTTGAATTCCCGATGACAGCCTTCTTGATTCCCACCCTGGGCATGTTTTTATTCAAGGTCATTCATGCCCTGTGGTTATATCAAGCCAAAGTGCAGTGTACCGTGTGGCAACGCATTGGAGCGGCGGTGGCAGGGATGGGCTTGACGCACACCATTGCCAGAGCCATTTTTCAAGGCTTGTTTACCAAGAGCAAACCTTTCTTGCGCACTCCCAAAGGCGAAGACAAACCTGCCTTTATCAAAGGCTTGCTAATGGCCTGGGAAGAAACTCAGATGCTGATTCTGGTGTGGTTGGCGGCCAGCGCCGTTCTGTTGCGTTATGGCCTGGACAATCAGGAAGCCTCGATTTGGGTTGGCTTATTGCTGGTGCAATCGATACCCTATCTGGCGGCCTTGGTCAGCTCGCTGATTAACAGTATGCCCAATTTGACCTTCAGTCCGGCCCGCAAAGGCCATGCGTCAGGCCACTTGCAGGTGCAAGAAGACTGAACTGAGACGTAGGAATACAATCACCTTGGGTATAAACCCGACAGGTCTGCACGGATCTGTCGGGTTTTTAGTCTCTGACGTTATTCTGGAAAAGCCTTTGTTATGAAAACCTTGCTGGATTGGCAACAAATTCACACAGTCTTGCTGGACATGGACGGCACACTGTTGGACCTCCATTTTGATAACTATTTTTGGTTGGAATTCGTGCCGCAACGCTACGCAAGCCACAAGGGACTGCACTTGACCGAGGCACGCGAGGCATTTTTTGCCTTGTGTCAATCGGTGGCAGGCACGCTCAATTGGTATTGCGTGGATTATTGGACGGAAACCTTGGGTTTAGATGTGGCTTTGTTGAAACACGAGGTCGCGCATCTGATTGCAGAACATCCACATGTGATTGATTTTTTAATGGCTGTGCGCGCCAGCGGACGACTGGCCACGTTAGTCACCAATGCGCATCAAAAAAGCCTGGCTTTGAAACTGCAAAAAACCCGTTTGGGCGCACATTTAGACACCATTATCAGTGCGCATGAACTGGGTTTGCCCAAGGAAGAACCGGCTTTTTGGGCACAATTACAAAACCGCATTGCCTTCGATCCCGCGCATACCCTGCTCATCGACGACAGCTTGCCGGTGTTGCGTTCGGCGCAACAATACGGCATTGCGCACTTGCTGTCCGTGCTGCGCCCAGACAGCCAGAAACCGCCGCGCGAGATTGAGGAATTTCCCGCCCTGTCTGATTTTCTGGAGATTCTCCCGCCCCGCCGTGCCTAATCGGACGCGCTCAGTGCCCCAGACTCAACCCAGCGCGAGTGGTCACAATATGGCAGAATAGGCCAAATTCCACAGCACAGCGGTAGACAAATGTATATTGTGATGGTCAGCAGCGAATGCGCGCCTTTGGCAAAAGTCGGCGGGTTGGGCGATTTTGTCCAAGGTCTCAGCCGTGAATTACAACGCCAAGGGCATCATCTGGAAGTGATTTTGCCCGATTACGACCATGTGCAGCATGACAGTCTGCGCCATTGTCAAGTGGCTTACCATGAACTGTGGGTGCCTTTTTATCAAGATTGGGTGCGTTGCACGGTGCGGGTGACGGTCGCGGAGGGTCTGCGCTGTTATTTGATTGCAGCCGATTCGGTGCATGGTTTTTTCAAGCGTGGGTTTTGTTATGGTGCCCCCGATGACGCCGAGCGCTTTGCTTTTTTCTCGCGGGCGGTGCTGGAATTTTTGTACAAGTCCGGCAAACAACCGGATATTTTGCATTGCCAAGACTGGCAAACCGCTTTGGTGCCGGTGCTGCTGACTGAAATGTACCGGGCTTTGGGCCTGCATCGTCCCAAGGTGTGCTACACCCTGCACAATCTCGGGCATCAGGGTTTGACCGGCGATTATGTGTTGCGCCAACTGGGTTTAGACCCCGCCCATTTGATGACGCCCGCCCGTTTGCAGGATCGCCACCAAGCGCAAACGGTCAACTTGATGCAAGGCGGCATCGTCTATGCCCATGCCGTCACCACCGTGTCGCCTCGCTATGCCTGGGAAATCCAACACAGCGAACAAGGCCAAGGTTTGCAAGGGGTGTTACAGGAATATGCCTGGAAATTCAACGGCATACTCAACGGCCTGGATTATGACATTTGGAATCCCGCCCACGATCCGCATCTAGTCGCTCGCTACGGCCCAGACACGCTGGCCGACAAATACGCCAATAAGCAAGCCTTACGGCAGCGCTTTTGGCTGCAAACGGTGCATAAACCCCTGGTCGCCGTGGTCAGCCGCCTGGATTACCAAAAAGGCGGTGACTTGATGATCCATGCGCTGCATGAAAGCCAGCGCCAAAATGCCCAATTTGTGCTGCTGGGCGCGGCGACCGACACGGCCATGCAGCAGCGTTTTCAAGCATTAAAACAGCAAGTGAACGACAATCCTGATTGTCATTTGGAACTGGGTTACGACGAGCATTTGGCGCACCAGATTTATGCCGGTGCCGACATTTTGGTGATACCGAGTGTTTATGAACCTTGCGGTTTGACCCAGATGATGGCGATGAAATACGGGGCAGTGCCAGTGGTGCGCCGCACCGGTGGCTTGGCGGACACGGTGTTCGATGCCAATTATGCAGACCAAGCCTTTCATCAACGCAACGGCTATGTGTTCAACGATTACACCCCAGACGGCCTGGAATCGGCGTTACACCGTGCGATTGGATTATGGCATCAATATCCGGCTTATTTCAGACAGTTACGCCTGAACGGAATGCACTGTGACTATTCCTGGTATCACCCGGCACAGCGGTATTTGCAGCTTTATGCCGCTTGAGCGTATCCGCCAATTCCGTAAAATCAGTTGGTCGAAAGTTGTGAAAAATCCACCACGTCCACCGCTGCTGCATAGGGCGCGAGTTGTGCGATAAGTTGATGATTTGCTGGTGCCTGTCGGGTTTCGTAGGCCACCAGAATCCGGTCGTAATGCTGTAGGTTGTACAGGTAGTTATTGACGTTTTCATGGTAGTTGTCATAAAAACCCAGAATATGGCTGATTTCTGCGTCCAGATTGAGTGGGGAACGGGTGCTGGCTTGGCTGTATACGACAACCCCGTGGTCTGCTAACCAGCGTGCCAGGGCAAAGGGCGGGTGCATAAATTCGCCAGTGCCCAGCACCAGCACCCGTTCTCCTTGTAAGCGGGCGGGATTGACTAAACGCTGAAAATCCACGGTTAAGCGGCTGATGCCTAGGCGTCCAAAGTTGACCGGCAATAAGGCGTCTAAAGGCTGTGGATCGGCGGCCACTGCGCCAGCGGTGGCGTCTGGCCAGCTTTGGTCTGCGGGGCTGAATTCAAATTGTCCGCGATGTAGGCTAACCCAGGCGAGGTTCGGTGTGGGCGGCGCGGCGGGCCGCCAATCTAACAATCCGGCGGCTACCACTTGGCGCACACCGGGTAAATGCGGCAGCAGTGCGGTCATCAGATTATGCACGGTGCGTCCGGTGGAGAATTCATCATCGACCAGCACTAGGTTTTTAACCGCTGCCAGGCGCGTCGCCGCGTGGCTTGGGTAATACAGCAGGTGTTCGCTGGCGTGGCTGTGTTCTTCTTGAAAATCCAGCCACAGCGGTTGTTGCAAACGGTAACGGGTGGTGTGTTGGTAACACAGACCGTCTACGCCCAGTTGGCACAGTTGTTCGTAGACGCCAAAACCCAGACCGGTGGCGGTTTCTGCAAAGCCGATCACCAGGGTTAAGCCGTCATCCAGGTGCGCCGCCACGCGGGCGGCTAACTCAGCGTGGGCTTGGGTCATGGCAGCTGGGCGGCTGGGGTAATGTTTGCCTAACACTTTGCTGACAAACACAAAACCGCGTTGTCGATTGGCCCGCGATCCAAATCCGACCAGTTGATGCAGCCGTTCTGGATCGGGGCTGTGTACCGTCAGCAGGCCGGTGCTGAGTTTGATGAGTTGGGTGTGGGCGTGCATCAGGTGATCACGGTGGGTTGGGTGCGTCCGGTGTGGGTTTGAATGCTGGCTAATTCTCCGGCGATGCGGATCAATTCGGCCAGCGCCACTTGTGCATCCAAGTCGTGGCGGCTCGGATCGGGTTCGTAGGCTTCCAGATAGACCCGCAGCGTGGCTCCAGCAGTGCCGGTGCCCGACAAGCGGTAGACAATCCGCGAGCCGTCGCTAAAGCCGATGCGTAAACCCTGGTGAGTGCTGACGCTGTGGTCTATCGGGTCGGTGTAGCTAAAATCGTCGGCAAAGGCCACGGTGTAACTACCGAATGTTTGCCCAGGTAATTGGCTAAATTGGCTGCGCACTTGTTCGATCAGGCGTTGTGCGCCTGCGCTGTCTACGGCTTCGTAGTCATGACGGCTGTACACATTGCGTCCAAAACGTTGCCAGTGTGCCTGTACCAAGGCGGCGACTGACTGCCCGCGCACCGCTAAAATATTCAGCCAAAACAACACCGCCCACAGTCCATCTTTTTCCCGCACATGGTCAGAACCGGTGCCAAAGCTTTCTTCGCCGCACAGCGTCGCTTGACCGGCATCCAGCAAATTGCCAAAAAATTTCCAGCCGGTGGGGGTTTCAAAGCAGGGAATGCCGAGGGCGGCGGCCACGCGATCCACCGCGCCGCTGGTCGGCATGGAACGCGCCACGCCCGCTAAACCGCGTTGATAACCCGGCACCAAATGGGCATTGGCTGCTAACACCGCGAGGCTATCGGAAGGCGTGACAAAAAAACGCTGGCCTAAAATCATGTTGCGATCCCCGTCGCCATCGGAAGCCGCGCCAAAATCCGGGGCGGCTGGGCCGTACATAACTTCCACTAGCTCATGCGCATAAGTCAGATTGGGATCGGGATGCCCGCCACCGAAGTCTTCCAGGGGTACACAATTTTGTAACATGCTGGGATCAGCGCCCAGACGGTCTACCAAAATCGCCTGCGCATACGGGCCGGTGACGGCGTGCATGGCATCGAAACAGAAACGGAAATCAGATTGAAATAACGCGGCAATCGCCTTGAAATCAAACAAGCTTTCCATCAACTGGGCGTAATCCGCCACTGCATCGATCACGCTGACGCAAAAACCGCCAATCTGTGTCTCGCCTTGCTGGGTTAAATCGATTTCCGGCAACTCGGCGATCTGATAGTGCTGAATTACTTGGCTGCGCGCATAAATTGCCTGGGTGATTTTTTCTGGGGCGGGGCCGCCGTTGTCGGTGTTGTATTTGATGCCAAAATCGCCGTCGATGCCGCCGGGATTATGGCTGGCCGACAAGATAATGCCGCCGTAAGTCTGATGAATGCGAATCACCGCCGAGGCCGCCGGGGTCGATAAAATGCCGTGTTGCCCCACCAACACCCGCGCAAAGCCATTGGCGGCGGCCATTTTCAAAATGGTTTGAATCGCGGTGCGGTTGTAATAACGGCCATCGCCGCCTAATACCAAGGTTTTCCCGGCTTTATCCGGCAAAATATCAAAAATCGACTGGACAAAATTTTCCAGATAATGGGCTTGTTGAAACACCGCAACCTGTTTGCGCAGGCCAGAAGTGCCGGGCTGTTGACCCTGAAAAGGCGTGGTGGCGATAGTATGGGTTTGCATGAAGAGAATCCTGGGTCAATAAAATGAATAGAATAAAGCACTCAGCTATTATCGGTAAAACGTTGTATCTCGCGGCGATTCTTTTTGGTAGGACGCCCACTGCCGTTAGGATAGGGGGTCTGTTCCAAACGTCGTTGCTCGGCGGCTTGTGCGCGTTTTTGCAGACTGTCCGCCGTTTCTGCATATAACAGCGCCGCCACCGGGGCGGGGCCACGCTGTGTGGATAAGCCCAGCACCTGCACTGTGCGTTCGATCTGTCCGATGCGCACTTGCACCAGATCGCCGAGATGCACTTCTTTGGCGGGCTTAATCCGTTGTTGATTCAAATGCACTTTGCCGCCGTTGATCGCGTCAATCGCCAGATTACGGGTTTTGAAAAAGCGGGCGGCCCACAACCATTTGTCGAGGCGTATCCGGTCGTCTGGGGTTTGCATGGGACAGTCTCCATAGCCACAGTGAAATCATCAGGGCAGTTTGCTTTTATCAGTTGCGTCAATCCGTGCTTATTTTGTCAGTTGGTCATGCCAGGCAATGATCGCTTTAATCAGGGCTTGTGACACATGGTCGAACTCGCTGCCGTAGGCGATGGCTTCCTGGGCCAATTGGCGTTTGCCTAGCAACGACATCGCCAGGATTTGTTCGCCCAGGCCGTAAAAGCGCTGATAGAGGGTGTTGACTTCGGCATAATGCGGCGAACCAGCGAATAGCTCGGCATTGTCTTTTAGCCAGCGTCCAAATTCGGTGTGGGTGGAATCGGGGTCATATTGGGCTTGGGTGACACCCGCCTCAATGGCGTCTTTCAGGTGGTGTTTCCAATTGTTCAACTGCACTATCGCCAGGTACACTTTATTTGCAACAGGATTCACGACATTTTCCTTAGGTCAGCAACAAGAAGCGCTTGTGTTATGATTTAGCCTAACATGAACACCAGCAGTTTTTAAGCGCAAGCAGGAGATAAAGCGATGGAAAAAGAGCTGATCGAAGCTTTGGATGCTTTGTTGGGTCTGGCGATTTTAGCGGTGCCGCTCTGGTTATTTTTACATTATCGCTGGAAGATTGCCAAAGCCAAACACGGCATGAGTGAGGAAGATTTACAACGTTTGCACGCCCTGCACGACCATGCCCAGCGTTTGGAAGCGCGGCTTGCGACCCTGGAAACTATTCTTGATGCCAAAGCCCCGCAGTGGCGGGAGCAATAACATGGTTTATTACCGTAACACCCAGAAAAAATGGTTGTTTGGGGTGTGCGCTGGTTTGGCCGACGCTTGGCAGCTCAATCTAACCGGTGTGCGTTTGTTTTGGTTTGGTGCGCTGTTCTTTTTTCCAGGCGTGCTGTTTTTTTATTTGTTACTGGCGGTTTTGCTGAAGGGAAAGCCCACAGAACCCCAGTTTGACACCGACTTTCTCAATACGCCGATCACCCCGGAACAACGCCGTGCAGAACTGGATCAGTTAACCGCACAACTTAACACCGTGGATCGGCGTCTCAGGCAGTTAGAACACTATGTCACTTCCGATGTTTTTCTCTACAAATCTCGCCTAGACGATTCTCCCTAACCAATCCTAATCGATGAAACTAACTGGACAAGGGCTTGGTAAAAAAGCCAGAAACTGGAAACTCCACCAGGGCAAATGCCTTAAATCCTGATTAGCACGATACCTCAGCCAATCCCCACTTTTGCGTGGCAGCAACTCTACTACAAGTTATTCCACAACCACGAAGGAAACCGACATGCCGATGAATCGCATTCAGTTCCGAGCGGGCCTCTCGCGGCCTGCCTTTCTGAGTTCGTTCGGCACGAGCATTCTGTTGGTCGCTGCCGCTTTCATTGATCCTTGGCCAGAGCGCTGGCTTAGCTTGGCTGAGGTATCTGCTAATCAGCTGAAAACTCCGAAAAACTTTTTCTGCCTATAGTAAAATCAATAAGTTATAAAAAAACCGCTCTACCTAAAATCAATGACTTACGGACTTTTTCGGAATTTTCAGTAATCAGGTAGCAGAATGGGAGATTTCGACAGGCGAGTAGCGTCCCCTTTATTCCGAAAAAGCAGGAGATATTATGTACACTTGGTTTCAGAAATTTCTATCTACTCATCAGCTAAAGCAGCCTGATCGCAGACCGTTATATGCCTATCGTTGCTCACCTGATAAGTATGAAGAACTGTCACAACTCCTTGCACAATATTCCAATATTAACGGGACTATCTCACAGCTTCACGCCGCGCTATTTTGCCTATTTGCAGCAGACGCTGACCGCCATGGAGAGCGAAGCGAAGGCGGTTAGTCCCCGATAGCCAATGCCCGACCGTAGAGCCGTAGGTTGAAGCGAGAGCGTAAGCCGCAGGAGAGACGCAGCGGGTGTGATTGGCGTAG
>Ga0209575_10000171_pt1 | contig 66828 bp, 53 predicted proteins | sample Medcelwee11metaG_FD_187172 | JGI IMG/M metagenome (GOLD analysis project Ga0209575, IMG submission 187172) | Freshwater pond sediment microbial communities from the University of Edinburgh, under environmental carbon perturbations - Medium... | ecosystem: Environmental > Aquatic > Freshwater >... | reverse complement strand
AGGCGGACGGGAGACACCGGACGAATCGGGGAGGAAAGGAAGAGTTGCCGCGTGAGCGAGTGATTTTTTAGCAGGGAAGCTAAAAAATTTGTCACGAGGTAGCGGCACTATCGACCATTTTTTCATTCGCAAGTATTTGTACATTTGTTCCATATCCAATGATTCAGTCTGATTGCCGGGTCGGATATAAAACTCCTTGAGATTTCTATCTTTCAGGCTAATTAAAAATGCGGGTTCTGGTGTTTTTAATACATCTACCGCGCACACAGTTTTTCCATCCAATTGTTCAAAACGAAGCTTGATATATTGGACAAAAGAAACACCGATATTAGTCTTCACTACATCCCATAGATGTCCCTCGAAACCATCGCTGTTTTGGCGTTCGATTTTTTTCTGTACATGCGGAAAATCTTTTTCAATGCCGTAAATTGTACCATTATCTTCTATGCCAATTAGCAATGTTCCGCCTTCGGTATTGAGAAAAGCGGCGATAGTTTTCAGCACCGCAAAGCGCATTTTTTCGTCCGCTTGGCTGGTTTTAATATTCCACAATAATGTGCTTTTGAATTCCAGATGCCTGCCTTCATCCGGTTTATGTAGATCGCGTTTAATTAGTTCAATAACCGGAACGCCATGCGGTAGGCTAATTTCAATCTTACGGATGACTGGCAGAAACAACGGCAGGCGGCGTTCTGTCAGGCGTTGCTTGAGTTCATCTTCGCTGGCGGCGGATTCGATGACGGTATTGTTGATTACCGCGACAAATTGGTCGGGATAGTTTTCCCGCAAACTGTCCAGATTGTCTTGAATCCAGACTTCATCTTGACGATTACCCCAGCGGTTTAGCCATGTCAGCGCATCTTGGATGGATTTATGTAATTCATCAAGGGCGCTGCCTTCTTCCATTGTCTTATTGATGTAATCCCAACAGCGCCCGCCGCGCAGGGCTTTACGGCAATCCGTAACCGTATCGTTGACGGTGAGAACAATCACCACTGAGGTGATATTGCGCCGTTGCACTTCGTCTACCACTGCAAAACCGCCCGCGCCATTGTTGCCCAAGCGCATGTCGGAAACAATCACATCGTAATGATTTTGCGCTAAACAGTGCTGCGCTTCTGTTTCATCACGCGCTGTGTCTGGAACAGCGTAGCCGTACTTCTTCAAGCGGCTTAGAATTTGGGTCAAATAATCGCCGTTATCTTCTACTACTAGAATCCGTGCTGTATGAGTATCTTTCATGCGTCCTCCATTGGAATATAAATATCAAAATGCGCACCTTGCGTTCCTTTTTCTTCAATAAATCCCCGCATTTTTTCTACGGTGCGGCGAATGCCGAATAAACCCAGGCCACTGCCTTCATTACTGGGCGAGGTGCTTGTCAAGGGTTGAAAAATCCACGCTTTTTGGTGTTGCGGAATCCCTTTGCCATTATCGCTGACGCTGATGTGCAAATAATGATTTTGCCCTGGCAGTTTGCTCGCCGTGCCATCGCGGCGCAAAGGCAAGCCTGCTTGAATGTCGGCGCGTAACTCCAGGTGTAAATTAGTTTGGCCTGGATTGTGTTTCAGACTGTTTTCTACCAATTCATCCAAAAAACTCCGCAGTTTTTGTAGGTCGGTCATGATTTGCCGTTGCGGTTCGGTCAGATGAACTTGAATTGTGGCATGGCGCAAGGTGGGCGTTGCCAACCAATTTACAAATATCTCTTGCATGGCGACGGAGGACTTATTCAAACGTATGCCTTCATTCACCGCTTTCAGGTCGTTCAACGCTGCCAAGGTGCGTTGCAAGTGCTGCAATATGTCCTGATACAAGGCGCGGCGAGCATCTTCTGGCGGCAATTCGGCAAGGCATTGCCATACTTCTTCCCGAATTCCGCTGATTTTATTACCGACAAAATCCACAATGTCGTGTGCCGTGCTAGAAATAATTTCCAGAATGGCGGTGTAATCCTCGCGTTGTTGGGTTTGCGCGGTTTCTTCAGCGCGGCGTTCTTTAATGCCAGTGGCAATTGCGCCGATTTTCTCCACCCAATCACGCAACTGTGGATCATCATTATCCAATAGTTTGTCGTATAGAGTTTCTTTGAGTACTGCGATACGGTTTTTGATTTTGTGATATAAGGTGCGGTTAATTTCTGCACGGTCTTGGATTTTGTCATCCGTATCTTTGCCAAATTGTTCAAAATGGTCTTTGCTGTCCAAATTCAGCGACAACATCCGTTGCGCTTCTTTGTATTGGGGAGAAGATTCAGCGATTTCTTGCAGCATTCGGTTGGCATCTTCGCTATAAGGTTTGGCAATCATTATATTCATCGCGGCGTGCAAACGCCCTGCATCCGCATTGCGATAGTTTTTTATCATGTAATCAAACTGTTGCCGTCCTTCTGTTTCCCGGCCTAATTGAAAATATAAGCGTCCGATATTGAGACGGATAAAATTATAAAAATTTGAAACACCTAATTTAATTTTTTCTAATTTTTCCACAGCATCAGCAGGCCGCTTAAGGATTTGTAAAATTTGTGCAGCAAGAAATAGAGCAAAATGGTCATCCGGCTTATATTGCGAAACTTCCTCAAACAACGCCAAAGCCTCTTCGTAACGTTCCGCTTGCGCTAATGCTTTGCCGTAGTTGGTCAGAGTCAAAATATTGCGCGGGTCAAGTTGCCGTGCCTGGGTAAATTTATCTAGGGCGGCTTGCGTTTCGCCATACGCGGCAAGGGCAGTGGCGTAGGTCGCGAGTCGAATGGGATTTCGTGGTTCTACTTGTTGCGCTTTTTCCAGGTATTTGAAGGCTTGAGTAAATTGTTCCGCCTGAATCAATGCATCAGCATAACTTCCCAGCGTGGTTGCGTCGTCTTTTTCAATAGCCAAAGACCGCTCAAACAGGTCAAAAGCCTTTTCAGGGTTGCCGTGTTCGGCTAAGGCTTTGGCATAGCTGTTCAGCGTGGTGGTATCGTTTTCTTCAATTGCCAAAGATCGCTCAAACAGTGCAAAGGCTTTTTCAGGGTTGCCGTGTTCAGCTAAGGCTTTGGCATAGCTGGTCAGCGTGGTGGTGTCTTTTTCTTCAATTGCCAAAGACCGTTCAAACAGGTCAAAAGCTTTTTCAGGGTTGCCGTGTTCAGCTAAGGCTTTGGAATAGCTGTTCAGCGTGGTGGTATCGTTTTCTTCAATTGCCAAAGACCACTCAAACAGGTCAAAAGCCTTTTCAGGGTCGCTGTGTTCGGCTAAGGCTTTGGCATAGCTGTTCAGCGTGGTGGTGTTGTCTTTTTCAATTGCCAAAGACCGCTCAAACAGTTCAAAGGCTTTTTCAGAGCCACCGTGTTCTGCTAAAGCTTTGGCATAGCTGGTCAGCGTTACGGTGTCATCTTTTTTGATTACCAAAGACCGCTCAAACAGGTCAAAAGCTTTTTCAGGGTTGCCGTGTTCGGCTAAGGCGTTGGCATAGCTGTTCAGCGTGGTGGTGTCATTGGGCTTCAGTTCTAATGCCTCGGCGAATTTGGCGAGGGCTTGCGGAATGTCGCCGGTATCCAACAGGGCAATCGCATAACCGGTCAAGGCGCGGTGATCACTGGAATCCAAACACAAAGCGCGTTGATAGGCTGCGCAGGCTTCCTTGGCATCTCCGCTTTTTTGCAAGGCCAGTCCGTAATTACACAACACAGCAGCATCGGTTTTGATTTTCAGCGCTTTTTCCAGCACCTCGCAGGCTTTTGGGTAATCGTTGTTGCGTATTAAAGCATTGCCATACGTGGTCAGGGCGATAAAATCACGCGGATTGTCTTGGGTAATTTTCTCAAGGATGGGAATCGCTTTATCCACTTGCTTTGCCCGGATTAGGGCATTGGCATAACTGGTGAGATGAAAAACATTGTCAGGATCAAGCTGTAGAACCTGCTCGAAGATTTCCAGTTTGGTGGGGATGGAATTAATCTTCTTGGCGATATACGCCAAATTACGCGCAATAAACCCATCAGAAGAATTCGCCGGATGATGACGGAAATCCCGTAGCAAAGGCTTTACATCGCAGCCTTTGCGCAGGTTGTAACTATCAATGATTTTTTGTTGTAACTCGCGCAAACCGGCGAGGTCTAGGTCATGTGGCGGCATGGTAAGTGGTTATCTTTCTGCGTCAGGGTGTTGCTGATAGTATGACATATCCAACTACGAAACCGCCCCATTCACTCTCAAACCGCCTGTAATGCCTTGCGAATTAAGTCTTCGCGGCTCATGTCTGCGGTGGCGATGCTGCGCACTAGTCGTTCGGCTTCTGGGGGTTTGTAACCCAAAGCGATCAAGGCGCTGATGGCGTCATCCAGGGCGTTGGCGGCGGTGTTTGACAGCAGTGATTTGCCGTCGCCGCTGGTCACGTTGCGCGGTTCGTGGTGCCATTCGTGCAAACGGTCGCGCATTTCGATGATCAGGCGTTCGGCGGTTTTTTTGCCCACTCCGGGCAGGCGCACTAAGCGGGCGGTGTTGCCGCTGTTGATCGAATCGACGAAGGCGTCAGTTTCGATGCCGGACAGGATGCCCAGCGCCAGTTTGGGGCCGACGCCGTTGACTTTGAGTAGGCTGCGAAACAGGCGGCGTTCGGCGTTGCTGCCAAATCCATAGAGCAAATGAGCGTCGTCGCGCACGATGAGATGGGTGTAGAGGCTGATTTCTGCACCGGTGTCGGGCAGTTTGTAAAAAGTGGACATCGGGGCTTCGACTTCGTAGCCAACGCCTTGGACATCGATCACCAGTTGCGGCGGTTGTTTTTCTAAAAGAATCCCGCGTAGACGGCCTATCATGGATGGTTTCCTGGTTGCTGTGCCTGAACGTAGGCGTGGTGGTGGTGGGTGTGGGCGTGACACAAGGCGACGGCCAGCGCGTCGGCGGCGTCGGCTTGAGGCACGGCGGGCAATTTGAGCAGCAATTTCACCATGTATTGCACTTGCGCCTTGTCGGCATGTCCTCGGCCCACTATCGCTTGTTTGATTTCGTTGGGCGAGTATTCGTACACGCTCAATTGCTGGTGCATCGCTGCCACAATCGCCGCGCCGCGTGCTTGGCCGAGTTTCAAGGCCGAGTCGGGATTGCGGTGCATGAACACCCGTTCTATCGCCAGCACGGTCGGTTGATATTGTTCAATCAGGCTGGTCAGCGAGCGAAAAATATCCAGCAGGCGGTCGGGAATTGGCGCAGTTTCTAGGCGGATGCAGCCGCTGGTGATGTATTGGCTGTGGCGACCAGTGACTTCAATCACACCAAAACCCGTCAGTCGTGAACCCGGATCGATACCCAGCAGACAAGTCATGTGGGGATTACTGGGCTTATGGCTAAACTATTTTTAACCACGGGGACACGGAGAGGCGTTTTTCTATGCTGTGATTGCTTGAGTAGTTTATTTGGCATCTGGGTATCCTAGTTAATCATCACGATAGCGCCTTTGACGATGAGAATCGCACCGGCTTTGACTTCGCCTAATGCGCCTGCTTTATCGGTGAGTAATACCCCGCCGTCATTGGTGAGCATCACGCCTGCTTTATTATCTAACAGTACGCCCCCATTGCTTTCTAGCATCACACCCCCTTTGTTTTTTAACATAATCCCGGCCTCATTTGTTAACATAGTCCCGGCTTTGCTTTCAACATTTACCCCGGCTTTGATTTTTAAGTTGACACCGGCTTCGTGTTCCATGTTGATACCGGCTTTGGCTTTGAAATTCATGGCAGATTTGATGGTGATATTGCCCTCGACTTCAATATCTAAATTGCCGGTGACTTTCAGGGTGTAATTACCCTTGACCTCGTGTAGAAAATTCGCGTCATTTTTATGGTCTTCATTGCCAGTGACCTGTAAGGAGCGGGTGCTTTTGACAAAATGGGTTTCTTTGCCGGTGTTGACTTTAATGATCCGATCCCCTTTAGCCACGGTTAAAGTGTCATGCTTTTCTTCAATGGTGGTGGTGCGGTTCATTTTTATGTCATTGATTTCATCATTATCCACCCGCTTATGTCGATCATGTTCGACCATGATTTTCATGTCTTTTTGGGCGTGGACATAAAATTTTTCTTCGCCTTTTTTGTCTTCAAAATAAATTTCGTTAAAATCTTCGACACCACCCCCTTTACTGGAACGGGTTTTCCAAGTGCTTTTGGTTTTATTATCCGGTAAAGCGTAGGGCACGGTTTGTTCGGCGTTATAGACCGCACCGGTGACTAGTGGACGGTCGGGATCGCCATTGATAAAACTGACGATCACTTCTTGACCAATGCGCGGTAAAAACAAACGTCCCCAAGCTTTGCCCGCCCAACCTTGATTGACGCGAATAAAACAGGTGGTGGTTTCGTCTTTTTTACCCAGTTGATCCCAGTGAAATTGCACTTTAATTCGCCCGTATTGATCGGTGTGAATTTCTTCGCCTGTTGGCCCGGTGACGACGGCGGTTTGAGTGCCTGGAATACGCGGTTTAGCGGTCTGTACCGGGGTGCGAAAAGGGACAGTTGCTGGAATGGCTTCAAAAGAATTGCTGTAGTTTTCTAAACTGGCGGAAAGCGACAGGGCACGAATCACATAACTGGTATTCAAATCTGTGCGTGGATGTTCTTTTAAAGTGAATTTGAAACCGGCACTGAAACCCACACAATAACTCTGGCCGTGGAGTAATTTATTGCGCCATTCTAAGCCTTCAATGCGGTGGCGGGCTAGTTTAGTGGCTTGTGCGGTTTTATCAAATCCGCCTTGATAACCTTGATATTCATATACTCGCATCGTACCGGTTTTACCGGCCACTTCGCTGAGCAAATCGGTAGAGGGCGTTTCAAAGTGGTAATCGTCTACTGCGTATTTACCCGTGGTGACTTGGGCGGCAAGATTACATTCAAACACGGTGTCTTCAGGACGGGTTTCTTCAAAAGCCTCCCAATAGCGCACAGTGGGATAGCCTATCACGGGTTGATGGATGCTTAAATCATCGGCGAGAACCAGGGTGTGTTTGGTGTCGGTGTGTTCAAAAAAATAGAAAATGCCGTCATCTTCCATTAACCGCGAGACAAAAGAAAAGGCGGTTTCATCATATTGCACACAATATTCACGTTTGTCATAAGTCCCTTTTAAGCCATCACGTATATCGGTAAATCCTAAATCTTTAAATACTTTTTTAATGATTTCTGGGCTAGTCATGTTTTGAAAGATTTGGCAATTACGGGTCAGGTTGAGCATCCATAACCAAGGCCGCAAGGTGGCCCGATAGGTCGTTAAATAACTTTTGCTGTTGTCTGGGTCGCGGTCACTGCGTGCTTGGACAAATTGCACAACCAGGGCGTTGATATAACGCTTAAAAGCGGCAGTGCCTTCAAATTCTAAAGTGACTGTGACATTTTTACCAATAATGGTGTCAAAGCTCAGATTATTGGATTCTGACACCACTTCTAATTCATATTCAAATAAACCAGACAGCATTTCTATGCCGGATATTTTTTTGAACAGCAGTTTGTCTTTACCAAACGGCGTAGTGACGCGGAAATAGAGATTGTCTTGGGTAAAAGCCATAGGAGTGGTTCTCAGGGAGGTTTCAACCAGATGCGCTCAGCACGGCGGCAGGGCGCAAGCCTCTGCTCTGCGCACCCCGTGCCTCTATGATAACTATTTGATTTTTTGGTGTAAAATCAGGCGGCGCAGACTGTCACGGCGTGTCCGCTTGCGCATAGCGGGTGTTGCAACCTTGGGCATGGCAGTGCAGATGTGCCTGCAACGACAGGGGCTGATCCTGGCTGGGAGGCGGCAAAACGGTGGGCGGTAACAGGCGGCTGGTTTGCCAGTTTTCCAGGGAAAAAGGCGATCCCCGGTGACGATGGATATTTAACTGGCTCACCCCGCCCGCTTGGCAGGACAGGGTGCGCCCCAGCAGGTCACGGTTTCGTTCGATAGCCACCAAACCCGCAGGCGGATGTGGTTTTTCTTCGCGTGGTTGCGGATGTGGCGGTGGCGGCTGCATAGCGCCCCGCTCGGCTTCACTTAACGCGGTGGTTTGCAAGATAAAAGCTTGCGGTGCGGCGACGCTGAGTTGGCTGCTGTTGGTACGCAGGTCGGCGCTGAACAAGCTGCCGTCTTTGAGGCTTAAGCTGCTGGCTTGAGCGACTTTCACCCCGCCGGGGATGTCAACCGGCCCGTATTGGGTGATGCCGCTGGGATTGAATAGCCAAAGCTGTGAACCTGGGATGGTGGCGCTGAGTGAGCCTTGAATTTTAGACGGCGTGCCGTCGGTGATGCGGCCTATGAGGTGGCGTATCTCGGCTGGCCCTGAGAACACCGCCGCTTCCGCCGCACTGAGATTGAAGCGGCTAAAGCTGTGAAACAAATTGCTGCCGGATTGCTGGCCTAGATCGGCGGTGATTTGATAGGTTGGCCCGGACAGACTCACGCCGTGTCCTAAGCTGCCATCCGTCGTCACCTCGGCTGCCACTGGTCCGGCGATTAGCCAGAGCGCGGCGAGAGTGCCCAAAGACCGTGCATACATGGGTTTAGCCCCCCAAATTGAGATCGCGCCGTGCGGTGGAGACGGTGACGGTGAAACCGGCCATCACATCCAGCAATTGGATGAAAGTCAGCACCAGAAAGGTCGAAGTACCGGCACTTTTAACCAGTAGAAATTCCACCAGAAAAATGACAAATAACATCATCGACAGCGATTGTTCAACCATAGAAGTTTTGTCGGTGCGGGTCGCTTTGAAGATTTCTACATACAGAAAAAATAAACCCAGCAAAATAAACAACACATTACCCGTGATGCTTAAAGTGGCACCCGACATCATGGTGATAATAATCAGCGCATCTTCTAAAGCAGCCACTTGACCACTGAACATCATGATGTTGTAAACAATCAATAACAACAACAGGGTTGGAATATTACGAAGAATCAACATAAGCAAGCGGTCTCCAGGCAGAAAAGGGCGTCAGGCATCAAAAACTCTAGGTCGATCATACCCCAAGTTGATCGGCTTGTGGCGGCTCAGTGCAATCGGGTGAACACCGCCACGGCGTTGCTAAAATGCGCGGCCACATACAGTTGTTCGCCGTCAACGCTGAAGCTCAGTGCATAAGCCCCACGTAAACCGCGCACGCCGGCTACCCCGTCTTTGAAGGTTTCCACATAGGCTAACTGGCCCGTGCCAGGCTGGCGGCTGAATGCGGTCACGGCGTGTCCTTTGCGGCTGGCGGCGTATAAATGGCTGCCGTCTGGACTCAAGGCCAAGGCTTTAACCCCCTGTAATTCTGGGCGTTTTAGCACGCTCATTGAGGTTAATTTGCCGCTGCTGGCCGCTCGCTTGAAGACGCTCAGTTCTCCTTGGATAAAACTACCGGCATACAAAAACAGCCCGTCTTCGCTGAGTACCAAGCAATCAACGCCATACAAACCGGACGCGCCTTGGCCTTCGGTGAGGGTTTCCAGGCGAGTCAACTGGCCGGTATCTGGGTTGCGAGTAAAGCTCAGCAAGGCGTGGGTGTCAAAAGCCGCCACATAGAGGTGTTTGCCATCTGGACTGAGACGCACATCGCTCAAGCCTCGTTGGCCGTTTTCCCCCTCTTTGTGGACTTCGATAAAAGTGAGCTTTCCGGTTGCCGCATCGCGGCTAAACACCGCCAGTGCGTGGTCGGTAAAACCCACGGCATACAAATGGCGGCCGTCATGGCTGATGGCGATTGCTTCCACGCCATCTAAACCTTGGGCGTTTTGACCATTGTGAATACTCGCCACGGGCGTGAGTAGGCCGCTTTCCAAATTGCGCTTAAACACCGCAATCGCATCGTCTTTGTAGGCCGCCACGTACAAATACTGGGCGTCTGGGCTGAGTGCCAGCGCATAGGGCGCGCCCAAAGCGGTGACACCGGCATCGCCTTGGCGGGTGACGCCCGCAAAGCTCAGTGCGCCGCTGTTGGGATTGCGCGCCAACACGACCACCGCGTCGTCTTTATAACCAGCGGCATAAATAAATCGTCCATCTGGGCTGTTGAGTACCGCATACGCGCCTTTTAAGCCGCTGATGCCTGCTTTGCCATTTTCATAGGCGGCGTAAAAACTCAGTTGTTCACTCGCTAACGCCTGGGTGCAGACGCTGATTCCCCAACACCAACAACTCAACAGTAACGCCCTGCGCCAGTGGTGGCGCTTGTTTAGGGTAGACATGCTCTTTCTCCTGTGTGATTCACTGAAAATCTCAAAATGCCCCGGTTGTTTTTAGTAAAATGGTAACATCCTGGTTGCGATTCCATTCCTTTCACCCACAGGCTGATACCCATGCGATATTGGATGATTTTAACCGCTTTGCTGGCGGCCTTGCCGACTGTGACCACAGCGGGCGATGCGGCTAGTCTGCACTTTATCGGCTTTTCGGAAGATAACAAATACCTGGCTTTTGAACAGTATGGCATCCACGACGGTTCTGGCTTGTCCTATGTTGAACTCTTTGTCATTGATGTCGAGAAAAATGAGTATGCGCTTAAGCCCAGCAAGCTCGAAGGCGAACCAGAGGCCAGCCAAAACGCGGATGAACCCTGGTTATTCACGCAGTTGCGCGACACCAATCGAGCCAGCATTCAGTCTAAACTCAAAACCTTTGGTCTGTTGACCGCGACCACTGGCCAACCACTGATCACCCATCCGCTCACCGATTTGGCGGCTGATCCGGTGAAAGTGCGCTTTGCCAGTCGTTTGCCGTTGTCGGGCACGGTCAGCGAACGCTATGAAATCACTTTGAAAATGCATGATGAAACAGGCAAAGACGATTGCAAAGACCTCCCGGTCAAGCGTTTTAGTCTGCATCTTCGCAATCTGGACGGCGGCGAATCAGTCACCTTGCAAAACGACAAGAGTCTGCCACCCGCACGGGGTTGTGTGCAACAGTACCGTATCCAAGACGTGTATTTGCATAAAGGCAAATTGGCAGTCTTCCTGAACCTGTTTACCCCAGGCTTTGAAGGCGAGAATTTGCGTTATTTAGTCGTCACCGGCACCTTGCCGGTGATCGTGCCCACTCCCTCTAAAAGCCCTGACAGGACAGCGCCATGAGCAGTTTATTTCAACATCAATACAATGGCCGTTTTATCAGTGCGTTGCGCTGGCCACAACTCGACGCGCTGTGGACAACGCTGGGCACGCAATCAGAAGGCTGGTATGTGTATTTTATCGGCGAAGAGCTACCGCAAGCGCCGCTGACCAGCAAAGCTTTGCAGCATTTTATCGGAGAAGTCGATACCTTGCTGCGCACCGATCATGAGCATGACTACTGCGGCATTGTTTACACCGATTCGTTTGAACAGCCCAACATGATCAAAATCTACGATCCGAATAATCTGGGCGCTTCTTGCGGAGCCAGCGGGCGGCGCATCCATCCGCGCTGGTTGCTCAGCCGTGCAGTCCCCGAACTCATCGAAGACGAAGTACCCACCCCTGCCAACCGCAAACGCTGGTGGCAACGGGTGTTTCACGCCGCCTGATGTTGCGCGTCATCACCTGCAACGTCAACGGCATCCGGGCTGCTGCCCGCAAGGGGTTTTATCCCTGGTTAGCGGCGCAGCAAGCCGATGTGGTGTGCCTGCAAGAAACCAAGGCGCAAACCCAACAGCTCACCGATCCGCTGTTTAACCCGCTCGGTTATTATTGTTATTACCATGACGCCGAACGCAAAGGCTACAGCGGCGTGGCCCTGTACAGCCGCCGCGCACCCGATACCGTGCGGATAGGTTTGGGTTTGCCCTATGTGGACAGCGAAGGGCGTTATCTGGAAGCCCGTTTCGGCAACTTGCGCATTGTCAGCCTGTATCTGCATTCGGGCAGTGCCGGGCCGTTGCGTCAAGCGCTCAAATTTCGCTTTTTAGAGGATTTTTTGCCGCATTTGCAAGCCTTACAGCAAGCCCCTGGCGACACCATTTTATGCGGTGATTGGAATATCGCCCATCGCCCACTGGACTTGAAAAATTGGCGGGCCAATCAGAAAAACTCGGGCTTTTTGCCAGAAGAACGTGCTTGGCTTGATACCGTGTTTGGGCCAGTCGGGCTACACGATGCGTTTCGCGTGCTGTATCCCGACACCGAGCAATATACCTGGTGGTCAAATCGGGGCCGTGCTTGGGAAAACAATGTCGGTTGGCGCATTGATTACCAAATCATCACGTCCGGCTTGCGCGAGCGGGTACAGGCCGCTCAGGTTTACACCGCAGAGCGTTTTTCCGATCATGCGCCCCTGATCGTGGATTACGCTTGGCCTTGAGTACGCAGGTGCGCCGTCAGTCTGGTACACTCATTTTATCGTCTCTCCCCCGGCTTATCTGCTTTGCCGCTATCAGCCGCCACTGCCGAACAAAGGCTTCCCATGTCGATTATTCAATCCCTATCCGCTAATAACAAGATGGCTACTCCCAACGAATTTCTGAATTATCAAGGCACTGGTACGTTGTTTGATGAAATGTGCGTCAACGGTACGGAGTTGCGCCCCCATTGGGAATACCTGATGCGCGCCTTGGCCGTTCTGGGGCCTAAAGAACTGACACGGCGGCGGGCTGAGGCGCGTGGCCTGTTGCGCGAAAACGGCGTGACTTATCAGGTCAGTCAAGAAGCACGGGCCTCGGAACGTGGCTGGGAATTGGATTTAATCCCCTTGTTGATTGCCAGTGAAGAGTGGCGGGTGATTGAACGCGGACTGGCACAGCGGGCGCTGTTATTGAAGCTGGTGCTGAAAGATTTATACGGCCCGCGCCAGTTGTTGCAAAAAGGCATTATCCCGGCGGAGATGATTTACAGCCACCCCGGATTTTTGCGTGCCTGCACGCAGATCGAGGCACCTGGCGACCGCTATCATTTGCCCTTTTATGCCGCCGATTTGGCCCGCGATGCTGACGGACAATTCTGCGTGATCCGAGATCGCACCCAAGCCCCGCCAGGGGCGGGTTATGCGCTGGAAAACCGGATCGTCTTGTCGCGTGTGATGCCGAGTTTATTCCGGGATTCACAAGTGCATCGTTTGGCGATGTTTTTCCGCACCTTGCGCACCACTTTGCTGCAAATGTCTTGGCGGCAAAGCGACGATGCGCGGGTGGTAATGCTCAGCCCAGGGGCCAATCACGAGACTTATTTTGAACACGCCTATTTGGCAAAATATCTGGGCTATACCCTGATTGAAGGAGCCGATCTCACGGTGCGCGATGGGGGCGTGGCGCTCAAAACCCTGGAGGGTTTGCAACCTATCGACGTGATCATGCGTTGGGTGGATGACAGCCTGTGCGATCCGCTGGAATTGCGCCAGGATTCCTTGCATGGCGTGGCCGGTTTATTACAAGCGGCCCGGATGAAGCGGGTAGCCATCGCCAATCCCTTGGGCAGCGGGGTGTTGGAAAACCCAGCCTTGCTGTCGGTGATGCCGCAGTTGGCGAAGTATTTTCTGAGTGAAGACCTGCTGCTGCCCACCGCGAAAACCTGGTGGTGTGGTGATCCCAAAGGCTTGGCCTATGTGCTGGCCCATCTCGACACGCTGCTGATTAAACCCATCGTCGAACACGGCAAGCTCGCGACGAAGTACGGCCCGCAATTGGCGCAGGCCGAGCGCGATAAGTTGCGGGCACAAATTCTGGCCAAGCCACACTATTACACCGGCCAGGAAAAAGTGCCGAGTTCGACCATACCCGTGTTCAATGGTACGCAATTAGAAGCGCGGCAAATGGTGTTGCGCACCTTTGTGGTGGCCAGTGACGAGGATTATCTGGTGATGCCCGGCGGCTTGGCGCGAGTGGCTTCGGCAGTAGGCGAGCTGGTGGATTCTGGGCAAAGCGGCGGGTTAAGCAAAGACACCTGGGTACTGGCTTCAGAACCAGAAAAACAGGTCAGCTTGTTGCCCAGCAATCCCAGTGCGCCTTTTGTCACCTTTGGGCGTGGGGAATTGCCCAGCCGTGTGGCGGAAAATCTCTTTTGGTTGGGTCGTTATGCCGAACGGGCAGAAGGCATTGTGCGCTTACTGCGCACGGTGTTGCTGCATTTGCAGGAATCGGCGGAATTTACCGAAAACCAGGATCAAGCCTCGCACAGCTTGTTACGTGCCGTGACCCATTTAACCGAAACCTATCCAGGCTTTGTCAAAGAAGGAGCGGCGGCGCGTTTGGCCGACCCAGAAACCGAATTGCTGTCGGTGTTTTTGGATCGCAAACGGGTAGGCAGTCTGTCGTACAATTTGCAATCCCTGCTGTATGCGGTGGGCGCGGTGCGGGATCGTTTGTCGCCGGACATCTGGCGGGTGTTCAATGAGATCAACGAAAGCCTGCAACGCCTACAGAAACAGCGGGAGGCAAGCGGCGGTTTGTCGCATGAGGAACGCTTGGGAGAAATGGTGAATGCGGCACTGGAACAACTCAATCAACTGGTGACAGCCTTTGCAGCCTTCACCGGCTTGGCGGTGGATAATCTCACCCACAGTCATGGCTGGCAGTTTTTGATGATAGGCCGTCGTTTAGAACGCGGCTATCAAGCCGTGCATATGTTGCAAGCCACGCTGTGCGTGCCGATCAACAACGAAGCGCTGTTGTTGGAACGCTTGCTCTACACCTGCGACAGCATCATGACCTACCGCCGCCGCTATCGCACCCAAGTGCAGACGAACGCCACCGTGCATTTGTTGGTACACGATGAAACCAACCCGCGCAGCCTCAGCTATCAACTGAAACACCTGCACGACGATATACAAAAACTGCCCCGCGACTCGGTGTTTGCGTACCAAAGCCGCGAGGAGCGGCTGGTCTTGGAAGCCTTGACCCAGATTCGCTTATCCGACGCCGAAGAGCTGGTAAAAATCAACAGTGACGGCAGCTTGCGTCCACAACTGGACCAATTGCTGGTGCGGCTGAACCACTTGCTGCCAGAATTGTCGAATGCGATCACCAATAGCTATTTCAGTCACGCCGAACAACCCCGGCAGCTTATTCGCCTGGTGGAAGACCCCCAAGACCCACATGCTTAGGGGCTGATGCGCTTGCGCCTATTGTGACGCTTGTGTTGTTTTTTATAACTACCTACCTGTCTAAAACCAATATTCACCGCAGAGACGCAGAGTACGCAGAGAAAAACCGCAAAGTGAATGGCTTGTCTTTGCGTCCTTTGCGTCTTTGCGGTAAATTTTTGGTAGGTGTAGTTTACAATCCCTACCGAACCGTAAAGGATGCCGCGTAAATTCCTAGTAACTGCCTACCAGTCTAAAACCAATATTCACCGCAGAGGCGCAGAGTACGCAGAGAAAAACCGCAAAGTGAATGGCTTGTTTTTGCGCCCTTTGCGTCTCTGCGGTAAATTTTTTTGGGGTAGGTAGTTACGTTTTTTTAAGTTTTGCGCAAGGTCAGTGACCAGGCGACTTTAAGCAATCATCGGGATGACACGCGCCAGCAATTGGCGCACTTGTGCCACGCCCACGGTCAGATTGGCATCCACTTCTGCCATGGTGATCGTGGCGGGGCCGCGTCCAGCCGCCGCATTCGCCACCACCGCGCAAGTGGCGTAACAAATATCTAACTCGCGTGCCAGCGCCGCTTCAGGCATCCCCGTCATGCCGATCAGATCGCAGCCATCGCGTTCTAAGCGATTCACCTCGGCGGTGGTTTCCAGACGCGGCCCTTGGGTGACGGCATACACCCCGTGATCATGGACTGGATGCGCCAAACCGGCGGCGGCCAACAAATGCGCACGCAACGCCGCACAATAGGGCGCGGTAAAATCAATGTGGTTGACGGTCTTACCCAGTTCCCCCGGCCCTTCTTCAAAAAAAGTGTGCTGGCGGCCATAGGTGTAGTCGATTAATTGGTGCGGAATCACCAAATCTGCTGGGCGCATGTCGGCATTGATAGAACCCACTGCCGCAATCGCCAGAATGGTTTCAATTCCCAGATGATGTAAACACCAAATATTGGCGCGGTAATTAATCTGATGTGGCGGAATATGATGCCCCGCGCCGTGGCGTGGCAGGAAAATCACTTGTTTGCCGCCGTACACCCCGTGACTGATGGCGCTTGAAGGCTGACCATAAGGCGTGTGTACCACTTGACGACGTTCGATCACCATGCCGTCCAGGGAGGTGATGCCGGTGCCGCCGATAATGGCTAAAGTGGTCATGTTCACAGTCCTTTGACGGCGTAAATGCCGTCTGCGTTGCGCCAATAGCCATGATAATCAAGACCATAGCCGAAAACATAGCGATTAGGTAAAGAGAGTCCAGTAAAATCCGCTGCGGCCAAGCCGTCGGGATGATGCGCAGCTGGTTTATCCGCCAAGGTTGCGGTGTATACCTGCGCCGCGCCTTGTGCCTGACAATAATCCACAATCGCCCGCAGGGTCAGCCCTTGGTCGAGAATGTCATCGATCACCAACAGCGTGCGCCCAGCCAGCTTGGATTCCGGCATTTTTTTCCATTGCAACTCCTTGCCTTGAGTCTCGCCCCGATACCGGGTCGCATGTAAGGTATCCAGTTGTAACGGAAACGGTAAATGCGGCAGCAGCAGCCCAGCCGTGATCACGCCGCCATTGAGTACACACAGACACAGGGGGTTGCTGTCCTGCAAGCGGGCGGTGATCGCCTGGCCTAGGCCAGCAATGGCTTGTTCAACCTCGGCCCGGCTATACAAGCGTTCTGCGTTTTGCAAAACTTGCCGCATCTCATCAACAATACGCATAGGCAACTATCCCTTGCTTTAGGCGCTCGCCGCCGGATACGCAGGAGAGCGTGGTTTTTTGAAGGGTTGGATTATAGCGCAGATTGTTGCCAAAAAACCTGATAGGTCTTAGTCGCGCCCTGAGCGTAGTCGAAGGGAAAACCACTCAGATCAGATGTGCGGGATTAACCTTCCATAATCACGGCATAAGCACGCCGCAATAATTCGAGTTCTGGACGCGGGAGGGCGCGGGCTTCGGTGATGGCAATAAAACGCCCGCCGTGTACGGCAACGGCTTCACGGGGCGGATCCATCTGGGTAAAACGGGCCAGAAACATTGGGACAATGCCTTGCGGCGTGTCAACACTGGCTTGAAATTCGCCGTCTGCCTTTAGACTGCCGCTGGGCAGGGTCAAACGCTGTTCGGCTTGGGTGATGAGACTGCCGGGGTGCAGGGCTACTGTTTGATGGGCGAGACGCGCATCTTCTGCTTCCAAGACTTCCGACAAAGCAGGCAAGCCACCGAACTGACAGACCGTGCCCTCTAGCAATAGAAACAGCGTGCGCGCACTGGTCGATTGCTTGTGGTACAAAATCGTGCGGCTGTGCGTGAAGTCCATGGGTCGGTCTCAAGTCGGGGGATAGCGTTTGATTACTGGTTAAGGAGCAGGCAACAGGCGCGCTTCGGTTTTCACAGTGTGCGCACTGCCCCAAGCGGTCACGGCTTCGACAAACCAGCGCGGTGCGGTGGGGTGCGGGCGTATCACGTCGTACTCGGCGTAAAAAGTGCCGTCTGGGTGAAACAGCACGCTACCGCGCTTGTCGCCGACCAGACCGCGCCACACCCCCACCAAGGTGTGATCACCGCTGTAGGGGTCGCGGGATAACTCAAAGTGGGCGTGTTCAAAGGCGGGGGTCAGCGCTTCCCAATCGCTGAAACCGATTTTGCGCAGTTCAGCGGCCAATGCGGCGCAAATCGCGACACCGTGGGCTTGCACCTCAGCGAGGCGTTGGGCGAGCGCGTCCATCAGGCGGCGGCGGGCTGATGGGTGTGGCAGTTTTTCGGGCAGACCCGCGAACAGGCTCCGCAACCGATACAATCCATAGGATCGGCAATCGACATCACCATCATGTTGTCGTCGTCATCGTCAAAATCATCCATGTCCAGATCGTCATCATCGCCCAGCGCTTCGCTGCGCTCGACCAATTCAAAAACCTGGCGTGGACAGACTTTGTAACAACGTCCGCAGCCGATGCAGGTACGTTGGTTCAAATCAACGACAAAAGCTGCTTCCCAAACCGCGCCGCCGCGTGTAATACCGGTGATATTAGCCATCTGATTGACCTTTATGCGTTGATTTAACTGGATTTATTTGCTTGCCGCCTGATATTCAGCATTCGCTTGTGCCCAGGCTTGACAGGCGTCATAAGTGGACTGGGCAATGCCGGGTAAATCCTGGTAGGCGGCGGGCAAACGATCTTCAACCAAATCGTGCAACTGGGCCGCCCATTCGCTGGCAATGCGCTTTCTTTTGGCCACTTCTTTCTTCAAATCTTGTAAAGCTTCTTCGCTCATGGTGTCACTCCTCAGGATTCAGCGACTTCACGATATTTTCCAACCAACTCAGCGCCTTTACTCACCAGTTTTTCGGCTTCTTCGTGCATTTTTTCCAGGCTTTTGAAACCAAAACGATGCACATCGCGCAAGACCTTATCCATCACCACCAATTTGCCCACAGTGATGACTGCCCGTCCAAAACCTTCGTGGGTCAGGTTAATCATCGGCACCGCCATCAAGCCGCAGCGCCGCTCAATCAAGCTGGCCAAGGCGTTGTAATAGGCTTTTACCCGTGCCAAAGTGATTTCATCGGGATCGCCGATCACGGGAATCTCTTGCTTGCGTTCTTTGGTCATGATCAGCGGGTCTAAAATCCGCTCCACCGGCCATTGCTCATACATACCATAGGTGTCTACGGCACGCATTTGCTTGAGCATCTCGATAGCAATCTCTGAGGTCAACAGGGGATCAGCGGCATCAATAGCCAGGGCTATACTCATGAAAATTCTCCAGGGTTGCGGTCTTGCCGGTTTTTGCTGAAGTGGCTTTGGCAACCCTTATGCCAAGGATTAATTATCTGATTTTAATCAAAATTGACGCTGGAAAATTTGTCGCAAAGCTAACAAATCCGGCTGTTACGCAGTTTTTTTGTCGGATGCGGCTTCTGATAGGGACTCTGGCTCAGCAGCGCGATCCCCGTGGCGGGATTCGCGATCTGGTGTGAGGTTAGAAAAAAGCGCCTAGGGAAAAGGCATCGTGCGCACGGGGCCAGACATTTGATTCACGTTATAACCCAGGTGATGCACCGTATAAGTCAGATGCTCAAAACGATTGGCCATTTCATAAACATCCACGCCAATCACCGTCATGTTTTGATCGATGCCTAACAGCTTATCGGTCATTGTGTTGACATGCTGACTCATATCACGCACTTGAGTATTCATATTATTCATGCTCTGCGCAATCGTGGGAATGCCCCGAATGTTTTGCTCCATATTAATCACAGCATGAGTCATTTGATGCATATCTTGTGACATCGTACCAAAGCGGGTATACATGTCGATCATATTTCCCACCACCGCTTTCATTTCCCCCATGAAGCTATATAACATAGTAAAATTCAACACCACGATACATAAGAAAATGGCGATCACCGTGCGAATAATAATTTTAGTGCGGCGCGCAATCCGCGTGCCGGTTTGATAGAAATGATTCGTTTCTACTTCAACTTGCTCAGCAGCCTGATAGATTTCAAGCATCACTTCACGACTAATCATGTGCAGCATCCTCAAGGCAGGGGAATAATAGAACGAACATCATTAAAATCCTGCATGGGTTTTGACATCACTTTAACATCACGACCAATCCCATACACCGTTTGATCCAAACCACCAAAGGTATTGGCCATGCGTGCCACATTGCTGCGCAGTTGTTGCATGGTGTGATCCATGCTCACGATTTTATCTGCAATCACCACCATGTTTTGATTCATGCTGACCACTGAGTGATCCAGGGTTTGTACCCGTTCGGTGATCAGCGGCATGGGCTGCATACTCACCTCCATTTTAAGAATCACTTGACGCATTTGCGCCATATCTTCAGACATCAAGCTGAAATGCTGATTCATGGTGGTCATGGCATCGACCATGTGTTGAAAGCGCCATAACAACAACAACACCAATAAAAACATCGCCACCACTAAACCACCGATACTCAGCATACCGATCCGAATAATAGAAGTCACACGCGACGCAACGCGAATATGCATGTGGGTGCGTAAACTCAGTGCCTGACGAAACTTTTGCAAAGTAGCGGTGGTCAGTTGATCATCGCTCCAGGTACTGGGATCATCATTTGGTGTACTTATCTCTGTCATCTGTGATTCTCCGCATAGAATAGCCCTCAGAGGGCAGTGGTTACCTGTGTGTTGGAGCCAGTTCAAATCGGCAAGCTCAGCCTAGCTTAACTGATGTTACGCAACGGATAAAAGCACGGTGTTATTAAACACAATGTCCTACCTATCTTGATAAAATCGCTATTGTAGCGTAGGGAGCAAAGGTCAGTTGTCCTGTTTGGGGACATCAGCGATTCCCAATTTAATACCATGATAACAACACGGTCAATTGTAGCTTATTAATTAATTTCAATGAGATAGCTGTTTTTTTAATTTGTAAAATTTATATTGACATAATTAATTTTAATCCGAAAGCTATTTTTTAATGGCTTTTATTTTCATATGCTTATAAAAACAACTTTAATAGCGTGGTCTTAAATTGAGAATTGCTGCGTGTGTCCAATGGTGTGGGAGGACGGCAGGGGTAGCCCTGCCTCCGACCCAATCCTCACTGAGGAACGACGCGCTTCGCAAAAAGACGCGCAGCACATCCTCGCTCGCTGTCACGTTTTTGCCTGGGGGGAATGAGCGCTTACCTTTGTCTATAAGGCGGGAGCGGAAATTGCTGATTTTCATATCTGCAAACTGACCTATAATAACCCGTTTCAGTTCATTTTATTCATCATGGAGTTATCAACATGCCACATCCCACCTGTGCCTGGGAGCCAGAACTAGAAGAATTGCGCAAATATCAACCCCTGTTTGATACGCAAGCGTTTTCTAATCTGGCAAAAGAACTTAAAGAGATGCCTGAGTTGAAAAACGGTAAAGATGTACTCAACCGGGCGAGACAGGTTTTGGAAATCATCGCCATTGATTTATGTGAAAGCCAACTCAAGCGTGAACGCGGCACCGAGCCATTAAAAGGTATTTTGGATAAATTTAGCAAAGAAAAAGTGCTGCCAGAAAACATTATTTCCTCTATGTTCAATGTCAATGAGTTAGGAAAATATGGCACACACCCTAAAGAGTTCGATGAAAAAAGGCAAGTAAGAGAAGCCTTATTGTCGCTGATTACCGTATTACACTGGTACGCGCAGTTTAAAAACCTGCATCCGCCGATGGACTATCCAAGCAACTTACTCGAACAAGAAACTGTCTCGATTGAATTAGAAATGGTGGGCGGCGCGATTCCGCTGGATTCTAAGTTTTATATCGAGCGTCCCATAGATCACCAGTTTTACCAAGTGGTGAAACGCCGCGACAGTATCGTGCTGCTGAAAGGTGCGCGGCAAGTCGGCAAAACTTCCTTGCTGGCCAGAGGCATACAACAGGCGCGTGAAGCGGGGATGCTGGTGTTAATTACCGATTTTCAACGCCTAGTCAGCGAGCAATTACAAAGTTTAGAAACCTTGTTTATTGCTCTGGCAGATATGATTGCTGACCAACTGAATTTAGAGGTGTATATTCAGGATAAATGGCGTGATAAAAGCCCGCCTAATGTGAATTTTGACAGCTATTTCCGCCGCGAGGTTCTGGGGAAAACCCAGCAACAGGTCTTATGGGCATTGGATGAAGCAGACCGCTTATTTACTTGCGATTTTAGCAATGAATTTTTCGCCTTGTTTAGAACCTGGCACAATGATCGGGCATTAAATCACAATTCCCCCTGTGTACGCCTGACCCTGGCGATTTCCTACGCGACTGAAACCTATTTATTTATCAAAGACCCCAATCAATCGCCTTTTAACGTCGGCACCAAATTGCTGTTGGAAGATTTCAGCCTGGCGCAAATCCGCGAATTGAATCAACGCTATGGCTGTCCGCTGGCGGAACAAGACTTGGCGGAGTTTCATTTATTTCTGGGTGGGCAACCGTATTTGACGCGCAGCGCTTTGAATGAAATCGTCAGCCATCAGCTTAGCCTGGCGCAATTCAAAGCACTTGCCATTGCGGAAGACGGCGCGTTAGGCGATCATTTACGCCGTTTGCTGTTATTGCTGCGCGATCCTGCATTGTCGGACACCGTGCGCGATGTGTTGCAAGGCAAAGCCTGCCGGGATGATGACCGCTTTTCCTTGTTGCGCCGCGTGGGTTTGCTCAAGGGGAGTTGCCGGCAAGACGCACAATTGCGTTGTCAGGTATATGCGCTTTATTTACGCAATCATTTGTTATAACCATGGAGTGCCAAGCCGTAGCTTGGCACAGTGTCAAGCTACGGCTTGACACTCCGAGTCAGATTTCGCCACACGATTAAGAGGAAAAAAGCCCATGAATTTCTATGCTGCCACCGGCGGCGCGATGGATTTGAACGCGCCCTCTTACATTGTCCGCCAGGCGGATGAAGACTTATACCAGAATTTACTCCAGGGCAATTACTGTTATCTGCTCAACAGCCGCCAAACGGGGAAGACTTCTTTATTAGCGCGGGTCGCGCTGCGTTTGCGCCAGCAAGGTATCACCGTTGCGTTTCTTGATTTCACTGGCATGGGCAATAACCTCACGGTGGAACAATGGTATGACGGCTTAATTGGAAAATTAGGCAGCCAGTTGAATTTGAACGATGAACTGTATCAATCCTGGGATGCGCATACGCATTTAGGCCCCATGCAACGCTGGTTTTATACGGTGCGCACGGTGGTGTTACGCCAGTTTCAAACGCCGGTGGTGTTGATTCTCGATGAAATTGACGTGGTGCGCAGTTTGCCGTTTTCTACTGATGAATTTTTTGCCGGTATTCGAGAATGTTTTAATGCACGCACTCAAGAGGCGGTATTGGAACGCCTGAGTTTTTGTTTAGCCGGGGTGGTGACACCTTCGGAGTTGATTCAAGATGCGCGGATTACGCCGTTCAATATCGGCAAGCGGATTGAATTAAGCGATTTCACTGAACAAGAAGCCGAATTATTATTACCTGGATTACAACGCGAGGAAAACCAGAGTCAGGCACTGTTAAAACGGATTCTGTATTGGACCAATGGACACCCGTATTTAACCCAGAAATTATGTCAAGCGCTTGCCGATGACAACAGCGTGATCACGCCAGCGGGCGTGGATAGAATCTGCGAGGAATTGTTTTTTGCCAGTCGCTCGCGGGGAGATGAAAGCAATTTAAGCCATGTGCGCACGCAAATGCTCAGGCAGGATGTGGATCACGCGGCAATTTTAGAGTTATACCGCCAGGTTCGGCGGCAAAAACGCATCAAGGATGATGACACCAATCCGCTGATCAATACCCTGCGCCTAGCGGGTTTGGTGCGGGTATTGGAAAATTATTTGTGGGTGCGCAACCGGATTTATTTCCGCGTGTTTGATGATGCCTGGATTGAGGCCAATCTGCCCGATGCGGAGAAACGCCGCCAGCAAGTTGCCTACCGGCGCGGTTTGATTCGCGCTGGCGCAATAGCCAGCGCAATGATCGCGGGATTTGGCGGAGGCGCTTATTTGTTTCTTGAGCGGAAGGTATTGGAACATGTAACCTATTGTAACGCTTATGCAAAACGCTTTGGCGTGATGCAATGTGTGGGGGAATTGACTGAAGAACAGGTGCAAGGCCGGGCGGTTTCTTACAAATTCTTCCAAAAAGGAAGCAAGAATCCAGTATGGCAGGTGCAAGCGGTGCGGGGATTGAGCGGTAAATTAAATCCTGAAGCGCGGGATTTTGGAGCAGTACAAGGTGGGTCTGACAAACTGACAGTAGCACATGAAATAGGAACGTATTTCACAGCCGGGAATCGTTGGCAAACCTCCGCGCAAAAACCGGCGCAGTGGGAATTTGTGCTGGATGCTGAGGACAAAATTGTCTATGAAAAAGCCTATACGCGAGAACACCAACTGGTCTGGGGCTTGGTGTACTCGCCGCCCTTAGCCGGACAACCCGCCCATGCGCACTATGTAGGCGACGACGGCTATCCGCGCCCGCAAGCCAAATCAGCCGCTGAGTTTGTCGAGTTCACTTATTCAGAACTAGGCGATGAAGTAAAAACCCGTTATTTCGACCGTGCGCACCAGCCGCAACCGGGCTTGCGTGGCGCGTTTGTGATTGAAAAACGCTTTGACGCTCATGGCTTGACCCTTGAGGAAGCCTATTTTGATGCTGCCGGTCAAGCCCTGTTAAACCAGGATGGCTACCACAAAACCACTGCGCAGTACGATGCGCGGGGCAATCGAACTGAGGGAGCCTATTTCGGCAGCGACGGCCAGCCGGTGCTCCACAAAGACGGCTACCACAAAGGGACTATGCAGTACGATGCGCGGGGCAATCAAACCGAGGCAGCCCTTTTCGGCAGCGACGGGCAGCCGATTCTCCTTGAAGACGGCTACCACAAATGGACTGCGCAGTACGATGCGCGGGGCAATCGAACTGAGGAAGCCTACTTCAGCAGCGACGACAAGCCGATTCTCCACAAAGACGGCTACCACAAAATGAAGATGCAGTACGATGGGGGCAATATAACCGAGGCAGCCTTTTTCGACAGCGACGACAAGCCGATTCTCCACAAAGACGGCTACCACAAAATGAAGATGCGGTACGATGGGGGCAATATAACCGAGGCAGCCTTTTTCGACAGCGACGACAAGCCGATTCTCCACAAAGACGGCTACCACAAAATGAAGATGCGGTACGATGGGGGCAATCTAACCGAGCTAGCCTTGTTCGGCACCGACAATCTGCCAATTCTCTACAAAGACGGCTACCACAAAGCGAAGATGCAGTACGATGCGCGGGGCAATCAAATTGAGACCGCCTTCTTCGACAGCGACGGTCAGCCGGTTCTCCTCGAAAACGGCTACCACAAAGCGAAGATGCAGTACGATGCGCGGGGCAATCAAATTGAGACCGCCTTCTTCGACAGCGACGGTCAGCCGGTTCTCCTCGAAAACGGCTACCACAAAATGAAGATGCAGTACGATGCGCGGGGCAATCGAACTGAGGAAGCCTACTTAGACAGCGACGACAAGCCGATTCTCCACAGAGATGGCTACAACAAAGCGAAGATGAAGTACGATGCGCGAGGCAATCAAATTGAGACCGCCTTCTTCGACAGCGACGGTCAACCGATTCTCCACAGAGATGGCTACAACAAAGCGAAGATGAAGTACGATGCGCGAGGCAATCAAATTGAGACCGCCTTCTTCGACAGCGACGGTCAACCGATTCTCCACAGAGATGGCTACCATAAAAGAGAACATAAATATGACGAACGTAGTAACCAGATTGAGGGTTCCTACTTTGACACGGCAGACAAACCGAGCTTACGTGACGCTGGTTTCCACAAATGGATTGCCAAATATGATGAACGCAATAACAAAATTGAACAACTTGTCTTTGATATTGAAGGTAAACCCACAGGAGAGTATGGTGGGAAAAAACACAAAATCACCTATAAGCATGATAACCGTGGCAACAAAGTAGAAGAGGGTTATTTTGGCACCGACGGCCAGCCGATTCTCCTCGAAAACGGCTACCACAAAGCGAAGATGCAGTACGATGCGCGAGGCAATCAAATTGAGACCGCCTTCTTCGACAACGACGGTCAGCCGGTTCTCCTCGAAAACGGCTACCACAAAATGAAGATGCAGTACGATGCGCGGGGCAATCGAACCGAGGTAGCCTTTTTCGGCAGCGACGGCCAGCCGGTGCTCCACAAAAACGGCTACCACAAAGCGACTGTGCAGTATGATGCGCAGGGCAATCGAACCGAGGAAGCCTATTTCGGCAGCGACGGCCAGCCGGTTCTCGACAAAGACGGCTACCACAAATGGACTACGCAGTACGATGCGCGGGGCAATGAAATTGAGCGAGCCTATTTCGGCAGCGACGGGCAGCCGGTTCTTATCAAAATTATTGTTGTTTCCATTCTCCCTGACAGCCAGGCGGAAACCTTGGGGATTCAAGCGGGTGATATTTTCACTCATTATGACGACAAACCCGTGATGAATACCGCTCGTTTCATTGCCAACCGCAGCAACGAATCTGCCGATGGACCAGCAAAGGCACTGAAAGTGTTACGCGAGGGCAAGGAACTGACGTTTATGCTCAAACCGGGAAAAATCGGGGTGGAATTGCGCAATGCGGTCCAGTAAGCCAGTAGCCTGCATGAAGCATCGCGGAATGCGGGGTTTTGATGTCCCTGATTCCGCTAGGCTTTATCCGTGTTATGCTCGCCATTTTCAAAATTAGGAAGCTTTACCGCATTCACACGGAGACAAACGATGTATGCCTATCGAGAAATGTTGACCTTAACCGACCCACAAATTTTGCGCTTAAAACAACCGTTACCCGTAGGGAAAGGACAGCGTGTCGAAGTCGTGATTCTGGTGAGGGATGATCAAGAAGCCGAACTTGAGGATGTGCGCACCGACCTCAAAGTGCGCGGAGTGACCGAAACCGAGGTGCAGGATGCCATTGCTTGGGCACGCGGGAAGGGCTGATGCGTGTCGTGTTCGACACCAACACGGTGATTTCGGCACTGCTGTTTGGTGGTTCGATGGATTGGCTGAGAGCGCATTGGCAAAGCGGTTTGGTGACGCTATTGGTCAGTCAGGCCACAGTGGAAGAGTTTCTTCGGGTGCTTACTTATCCGAAGTTCGGTCTGTCTGTGGATAAAATTGAGATCATCGCAAGCCGCTATTTGCCGTTTACTGAACGTATTGCAGTGCTTACCGCTAAGGTGGACATGCCGTTATGCCGCGATGATGGCGACCAAAAGTTCATTGATTTGGCAATTGCCGGACATGCCGATGTGCTGGTCACTGGAGATGCGGATTTACATGTATTGCGTGAGGTATTGCCATTTTCTGTAGAAACGCCGAAAGACTACCAAAAGCGTTTTGTCAAAGGCTGAAAATCAGGAATACCCGTATGGTAAGCGTTCACATCCCCCTATCAAAAACTTCCAGGTCTTCAATATCTGGAAGGTTTACGGAGAGAAACTGAACGGTTACGCTGTTTCCATTCACAAATAACACAGGCGAATTCAGCCGTGTTCCAGATTTGCAATTGGAAAACTGGGTATAACCTCGCCAGTTTGGTTTGGCATCAATCCGCTGAATTGGTAGCAGCCAAAATCGGCGGATACGGCGCAAAAAAACGCGCCTTAATCCGCCCTACGGGTCGGTGGGTTGCGGAATCTGCATGGTGACGCAGTGCAAGCTGCCGTGTTGCCAAGTCAGCGGTAGGCTGTGGATGCCGATCACTTCGCGGGTGGGGAAACAAGCGGCGAGGATTTCTAAAGCCTGCGCATCTGCCGGATCCTGATAGGTCGGCACTAGCACGGCACCGTTGATAATCAGAAAGTTGGCATAGGTGGCGGGTAGGCGTTGACCGCTGGCGTCGTATTTGGGGCGTGGCCAGGGTAACGGGACTAGCCGATAGGGTTGTCCATCCAAGCGGCGGCATTGTTTTAATTCGGCGGCCATCGCTTGTAAAGTGGGGTAATGGCTGTCGTTGGGATCGTCGCAGTGTACATAGGCGATGGTGTGCGGGTCGCAAAAACGCGCCAGGGTGTCAATGTGGCTGTCGGTGTCGTCGCCTTCCAGTGCGCCGTGGCGCAGCCAGAGGATTTGTCTGATCCCTAGCCAGTCGCACAGACGGGCTTCGATTTCGGCGCGGGTATAGCCAGGATTGCGGGTCTTGGACAATAAACAGGCTTCGGTGGTGAGCAAGGTGCCGGCACCGTCGCTGTCGATGCTGCCTCCTTCTAACACAAAATCTATCGGTTGTAAGAGGGTGTCGGCAAAGGCACCAGCGGCGTGTAGGCGGCGGGTGATTTGGTTGTCGAGCTGGGCGGTGAATTTATCGCCCCAGGCGTTGAAGGTGAAGTCCAGTAACATCAAGCGTCCGGCGAGATAAACGCCGATAGGGCCGTGATCTCGGCTCCAACTGTCTTCGGAGGGGACTGAGTAGAGCTGAAAGCGATCTGGGCTGATGCCCACGTTTTCTAGTAATTGGCCGACGTGGGTTTGTTGGTCGTCGTCTAGGCAGGCCACAATCAGCTTTTGATAATGACAGACCCAGCGGGCTATCGCGAGAAACACCGGCTCAACTTGGGCCAGCGTTGCGCCCCAGTCGCCCTGATCGTGAGGCCAGGTGAGCATGACTGCGGATTGGGGATGCCATTCGGCGGGGAAAACAACGGCATTCATTCAGGTAGCTCCTTCAACGGCCTGCGCCGTCGAAGGAGGGCTACAGGCTCAAGACATCAGTGCCTTGCGGCGTTCTTCGATCATTTTAGAGATGATAGGCCGGAAAATCACCTGCATCGCAAAGCCCATTTTACCACCGGGCACCACCAGGGTGTTGGGGCGCGACATGAAGGAGTCGTGAATCATCGACAGCAAATAGGGATAGTCTTGATCCCGATAGCGATTGAAACGAATCACCACCATGCTTTCGTCGGGATTGGGAATATCGCGGGCGATAAAGGGGTTGGAGGTATCCACCAAGGGCACGCGCTGGAAGTTGATATGGCTGTGGGTGAACTGCGGCACGATGTAGTTCACGTAGTCAGGCATCCGGCGCAGGATGGTGTGTACCACGGCTTCTTGGGAATAACCGCGTTCATGGACATCGCGGTGAATTTTTTGGATCCATTCCAAGTTGACGCTGGGCACCACGCCGACCAATAAATCGACATAACGCGCCACATCGACGTTTTGCGCTTGGTCTACCACGCCACCGTGTAAGCCTTCATAGAACAGTAAATCGGTCTTTTCTTCAAAGGGCATCCAATCGGTAAAGGTGCCGGGTTCTTGACCGCTGTGCAATTCGGCTTCTTCTTCGTTATGGATGTAATAACGCTTTTTGCCCATACCGGTTTCGGCATAGTCGCGGAACACATTCTGAAGTTCAAAGAACAAATTGGCTTCTGGGCCAAAGTGACTCAGGTTGGTGCCATTTTTATCGGCTTCAGCCACGGCGGCTTTCATCTCTTTGCGAGAATAGCGGTGAAAACTGTCGCCTTCGACCACGGCTGATTTAATGTGACCGCGCCGAAAAATGTCTTCAAACGCTTTTTTAACTGTCGTGGTGCCAGCCCCAGAAGAACCCGTGATGGCGATGATAGGATGTTTCACAGACATAACAAAAATCTCCTCATTAATTATATTTTTACACACAATGTGCCGGGAAGCCCGTCTCCCCTCGTTACCCAGTCAGGCCAGAAAACCCACCGCTTTCTAGCCCAATGCCCGCTACCAAATTTAGCATTTTATAATACATTAATGTTTCTGGAAGTGACATCCCATTTCAATCTGGACGCCGCTTTCTGTTAATCATCGGCTCACAGCGCCGTATTTCCCGCGCCAATTGCGCGTAACCCTCGGGGCTGGGCGCTCGGTAACGCAGTGTGATGTACAAGCCGATCACCGCTTGCAACTGTGCCGCTTGCGCAGGCCAAGCGCGGCTGGCCCGTTCCGCAAAGTCCCGTGGCCCTTCAGCAGGCCGACGCGCTAAACCACGGCGCGCCAGTTTTGCACAAAAAGCCAGATACAGGCGTTGCACCGGGTCTTGAGCAGCCAACCGCCGTATCGAAAACAGCCAAGCCGCGATGCCAACCAGCACCAAACCGCTACCGAGTAACAGCAGCACCGTCAGTGCCTGATAACCGTATTGATCGAGTCCCAATAAGGCCAGCAACTGGGTTTGTTGCGTCCGGCTATAACCCAGCACCCATTGATTCCAGCGATTATTGACCGCATCCCAGGCGTTGCGTAGTTGTAACAAAGCGCCGTACAGGGCCGAATCTTCCGCCAGGGTCAGCCCCAGCGCCGTGTTATCGTTCGGCAAGGCCGTGTCTATGCCCTGCTCAATGCGACTGGGATCGACAGCGGCGGTGGGGTCTACCCGTACCCAACCTTGTTGGGCCAGCCACACTTCCGCCCACGCATGGGCATCGCGCTGGCGCACCACCAGATAATTGCCCAGGGGATTGAAGGTACCACCCTGATACCCCACCACAACCCGTGCTGGTACGCCTGCTGCCCGCATCAAAGTCACAAAGGCGGCTGAATAGTGTTCACAAAAACCAGCTTTTGTGTCAAACAAAAACTCATCAATAGGGTCATTAAGCAAGGGCGCAGGCGATAAGGTGTAAATAAAGTCTTTTTCATTAAAAAACACCAGGGCTTGGCGCACCAAAGCTTGCGGATCGGGGTCTTGCATTTGCCATGTTGCGGCCAATGCCAGGGTGCGCGGATGTAGCCCCGGCGGCAACCGCAATCCTTGCCTTAATTGGCGTTCTTCAAAGCGGGCATCAAGCGGGCCGCTGTGATAAAGCGGATAAGAGCGCAGTTGGTAACGCAGCCGTTGAGTCACCTTGTTGTCGGTGTAGATTTCGTAATCCGGTAACAGCGCGGGATTCAAGTCTTTTTCCTGTACCAGTGGCGCGGCACTGGGCAGGTCTAGGGCCAATAACCAGGGCTGATGCTGCGGTTCCAGGGTGATACGGTAATCGACCGCCGTTCCTAAGTTTTGCGGCTGTGGTTTAAAATAAGGCAAACGTGCCTGGGTTTTCCAGGTTTTGCCATCGGTGTCCCACAACACCATCGCCCGCCAATAGCGCTGTGCTGGGGGCGGGATCGGGCCGTCAAACTCAACGCGAAACGCCACCTCATCGGACAAGCCTAATTCACTGAGATTCCCCAGTTCCAAGCGGTCGCTGAAACCGGTTTTAGCCTGACTGCCATAAGCGTCATTGGGCAATCCCCAAAACGGGCCGGGCACTCTAGGAAATAAGACAAACAGCAACAAGGTCAACGGCAACGCCTGCACCAACAACACCCCTGCCAGCCGTAATTGCGCCTTGGTACTCAAGCGTTGACCGCTGTCATTAAAACTCACCAGCGTCACCGTAGTCAGCAACATCACCAGCAAGAGATACAACACCGTTGGAATCGACTGGGAATACAGAAAATTGGTGATAATCACAAAATAACTCAGAAAAGTGAGCAGCAGTGCCTCACGCAAGCTGCGCATTTCCAAGAGTTTCAGACCCAACAAACCGACTAACAGCGCCACGCCAGCATCGCGCCCAAACAGGGTGCGATAAGTCAGCAACACCCCCAGCACCGTGACCACGGTCAACAACAGACGCAAACCCTTTGGGGGCAAGGGATAGGCGTAACGCACTACCAGATAACGCCACGCCAGCAGACCGCCAAACAACAGCGGCAACCACACCGGCAAGCGCAGCCCGTGTGGCAACACCACCAATCCCAAGGTGAGAATTAACCAGTACAGACTGCGGGGGGTTAAGCGAGGGGCAGCGGTCGGCATGGGGCCACTCAAGTCAGGCGAATTTCATGGCTGTGGGTGATGACTGCGGTTTGGTTGAGCATCAGTGACACCGAACAATAGGTTTTTGCGGACAACTCTATCGCCCGTTGTACCGCACTTTCCTTGAGATCAGGGCCGGTCAAAATATAATGCACATGAATTTTGGTGTAGACCTTGGGATCGGTGGGCGCACGCTCCGCTTCGATTTCGATCTGGCAATCGGTCAAGGTTTGGCGGCTTTTTTCCAAAATCATCCGTATGTCTATCCCAGTACAACCGCCCAAGCCCATCAGCACCAGCTCCATAGGCCGTGCGCCCAGATTACGCCCACCCACTTCCGGGGAGGCATCCATCACCACTGCATGTCCGCTGTCGGCTTCAGCCATCCAGGTCATGCCTTCAATCCATTTAATGCGAGTTTTCATACACATTCCTGTTTTTTATGTTTAAGTAGGCCAGTTAAGGGCTTTTATTTCCGTATTTCTGGTGGCTAGGGTAAAATTCGGCCTATTTTTCGTTCCCTTCGGCCCTGCTCCCTTCGACTCCGCTCAGGGAGCGCGGAGAATGCCGTTCCCTTCGGCTCCGCTCCCTTCGGCTCCGCTCAGGGAGCGGAGAGTGCCGTTCCCTGAGCGGAGTCGAAGGGAACCCACCCCCCCAAAGGTAGCACACCCGAAGGACGGGGGCACCGAAAGGATAACAGCGCCAGTGCGCTACGGTACCCTGAGCGCGCCGCCCTGAGCGGAGCCGAAGGGTAGTCGAAGGGTTATCTCGTTTAATCATTCCCCCTGAAGAGGGAGGTTTCAAACCAGCAAGGTATTCTGATGAATCTTAATTTTCTGGATTTTGAGCAACCCATCGCGGAACTCGAAGCCAAAATCGACGAGTTACGTTATGTCAGCAATGACAATGAAATCAACATCAGCGATGAAATTGCCCGGCTGCAAACCAAAAGCCAGGACTTGACCCGCTCGATCTTCGCCTCGCTCAATGCCTGGCAGATTTCCCAGCTTGCCCGGCATCCGCAGCGTCCCTACACGCTGGACTATATTAAGCGGATTTTCACCGACTTTGAAGAATTACACGGGGATCGCGCCTTTGCCGATGATAAAGCCATTGTCGGCGGACTGGCGCGGTTTCAAGGCGAACCGGTGGTGATTATTGGCCACCAAAAAGGCCGCGACACCAAAGAAAAAATCGCCCGCAACTTCGGCATGCCACGCCCAGAAGGCTACCGCAAAGCGTTGCGGCTGATGAAAATGGCCGAACGCTTTCGTCTACCGCTGCTGACTTTCATCGACACCCCCGGTGCGTATCCGGGGGTGGACGCGGAAGAACGCGGCCAAAGCGAAGCCATCGCCCGCAATCTGATGGAAATGTCACGGCTACGCACCCCGGTGTTGTGTACCGTGATCGGCGAAGGCGGCTCTGGCGGTGCGCTGGCAATAGGCGTCGGCGACTTGGTGTACATGCTGGAATACACCACCTACTCGGTGATTTCCCCGGAAGGCTGCGCGTCTATCCTCTGGAAAAGCGCGGCCAAAGCCCCAGAAGCCGCCGAAGCCTTGGGTTTGATCGCCAGCAAATTATTAGAACTGGGCTTGATCGAACGCATTGTGCCAGAACCCTTGGGCGGTGCCCATCGCAACCTGGACGAAATGGCCAATAATCTCAGCAAAGCCTTGCACGACGGCCTCAAAACCCTGCGTGCCCTGCCGCTGGATATACTCATGGAAAACCGCTACCAACGGTTTATGCGCTTTGGTCAAGAATAAACGGTTCCGTGCGAGCCGAGGATGACGCAGACCGCCCTCAACCGCCTGCTTTTGGAACAACTGGCCGCTGCCGCACCGGGCGGGCGGCTGTGGGTCGCCTACAGCGGCGGCCTGGATTCCAGCGTATTGCTCCATCTGCTGGCCGCATTGCGCCCAGCGCTGGCCCCGCTGACTGTACAAGCACTCCACATCCATCACGGTCTACAAGCCCAAGCCGATGCCTGGCAACAGCATTGCGAAGCCACTTGTGCCGCCTTACAAATCCCCTGCGTCAGCCAGCGGATACAAGTCACCCTCAACCCTGGCGAAAGCCTAGAAGCCGCCGCCCGCCTGGCGCGTTATCAGGCCTTCAGCACGCAATTAGCCCCCGGCGATTGCCTGTTGACCGCGCAACACGCCGACGACCAGGCAGAAACCCTGTTATTACAACTGCTACGCGGTGCCGGGCCTGCGGGATTGGCAGCGATGCCGACGCAACGCGCCCTCGGCGCGGGCTGGCTGTTGCGCCCGCTGCTGTCCTGTACGCGGGCCGAATTGGCGGCCTATGCCGCTCAACACAGCTTGCGCTGGGTCGAAGATGGCAGCAATCAAGACGACCGCTACGACCGCAATTACTTGCGTCTTCATCTGTTGCCGACCCTGCGCCAACGCTGGCCCAGTTACGCCCACAGCCTGGGCCGAGCGGCACGACACCAAGCGCAAGCCGCCAGCCTGTTGAGCGCACTGGCGGCTCAAGACGGCGCAACCGCTCTGGCTCATCCCGCCGCTGGACTTGCGATCAGCACCTTGTTGGCCTTGCCCTGGGAACGGCGAGTGAATCTACTGCGTCACTGGCTACAGCAACAAGGCGTGTTAGCCCCGCCAGAACGCAAGCTGCAACAAATCTTAACCCAAATAGCGCAAGCGGCCCCAGATCGCCTGCCGCTGGTGGGCTGGACGGGTGCCCAACTGCGCCGTTATCGGGAACACCTCTACGTCACTCCGCCGTTGCCGAAGCCGCCCGACCCGGCCCAAGTCCTCGACTGGCCGCAGTTATCCCAAACGCAAACGCTGGCCTTACCGCTGGGCCGCCTCAGCGCAACCCTGGCGCACAGCGGTCTGCAACTCCCGCCCCAAGCCCGTTTACAGATTCGTTTTCGCCAAGGCGGTGAACAGTTGCGCTGTCGGGGTCAATTGAAATCAGTCAAAAAACACCTGCAAGCCCAAGGATTAGCACCCTGGCTGCGGCCTTTTTTACCCCTGTTGTATCTGGAAGAGACGCTGGTAACCGTACCCGGTTTAGGTGTGGCAGACGCCTATTACGGCCAACCAGGCTGGCAAGTGCAGTGGCAACAGAGCCACTATAACTTGGGGTCTGGCGGCGGAGAGAACGGCGGAAAGGCCGGGCGGTCGGATAATTTGCGCCAGGTGTAAATACCAAATAATTTCACCGTCGCAAGCACCGGTGCCGCCAGCATAATCCCAATTAACCCCATCAAGGTAGCGCCCATAATCGTGCCGATAATCACCAGCAAAGGATGCAGGCCCAGCGCACCGCCGACGATGCGCGGATTCAACCAATTGCCTTCAACTTGCTGCAACACTAACCCTAAACCCAGTACCAGCGCTCCAAACCACATCGGGCTTAAACCCAACCAGTTGCCCTCTTGAAAAATCGCCACCAGCGTGGCTAAACCAATCGCAATGCCTGGCCCTAAAAAGGGGATGAAATCTAAAACGCCAGTCAATATCCCCAATGCCAGCGCATTACTGACCCCTAAGAGACTCAGCCCAATCGTGGTAATTGTCGCCATAATTAAAGCCAAGGTAGTTTGGCCGCGCAAATAACTGTGCCACACCAAATCCGTTTCCATTAATAGCCGTTTGAGATCGCGTCGATAGCTGGGTTGATAAATCGTGCTGGCAATGGCATTGGCCATGCAAGGTAATTCAATCGCAAAATAAATAGAAATGACATACACAAACACGGCATGACCAATCCAAGTCACAGTGGTGGCAGCGGCATTTCCCGCGAATGTTGCCCCGGTGCCTAACATGCCTTGCATCGCCTTCCAGGCTTCTTCTAAGATTTTTTGTATTTCGACACTGTATTCACCAGGCGTAATACTCAAGCTCCCAAAATGCAGCGTGCGTTTCATAAACGCATCAAATTTAGCCGGGCCTTCGTGAATAATCATTTGAATATTGTCGGCCAGTGCCTGGCCTTGATTAAAAAGAGTCACGCCCGCTATCACAATTAAACCCAACACTATCAGGGCAAATAAACTATAAATAACGCCCACCGCATGGCCTCGGTTGAGCGGGGTCTGGGTTTTTAACCAGAGTATCGGCACATTAAGAATGTAAGCAATAATCGCCGCCATGATTAAAATACCAATCAGGTTTTTGAACTGCCATATCATCAGTCCTAATAAGATAAAAGCGGCGCTGATTACTAACATTTTAGTGGATTTATCCCAAGGCGGTGAATCCGGTGCTTGGGGTTGGTCTGAATTGGTTTGCATTTATTCCTGAAGATTGAGGGTTAGATTTTAGTGGAAAAAAAGACACGAACGGCACTAAAGGCACAAAAGTGAAAGGTGCTTATCAGATTTTGAGGACGTGACACATGGGCACATGGGCACATGTCCTCAGAACAGCATAATAACCAAGTGAAAAACGCTTGCGTCTTTAGTGCCTCTTGCGCCGTTTGCGTTTTGTTTTTCTTTCCCGGTAAACTCCCACAAATCCCGCGCCTTTGCAAGAGAGAAAAACCTATGACCCCCTACACCCTGGACATCTATACCCAGCCCGACGCCAGGCTGACCGAACAGGCTCTGGTGACACCGCAGGAGAGACTGTGATACTTCAATTTCTCACCCGTTTATTCGGCGTCCGCGCCAGCCAAAACAGCGTGGCAATAGGCCGCGACGCCAATGGCGCGATCATCACCATCGTCAATGGCGATCAAGACAGCGCCGCTTTGTTGATGGAATACCTGCGCGTCCTGGCCGGCGATTGCGCGCGCCTGCCGCTGGCAGCGGTGCATCTCAAGTTCGCCGAAGTGGGGGAAAGCCAGGTGCGCTTGCCGGATGTGTATACCGACCTGCATGTGGTCAGCGCCCCGGCAGAGGAAGAAACCAGCGGCGAGGCGCGCTTGTGGGGAATACGCATGGCGCGCGGCGAGGGCGAACGGCTGGAGGTGATTCAGGCGTTGGGCCAGACGCGGCTGGCGGTGTTGTTGGGCGAGGCCGGTTCAGGCAAAAGCACCCTGGTCAATTATCTGGCCTGGAAGCTGGCGCAGGCGGAACTGGAAAATAAAGCCAGCGAAATCGACATTGTGGACATGATTTCCTTCAGCAGTGCGCGCAAGTTCTCAGCGATGCAAGTCAAAGGCGAACGTGAATTAACCTTGGTAAAAGGTGCGCCCGATATTTTGTTGAAAAATTGCACGCATTATCTGGACGCCACCGGGCAACGGATAGCGCTGGATAATCCCAATGCCTTCCAAGCACAAATGCACAAACTGTCGGCACAAGCCATGCGCCTGCTGGCGATAGCCGTCACCGACCGCCCGATCAGCGAAGATCAAAGTCTGCCCGGCAATTTAGTACTGATTGGGATTTGCGGCATTCGCGACGGCCTGCGCCCCGAATCCTACCGTGCGGTCAAAGTTGCACAAGAAGCTGGGATTCAAGTGGTGATGATCACCGGGGATGCCAAAGAAACCGCGCAAGCGATAGGCAGAGACGTGGGTTTACTGGAAAATCCCGACGCCCTGATCTTAACCTCCACCGATTTGGCGCAAATGTCTGATCAACAAATCAAAGACGCCTTGCCCAAACTCGCCGTGGTGGCACGCGCTTATCCCACCGATAAAAGTCGCTTGGTCAAACTCGCCAAAGAACTGGATTGGGTGGTCGGCATGACCGGAGACGGCGTGAACGACGCGCCTGCGCTGAAAAACGCAGACGTGGGTTTTGCGATGGGTTCCGGCACCGAAATGACCAAAGAAGCGGGCGACATCGTGATCCTGGACGACAACTTCGCCTCGATTACCCAAGCGGTGTTATACGGGCGCACCCTGTTCAAATCCATCCGCAAGTTCTTGGTGTTTCAATTGACCGTCAACGTGTCGGCGATTTCACTCGCCTTTTTAGGGCCGTTCATGGGCTTTGATTTACCGCTGACGATGATCCAATTGTTATGGATCAACATCATCATGGACACCTTGGCTGCCTTAGCCTTTTCAGGCGAAGCCGCTTTATCGCGTTACATGCTGGAAAAACCCATTCCGAAAAACACCCATCTCATCACCCGAGAAATGTGGTCACAAATCCTCATCACCGGTTTTATTGCCACGGTGATGAGTATCCTGTTTCTCAAATCCGCAACCCTGTATGAGTTATTTGTACGCAGCGACATGACTGGTTTATTACTCAAAGCCGATTTGCCACTGTCACCGAATAATAACCTGGTGTATCTGACTGCCTTTTTCGGGTTTTTCGTGTTCTTGCATAACTTTAACAAATTTAATGCACGCACCGAAAACCTCGACATCACCGAACATCTACTCGACAACCGCAACTTTTTGGTGGTGGTCGCCTTGATTTTTGGCTTGCAGATTCTTTTCACCTACATCGGTGGTCATGTGTTACGGGTAGTGGGTTTAACTTGGCAAGAATGGGTGTATATCATGGGGTTCGCCGTGCTGATTATTCCGATTGATTTGACCCGCAAAGCGATTCGTAATCACTTCTTTGGCAACCCGGCATTACACAAAGCCTGAGTTTTCACTGGTGCCCACGCAGCCTGCGTGGGTACCAGTGAAACGCTCATTTCCTATTCAAACCCGCCTGGCTAAACGGCCTTGCGGGTTTTTTATGGCCTCACAGGCACACCGCCTTAATCCCGATTTTCAAAATCACCGCGCTGATTTCAACAATAACCGCAATCAGCGCTGCGAGTTCCAGGCTCAAGCCTATGCCCATACCCATCAACACCGTCTGCACCGCTTCCAGGGTTTGCTTGGGTTTGGGCTTGCCGCCCCAGGATTGCCAGTGTTTGTACAGGCTGCCTTGCTTGTCGCATAACTCCTGTTTAGCCGCTTTGATGAAACGCTCCCAGAACTCGGCAAAATCACCCAGGTTTTTTTCCACTTCTGCGCGCTTGGCGTCTTTTTTCCCGCCGCGCACCGGATCGGCGAATTCCAAATCCTGTAATTCCGCCAGGCGGGTTTCTACTTGCGCGGCGTAAAGTTCTAATTCTGCATCGGTTAATACGATCACGGCGTTATCTCCTGCTGTGAAAAATAACACAAAAGACACAAAAGTAACAAATAAAAAACGCTTGTGTCTTTAGTGCCTCTTGTGTCGTTTGTGTTTTATTTTTATTTCTGTAAAAAATAACAGAAAAGGCACAAAAGTGACAAATAAAAAACGCTTGTGTTTTTAGTGTCTCTTGTGCCGCTTGTGTTTTGCTTTATCTTTCTATAAAAAATAACACTAAAGACACGAACGGCACTAAAGGCACTAAAGGCACAAAACTGAAAGACTCTTAGTGAAAAACACTGGTGTCTTTAGTGCCTCTTGTGCCGTTTGTGTTTTATTTTTCTTTCCGTAAAAAATAACACAAAAGTAACAAATAAAAAACGCTTGTGTCTTTAGTGTCTCTTGCGCCGTTTGCGTTTTGCTTTTCTTTCCCGGTAAACTCCCACAAATCCCACGCCTTTGCAAGAGAAAAACCCATGACCACCTACACCCTGGACATCCGCACCCAGCCCGACGCCAATCTGGCCGAATTGACCTTGTTCGACGACCACGGTGTGCAGCAGGGCGCGCACCAGGTCAAGCTGGATGAACATCCGCTCAGTTTGTGGGAACGCGCTTTCCACCTCGGCGGTTACGCACGGATTCACGTCCCGCGCGCTGAACAGCAGCCGGAGGCGCTGGCGGAATTGGGCGATTTTCTCGGCGCGCAGGTCTTGGGGCCGCGCATCATGGATATTCTCACCGCCAGTTTCCTAAACCGCACTTTGCTGCTGCAACTGCCGGACGCCGGGCAGGACGCGCTGGCTGCCGCGTTTGCGCGGATTCCCTACGAACTGGCGCGGCGCAACGGCAAGACCCTGGATGAGTGTAATCTGGCGGTGCGCGCAGTGGCGCAAGGCCGGGCGGAAGCCGGGGAAATCCCTGTCACCGAGCCGCTGCGGGTGTTGCTGGTGTTCGCCGGGGCAGCGCATTCCTCGCCCCTGGCGCAACGCCTGGAGCGCGAGCGGCTGCTGGATATGTTCCGGCGCGAGATTCTGCCCAAACGCCTGGTGGAAGTGGATGTGCTGGCCCACGGCGTCAGCCGTGAAGCCATCATTAATAAAGTGAAGCATCGCGGTCCCGGCGGCTATCACATCCTGCACTGGAGCGGCCACGGGCATTTGAACACCCTGGAAATCAGCGACGTGGACGGCAAGCCCGCGTGGCTGTCCGGGCAGGATTTGGTCGAGTTACTGAGAGACGCAGGCGGGTACATTCCGCAGTTGTTTTTCCTCAGCGCCTGCCATTCCGGCGCGTTCATCGAGGCCAAAGACTGGGCGAGTTTGCAGCGGATATTGCGCGGCGAAGACAGCAAAGACGCCGCCGCGCCGGAGACGCTCCAGGATCAAGGCTTCACCGGCACCGCGCTGGCCTTGTTGCAAGCCGGGGTGCCGCAAGTCGCGGCGATGCGCTGGGAAGTCGGCGACGCCTATGCGCGACGCTTGGCGAAGCGGTTTTATCATTATCTGCTGGCAGACAATCAGCCAGTGGAACACGCGCTCAGGTCGGCGCGCACTGAATTGGCGCAAGATAAAAAACGCGCTGCCGAGCATCCGCCGATAGACCGCGCCACCCCGCTGCTGTTTGGCAACGCGGCGGTCAGCTTTCGCGCCCCGCTTAGGCGCAGTCCGCAACTGGATCGCTGGCAGCCACGACCGCAACCGCTGTTGCGCGACAACAAGGAATTCGAGCCGCCCTTCGGTTTTGTCGGACGCCGCCGCGAACTGGACACGCTGGCGCGGGACTGGGGCACGCCGCTCACAGTGATTCAGGGTCTCGCCGGGCTGGGCAAAACCACTCTGGCAGCGGAAATTATCCACCTGTTTCATGCCTGTTTTGACTGGGTGCTGGTGTTTCAATCCAAGCCTTACGCCCTCGGCGCGGATGCTTTTTTCCGCGAATTGGACTTGCGCCTGGCGCGGATCAGCCAGGTGTACCAGAGGCTTTGCGCAGAACAGCCTTACCGCAAGCTGTACCAGCCCGATTTGCAGGGCGCAGACCGCTTCCAGACCATGACCGAAAACCTGGTCGAATATCTGCGCAGTGAAGAAAAACTGTTGCTGGTGCTGGACAATTTCGAGACCCACCTGAAACGGCACCCGGAAGCCGACGGCCTGCATTGCGAAGACGCCGAGTGGGAGCGGATTTTAAGCGCGCTGGCGGAGATGAGCGATGCGCCGTCGCGGGTAATTTTAACGACACGGCACATGCCGGCGGTGGTGAAAAATCGGGCGGGCGTCCTCTGGCTCCCCCTCGCCGCCCTGGAAGCGCCCGAAGCGCAACTGCTGGTACACACCCTGGACACCCTGCGCACGCTGTGGTTCGGCGCAGAGGAAGACCGCCAACAAGTGCGGCGGGTACTCGCCGTCAGCCGGGGGCATCCGTTCATTCTGCGCCGCCTGGCTGACCTGGCCGTTGACCCGGCGCGGCTGGACAGCGCGTTGACGGCTTTGGAAACGGAATTAAAACGGCTGCCGGAGGTATTTGAAACGCCGGGGTTCGCCCCCGCGCGGGAACGGAACCCCGCGCTACCGTCGGAGGAGACCGCAGAACAGGCGTATTTGCAGGAAGTGGCGCACGGCGCGGTGGAATTGCTGATCCGCCGCCTGCCGCCTGCCGCGCGCGGTTTGCTGGCGGTGTTGACGGTGGCGCTGGAGCCGGTGTCGGCGGGGATATTGAAAGACCTGTGGAGCGAGGCGGGCAACGGCCATGCCTTCGGCGAACTCACCGACGCCCTGGTGGAATCCGGCCTGGCGCAACGTGACGGCGAAGGCGCGGCGGCGCTATACAGCTTCCACGAACTGGTGCGCGAAGGCTGGGCGGCATGGGCGCAACAACATCTGGAAGAAGCGCATGACACGCAAACCGTGCGCATCGCCTACGGCCTGCGCTACGAGGCGCTGTTCTATGCCCTGCTCGAAGCCAAGCAACGCGAGCAAGCCTATGAAGCAGGCCGCCGCGCCCTCACCTATCTGGCCCGCGCCCAGGCGTTCGAGCAACTGGGCGGTTTTGCCAGCGATTTGATTACCAGCACCAGCGACCCGCGTTTGTTGCAGGCCATCGTGGCCGAACTGCGCGGCACTACCGACAGCCTGCCACCGGGCGAGACGCGCTGGTCTATGCAGACCTGGCTGGCGGACGCCTTGAGACGGGCAGGCCACCCTGACCAGGCGTTACCCTGGTACGCCCAGGCCGTGGAGGCGGCGCAGGCTGCCGGGCATTGGAAGGATGTGGGCACGATTTGCCAGAACTGGGCGAATGCCTTGGCCAACACGGGCCGACCCGACGCAGCGCAAGCGACGTATCAGCGCAGTGCCGAGGCGTCGCGCCGTGCGGGCAGCCCAGAAATCTATGCCGTCGGCGCGGAACTGGAGGCACTGCGCATCGCGGTGATGCAGGGCCAGGTGGACAGCGCGCTACCGGACATCAAAACACGCTTGGCACAAGTGCGCGGCTGGTGGCAAACCGCCCAGGCCGGGCAAACCCCGCCGCAAGCGCCAGAGCGCGAAGACCTGGCGCGGGTACTGGTCGGCGGGCTGGACATTGCACGGGAAGCGTACCAGGCGCGGGAGGACTGGCCCGCCTGTCTGGCAACGCTGGACGAAAGCGAAGCGGTGCAGCAGGCACGCGGCGAGAGCAGCCACAGCCTGGCCCGCACCCGCTTCAACCGCTATGGGCCGTTGCTGGAACTGGGCCGCTTGGACGAAGCGCGGCGGGTGTTGGAGGACTGCGTGGCGGAATACCGCGCCGCCGAGGATGTGCTACGGGAAGCCAGGGCGCTGTCCGCGTTGGCGGACGTGTGGGACGAGTCCGGCGACCCGGCCCAGGCCGCACGGCTGGCGCGGGAGGCGCTGGGGGTGTACGAGCGGCTGCCGTATCTGGCGGAGCGGGGGATTTCCCACGGCAATTTGTCCAACTACCTGCGCAAACTCGGCGAGGCGGAGGCGGAGGAGGAGGCGAAGGCGCATTGGGTCGCGGGCATGTGTTATTCGCTGCTGGTGGGGCAACAGCAGCATGTCGGCACGATGTTGCATAACCTCGCCATCGACAAAAAAGCAGACAAAAACTACACCCTGCCGCGCCTGGGGGAAGTGCTGGCAAAACCGGAATTCGCGGTACTGAAACAAACGCTGAAGGAGCGGGGCGTGACGGTGGCGGAGATGGAGCAGAAGTTGGCGGAGTTGGAGCAGAGTCGGGCGGATTAAGGCGCGTCCGGCTTGTGCTGCTTGTGCTGAGCGCAGTCGAAGCAAGCAGCCGAAGCATTGCGCCGTATCCGCCTTGCGCTGCCCCGGTTCTTCGGTGAAGGCAAGGGAGATGAGTGCCAAACCGTAGTTTGGCACGCAAGGCCATAGCCTTGCTGGTTTTAGGCGTCATCCTGCGGCATTGTCGGGCAGCATTTTCACCGTATGAGCGCCGCAAACACACGCGGCGCTGTGTGCCAAACTACGGTTTGGCACTCCAATGGAACTACCTAGCTGCTATTCGGTCTAAACCAGGAGACAGCAGGTTGACAAGCAACGACGATGGGTATAGAGTCTGGTGCAATTTAGACTAGTTCTAAATAAAACCCACAGAATCATGTCACCTTTGGAGACTCGCGTATGGAACTGAAAGGCAGCAAAACTGAAGACAACTTGAAAGCCGCATTTGCTGGTGAATCTCAGGCTAACCGCCGTTATTTGTACTTCGCAGCCAAAGCCGATGTGGAAGGCTGCAATGACGTGTCCGCCGTGTTCCGTTCCACGGCAGAAGGCGAAACCGGTCACGCCCACGGTCATTTAGAATATCTGGAAGCCTGCGGCGATCCCGCCACTGGCCTGCCTATCGGCAGCACCAGCGACAATCTCAAAGCCGCGATTGCGGGCGAAACCCACGAATACACCGATATGTATCCGGGTATGGCTAAATCCGCGCGCGAAGAAGGCTTTGATGAAATTGCGGATTGGTTTGAAACCTTAGCCAAGGCTGAGCGTTCACACGCCAACCGTTTCCAAAAAGCATTGGATAGTTTGTAAGTCTAGCCGCGTTGTAGAAACCTTGATCCCCACTGGGATCAAGGTTGTCAACTCTTTAAGTGAATAAAAACGAGTCACCTGTTATGGCCACCGAAAAACGCGAAGGCAGTTTAGAAGCCCCTACCCGCCATCCCTTAGCTTGGCAAACTCCCGAGTTTTATGATGAAACGGCGTTAATGACGGAGTTAGAACGGGTTTTTGACATTTGTCACGGTTGCCGCCGTTGTTTCAGTTTGTGTGAATCTTTCCCAACTTTATTTGATGCGATTGATAACGCGGGCGATGCAGAACTGAGTGGCGTAGCAAAATCGGTGTATTGGCAGGTGGTGGATCACTGTTATTTGTGTGATATGTGTTATATGACCAAATGCCCTTATGTGCCACCCCATGAATGGAATTTGGATTTCCCGCATTTGATGTTGCGCGCTAAAGCGGTTAAGCATCAACAGGGTAGAACCCGTTTGCGTGATAAAATTTTAACTTCTACTGATCAAATGGGCAGTTTTCTCGGCATTCCCGTGATTGCTCAAATTTCTAATGCGGTGAACCGCAGCAAACCCTTACGCAAACTCAATGAAACCCTGCTCGGTATCAGTGCCGAGGCGATTTTGCCAGACTTTCACAGCAATAGTTTACGCAAACGCGATCCGCAATTACACCGCAGCGATATTCAAGTGGTTAGTAGCGAACAAACCACGGGCAAAGTGGCTTTATTTGTCACTTGTTATGGTAATCGCAATGAACCAGACATCAGTGAAGATTTAATCAGAGTGTTTGAACACAACGGCATCCCGGTTAAAATCACGCCTAAAGAACGTTGTTGCGGAATGCCCAAATTAGAATTAGGCGATTTGGAAGCGGTAAAAGCCTCGAAAGAAGCCAATATTCCAATGTTGCTTGAACTCATAGAGGCGGGTTATGACCTGGTGGCTCCAGTGCCTTCTTGTGTGCTGATGTTCAAACAAGAATTACCGCTGATGTTCCCTGATGATGCGGGCGTGCAAAAAGTCCGGCAGGCGATGTTTGATCCTTTTGAGTATTTAATGCTGCGCCATAAAGCTGGGCTGTTAAAAACCGATTTCTCGGTGGAGCTGGGTAAAGTCGCTTATCAAGTACCCTGCCATTTGCGGGTACAAAACATCGGCTTAAAAACCCGCGATATGTTGCAATTAGTGCCGAATACTCAAGTTGAAGTGATCGAGCGTTGTTCGGGACATAATGGCACTTATGCGGTGAAAGCAGAAACCCACGCGGCTTCGATGAAAATCGGTAAGCCGGTGGTGAATCGGGTTGAAAAATCTAAGGCGGATTATTACAGCAGCGATTGTCCGATGGCTGGCCATCAAATTGAAAACGGTTTAGCCGACGGTGCGTCTCCACCTATGCACCCTTTCAGTTTGTTACGCAAAGCCTACGGCATTTAATCAGGCGAGTTTCTTATGCAAATCCTTAGCCGTGCCGATTTATACAGTTTGGAACAGTACGCCGTACAGCGTGCGACGTTTCGCGCTCAAGTCATCGCCCACAAGAAAAATCGCCAAGTGCCGATTGGGCCAAATGCGACGCTGTATTTTGAAGATCGTTTGACCATGCAGTATCAGATTCAAGAAATGCTGCGAATTGAACGGATTTTTGAAGCGGCGGCGATTCAAGAAGAACTGGATACCTATAACCCGATGATTCCAGACGGGCAAAACTGGAAAGCCACGTTCATGATCGAATTTGCTGATCCGGCTGAGCGTCAACCGGCCTTGGTGGCAATGCGCGGCATTGAAGATCGGGTGTGGGTGAAAATCGGTGAACATCCGCCGCTGTTTGCCATCGCCGATGAAGATTTAGAACGGACTTCCTCGGAAAAAACCGCATCGGTGCATTTTTTACGTTTTGAATTACCCGCAGAGGCTATCCAGGCACTCAAAGCCGGAGCCGCGCTCAGTCTCGGCATCGATCACCCGGCCTATACTCAGCAATGCGCGCCTTTGGCTGCCGCGACTCGTGAGGCGTTGCTGGCTGATCTGGCTTGAGTTTTTGTGGGAACGGCCTTTTGTGGGAGCGCCTTGCAGGCGCGATTGTTTAGGAATCGCGCCTGCAAGGCGCTCCTACAGTGCAACTGTTCCCACAGCGTCTGGTGTGTAAAAATCCCTCAATGCACCCGCTCAAATTGTATTCTCGGATCGACGAGTACATAACTCAAATCGGATAAGAGCTTGCTGAATAAACCGATTAAGGTGAATAGGTACAGCGTCCCCAACACCACTGGATAATCGCGTTTAATCACCGATTCGTAAGACAATAAACCCAAGCCGTCTAAAGAAAACACGGTTTCTACCAATAAGCTGCCGGTAAAAAAAGCCCCGATAAAGGCACCAGGAAAGCCGGTGATGAGGGGAATAATCGCGTTGCGAAACACATGGCGATATAACACGGTGGTTTCGCTTAAGCCTTTGGCTCTTGCAGTAAGTACATATTGCTTACGGATTTCTTCTAAAAAGCTGTTTTTAGTCAGTAAGGTCATCACCGCAAAGTTACCAATCACCATTGAAATGAGGGGTAACACCATATGCCAGAGATAATCGAGGATTTTGCTGTACCAAGGCAACAGATTCCAATTGTCGGACACGATGTCACGCAGTGGAAAAATGGCCCAGAAACTCCCGCCACCGAATAACACCAATAAGAAAATCCCCAGCATAAAACCAGGCACTGCATAACCGATTAAAATCAGCGCACTGGTGGTTACATCAAAAGGACTGCCGTCTTGAATCGCCTTAGAAATACCCAAGGGAATACAGATTAAATAGGTGATGAAAAAACTCCATAAGCCTAAGCTGATGGAAACCGGCAATTTTGACACGACCAATTCTGCCACACTGCGGTTATGAAAATAACTGTCGCCAAATTCAAAACGCAGATAATTGCCCAGCATTTGAATAAAACGTTGATAGGCCGGTTTGTCAAAACCATAAAAGGCTTTCAACTGTTCGATGTGTGCTGGGTCTAAACCGCGTGCCCCTTGATAAAAACCCTGACCGCTGCCAGTGGCTCCGCCGACTTCACCACCCGCCCGATTGTGACCCTGAAGCTGGCTGGTGAGTTGTTCAACCGGCCCGCCGGGGACAAATTGAATCACCAGAAATGTCACCAGCATGACCCCAAATAGGGTAGGAATCATCAGTAATAAACGTTTGAGAATATAAGCGGCCATGATTTTCCGATGTGCTAGGCGGCTGAGTGGTGCAGGAGTCTGTCACGCTCAAGGAGGCGTGTCGGTGGTGACGGTGAGCAACCATTGCCGACTGCCGTCTGGATACACCAAGCTGTGATCGGGTAAACCATCTGCATTCAAATCGCCGCTGACTTCGACATCTAATCGCTGATTGGCTTTGGCAGTGCCAGGAAACACTAACGGCTGCAATAAACCGTAATAAGATTTCCCCGCTAATTTGAAACTCATCGGGCCGAAAGGTTCTAAACGCAATTCGGTAACGGCTTGATCAAAAGCCGTTTGATCGGCGGGTACGGCTAAAAAGAATTGGCGGCGACGTTGCCCGCTGGTTTCTTCAAACACAAAAGAGAAGGTCAAATGGCCGCCGGGGGATAAAGTCGGGCTGAATAAGAAACCCGGCTGCGCCGCTTCTTCGGTTTCGGTGCTGGCCCAGTCAGGACGTAGGCTAAACCAGGGCGCGGCGGACTGGCCAAGCGTGCGCAGTTGCAAATTGCCATTGTCTAACACCGTCAATTGCGAAAAACCCAGTCTGGCAAAAAACTGCTGCAACGCGCAGCGATCTTCCACCGCAGGCTGTAAATAAAGTTCTGCGCCCGTGGCTAACGCAATCCAAGTATTCTGCCAAGTATCCACGCGAATAGGTTCTTGAGCGGAGGCATGGGACTGTGCCGCGAGACTTATCGGCTGTAAATTCAAGCGCATAATATTGTGTTTGCTGTACAAGTAGCCGCTGCGGGTGTCTTGAAAAAAGGCCATGCGGTTATCGCGAAACGAGGGCACGCTGTTGATGGCCGCCAATAACGAGGCTTGTTGGTCATAAGCGGCCTCTAAGTCGAGCAGCGGCGGTGCGCTGACCCCGCGACACGGGGATTTATCAACAAAAGCGGGCGGGGTGGTCGCGGTGCCGGACGGAGTGGCGGCCAGTTTTTCCGGCAAATTGGCGGCGGGTGCGGCGGGCGTGCCGTTGTTGGCGGGCGTGGGGGCGGCGACGGCGACAAACACCGCTTTGCACCACTGATCCTGACTCATCAACAGTGAAGCGCTAGTATTGGGATTTTGTAGGCAACCTTCCCAGCCGCTGAAGCGTTGACCTGCTCCGGCAGTGGCGCTGAGCTTGACGACACTGCCCAGCGGATAAGCGGCCTGGCAATGGCGTTCACAGGCGCTGGCGGTGTCGCTGCTGAGACTGATTTGGACTTGTCCCGTGCCAATCACCACCAAAGTCAGTTGGGTGTCGGCAGGTTCTACGCGGCGCACCCGGTTGTTGTAGGTGTCGGCGATGTATAGGCTGCGTCCCCCTGGCCCGACCGCGAGTCCAGTCGGGCCGTAAAACTGCGCCGCTTGCGCGGGGCCGCCGTCGCCGCCATTGCCTGAGCCGCCAGTGCCCGCCACGGTGCTGATAACGCCCAACTGGTCAATTTTGCGAATCCGGTCGGCGTAAAACTCGCTGACATACAGATAACCCGCTGCATCCAAGGCTAAACCCGCTGGCGCATACAGGGCGGTGCGTGCGGCTTGGCCGCCGTCGCTGCTGAAGGCTTGGATGCCCGTGCCTGCCAAGGTGCGAATCTGGCCTTGCTCATCGATCACCCGAATCCGGTAATTGTCGCGATCCGCGAGATAGACCCAGCCCTGGGCATTGACCGTCACATCCACTGGGCTGGCGAGTTGGGCGCTGAGTGCTGGGCCATTGTCGCCGCTGTAACCGGCGACCCCGGTGCCCGCGAGGCTGCTGATTTGACCAGCGGCGTCGATGCGGCGTAGCCGGTGATTGCCGGTGTCGGCCAGATACAGCCGATTTTCCATATCCAACATCAAGCCTTGGGGATTGTTCAACTGGGCGGTTGTCGCCGGGCCGCCATCCCCGCTGTAGCCCGCTGTGCCGGTGCCTGCCACCACGAGCAAACGGCCCTGCGCGTCGAGTTTCAGCAAGCGGTGATTGCCACTGTCGGCCACATACACTTGCCCATTGGCATCTACCACCACGCTGCCGGGCTGTTTCAGACGCGCCGCCAGTGGATCGCCTGCGCCAGCGCTGTTGCCCATCGCTCCGCCGCGCCCGATCAAGGTGCTGATCTGTCCGTCCAGACTGATTTTACGCACGCAGTGATTGCCGCTGTCGGCCACATAAGCGTTGCCGTGTGCATCGAAAGCCACATCGCTGGGGCGACTGAGCTGTGCGGCAGTGGCCGGGCCACCGTCACCGCTGTGTTTGCCATTGGTGACTGGATTGGCAATCACCCCGGCTACCGGTTTGAGTAAGGCGGCGGCCAGCGGGTTGGGCGTCAAGAGTCGAATCCGCTGGTTGTTGCCGTCAGCCAGATAAATTTTGCCGCTACGGGTAATCGCCAGCTTTTGCGGGAAAAATAAACGGGCCGTCGCCGCCGGGCCACCATCGCCGCCAAAGCCGCCGTTGCCCAATTCAGGAAAACCTGCGCCAGCCAGCGTATAAAGCTGTCCTTTGCTGTCGAGACGGCGTATCCGCTGGTTATAGCTGTCGGCAATATACAGATTGCCCTCGGCATCCAGCGCCACACCTTGAGGCCGGTTAAACTGGGCCAGGGTGGGTTTGCCGCCATCGCCGCTATAACCGACCTGCCCGTTGCCCGCCACCGTGCTGAGTGTGCCTTGACCGTCCAGGCGACGAATTACCTGGTTGCCACTGTCGGCGATGTACAGCATCCCGGTTTGATCCAGCGCTAAATCCCAGGGCAAATTCAAACTGGCTTGGGTCGCCGGGCCGCCATCACCGCTGTAGGCCGCTTTGCCATTACCGACCAGCGTGCTGATCTGACCGCTGCTACTGACGCGGCGAATTCGGTGATTGTCGCGATCTGCGATCAGCAAGCGCCCTTCCGCATCGATCACCACCGCTTCTGGGTTTTTCAGCCGCGCTTGGGTGGCTGGGCCGCCATCGCCGCTATAACCGGCTTGACCGTTACCGGCCACGGTGCTGATGAGGCCCTGCGCGTCGATTTTGCGAATCACCTGGTTGCCGCTGTCGGCCACATACAACACGCCCTGCGCATCCAAGCTCAGGCCGCTGGGGGCTTGTAGACGGGCTTGGCTAGCCGCCGCCCCGTCACCTTGATAACCGGGTTCGCCCGTGCCTGCGTAAGTGGTGAGTACGCCATCGGCACCGACGCGGCGAATGCGGTGATTGTATTTATCGGCAATATACAGATTGCCTTGTTGATCCAGCGCCACCGCTGCGGGCGAGCGAAATTGTCCCGCGCTGGCTGGTTCACCATCGCCCGCATAACCCGATTGGCCGCTGCCCGCCACGGTGCTGATGTCATACTGTGAAGGCATCGCGGCCTGGGTCACCGCACTCAACAACAGCCAAAGCCAAGCGCCCCAGCGCAGATCACTGTGTACCAACATGTGCTTTTCTCTTAAATCAAAGGAAATCGTCGCCTGCAACTCTAGCAAGAACCGGGGTGGGAGTATACCCGCCAGACGCGGGTATCCAGTCAGGCTAACCAACCCACACAGGCCGCGGGCACCGCATGGGCCGCACTGGGTGTGAACGCGGTCTGCACCAAAGCCGCTGGATCAGTCACCCGTGCCAACAACTCGCGGCGAAACCGCGCCACCAGTAAGTCATCCTGCCAAGCCGCTTGTTGGCTGAGTAAATAAAATGCCGCCAAGGATTCTTCGACTTCACCCACGCACTCAAAGGGTTTGTGCGCATCGACACCGATCAGGGCATCAAACCCGGCTTGCTGTTGGGGGTCGGCTAACAGGTTTTTGCCAAAAATCGCCAATAACTGCGATTTTTCCAGAAAAGGAGCCAGCGCCAAAAACACAAAACGACATTTTGGGCAATCCAAACACCAGCGGCTGCTCAAACGTGCATCCGCCTGAATTTTATAATTGGCATTACAACTGGAAAATACCCCATGATACGCAGGCAGCGCGGCAAAGCGGCGGGCAATCTCCAATTCAGACAAAGGCCGCAGCAAAGAAAAATACTGAAAACCCGGCAAGAGCTTGGCAAATTCAGCCTGCACCCCTTGTTCAAAAGCCAAACTTTTGCTGTATTGGTGATTCACTTCCGTGTCACCTGCACCGAGATTGCCGACATTAGCCGAGCGTTCATTCGCCATCACCACCCGATCAAAACCGTATAAAATCGCCGCCGCCGCCAAAATATAAGCAATAATCGCCGAAATCGGCACATGACCGTTATACGCACCGGCCTGATTCAAGGCAAATAGCTGGGGCGACAAACGCCGCTCAACCGTGAGATAAGGCAAATCAGCCACCGCCACCACCTCGCGAATAATCCGCGCTTGCCCCACTGAAAACAAGGTCAACGGCTCGCCCTGCTGACGCAACGTCTCCAAGGCGACGATAGAATCTTTACCGCCGCCCACTGGCACGATGCTGCGGCGCGGCAAAGGCAACACCAGCGCATCCGGCCAGTCTGCACCTGCCGGAAACTGGCAACGTTGGCGCAAGTCTAATTGATTCCGATAAGCAAATTCCCCCAAACCGTGCCGATAGAGACGCTCCAAAAAAGCCGCACTGGCCGTATCCGGCAAACGGGTTTCGACACGGATTTCTGGCGGAATCGCCGCTTTGTAATAACTGATACCCGCCACCAAATGCAGCGCGTGTAACACCCGATCCAGCGCAGCAGCACGGGCAGGCGACAAAGGCAAATCAGCCCCTGGAAACCAGAGTTCTTCACAAAAATGCCACGCTTCATCCAAGGCATAATGCAAACGCACCCGCCCCAACGTGGCATCAAAATCATAAGCAGTGAAACGAAAACAGCGCACAGCAGTGGGTTGAAAGGACATGGGGAAACCAGGGCTAGGTGGGGAAAAGAAAAGGTATCAGTTTATTGGTTTATTCTGTTAGAGATTTTAAGTTGCCGCGCTAATTCACTGCCTATTTTTTTTGCCAGCAAGACGGGTACTGCATTCCCAATTTGACGCATCGCTTCCCCCCAGGCACCTTTAATAACAAAATTATCGGGAAAGGTTTGAATGCGTTTTGCTTCAAATGTGGTAAAGTATCTAACCTCTCCATTATTAAAACGAATCATATTTTCACCACCGGGAACGCCATGATCACCAGCCTTGATGGTTTTTGATGGCCAATCAAAATTGCTGCCGGTGTGTCCTGGATAGGTACGCGCTCCTTGTCTAAATATATGATCAATGATCCCATGATCTGATTTTGGATCTGGCGTATCAAATAAAGCATCCCGCACTGTTTGCCACGGTAGTAACTCGGGCTTAAACATCCCATAGGTGTTTTTTAGTCTCAGTATTTTTTCTTTTAGCGATATATCTATATCAGGTTGTAATGATTTTGATATTTTATGTCGTTCCCAATATTCACCTGTGACATACATATCCCAAAGCAGCCTGTCTTCTGAATGAGTCTCTGCTGGAAATAGCCAGGATAAGGGAATATCCTCTCTTGTTCCAACGATAATGACGCGCTCTCGTGTTTGTGGAACGCCATAATTTGCAGCATTTATTAGTTTAAACTGGACATGATATTTTGTGCCAGAGTAAAAAGTTTTGCTAAGCTTACGAAGCTTAGTCAGATTACTTCTCCAATTTGTGTTTTCAGTTATTTCAAAATCAGGATATGTTAATCTAAGTAGGATGTAATCAAAATACTCAGAAAAACCCTTGCGCAGCAGCCCCTTTACATTTTCAAATAAAAATGCTTTTGGTTTAAGTTGCTCTATGGCACGAATAGCATATGGAAACATATCCCGATGATCTTGGTTGGCCTGATGTTTACCACCCAATGAGAATGGTTGGCACGGTGGGCCGCCTGCTACGATGTCAACTTGTTCAAAATTATGTAAATCAAAATCTTTAATATCACCAAAAAATACATGCTTAGGATTGAAATTTTCAGCAAGTGAATCACAAGCGTATCTATTAAACTCAACAAAAGCGAGATGTTCAAACCCGGATAATTCCAATCCCTTAGCAAGACCACCGGCACCTGAAAATATTTCAAGTGTTCTCATATCAGTTACCCAAATTATCCAAATGGAATTTAATATTTGAAATAATAGCGTTTTTCTCCATATGCAATCCGTCACATTTATTAGCCCATGCTCTGCCTTCGTGAATCACATCCCAAGCTGATTTGGCTTGCTTGTATCGTCCATTTCCAGGATCGTGATTACCAAATCCATCAACCACAGTATTCCAAAGTGGTTTATTTAACTTAATTAATGCAGCTTCGATTGTACCGATCATATCCGAACTCTCTCCCTCAAAAATAACAAAACGACACATGAAATCATTGAGTGACAGATTTGCCCCCAGCGTAATACTTCTGCTATGTTCACGAAGACGTCCAATAAGCTCACGAGACTGATTTAGCGCGTTATGAGACAAACGGCCTTGTCGCCATCCTTTCGGAACGGCTTTCCCAACATAGATAGGAAAAGCATAGGACAGTCGATTAAGTGCTGCGTACCGCTGGTAAAGTGGGTAAGAACCTGTGTAGTACAGCGCGTATACTCCTGTTCCAAAAAATGATTCTGGTGGTGGGAGGCTGTGAACAGGTGTGCCGTTAAAAAATCTAACCACATCTTTAACGAATTCTGCAAACGCTTCGTTTTTGTATACATGTCTACTTCGTTCAAACAGTTGGGGCTGCATGTGATAATATTTCCCATATCAAATGAGTAAAATTTAGTCTCTAATCCTAGAAAGCGTTTAGTTTATTCATTGAATAATACAAACAAAAAGCGCGCTGTTTATTATCAGTGTGTCTGGATTTCATCTATCCAAGCACACATATCACAAACGCCCACTACGCTTAATCGCCAAATAATAATTCACCAGCGCCACCGGCAGTTTTGCGGGTTCCGTGTCTAAGTATAAAATCCCTTGCTGTTGCAGCTTTTCATGGGTTTGGCGGCGGTGGCTGAGATATTCCCAGGTAGCGGCTTGTCGCAGCGCGTCTGCAAAGTTTTCCACTGGCTGTTCGAGTACCTCGTTCAGCACTTTTTCTTGCAAACTGACTAGTAACACCAGGTGTTTTTTGCGCAGCAAACGCAGCGCGGCCTGGAGTTCTTCGCTGTCTTCGTCGCGTAAATTAGTCACCAGCACCACCAGCGCTCGTTTGCGACTGCGGCTCATCAATTGGCGGGCGGCTTCCAGATAATCGCTGGGGCGCGGTTGTGGATACAGGTCATAAAGCGTGTTAAGTACCTGATTAATCGCCAATAACCCTTTGCGTGGCGACAGCCAGCGTAGCGCGCCGCTGAAAGTCAGCAAACCCAGCGCATCGCCTTGACGTAACGCCACGTAAGCCAGCAACAACACCGCATTCAGGCTGTGATCGAAATGGGATAAGGTGTCGTCTTGTGCCAACATGCGCCGCCCGCAATCGAGCAGGAAAATCACCTGCTGGTCGCGTTCGTCTTGATATTCTTTGGAAATCAATTTGCGTTGGCGCGAGGTGGCTTTCCAGTCAATTTGGCGCAGGCTGTCCCCGGCCCGGTATTCGCGCAATTGGTGAAAATCCATGCCTTCGCCGCGCCGCTGTTGTTTGCGAATCCCTAACTGGCCAAGGCGATTTTCGGTGGCAAACAGCGCATAACCAGCGACTGCTGCAAAATTGGGGTAGACCTTGACTTGATTGACTTGGGGTTGATAACGGCGCAGTGTCCAAAATCCCCAAGGCGAGCGCAATTGCAAGTACACTCCGGCAAAGGTCACGGAGCCGCGCTGCTGGGGACGCAAGCGATATTGGCAGTCGCCGCGACCGAGACCGGCCAAGCTCACATGGACTGGTTGGCCCTGTAATTCAGCGCTGACCGGGTAATCATCGAACACCGCCAATTGGCAAGGCTGCGGGCTGGGATTATAAAAACTCAGTTGGACTTCACTCCATACGCCCAGCGCCACCGAGCCAGCGACGCGGCGCGTCACCGTGGGGGTCGGCAGTGCGCGGCTTTGTAGTGCATCAAACAGTGCCAACAGCAACAAGGCCAGTCCAGTGCTTAACCAAGCCACTTCCAGTTCAGGATTGAACAAGGTCAGGCAGGCCAGCACAAACCAGAGTCCTAAGCCGATAAAACTGAGCGCAGCAGGTTGCACCGGTGTCACTCGCTGGTCGCAGCAGCCGACTCGGGGAGCGGGGCATGGGGCGGTTTGACGGTGGTCAAGCTGAGCAAGCCTTTGCGGTATTGTTCGGCGGCTTGGCCGGTTTCGCCCAGTTGGTTTAATAAATCGCCAAGTGCTTGATACACCGCCGTGTTGGGGGCAATGCCCAAAGCGGCTTCCAGATATTGTTGCGCTTTGCCCCACAAGCGATTGCGCATACACAGCTTGCCGAGTGCCAGCAACAGCACGGGGTCGCGTTCGCGGCCTTTCAGCCAAGCTTCGGCGCGGTTCAGTTGTTGGCTGGCGTTGGTGGTGCTGAGTTCGGCGTATAACAGCACCGAATCGGCATCCCAGTGTTGTTTCAGGCTGTCGCGCAGCAGCGTATCGGCTTGATCAAGCTGGCCTTCTTGCGCCAAATGCTTGACGTAAATCTGGGTCACAGCGGGTTTAAGCCGCAGGGTTTTGGGCAAACGTTCCCAGGTGGTGGTTGCTGCCAAGGTGCTTTGCGCCACCGTCAAATGCAACAGCGCCACTGCGGTGCTGATTTCTAGGGCATCGGCCTCGCTATCGCTCAGCACTTTGCGTTTGCGCAATTCCGGTAACAGTTCCCACAGCCCATACCAGTTGTGCAGCCCTTGATAAATGCGCAACAACAAGGCCAGCACCCGGGGATGTTTGGGGGCTTGTGCTTGCAACGGTTTGACCGTGGCCAAAGCCAGGCTGTATTGACCGGCAGCCAATTGCAAATCTGCCTGTAACAGGTTGACCATCAACCGGTATTCAGCCGGTGCATTATTATGCGCCTGTTCTAAATACTCATCGCGGCGCTCTAAACGCTGGGTTTGCTGGGCGGCGTAGGCGGCACCCAAATAATGCAAATAATGCGGATAACTGCGCAGCAAAGTGCGTTCGGCCTCTGTCCAGGCCCCTTCTGCCAACGCGCTGACGCCTTGTTGCAAGGCAAGTTGGGCGCGTCCGTGCAGGCGGCTGCGGCGGCTGTGTTGCCAGCGTTCCGGCAATTGCCACAACAAAAACCCCGCCCGCGCCAGAAAATACAACAGACCCAGGCTGCATAACAGCAAAAAACCGAACATAAACAAGCTGGTTTCCAGCGTCCACGGGCCGCGTCCGATCACCACAAAACCGGGGTCTTGATGGGCTAACAGCGCCAAGCTGACGGCGGCCATCAACACCAGCAGGATGCTGATCAGCCATTTCATGGTGTCACCTGCAACGGAGTAGCCGGGGTTTCGGATGGGGTCGCCGTCCCGCTCTGAGCCGCCAAGCTTTGCAAGATACTCAGCGAGCGCGAGACATCCGGCAACGGCGGCTGTAGCTCGACTGTCCGCATCTGTGCCAGCATCGTGTACAGGCGTTTCACCTGTTCGTCACCTTGATCGTAATACTGGCGCAGCCAGTCATGCAGCACTTGCAGTTCCTGGCGAAACCCGGCCTGTTCACGGCGTAACAGCAACAAGCGTGCGGTTTCCAGGGCCAAGCGCATATGCTCGGTTAAATAGTCACGTTGCGTGGGCGACAACAAGCCCACATCCGCGCTGTCGTTGTAGCGAATCATCACCAGTTGCCGCAGTTCTCCCCACACCGCATCTAGCGCATCCTGCCAGTTTTCAACCGGCGGTTTGGCGGCTGGCGCGTCTGGCTGCGCAGTTCGGGTGCTGTCTTGCGTGCCCTGGATCAGGGTCAGCTTATCCACTTGGCGGGCGCTTTCGGCCAGTTGCAAAGCCATGCCGTCGATGTCGGGCGCTTGAATCTGACTCAATTGGCCGATGTCCTTAGTCAATTGCTCGCGCACCGGTAAAAACAGCGGCCCGGCCCGTTGCAAGCGGGTGTCTGCCGCCTGTAAAGCGGTCAGGGCAGCGGCCACATCTTGTCCCAGCGACAGCCGCTGCTGCGCCACGCGCAACAAATAACTGACTTCAGCAATGCTCCAATCTTCCTCATCACCCGCTTTACGCAGCTTTTGCAGCAGCGCCTGGGCGGTTTCTTCCAGGGTTTGCTGGCGAGCGCTGAGCGCTTGCAGGGTTTGCTGCATCTGCGCTTGCGCGGGATTTTCCTGGCTCAATTCCTTGCGCCAGCTTTGCCAGCGACTGTCCAGCGCTTGCATTTGCGCGGCGAGTGCAGCCACTTGCGCCTGTTGTTGCTGGTTTTGCGTCAGCCACTGCTGGCCCAAGTAATAAACCGTGCCGCCCGCACCACCACCCGCCGCCAATAACAACCCCAAAAACCACGGCCAGCGGCGCTTTTTGGGCGCAACGGCAGCGGCGGGTGCAACCGGAACGGGTGGTGCATTCGGCGACGCCGTGGCGCTGTCCGGCGCGGGCGCACTCTGTGCTGCATCATTCATAAAATTAACCTTTTCAGCGACTTATTGAAACTGGGCCGAGTGTCCGGCATTCAGGCCGCGCCTGCCTCAGTCGAGGGACGAGGGCGGTCGGTGTGACGGCGATTATACAGCTTACGCCTGATGAAACCGTATCCGTTTCTGGTGAAAATCCGCTGATTCCGGCGGACTGTCAAGAAATCTTCACATTCACTGGTTATACTCGCGACGCTCCGACCAACCCCACAACCTGTGCAGGCATTTGGCCGCCCGGTGGTATTCATCATGACCCTGAATCGAGACATGCGTCAGCTTTTGTTGCCGGTGCAGCCCATCAGCCCCAGCGATCCGATTGAGGCAGTCGCCGAGCTATTTTTGGCCGAGGCCAACCGCTTTTTGCTGTCGCTGCCGATCATCGAACAAGGTCGTCCAGTGGGGGTGATCAGCCGTTATGAGCTGATGAAAGTGTATTTACAAAAATATGGCCGGGAACTCTATGGTAAACAAGAAATTGCAACACTGATGAATAAACAGCCCTTGCTGGTTGAGGGCAATTCAACGGTGGAACAAGCCAGCCAATATATCACCACCCATATTCGGTTTCCGATCACTGAAGATTTTATTATCACCCAGCAAGGCGTCTATATGGGCGTCGGTATCGTGCTGGATTTATTGAAAATGTTGGAAAAACGCCTGACTCAGCGCAGCCACGATCTCAGCAAAGCTTACCGTCACCTCAAAGAATCACAAGCGCAGTTGGTACAGTCGGAAAAAATGGCCTCGTTGGGACAATTGGTGGCCGGCATTGCCCATGAAATCAATACCCCTTTGGGCTATGTGCGCAATAACGTCGAAGTTACCCAAGATATGTTCAGTCAAACCCGCGAGGTGTTAAATGCCTCTTTCAAATTGGTAGAAATGCTGAGCGCAGAACAAGTAGACGATGACGCGCTGGCCACACAATTTAGTGTGGTGGCGACGCTGAGCGAGCCATTTCAAACCGCAGAACTGTTTCAATCTATGGAAGATTTATTCAAAGATTCATTATTTGGCGTCGATCAAGTGGCTGAATTGGTGCGCGGTCTCAAAGATTTCAGCCGACTGGATCGGGTAAAAACCGATCAAGTCAATCTCAACGACTGTTTAGACAGCACTTTGTTAATTGCCAAAAATCTACTCAAACACAAAGTCACTGTCAAAAAACAGTATGGCGAACTGCCACCGCTGGCCTGTGCGCCCTCACAACTCAACCAAGTGTTTCTCAATTTGATCGTGAATGCCACCCAAGCCATTGCTGAGCAAGGCGTGATTATCCTGAAAACCTGGGCCGATCCTGATTGGGTGTATGTCAGTGTGCAAGACAACGGCAAAGGCATGTCAAAAGACACGATGACTCAAATTTTTGACCCTTTTTTCACCACCAAACCGGTGGGCGAAGGCACTGGTCTGGGTTTGTCTATCAGTTACAAAATTATTCAATCACATCAAGGGCGTATCCGAGTGAATTCAGTCGTGGGCCAAGGCACTAAATTTGTCATCAGCCTGCCGCGCCACACATCGACCACCACCTTGAGACAAGCCAGCGCATAACAAGAGCAACTCTGCCAAGATCACGAGATAAGAGGGAATTAACTCATGGGCCAAAAAGCCACGGTCTTATTCGTAGACGACGAGGAACGCATTCTGCGTTCTCTAAAAATGTTGTTTATCAGCCATTACCACGTGTTAACCGCCAGCAATGGCGCGGCGGCTATCGAACTGGCTCGCCAACACACCATCCACGTCGTGGTCAGCGATCAGCGGATGCCTGGCATGACCGGCGTGGAAGTGTTGCGGGAAATCAAACAGGTGTCGCCCAACACCCTGCGGCTGTTGCTGACCGGTTATGCCGATCTGACCGCGATAGTCGGTTCGATCAACGAGGGCGAAATTTTTCGCTACATCAATAAACCTTGGAAAGGCGAAGAACTCAAGGCAGCAGTGCAAAAAGCCGCTGACATCGCACTCAAACTGTTTAGCAGCAGCCCAAGCAGCCCAGTCACCCATGCGGCCAGCGCTCCCAAACCCGGCTTGCTGGTGATTGATGACGACATCGCAACCCATCACGCGGTGGAAAAATTACTCAGCACTCAAGCCCCCGTGCATTGGGGACGCACGCTGGAAGAGGCGTTTTCGATTCTCAGTCAGCATCCTATCGCCGTGGTAATCGCCGAGGTGCATATCGGGGCTGAGGACATCGCCTCGCCACTCAAAACCCTCAAACAATACAACCCGGAGATTCTGACGATTATTTTGACTTCATTCCAAGACACCAGCGCCCTGATCGACTTGATCAACCACGGCCAGATTTATCGTTTCCTGCCCAAACCGCTACACGAGGGTTTATTGGGCAAAAGCCTACACGCCGCGCTGCAACATTATCAGGCCATCCAAACCCGGCCTGTGTTGTTGATGCCGCACGCAGTCGAAAAACCCAGCGATGACAGCGGCAACCGGATTTCTTCACGGGTGATGGAATATCTCAAAAAGATTCGCGGGCGCGGTGGACAAGCGGCGGTGGTGAATTAAGCACTGATGTGACGTAACGACTAAAAACAACGCAAAAGCCGCAAACGGCGCAAAAGAACGCAAGCGACACCAGCGGCACAAACGGACACTAGCGTTTGTGTCTTTTGTGTCTTTTGTGTCTTTTGTGTCTTTTGTGTCTTTTGTGTTGTGTTTTTAAGTGTTGCGTTAGGTCAGGTTACGCACGCTACAAAACTTAACGCAAGCGACGCGAAAGGTGCAAAGGGCGCAAGCGTTTTAATCTTTTGCTGTCTTTTGCGTCACTTGCGCCTTTTGCGTTAAATTTTTGCTGTGTCTGCGTCAGGTCAGTTACGTAACGACTAAAAACAACACAAGAGCCGCAAAAGAACGCAAGCGACACCAGCGTTTGTGTCTTTCGTGACTTTTGTGTTGCGTTTTTAAGTAAAGCAGCACCCGCTTCACCGCCCACGTACCCGCCAAGCGATACCCAAACCGAGACTCAAGGCCAGCAACAGCAACAACGGCCATTCGCCAGTGTACACATAGGGTGTGCTGCCCTGTCGGGGTTGTGCGCTGCTGCGCAGGACTTGCACCACAAACTGCGGGGCTTGCGCGACCAGTTTGCCGCGTTCGTCAATCACAGCCGAGATGCCGGTGTTAGTAGCGCGCAGCAAATAGCGCCCGGCTTCCAAGGCCCGCATCCGGGCAATTTGCAAATGTTGGTGTGGGGCTATCGAATCGCCAAACCAGGTGTCATTGCTGATATTAATCAACAAGCTGGCCTCTGGTAGGGCGCGCCGTATTTCGGCGGGATAGGCATCTTCATAACAAATCGACAAACCCAGCACTTGTCCCGCCGCACGCAAAGGCGGTTGTACCGCTGGGCCTGGGGTAAAATCCCCCAGCGGAATTTGAATAAAACTCAAGTAGTGAGACACCAAACTGCGCAAGGGCATGTATTCGCCAAAGGGCACCAAATGGTGTTTGTAATAAAAGCCGGGCTGTTCGCTGAGTACCAGAATCGCGTTGTGGTAGTCGGCGGTTTGCGGGTCTTGTACGGGAATACCCAGCACAAAATCGGCTTGGTGAGTTTGGCGCAAGCTTGCCAGTTCGTGCAAGAAGCCTTTAACTTCATGCAGATAGCGCGGCACGGCGGTTTCTGGCCAGATCACCAAATCGGCGTCTAAATGCGGGGCACTTAAATCCATGTAGCCGTCCATGATGGCATCGGCGTATTCGTACATGAATTTGACTTCCAGCGGCGTGTTGCCTTGTACCAAGGCGACGGTCAGCGGTGCGTCGCGGGCTTGGGTCCAGTTGACTAATCCCAACAAGGCGGCACCGCCCCACAACACCACCTGTCCCGCTAACACCAGCCGCCACCGCTGGGGAAAATGCAGCCCCCAGCACAATCCGCCCGCCCCCAGCGCCACCGCCCAACTGACCCCATACACGCCAATCACCGGGGCTAAGTGAGCCAGCGGGCTGTCGATCTGGCTATAGCCCAGCAAGAGCCAGGGAAAACCGGTGAACAACCAGCCGCGCAGCCATTCAAACAGCACCCAGGCGGCGGGCAACACCAGCAACAAACGCAGCATCCCTGCGTCGGCAAAATATTTTTGCACCAGATAGCCCAACAGGGCTGGATACAGGGCCAACGCCATGATAAACAGCGTGGTTAGCCCAATTGCCAGCGGTAAATCAATCCCGCCAAACTGGGTCAGACTGATATGCAGCCAAGACACCCCCGCGCCAAACATCCCCAAGCCATACAGCCAGCCGCGCCACAAGGCGCGGCGCGGGCTGGCTGTTTGCCACAGCCAAAACAGCCAAGCGGGTGACAGCAGCGCCAGCGGAAACCAACCCAAGGGGGCAAATGCAGGCACCAGCAGCAGGCCCGCCAGCAGGGCGCTCACATCGCCGCCATAGAGAGAGCGTCGCATCGGGGCTTATTCCTCGTCAGGGGAGAGTGGGCTTTGCGGGTCGCTCAGCGCGGATTTGTCGGCTTCGGTCACGGCACGCACGCGCAACAGGTGAATCCGGCGCTTGTCGGCACGCAGCACTTCAAAAAATAAGCCGTCCAGGGTCAAGGTTTCGCCGCGCTTGGGCAGGTGTCCAAAGGCTTGCATCAGAATCCCGCCCACGGTGTCAAAATCTTCGTCGCTGAAACGGCTCTTGAAGTGCTTATTGAACACCTCCAGCGGCGTGAGGGCGCGTACGGTGTAACGCCCGCCGTCACGGGGTTTGATATAAATCTCGTCGTCTAAATCGTATTCGTCGTCGATGTCACCGACGATTTCTTCGATCACGTCTTCAATCGACACCAAACCCGCCACGCCGCCATATTCATCGACCACGATAGCCAGATGATTACGGCTGGCACGAAACTCACGCAGTAACACATTCAGGCGCTTGCTTTCTGGGATGAACACCGCTGGGCGCAATAAATCGCGCATGTCGAAACGCTCGCTGTCCTTGCCGAGCTTGGCGTAATACCCCAGCAGGTCTTTAGCCAGCAACACGCCCAGCACGTCATCACGGCTGTTGCCGATCACCGGAAAACGCGAATGCCCGGAATTGACGATAGTGGGTAAAAATTGTTCAGGCTGGGTATCGGCGTCGATCACCACCATTTGCGCACGCGGAATCATGATGTCGCGCACATGGGTTTCAGAAAATTGCAACGCGCCCTCAATCATCTGCATCGCATCGCTGCTGATTAGATCACGCTGTTGGGCCGTCCGTAGCACGCTCAGCAATTGTTCGCGATCTTGGGGCGGATTAGCACGCCATTGTAACAAGCGGTTTAGCCAAGAATGTTTAGGCAGCTTGGTTGCCGTCGCCAAAGGCCGGCGAGGGGGCTGGATCAGGGTCGGTGGGGGACTACTTTGCTCGTCGGTCATGATCGTTTAGCGGGCGGTAAAACAACGATGGCGTTCAAGGAAGCTCCTCAGTGGTGTGGGGTCAGGCAGAATGGGAAAACAGGGGTTCATAGCAAATCGGGACGGTCGCCATAAGGATCGGGGAAACCCAGATGTGTCAGGATGCGCTGTTCTAGGGTTTCCATTGCTTCAGCTTCGGCTTCTTCTTGATGATCAAAGCCCAACAAGTGCAGGCAACCGTGAATCACCAAGTGCGCCCAATGGGCGGTGGGGGCTTTGTGTTGTTCAGTGGCTTCGCGCAGCACCACCGGGGCGCAGATCACAATATCGCCGAGCAGCGGAATATCGACCACTTCGTTAGGCGCTTCGTAGGGAAACGACAGCACATTCGTCGGCCCCAGTTTATGCCGCCAGGTTTCGTTGAGTTCGCGGCCTTCGGCTTCATCGACGATCCGTATCGTCAACTGTGGCGGGTCTTCTGGCCGATACTGCGCCAATTCCAGCGCGGCAGCCACCCAGGTATTCAGCACAGCTTCATGGGGTAAATCAGCCCCAGACACCGCATATTGCACGTCTAAATCGAGTAACATAAGGGTTTTATTGCAGTTCTTGGGCTTGTTCGGCCCGCGCATAGGCGTCAATGATACGGCCCACCAGCGGATGGCGCACCACGTCTTGTGAGTTAAAAAAGGTGAAACTGATGCCTTCGACCTCGTGCAGCACGTCGATCACATGGCGCAGCCCGGATTTACGTTCACGCGGCAAGTCTACCTGAGTCACGTCACCGGTGACGACAGCGGTGGAACCAAAGCCGATGCGGGTTAAAAACATCTTCATCTGATCGACCGTGGTGTTCTGCGCCTCATCCAGAATGATAAACGCATCGTTAAGCGTGCGTCCGCGCATATAAGCCAGCGGCGCGATTTCAATGATATTGCGCTCAATCATTTTGGTGACGCGCTCAAAGCCCAGCATTTCAAATAGCGCGTCATACAGCGGGCGCAAATAGGGATCGACTTTTTGCGCCAAATCGCCCGGCAAAAAGCCCAGCTTCTCGCCCGCTTCCACCGCTGGACGCACCAGAATCAAGCGGGCGATGTCCTCGCGTTCCAGCGCTTCCACCGCACAAGCAACCGCCAGATAGGTTTTACCAGTGCCTGCCGGGCCGATACCAAAATTGATCGCATGGCGCAAAATAGCGTGGATATAGCGGCATTGATTGGGGCCACGGCCTTTCACCACGCCGTGGCGGGTGCGGATACTGATTTCGTGGGGTTCTGCGGCACTGGATGCTTCTGGCGTTGGCGTTTCTGCCTGAGCCTGCGCGGCTTGTGAGGACAAATGGACTTGCTCCCGATTTAAGCGCTGATGGGCGGTGGCGGCATACAGACTTTGGAGAATTTGACTGACTTCGCGCACCTGCACCGCCGGGCCGATGAGACGAAACTGGTGGCCTCGGCTATTGATTTCCACTCCAAAACGCGCTTCCAATTGGGTGAGATGTTCATTGAACTGGCCGCAAAGATTGGCTAAACGCCGATTGTCGGGCGGGGCGAGCGTCAAATCCTGGGTCACGGTTTCGGTGGGACTGGTTTCGTGGCTAAGACTCACAACAACACCGCCCGCAATGAATTGGGCAGCGCTTCGGTGATACGCACCGTGGCAAACTGACCGATTAAAGAGGCCGGGCCGTCAAAATTCACCACCCGGTTGTTTTCGGTGCGCCCGGCCAATTGCGCCGGGTCTTTGCGGGCCGGACGATCCACCAGCACCCGTTGCACGGTGCCGATCATTTGCTTAGAAATCGCTGCCGCCTGGCGGCTCAGCAGAGTTTGCACCTGCGCCAAACGGTCTTTTTTCACCGCCATCGCTAAGTCATCGGGATAATCCGCCGCTGGCGTGCCGGGGCGCGGACTGAAAATAAAGCTAAAAGAATGGTCAAAACCAATCTCGGCAATCAAGTGCAAGGTGTCTTGAAAATCGGCGTCGGTTTCACCTGGAAAACCCACGATAATATCGGTAGACAGGCTGATGTCCGGGCGCAACGCCCGCAGACGGCGGATTTTTTGTTTATATTCCAAAACCGTGTGACCCCGTTTCATCATCGCCAACACCCGATCTGAACCGCTTTGCACCGGTAAATGTAAGTGATTCACCAATTGGGGCACTTTGGCGTAGGTTTGCATCAGCGCTTCGCTGAATTCCACCGGATGCGAGGTGGTGTAACGAATCCGCTCGATGCCTTCAATAGCCGCCACATATTCGATGAGCAACCCCAAATCGGCCAGTTCGCCGTCATGCATCAGGCCACGATAGGCATTGACATTTTGCCCCAGCAAGGTGATTTCACGTACCCCTTGCCCAGTCAAACTGGCGATTTCCACCAACACATCATCCAGCGGACGGCTGACTTCCTCACCCCGGGTATAGGGTACCACGCAATAAGTGCAATATTTGCTACAGCCTTCCATGATCGACACATAGGCAGTCGGGCCATCGGCACGCGGTTCAGGCAAAGCGTCAAACTTTTCAATTTCCGGGAAAGAAATATCGATCACCGCCCGCTGTTGCGCCCGCACTTGATCCAACATCGCAGGCAAACGGTGCAGGGTTTGCGGGCCAAACACTAAATCCACATAAGGCGCACGCGCCCGAATCGCCTCGCCCTCTTGACTAGCGACACAACCGCCAACCCCAATCACCAAGGCAGGTCGTTTATCCTTGAGCATTTTCCACTGGCCCAATTGAGAAAACACCTTTTCTTGGGCCTTTTCGCGGATGGAACAGGTATTTAATAAAAGAACATCGGCTTCCTCTGGATTATCCGTGGTTTCCAGACCATGCGAAGCTTCCAGTGCCAGCGCCATTTTGTCAGAATCATATTCATTCATCTGACAACCAAAAGTTTTAATATACAGTTTACCGTGCATCAGCTTCTCTAAGCAGTGTCAAAAACAGACAGAAGCGCAAAGTTATCACCTTCACCGAGGCAGCGCAACGGCGCACTGCTTAACTCGCTGTTTTACCAAGAGTAACCCACTATGCCAGCCTCTTTGCAAGCCCAGATTCTCGCCCAGCTCAACCACGACCTACGCGCTCCCCTCGCCGCCATCAGCACCACCGCCGAAGCCTTGCGCGAAGGGGTCTACGGGCCGCTAACCACCGACCAGAGCGCAGCACTCCAGCGTTTAGAACAGAGTGCCGCAAGCCTGTTGACCCGCCTGGGAGATATTCTTCTGTGTGCTAAAGTCCAGACTCAGCAGACCTTGCTACACCTGTTGCCCGTCTCAGCACAGGCCGTGACCAAAGATAGCTTGGCCCTAGTCCAAGAACAGGCCCGTAAAAAACGGATTAAACTAAAACTATCGACCACCTTACCCAAACAGCTCGCTGGCTGGGGCGATGAAGCCCTCCTAAAATCCCTGTTGTTCAATTTATACCAACAAGCCATCGACTCCAGCCCACCCCACAGCCAGCTTGAACTCACGTTATACGCTGACACCACCGAGGCACAACTGTGCTGGCAACTCAGCGGCGGCAATTGGCCTGCTGACGCGGCAGCACAACACGACTTAGAAACCTGCATCAACCCCCACTGGGCGTTACTGCAAGCACTGACTGACGTACACGGCGGCCATTTAACCCACACCCAAACCACCCTCACCCTACACCTGCCTTGGCATTCACCCCAAGTCAGCCTACGCCAAGACAGCCCCCTGTTGCTGGCAGGCACCGCCCCCCGCCAGTTACTGGCATGGGGAGCCGCCCTCAGCGAAGCGGGCTACCAAGTCACCCTCGCCTTCGGCGCCGCCGCCGCCCTAAGCCGCGCCGCCGCTGCCCCAAGCCCACTGGTCATCACCAGCGACTTCACCGACCTAGACACCGCCGAACTACTACGCCAGTGGCAAGCCTGCCCAAGCACCGCCAAGCTCCCCGTCTATCTCAGTCAACCCTCAACTGCTCCCGACCTTCCCGCCACACAATGCTTAGCCTATCCGCTGGAGGTGTCGTGCTTGATTGCTGTGCTGGGGGGCGCTGGATAAAACTCACCATTTAGCGCTAGAGTTAAACCCAGTATTAGATTACAATCCCCGGTAAAAAGAGCGCCATCCATGGACGATGGGTCAGATTTTTCAGAGAGGATGACTGGCTACACAGGAAGTGTGATTCCAATAATTTCAGTATGCTGGGAGAATGTAACGATAGTGCCGCTATCTCGTGACAAATTTTTTAGCTTCCCTGCTAAAAAATCACTCGCTCACGCGGCAACTCTTCCTTTTCTCCCCGATTCGTCCGGTGTCTCCCGTCCGCCTTCGCCACTCCGCGGCTTCGGCACACTCCC
>Ga0209575_10000170_pt1 | contig 67255 bp, 52 predicted proteins | sample Medcelwee11metaG_FD_187172 | JGI IMG/M metagenome (GOLD analysis project Ga0209575, IMG submission 187172) | Freshwater pond sediment microbial communities from the University of Edinburgh, under environmental carbon perturbations - Medium... | ecosystem: Environmental > Aquatic > Freshwater >... | reverse complement strand
CGCTTCAATTACCTTTTTTCGTAAATCATAGCTATATGCCTTGGCCATTATTATTCTCTTTTTTATGATATTTTTTCTTTTCCCATCATATCTCATTTTTGTCCTGACTTACTTGGCGGCTGCTATAACAAGACAGATACAATTCAAATTTTTGGACAGACTTCCCTGAGTAATAGCTCTACTTATGAAGCTCGGATTTATTTTCCCAGTAATGTTGGTAGATATGGTTTAGTGTTTAACGAATTTTATTATGGTTTAGAAGACAAATACTTAACAGTGGGACCAAATAATGTTCAGGGTTATAATTATCCTAACTATCCGAATTACCCATTGAGTTCTATTACAAGTAGTAAGGAACTCTCATTAGATGCTTGGCATCATGTTGCCTTTGTACAAGGAGGTGGAACACAACGTCTTTATCTCGATGGTCAACTAGTAGCAAAAAGAGCAGGTTCAGGTGATATTTATGATAATTCTTATGGTGATGCTTCTATTGGTGCTAATGTAAGAATAGGTCCTTCAATATATCATTTTGTACCTAGTTTTACAGGTCATTTGGATACCCTACGTATTTCTAATATTGCACGCTATACTGGCAATAGTTTTGACTTTCCCACAGGAGACCTTATTGCAGATACTAATACTCAAATTTTGTATAATTTCAATTGGCAAAATTTCTTTCAACAAGATGGTGCTACTTGGGTAAAAGACTTAAGTGGGAATAACAAGAATGGTAAATTTGGGACAGGTTTTGTTGGTGCGACATCACCTAGTATTGTTGTTCCTATTAAGAAAATAGAATCTATTAATAATAATTTAAGCTCAATCTTAGAAAATATATCTAGTGCTGATAACTTAGGAGATCAACTTGCTGATTTGGGAGAAATATTTAATTCTGAGGTTGATGTGGAAAAGTTACAAAAAACCTCTGTACCTGAACCCATTCCAATATTAGGTTTAATACCATTAGGTTTTATTTTAGGTTTTCGCTCTTTATACAAACGTAAACAGCAAGAAAAAATATCTATTTCCACCAGAACCAAATAATTATTTTCTTACTGAAATTAAAATATTAGGGGAATAGTCCAAAAATATTCCCCTGCATAAAAAATTTAAACAAAAATACTAATCTGTTTCAAATCAATAACTTCTCCCACAGAACGAGTTGAAATATTTGAATTATTAGAAGAGCCTTTAATTAGACAAATCAGATCATTTGAAGATTTTTCATAGATTCCTATATCAGGAGATGCAGAGCCAGTAATATTTTCCTCTTTAGTAAGGTAAGCATTCTGATTGCCAACAAGCTGTAATTTATCTTGTTTTACAGAAAAGTCTTCAATCAGTAAATAGTCTTTATTAGAATCAATTGCGTAATAATTGCCTTGAAGTTGATCACCTACAACAAAAACATCTTTGCCTTTGCCCCCTTGTACAACATCTAATTCACCCGCTCCCACTTCTCCTAAATCAGCACCCTCATAAGTAGCAGCATTTAAAATATCATTGCCTGTTCCTCCTAATAATGTATCGTTACCTGTTCCTCCTGCAAAATAATCATTACCTGCTCCGCCTGAAAAACTATCATCTCCCCCACTTCCCCACATATAATCATTATCTCCATCCCCAATAATAATATCATTACCAACTCCTGCCCAAATAGAATCTTTTCCTATCCCACCAACAAGAGAATCATTACCTTGACCACCATTCAAAGCATCTCTACTTTTACTACCAACTAAAGTATCATTACCTTGACCACCACTTAATACATCACCTAAATTGATATTTACAAGATTGCCAACATCAAACCATGGTAAGTTTGATGGTAAATTGCTAGATGAAGCGTTGGAGACTCCACCACCAAAAATTATGTCATTTCCTGCACCACCACTAATATATTCTCTATCAGTGGACCCATTAACTGTATCATCCCCTGCTAAACATTTAAGAATACTGTTATTCAATTGTTCAGGCAAGAGATTAATCAAATCGCTATTAGAAGTAGCAAAATCAGTCAGTGGTGTATTTGTTGTTGCCATGATTATTTTTCCTCCGAAAAACTAATTTTTTCAAAATGTACAGTTTTTGTAAATTACTTGATTGAAGAGAAATTTTAGAGTTATTCTCTTAAATAAATACTGCTATCTTATCTAAATCTAATTTTCCTCCTCCTGCAGAACGGAGGCTAGGTGTACTAGCAGAATCTTCTATGAAACAAAGTAGATCATTTGTTTTTACATCATAAACTCCTATACCATATTCATAGTATGATGAATTTATTTGGGTATATTCTTCTTTTGTGTAATATTGCTCTTTACTTCCTACAAGTTGTAATTTATCGTTGTTTACAGAAAAATCTTGAATAATTAGGCAACCTTCATCTATTATTTCTATTTCTTTTCCATCACATCTATCTTGCCACCAAACCAAATCCCTATCTAGTCGGTATTCAGTAGTTTTCCATAGATAAGGATCATTACAGGAACAATCAGAATAAGAGAAATTGTAAGAGTATATGGAATCAGCATAGTAATTACCATAATATTCATCTCCTACTATAAAGATGTCACTACCTCGCCCACCATTAGCAAAATCTATTTCACCTTTTCCTACTTGTCCCGATTTAGCCCCCTTATATATCGCACCATTTAATATATCATTACCTGCTCCTCCTAAAAGAGTATCATTTCCCTGTGCCCCAATCAAAATATCATGACCGCCACGACCATAGATAATATTATCATTATTATTACCTACAACCCAATCTCGACCAGCTTTTCCACGGTAGTTTCTTTGTTTACTTTTCATTACCGTAGAAGGATTGGAAAACAAATATTCTGCTGTTTTTGGTAGATAACTATTATCTGTTAGATTAGTTGAATTAGGCAAATCTATCGTATTGTTGAGATTTTTATCATCTAATGATAAATTTTGTTGAGATTTTGACATAGCAATTGTTAATCCTACAAATATTTTCTTTTTCAAACAAAATCTTCTATTAAAGTTCAGGACCTACAGATGAAGATTAAATGCTTAGACAATAAATTATTCTGTAAGTCCTGAAAAATAACCAGTTTAGACAAAAACAGCAATCTTATCTAAATCTAATTTTCCTCCTCCTGCAGAACGGAGGCTAGGTGTACTAGCTGAATCTTCTATGAAACAAACCAGATCATCTGTGGTTACATCATAAACCCCTACACCGTATTCGTAGTATGAAGAATTTACTTGGGTATATTCTTCTATTGTGTAATATTGCTCTTTGCTTCCTAGAAGTTGTAACTTATCCTCATTTACAGAGAAATCTTCAATAATCAAGCAACCTTCGTCTTCTGTCTGTACCTCAACTTGTTCGTAACCACTATAATAGTAATATTGTTGAATAGACTCATCGTAGTAGTAATATTGTTGAATAGACTGATCATAGAAATATTCTTGTCCAGAATCATCACTATATACATATTGCCCAGTAGAATTATCATAATAAGAAATTTCTAAACTGTACTCATATTCATATGATGTGTAGGAGTAATCAGAATAGTAATTACCATAGGATTCATCTGCTACTATGAAAATGTCTGGGTCTGCACCACCATTACAAACATCTATTTCCCCTTTGCCTACTTCTCCTGATTTAGCACCCTTATATATCGCACTATTCAATATGTCTGGTCCTTTGCCTCCTGAAAGAAAATCGTCTCCTTGACATCCGGTCAAAACATCTCTGCCACCACCACCATAAATCTTTTGTGACGAGTCACCTGAAGGTGCTGTTATCCATTCAGATTTATTTGTGCCTTTTTTTTGCTTAGCACTTTTGGGCATTACAATCTGTTGATTTTTCCTAAATACACCATTACCCCAACCTATGTCCTCAAGATATTCTTCTTGAATAAAAGATTTATAGGTTGTTACACTCCATTGATAACTGGAAGTACTACTGGATGTAGCACTAGCAGCTCTAACAACGGGCATAGAAGATTCTGAAAGAATAGATGAATCCGTCGTCTCTTTAGAAATGTCTTGATCAGAAATTTGTGTTTCTTCTTTAGCTAATAAATCATTACCTTTGTTTTGAGTAGTAGTCATCTGAAAACTCCTTATTAGGTTTGTTTTGTTTATGCTGAATTTATGAAATTTGTAGTGATCTCACCGACATTCCATCTCTAAAAATGGAGTTAGAATATTGTTGACATACCCAATTTTCAAAAAATTGCTGTGTTGCTTAGATGTTCCTAAATTAAGAGATAGTCAACGATACTGTCAACTCAGAAAAGTTCAGTTAATTTCAGAAAAGTTCAGTTATTCAGATTACAAACCTTGCAGGATAAGAGAAACAACAAATATTAAGCTGAAAATTCATATATCCAATATTTCCTTACTTAAAATACTTCTGATACTAGTTAAACTAATACTTTTTTTAATAATTGATCTATTTATATAATTTATTTCTAATAAAACAGGCCTAAAACAGGATGACCTTTTTTCTCAATTGGACCTGTCATTGTGTCTAATCCAAAGTTAGAAAATATAAAATCTAATTTAGTATTAACTTCAGAAAATAGAGAAAAGTTCAGTTATAATTGTGTCAAATTAATATTTGGTTAAACCTATGGATATGGAAATAGCTCTTAAGTTTATAGCCCATCTGATCCAGCAAAAAACGGGTAAACCACTAAGCAACCTTGAAGTAGCCATTTTTCATGGTGCTTGGGAGGATCTTAGCTACAAGCAAATAGCTAAAAATATTAAACGTGATACCAACTATTTAGAAACAAATGTTGGCCCAGAATTGTGGAAAAAAATATCTCTTGTCTTAGGGCATACGGTGAGAAAAAAGAATTTTAAAATTTCCATCGAATTAGCTTGGGAACATTATCAGTTAAACGCTCATAATAATGGTACTGTTTCTGATTGTGATATTACTAACACAACCCCAAATGAAATTTCATCTAATTTAGAGAACAACAGTCAAGAAATACCAAAAGATGTTTTGCCTAATATCTCCAGTTACGATTCAAAGGAAAATATAGAAGTTAAATCAGATAAAAAATACCCTGATTTATATGAATATATAATTATGTTTTTTAAATTAATAATTAGACTTCTCAGTTTTCGGACATTATGTCCTAATTTACATGATATTTTCAAGGATTTGGCTGTTGATTATCAGAAAGATAATCAATTATTTAAGTCCTTGATTTTTTATAATTTAACAAAAATTGCAAACCCTCAAAACACTGTTCATTATGCACTAGGTTCTCTTTATGAAGCTATGAATATATTACCAATGGCTCACAAAGAATATATGGTTGCTATTCAGCAAAAACAGGCATATGCTTATAATAATTTAGCAAGGTTATATATTTTTGAGTCACAATTAGAGGAAGCTATTCAACTATTAAATACTGGTTTAGAATTAGCTAAAAATGATGAATATATTTATATTTTTTACAAGAATTTAGGTATGGCTTATATGTTATTACGAGAATATCAAATATCAATTGTTTACTTACAGCAATCAATTGAAATAGCTCCAGAAAGATCATCTGTTGCTTATGGCTTAATGGCTAGAATTATGGAAAAATTAGGAAAATTTGCAGAGGCAGAGGAATTATGGGCAAAATTTCGGAAATATTCAATCAATGATCATAGTCCTGATGTTACTTTATTAAAGTTATGTTGATAAAAAAAGAAAAAGGGATTAGCTCCCTTTTTTTCATAACTATTTTGAAGTTGATTCATTCCTAGAATTAACTAGACTTCCTGTGATTTAAACTGATGATAGTTTGTTTTATTAGGCGGGGGATCTTTAGAAAGTTTATTTTCATTGGTTTTAATATAAGTTGTTTGTTCTGTGTTAGTATTGACACTTTCAGATAGAAAGTTTTGTGTATTAACTGAATTTAATGAGACGATTAGATTGAACTGTGCTAAGACACAAAGAAATAAGATATGAGGATGATTAACTTGTGACATAATTTTCTACCCCTGAAATTTTACTTGTTACTTATATATCGGGTAGGAATTTATAAATTATGCAGGCGATTACTGAAAATTTTTACTGATCTTTTACCAATAAAAATACAGGCCAATACATATTGGCCTGTAAAACAAAATTATCTAAATTATTTACAATATTTTTTTATTACTGGATCATCATATTGTTTTGCAATCAGTTTTGGACCAATCTGCAATTGCAGATCAATTAAAGTTCCCTTGCATACCATATCTACAATCAGATTATCTTGAATATAAACTATGCCAAAAAAACTTTTAATAAGTTGTTGTTGTTTGGCTTCCGCAATAGTTATAGCAGCAGGAATATCGTTAATTTTAATCACTATAGGGGAAAAATAATATTTGTGATTATCTGTATCTGGAGCTTGATTAAATCCTACGTCAGGCCATAAGTTAGTAAATTGTTGATTAGTAATGTAATAACTCTTTTCTTGTTTATTAACATGGCGCAAAATTTGTTCTGGTTCAAGTTCCTTAGAATTAGTAATAATTTTATTAAATACTGGTAGGGCGATCGCCGACAGAATACCGATAATCATTATTACAACTAATAACTCAATTAAGGTAAAACCTTGTTGATGTCGCCGAGAAAAATTCAATAAAAATCGAGTAAAAAACCTATTCATTATGACCTCTTAATAGTAGTTGCAAACTCAAAGATAAGTTTTGAAAGGATTCAATGATCATTAATGCTTCAGGATAGTCTTGAGTGATACCGTTTAACATTCTTAGTGTAGATTTCACTAACCGCTGATTTTCTGGTAAACTCAGATTTTGACTAGCCCCTGCTAATAATTCTATTTGTTGTAATGCCTCCTTTTTATCTTCCTCATTTAAACAAGTTTCTTGCTGAATGTCAAGATTTAATTTTTCAATTAAATTTGACAAATTAGTTTGGTTATTACCTTGTAATTGTTGCCAGGTTAAAGGTACTTCTGCTAAATTTTGGTACAATACTGGCAACCAACTAGCTGAGGGAAATTGATTTTCTAAACCTTGTAATTTTTCCCTGGCTTGTCGCATAGCAAAATAGAGAGAATTACCTTGTACTAAACTGATTAACAGATTTTTCAGGAAATTTTGGGCAACCAAATCAGGTACAGATTCTTTCATCACAATAATTTCTGGTATATGTAAATCTATTAATTCTGTGGCTAAACCTAAACCATCACAGGAATTAAATATAGCTAAGTGTAAACCTTTACTGATAGCTTCTCTCAAAGCAAATTTCAACTCCTCTATGGTCAGAGGTTCTTGCTCATTAATTATCATTTTTCCCCGTTTATCCTGTTGATAACTATGACCAGAAAATGAGAGAATATCCCAACCGACTTCATCCCATAAATATTTATCTAATTCTGCCCTGGTTGGTGCAATGAGAAATACTGTTTCGGCGGGCTGTAATTTCCCCAGAAATTCCTGATCTGCTTTGACGTTAATACTTTGATCATTACCTATAATTGCTAATATTCTCACCCGACCCCGCCGAGATTTTGATTTATCTAGGCGTTGGGATGTCATGCCACTAATCCCTATTTCGGCATAACGATAAGTGGTGACAAATTCCCAGAGATGCCAAGGTATATAAGCCATATTTGCATCGGCTGATTGGAAAACTATTCTTAATCGTTCATCAGGTTGAATCAGACTACGTAATTGATTATTAATATTACTAAACTCTGGACTATTAAACCAAGTATTGATCTCCTGCATTAAAGTTTGGGTAATTTCTTTGACATCTGATTGCAAACTATTAATTTCCCTTTGAGAAAGTTGATTAAAAGTTGGTTTCATTTTAATTCTGGGTACAGGTTGCAATACCTTGATTAGTTCCTGATATTTTTCCTGCCAGACCTGATAAATAGACCATATATTATTCATCGGTAAACTACCATGCAAGCTAATAGGTAAAGGGTGATTGACTTCTCTGATTTCAGCTTCTACTAAAGCAAAACCTGTCGATAAATCACCTTGAGTAAAACGAATAATTATTAATTTTTCCCCTAATTTCTGGGATGTATCAGCATTTTTAAATTGCACAATATTATTGAGAAAAGACATCATTGCTTGATTTTGCTGACGATAGACCGCTATTTCCCCCTCTTTACCTTTTAATTCGGCTTGATATTTTTCCTCTAATGACTTAATACTTTCTTCATAAACTTCTATAAATTGAGCATGAATTTTTGCTTTATTGGTTTCTGGTGGGACGCTAACTTTTACCACTACTACGCCATCACCTTTATTCTCAATACTTTGAATGACTAATTCTGTATCATTATTTTCTACTTGTACTTTTTTTAAGGATGACATAAAAGCCCGCCAGTCAATACCATTTTTAAAAATTAGATCAATAGTATCGGTGACTTCTTTAAATAGTTTAGTAAAATCACCGGGAGCAAATTCGCCACTACTAGGACGACGTTCCCGATCATCCGTACCCGGTTTAGGTTCTTTCAATAGATAAATATATCTCGCTTCCACATCTTCCAATTTAGTTGTGTGGTCAATATTCCAGGCTTCTAAACAAGTGCCGGTCATTTCGGCATTAGTAAAATCTGTATTGATCGCTTGAACCTGAGTTAAGTTAGCATTAGTTAAATCAGCACCAGCAAAAGTAGCATTAGTTAAATCCGCATTTTGTAAATCAACTTTACCTAAATTAGCACAAATTAAATTAGCACCCCTTAAATTCGCTCCTAGCAAAGATAAATTTTCTCTGTAGCCTGTAATTAATAATTGTCTAATAGGAATTTCTGATAATATTGTATTTTCTAATCTAGCTAAATCTAAATATTCAGCCTGTCGCCATAAAGTACGTTCTATTTGGGATTGACGAAAATCTGTATTCTTCAACAGTGCATAACTAAAATTTGTCTCTGTTAAATTCGCTTCTTGGAAACTAGTACCACTCATCGCCCCAATCATAATTCCTAACTGCCGAAAGAATAAAAATTTCTCATCTTCTAATATTACTCGTTCAGCTATTTTACTGCTTAAAATAGAAAATGTTAAGCAAATGGCTAGGGCAATCAATGTTATTATAATAAGACTAGGTAAAATAGAATTAACATTCGTATCTAAATTATTTAGAAATAATTTAGCATCAAAATTTTCACATTCTGGTGCTTTGATACCAGGATTTTCAATACACAGTAATTTATTGATACGCCGATCATCATAAAATGCTCTATTAGAATTTTTTACAACAATGAAAGTGATTAATAATCCGGTTATGTATATACCAGCATTAGCTACGCTAACTAAAAACTGATTACCTAAACTGCTGGCTAATACTAGAGCGACAGAATGAACTGTAATTAAAACTAATACAGAACCGATCATGAAAGCGATCATTAAAACAACAAAAGTCGGTTCCGTCAAGCGAACTCCTCCTGATACTGTATTAGCAAAGTTACTGAGACGAAAAATCCGGGAAAAATCTTGAAAAGAATTACCATTGTCGTTACTGAGACCTGCTAATACAATTAGCACAGTAAACGACAAGGCTGCTAATAAACCAATATTTTGTAAAGATTTTGTCAAACCTTGATAATAGGTCATGACTAATAATCCACTACCTAATACTAATAAAACACAAAAAATAGGTATGCCAGTTGATAAGGGAAAAGGATTTGTTACATCGTAAGAAATATATCTAGTTGTGACATAAGCACTGACAAAACTAGCAATACCTGCTATTATACAAAGAATAACAGCTACAACAAATACTCTAAATTTGCCTTGATTAGTTAAACCAGCGATCGCCTGATAGAAACTAGCATTAGTTAAATTAGCACCAGTAAAATCTGCTCCTCGAATATCAGAGCCAGAAAAATCACAACTAGTTAAGTCTTGATTTTTAAAAGACTTACCTTGCAAATTGCGACGACGATAAGTATTAGTATAAGTATCTATTGTCATAGTTATTATCCTTCTTGATCAGTATTAGTAGAATTGTAGTATTATTAACAGATTACACAGAAAAATTTTGAATAATTTTTACCTCCCCTAAACTGACATGAACACTAAATTTTTCACCTAATTCAGCCTCTAATTTTAATTGAATTAGTTTATCATTTTCTCTTGCTGTTGTTGCTTCACAGAGTTGCTCATGTTCATCAAACACAGCTAAGGTTAAACCAGGAGTTAAAATATCTTTATTTCCTAAAGGATAGATTAATAATAATAAATCTATTGTTTCTGCTGTTTCTGCTTGTAGAAAGGCAATTAAAGCGACCTTTTCTTGTTCTAAGGTCATACCTAAATCTAATATTCTGCCACGGCTAATCGGTATTTCTGAACGTAAGCTCCATAAAACTTGTTGAGGTGTAATCTCAAATATTTCTGCCATACTATGCCAATCGTTTGGAAAAATATGATCAAACCATTGACGTAAGTTAACTAGTTGATTATCCTGACTCACTATATTAAAAGTAGTACAACGTTTCTCATGCAACATTTTTAATAAATTGTCATGGCATAATAAAGCACCCCAAACAGAAAAATCTTGCCATAAGCGAGGTAAATAAATATTAGGTTGACTTAAAGTATCAATCAAATCAATAGCTTGTTGATTAGTTAAAACAGGTAAAGAAGGGGCTGGTACAATTACCACAGGATTTAACTGATTAATAATCCACATGACATTAATATCCTCAGTTAACCAATCTCTCTCCAAGTAGTAATAACCATCATTGGCATCATAATTAGCCTGATCAGCAATAGTATCAGCTTGAGCATATCCCCGTATTCTTAACCAACCAGCTTCCATATCAACTATCACTGCTACATAATAATTAGCTTGCCAAGTTGGTATTCTTAACCATTCTTGAGGTATCTTGAATAATTCCGTATCTATTTCTTCAGTTGGCAAAAATACTATATGTAAATCATCAATACTAAATCGACAACCATTGACCACACTCCAAACTGCTTGAGATAATGGCAAGCTAGGTAATTGACTAATTAATTTACCAGATATTTCTTCCTGTAACCAAGTATTAATTACTTGGGTAGATAAACTATTAACTACTATATTGTAATAATCAGGTAGTTCTTGATATTTTGCTAACTTTGACCAAGTAGTATTAATTTGATCAGCAGTTATTGGCAAAATTAATTGCTCAGGATAGGTTGTAGCTATTTCATCTAAAGTTAAATTCATAAAATAATTATCTCTCCTGTATTTACATAATATAATTTTGTTCGTACGTTGCATAGGGAGCATTAGCCAAAGCATTTTTAACAAAGGCACTTAAAGATTTATTGATTGATTTTTCCGGTAAAATATCTAAATTTATTAGCAAATTTTCGATCAGATACTTGTGTAATTGATTCTGTAATAATTCTTGTACTTTGTTATTAATATCCATGAATGCTGGAGTAAGAATACCTAATTTTTCAGCAATTTCTGTAGGTTTTAATAGTTCTCCATAGTAATACTGCAAAAGTTGTAAATGTTCTGATAAATTTCCTAATAAATAAGCCTCTAGTATTTGCCCAAAATATTTTTCACAATAACTAATTAACCAATCCTGTAAAGATGACTTTAAATCATTAATTTGTTGGCTATTTAACTGAATATCATGAGTAGTTTGACTCCACTGTGCTAAAGATTTTAACAATGGTTGCAAATGCCGATTAATTAGACGAGATATTTGATGTTGTGGTAAATTAAATATTTTGCCTAAATTTGTCTGAGTAAAATGTAAACCATAATACAACTTATACATATTCTGCATCTCTATTGGTAATCTGCCAAACTCTTGCCTTAATAAATTTTCTAAATCTTCAGACAAATCAGACATAGCTAAGTGTTCCAATTCCATACTAGTATCTACACTGAAAATTTGCAGTAAGTTAATGCTGAAGTTTTCTTCTGCCTCTAAATTTTCTGCCAAATTTTCTGCATGAGATAAAGAGACAAATTGTTGATCAAAATATTTTCTTGCACTGATAACCGCAATCATCAATAACTGTGTCAGGGTTGTTTGATTGACAGCTATATTAATTTTTATGTCTGTCAAAGATGGTAATTGATGTTGCTGACATAATTGCTCATATAAAATTTGAATTGCTTGCCATTCCTCTATACTAGGCTCCGGTAATGAGTGAGCAGAAGATTGTTGCCGGTAAATAGCTTTATAGCTATCTATAGCTACTACAATATGATCAATCAAATTGTCATTATTATAGTTAGACCTTAAGGCTTCTCTTAATTTCTTCTTACTGACATGACGCAAAATTCCCCAATCAGAATACTTATTAATATAATGACGTAATAGAAAAGACTCTTTTGTTGCATCCCGAATACAACGTCTGGCAAAAGTATCAATTTGACTGGTGACAAAATCATAATTTTTCAAGGTTTTCTCTGGCATCGCTGCAAAACCTCTAGCTGTACTAAAAACATCTAAAATACTAAGATTATTCCAAGATAATTGCGGTTTCAGTTCTTGGTTTGTTAAATAAAAACAAGTTTCCTCTAAGTAAGCAGATAAATGTTGTTTTTCCCGATATTTCTCTTGATTATTCAGAATATTCTTGAGTAGGACTTTAGCATAAAATTCAGAAATATTGCCTGATTTTCTCTTGTTAGCTAATATTTTATTCTGAGAATTATTATTTGTGAGATCATTCAAATCATTCTCCGATAAATCAAACTGATAATTTTTCCCTTGGTCAATCAAGGATTGAAAACTTTTTAATAAGTGATAATCCTTTTGTAAATTAACTACCCGTAAATAATGATAGTCTTCAACTACCTGGAAAAAAGTCGTAAATTTTTCTTGTAAATTACGATAGGCCATACTAGAAAACCCTGCTAGAATAGTATTATTTAGTTTATCTTGTAGATATTTGATTTTTATGCAAATATTGTAATAATTCTTTACAATTTATTTTTTCTATATTATTTGAATATTGGCAAAACACTCTGATGAGCGAGAATATTTGTCAAGTCTATCCCTCTTGAATATTTCAGTATTTTCCCTTTAAGCAACAGAACCAAACCTCCTACTATTAGTCGAGTGATATTGTTTAGCTAATTTGATAATTTTAGAGGATATTGTGTTAATTGCTGTAATTTCTGTTTACCACCAAGCGTTGCCTTGATGCACACTCAACAATTAGATCATTTAAAAAATGAAAATAATAAAAATACGTGACACCCCTCACCCTAAATATCAAATGATGATCTACCTGACTCCGTGAAAATCACATTCATCCCAAGTCAGATGGTTTATCTACATTCACTTTAATATTATGTGCATAGCGATCACCCTGATCTCTAGTCATTAACCATCCCAGTTATATGACCCTAACTATTCACCTTTTTTACAGTCTATCACATCTTCTAAATTAATTATATATTTATAAAAAATTCCACTTTTAATAATCACCTGGATTTTATCTTTACTGATTTTGGTACTATCGATCTCTAAGTGACCGAATCCTGTCTCTTCCCACGTTTCCATTAATATTGCTTGGATCTTATTAAAAACATCATCTATTTGATCTGACATAATTTTCCTTTGTGAATATTTATATAAATTTGTTGAGATTTTTGTAAATTTGTTGAGTTTTATTACAAAAACTGACTGGTCAATAATTTAGATAATTGTTTAGGTATATAGAATTTGCTGAAAATACTTCACTTCTTAGGATTTTATGATTGTTTATGCTCCATGCTGAACTTGAATTTAATTAATATTTTATAATGATTTTCCTTTGACAAAGTACCTAAAAAGTGAGCAAAAAAGTGAATAAAAGTGAAATATTTGACGGCAACCCCTGACTGGGTGTACTATAGCTGTATAAAAAAAGTTCCTAAAAACTATTAATAACCTATGAATGCAGATGAAATTGTTAAATCGATTAACCAAATTGTGCAGAAAAAAACTGGTAAAAATTTGACGAGAAATCAGGTTAATATGCTGTGTCTGTCTTTGGAAAATCTTTCATACTACCAGATGAGTCGTTTAGGTAATAAGTCAGAAACTGCTATTAAAAAAGAAGGGACTGCTTTATGGAAATTACTGACTAATGTATTAGGTGAAAAAGTTACTAAACCTCATTTAGGTGAAATATTAGAAAAAATTATCTATCAAGAATCTAATACTGTCAGTAGTATAGTGACTAATCATGTTACTTCTCTCAGTAATTCTACGGTTAATAATACAGATGATCTGGAGGATCATGATTGGGCTGATGCTCCTGATGTTTCTACTTTTTTTGGTAGGGAAGCAGAATTAAATACCCTACGTCAATGGATATTACAGGATCACTGTCGGTTGGTTGCCATATTAGGAATGGCGGGGGTGGGGAAAACTTTTATGTCTGCTAGATTAGGACAGGGTGGTATTGGTAAAACAGATTTATCGGTAAAATTAGCCGAGGGAATAGCAGATGATTTTCAATATATTATTTGGCGATCGCTCTTGAATGCGCCAACGGTGAATGAAATTCTCACGGATTGGTTACAGAAATTATCCCGTCAGACGATAAGTGATTTACCGAAACAACTTGATCAACAAATATTATTATTACTGAAATTTTTAAAAAAATATCGTTGTTTATTAATTTTAGATAACGCTGAATCTATTTTAATGGCGGGTGATTATGCCGGTAAATATAAACCAGAATTTACTGATTATGGTCAACTATTCCAAAAAATTGGGCAGGTTCCCCATAATAGTTGTTTATTAATTACTAGCCGGGAAAAATTAATAAAATTACAGCCTTTAGTCGGCAAAAATAAACCAGTCAGATTTTTAGAATTATCTGGTTTGGAGTTATCAGCAGGACAACAAATTTTTCAAGAAATTGGTGATTTTTCGGCTGATCAGGAACAGTGGCAGGAGCTAATAGAATTTTACCAGGGTAATCCGCTTGCCTTGGAATTAACCGCCCATCATATTCATGAAGATTTTGCTGGTGATATAGGGCAGTTTTGGTTGATGGGGCGACCTGTTTTTCAGGATTTACGGGAATTATTAGATTGGCATTGGCAACGTTTATCGCCAGAGGAACAGGAAATTTTGTATTGGTTAGCGATTTATCGGCAACCAGTTAATATCGAAAATTTACAACAGGATATAGTTTCCCCTCACAGTCAACAAACTGTTTCTGAAAATGTGCGATCGCTCCAAAGTAAATTACCTTTAGAAAAAACTGAGGGGGGAAAAAAATTCACTCTGCAACCGATGTTAATTGAATACATGACTGAGAAAATTATTCATCTCGCTACGACAGAATTAATCACAGGTCAATTATCTTTTCTGCATAGTCATGCTCTCATGTTAGCGGATGGGCAAGATTATGTCAGAGAAAGTCAGGTGAAAACTATTGTGCAACCGATAGCTCAAAAATTAATTAAACATTTTATTAATCAGCATAATTTAGCTAATCATTGTCAGAATATATTAGATCAACTGCGCATACAGAAAAATCTCAAACCCGGTTATGCTGGTGGTAATATTATTAATTTATTATGCCATCTGCAAATAGATTTAACTAATTATGATTTTTCCCATCTGAGTTTATGGCAAGCCTATTTACAAGACATAAATTTATATAACGTTGATTTTTCCTATAGTGATTTAACTAGGGCTGCTTTTACCAAATCTTTTCGGGCGATTCAATCCTTAGCATTTAGCCCTGATGGTGAATTATTAGCGGTGGGAGATTTTCACGGCCAAATTAGAATATTACAAGTAAAAGATTGGCAAGAAATCCGTTGTTTTCACGCTCATCAATGGTTTGTTTCTACCTTAGCTTTTCATCCTAATGGTAAAAAATTAGTGAGTGGTGGTTTAGATCGTCAGGCAAAACTCTGGGATATAGAAACAGGCGAATATATTACTTTACTAGGTCATACTCAATGGGTTTGGTCAGTTGCTTATAGACCAGATGGTGAAATTATTGCCACGGCTTGTGATGACAAAAATATTCGGTTTTTAGATGGTGAGACAGGCGAACTACTAAATACTTTATCTGGTCACACAGATAAAGTATTAGCTATAGCCTTTGCTCCTGATGGTAAAATTTTAGCTAGTAGTGGTAGCGATCGCACTATTAAATTATGGGATGTAGCAACCGGTAAATGTTTACAAACTATTACTGGGCATAAAGATGCTATTTGGTGTTTAGCCTTTAGTCCTGATGGTAAATTTATTGCTAGTTCGGGTTTTGAAAGATTAATTCGTCTTTGGAATCGACAAACTAATCAATGGGAAAAAGTATTAACTGGTCATACCAAAGAATTAAAAACCCTGGCTTTTACTCCTGATAGTCAAACTTTAATTAGTGCCTGTTTTCAACCCACCGTCAGATTTTGGAATGTGAATACTGGTAAATGTCGGGCGATTGGTTTAGGGCATTTTAGTGGTATTTATTACTTAGCTATCAGTCCCCATGGGCAAACCGTCGCCACTGGTGATAGCCATTTCTTAAAAATTTGGAGTGTAGCAACGGGTAAATGTTTAAAAACCTTAGTTGGCTATACAAATTGGGTAGCAGCTCTAACAATTAATCCTGATAATACAATTATTGCTTCTGCTCATTTAGATTTTTCTGTACAATTATGGGATTTACAAACTGGTAAACAGTTAAATGTCTTAAAAGGTCATCGCTCCGGTTTACGGGCTGTCACCTTTAGCCCGGATGGTCAAACCGTTGCCAGTGCCGGGGATGACGAAACTATTAAAATTTGGGATATACAAACCGGCAAATGTTTAAAAACTTTCCATTATGTGACTGAACAAAATGATTATCAAGGAGGCATTTGGGCGATCGCCTTTAGCCCCGATGGTCGTTGGTTAGCCAGTGGCGGTCAGGATCAAACCGTGAAAATTTGGGATGTAGAAAAAGGCGAAGTCTGGAAAAACTTAATCGGTCATCAAGATTTTGTTTGGACCCTAGCCTTCCATCCCGATGTGTACCAAACAATTTTAGCCAGCGGCAGCGATGACGGTACTATTAAAATTTGGGATGTCAATCAAGGTAAATGTTTAACCACCCTAATCGGTCATCAGAATAAAGTGAAAGCGATCGCCTTTAATAGTGACGGTCAACTATTATTCAGTGGCTGTGAAGACGGTACTAGTAAACTGTGGCAGATTGAACAGGCAGAATGTTTACAAACCATGGCTGGTCACGCTGGCGGTGTTTGGGCTGTGGCAATTAGTCACAATGATCAATTATTATTCACCGGCAGTCAGGATCATACTATTAAAATTTGGGATATAGGATGTGATCAATATCGCAAAATTTTGACTGAACACTCTGATACAGTTACCTCATTAGCAATCACCAAAAACGATCAAACTTTAATTAGTGGTAGTTTTGACGGTACAATACGATTGTGGCGATCGCCCGATTATCAATGTCAAAAAACTATTCAGGTGACTAGACCCTATGAAGGCATGAATATTGTGCGATTCGTTTAGCGTGAATAACAGTGAAAACTGAGAATAAACGCTAGAGCCAAGTCTAACAAGACTAACTTAACTACCCTTTTGATGAGAGTGTAAGTCTCTCTCCTTAAACTCGAAGGTAACTCCTTATCTGCCCACACCGACACAACTCGGAATTTGTGAGAGTGAAGCTGGGAACAGGGCTGAATCAGACCAGAATTGCACTGGACACTGTGGCTAACAGGGAGTCCCCATGATGAAACAGAGCCTAGAAAAGCAACTTAATGACAAGCAGACGCAATCGTAAAATCTGACTTCGCTAGAGATTAGTATCCCGCTGTACAATAATATTAGTAACGGTAAGAGTAAGGGGTTCTGGCAGTTGAATTGGCTACATCTAAAGGGACAAAATAATCAAAAGGATGGAACGAATAAAAACGAAAAGAAGGTCTGAAGGAAGTCGAACTTTCGGTAAACCAGACGAGAGGTGTAATCCCTTCTATTCGGGTAGGACAAGGCGTAATTGCCTTGAGGTATATAGAGTACACAAATTGGAGCAGATTATGATTAGACACAGCGTAAAAGCTAGTGAATTATGGAAGAACATCAACTGGAAGAAATTTCAGAAAGATTTATTCCGACTACAAAGAAGAGTGTATAAAGCAGTTCAAGTTGGCGATAAGCGGAAAGCTCGGTCACTACAAAAGCTGATACTAAAATCTCAAGCAGCCAGATTATTAGCGATCCGACAAGTAACACAATTGAATGCTGGTAAGAAAACAGCAGGAATAGATGGCAAAGCATCCCTCTCTTTTAAGGAACGCTTTGCATTAAACGAGCTAATCGCTCAAAACTATTCTAACTGGAAACACCAAGGTTTAAGAGAAATCCCGATTCCTAAGAAAGATGGGACAACTCGAATACTAAAAGTGCCAACAATAGCAGACAGAGCCTGGCAAAGCCTGGCAAAATATGCACTAGAGCCAGCACACGAAGCAACTTTCCATAAACAAAGCTACGGATTTAGAACAGGACGCTCGGCACATGATGCTCAGAAACTCCTACAAATAAATCTAAATAGCAGAGCAAATGGAATAAATAAAAGAGTCATTGAACTAGATATTGAAAAGTGCTTCGACCGGATTAATCACTCAACAATCATGGATGAACTCATTGCTCCCAGAGGATTAAAGCTCGGAATATACCGATGCCTAAAAGCCGGAACAAATGTAGGATTCCCGGACCAAGGAACACCACAAGGTGGAGTGGTTAGTCCATTGTTAGCCAACATTGCATTAAATGGTATTGAAAGTATCCACAAATCCTGCATAAAGGGATGGAAAAACAGATACAACGAACCATCAATCCGCTATGCAGATGACATGGTAATTATCATAAAGCCAGAAGAAGATGCTGAGGCAATACTTGAAAAGATTAGTGAATTTCTAGCCAAAAGAGGGATGAACATCAGTGAAAAGAAAACCAGAGTAACCGCCACGACAGATGGATTTGATTTTCTAGGTTGGCATTTCAAAGTGCAAAACAACGGTAAGTTTAGAAGTATCCCTTCAGTGGATAACTTCAAAGCATTCTGTAAGAAGGTAAAAGAAATCGTCAACAACCCGAACTATGGAGCCAAGAAGAAAGCTGAGAAATTAGCACCTTTGGTTAGAGGCTGGAGAGAATACCATAAAAACTGCAAGATGGATGGCTCAAGAAACTCCTTGAACCAAATAAGAAATCGAACATACAAGGTATTCAATAAGGAAGCAAAACAGAATCGCTATTCCAGTAAAGCATTATTGAAAAAAGCATTCCCTGCGGTTCCTTACTCCCAAGACAAACATATCAACGTAAAAGGAAACAAATCACCATACGACGGAGATATGGTTTACTGGAGTGAACGTAACAGTAAGCTCTATAACAACGAAACCTCTAAAGCCTTAAAACGGCAAAACCATTCATGTAATACTTGTGGATTAAAATTCATTGGAGAAGAAAAAATACATCTTCACCATGTGGACGGAAATCATAGCAATTGGAAAACAAAGAACCTTGTAGCAATACATCAATCTTGTCACCAATACTCACACATGAGCAAGGGTTAATCCCCTAATATATCGGGAGCCGTATGCGGTGAAAGTCGCAAGTACGGATCTAACTGAGAGGGACTTAGGATAATACCTAATCTCGACTCTACCACTAATGCCCGATTATCCCCAGGACAATCAGCCGTTTTACAAGTATTAGGAGCAAGTCCTCTGACAAATTCCCTACATTCAAACAATTAAAAAACAAAATACTTTTGTCGTCAAAACACAGACACAAGTTAGTTAAAATCAGCTAATCTGATAGCCCGTATATTCTGATGAATTAGCAAAAACTAATCAAAACCTTAACAAAACATCTAATTTTTTACTGAATACACAAGACAAAAATTTAGTTGATCACGTTACATTTGATCTAAATTGCTGATTATTAACCGATTATTCCAGATAATTTTTGGTCAGTATTCTTGTCAAATTGATCACAGTACAAAATATATGACAATTGCTTATTGAGTCTCCTAACTATTGCAATAACGATGAGGGATACTACTCTACCCCATCAGTTTACATTTTCATAAATATTGTTATAGTATGTCAACAGAAGTTTAATTAATGCCATTCATCCCCCACTAAATGTGGAGGAATTTTTGGATGGATAAAATAAGATTAGGAGATAATAAATCTATGCCACAGCTTGAGGCCATTGCCACTCTTGATTTTCAAAGTGAAATCTATAAGGATGCTTATAGTCGAATTAATGCCATCGTGATTGAAGGGGAACAGGAGGCCTATAACAACTATTTAAAATTGGCCGAAATGTTACCCGCCAACAAAGATGAATTGATCAGTTTGGCCAAAATGGAAAATCGTCATCAAAAGGGTTTTCAATCTTGTGGTCGCAATTTGAATGTGACTCCTGATATGGCATACGCCCAGGAATTTTTTGGTACATTACATCAAAATTTCCAAGATGCAGCTAGTCAGGGAAAAGTTGTCACCTGTTTATTAATTCAGGCTTTAATCATTGAATGTTTTGCGATCGCCGCTTATAACATTTATATGCCAGTGGCAGATCCCTTTGCTTGCAAAATTACAGAAGGCGTAGTCAAAGACGAATATATGCACCTGAATTTTGGGGAAAAATGGTTAGAAGCAAATTTTGCCACAGCTAAAGCCGAATTAGAAGAAGCTAACGCTCAAAATCTACCTGTGATCTGGAGAATGTTAAACCAAGTAGAAAAAGATGCTCATACCTTAGCGATGGAAAAAGAAGCCTTAATCGAAGACTTCATGATTGCCTATGGGGAAGCATTAGATCATATTGGTTTTAATACCAGAGAAATCATGAAAATGTCAGCCTATGGTTTAAAAACAGCTTAAGTATTTTGAGCTGAAAACTCTGGTAATTCATGCAATTGAAAGGAATGGTAAATTTTCACCATTCCTTAAATTAAATATCAATATTGAGAATTTTATCTATTCAATAAATTCAATAAATATTCTATCTATAATTGTTAATCAATTGTTAATCAATAGTTGTCACTCAATCTTTTGCTCTGCCAACTACGCATTTTTTTGTAAATCTTCATTAATCATAATTGACTATTAATGTTTGGTCTAATTGGTCATCTTACAAGTTTAGAACACGCCCAATCAGTAGCGAGAGAGTTAGGCTATCCTGAATACGCTGATCAGGATTTAGATTTTTGGTGTAGCGCCCCCCCCCAAATTGTCGATACGATTAAAGTTACCAGTATTACTGGGCAGAAAATCGAGGGAAAGTACGTAGAATCTTGTTTTCTGCCGGAGATGTTAGCAACTCGTCGGATTAAGGCTGCCACCCGCAAAATATTAAACGCTATGGCTCACGCCCAAAAGAATGGTATTGATATTACGGCTTTAGGTGGTTTTTCCTCAATTATTTTTGAGAATTTTAATTTACAGCAAATTCCCCAAATTAGGAATTTAACTTTAGAATTTAAGCGTTTTACTACGGGCAATACTCACACTGCTTATATTATTTGTCGGCAAGTAGAACAGTCCGCTCCGCAGTTAGGTATTAATTTAAGTGAGGCAACTGTAGCAGTAGTCGGGGCAACGGGTGACATTGGTAGTGCGGTTTGTCGTTGGTTAGATGAAAAAACCGGGGTGAAGGAACTATTATTAGTCGCTCGTGAGCAGGAACGTCTGAAGAATTTACAGGCAGAATTAGGACGGGGTAAAATCCTTGATTTAGAATCAGCCTTACCTTTAGCGGATGTTGTGGTCTGGGTTGCTAGTATGCCAAAGGGTGTGGAAATTAATGCTGATACTTTAAAACAACCTTGTTTATTAATAGATGGTGGTTATCCCAAAAATTTAGGTTCTAAGGTACAATCTGATGGGGTTTTTGTTTTAAATGGTGGTATTGTCGAACATTCCCTCGATATTGATTGGAAAATCATGAAGATTGTCAATATGGAAGTACCTGGAAGACAATTATTTGCTTGTTTTGCCGAGTCTATGTTATTAGAATTTGAAAAAATTTACACTAATTTTTCTTGGGGACGTAATCAAATTAGTATTGCTAAGATGGAACAAATTGGCGAAATGTCTATTAAACATGGTTTTCGTCCTTTGCTATTAGAGAGTTAATAGTTAATCAAAAAAACTCCGGTTTTTTTAAAAAACCGGAGTTTTGGCAAAATCGGGGTTTTAGTTATTTATATTGTCGCTTTAAAAGTATTATGTTCTGCTAATAATTTTTCTACTTTTGCTTCTTCAATTTTCGCTGTAATACTCTCTGCCTCATGGTTATCCCGAATAGTTTTCGCCAAATTAAAAGACGCTCCAATAGAATAAGTAAGACCCATACCTAAAAAGCCTCTTTTCCATAAATCAATATTATCGGATGATAAAAATACTATACCGATACCAGTAATACTAATAGCTAGGAAAAATGATAACCAAGAATGTAAAATCCAGGCACTGGTATCTTTTGAACGTACCGTATTAGATTTTGCCATATACTTTTCTCCTTGTTTTGTCTTCACCAAAAATTGTTTCGGTAATTACTATTAATTAAATTGATATTCCCAATCTAAGTAATGACTGACTAGGGCGAGAAAAATATGTGACAGTTATTAAAAGCGTTCCCCAATCATGTGCCAATTGTAAAAGTGGAATATTTCCATTACCATCAATAAACCCACACCGTAGGGGCAATTCATGAATTGCCCCTACATCTAATTTAAACGAAAACTTCCCCCACTTCTAAACGCACACCATTGGCAAAATCCCAACCAGAATTAACTTTTTTGCCGGCTAAGTGTACCTGTTTTAATAATAGCCAACCTGTGCCAGTTTGCACAATCGGACCATGTTTCTTAACTATTTTAATCACAGTTCCCGGTGCAATATTAGTATCTTTATTTAAGTCTGCAAATAATTCCTGATATTCAGGTGGTAATAGGTTTAAACAAGATTCTACTAGAGGTACAGTTTCTAATATTTTACAATTTGTCTCCCGAAAATTAGTGACACAATGGGGATAAAAACCCCGTACTTGATTATGCAGGGCGATCGCACTTTGTTGCCAATCAATTTGATAATCACTATCTTTAATTAAAGGGGCGTAGGTGGCTTCATCGTTATTTTGGGGAATCGGTTCGATTTCACCGGCTGATAATTTCAGTAAAGTGTCGATTAGTAAATCACCGCCAATATTAGCTAAACTATTCATCACAGTGCCAACATGATCAAATAAACCAATTGGTAAAAAACTTTTTAATAACATCGGTCCTGTATCCATACCCACATCCATTTTCATAGTGGTAATACCAGTTATCGTCTCCCCATGATAAATACACCATTGAATCGGAGCAGCCCCCCGATATTTTGGTAGGATGGAACCGTGTACATTCACACACATTAAGCGAGGCATCTCCAGAATTTCTGATGATAAAATTTGACCATAGGCCACCACCACAAAAATATCTGCCTCAGTTTGTTGTAATAAATCGAGAGTTTCCCGATCTTTTTTAATGCGGGCCGGTTGCCAAATCGGTAAATTATGATCTTGAGCAAATATTTTCACCGGCGATGGTATTAATTGATTACCTCGGCCCCGCCGTTTATCTGGTTGAGTCACCACGCCGACGACATCAAATTGGGGATGGTTAAATAAAAGTTCCAAGGTAGGAACTGCAAATTGAGGTGTGCCGAAAAAAACGATTTTCATTAATCAAATAATTAATAATAGAATTAAGTTTCCATTAAATCATGTATTTACAATATTTACATTTAAAACAATTTAGAAATTATTATGATCAGGATGTGAAATTTGCTACCGCTAAAACTATTTTAGTGGGTGATAATGCCCAAGGTAAATCTAATCTATTAGAAGCAGTCGAATTACTTTCTACCTTGAAATCTCATCGGGCAATCAAGGATCAAGATTTAATTTTAAATAGTGAAGATACTGGTCAAATATCGGCTGTATTAGAAAGACGTAATGGTACAACTAATCTGGATTTAACCCTGCGGCGACAGGGAGGCCGTACTGTCAATATGAATGGGGAAAATTTACGGCGACACTTAGACTTTTTAAGTGTATTAAACGTCGTAGAATTTTCTAGTTTAGATTTAGATTTAGTACGGGGTAGCCCAGAAAATAGAAGGTATTGGTTAGATCGTCTATTAGTACAATTAGAACCTATTTACGCTAATATTTCCCAGGAATATCAGAAAATTTTACGACAACGCAATGCCTGTATTAAAAAGTTAAGAAAAAAATCAGAAACTTTGGATCATCCGCAAATTAATCAACTGATGAATAGCCCGGAATTAGCAGTTTGGGATAGTCAATTAGTGACAACAGGTACTCGTTTAATTAGAAGGCGACAACGGGTATTAAATCGCTTAATTCCCCTGGCACAAAAGTGGCATTCAGCGATTAGTAATAGTCAAGAAGTTTTAGAAATTACCTATTTAGATAATTTAGGTCTTAGTCAACTGAGTCAAAATATTATAAATACTGATAATTTAAAACCAATCCATGATTATTTTTTGGAGAAAATTCACGAGAAAACTATTGCTGAATATTATCAAGGTAGTTCTTTAGTCGGTCCCCACCGGGATGATATTTTATTTACGATTAATCAAACACCCGCCCGCCAATATGGTTCGCAGGGACAGCAACGCACCTTAGTTTTAGCCCTGAAATTAGCGGAATTAGAATTAATTGAACAGGTTGTCCAAGAACCACCTTTATTACTCCTAGATGATGTTTTAGCGGAATTAGATTTACGGCGACAAAATCAACTTTTAGAGGTAATTAGCGATCGCTTTCAAACATTAATTACCACTACCCATCTGAGTGCTTTTGCGACTCCCTGGTTAGAAAATACCCAAATTTTAACGGTGCAATCTGGTCGGATTGATAGCTTTTTTGATTTTTGATTTTTATTTAATTAGTTATTTGATCGATTATTGGGCAAAATTATCAGCCAATAGTCGCCTAATAATTAGAAAAACTAATTATTTAGATAAATTTAGCCAATATTATTCAAAAAATTGCAAACGTAAAGTAATGTAAACTGATAAATTACCTCTGAATTAAAAAAATATGGAAATTATCATCATAAAAAATGTAATGCCTTATTGACAAAAAATTCAGAAAACTGCAATTAATTTGAAAATAACTGGGAAATAATTTCTATGAAAAGATTTTTGTCTGGTATCTTTGCCTTACTATTAGTCTGTGTGATTGGTTTAACCGGCTGTTCTAGCAACAGTACATCAATCCTTAGTGGTAATTATCAGCAAGATACCTTAGCAGTAGTTAATAGTTTACGTACTGCTATTAATTTACCTGACGATTCAGCCGAAAAAGCAGAAGCCCAATCTGCTGCTAGACAAACAATTAATGAGTTTGCCTCCTATTACCGGCGGGATAAATCCTTATCTACCTTAACTTCCTTTACCATGATGAGAACGGCTTTAAATTCCTTAGCTTCCCATTATAATAGCTACGGTAATCGTCCCTTACCTGATCAATTAAAAACCCGTTTAGAAAAAGAATTTCAGCAAGTAGAATCCGCTATTAAGCGTGGTGCATAGGTTTCATTTATTAATTATTCATGCTTGGTTACTTGATCAAGTAATTGACAAAATAATTATTGCTGTAACTGTTCAAAATAATCAAGATAATATAGTGCAAGTTTCCTGATATTCAGTTAAATTAATAGAAGTTTTAAGTTAGCTGATTAGATATAGTGTTGCTTGTACTATTTATTTTTAGGTTTATATTACTTTGAATTTTTCTGATTTATTAATACTCTCTTTACCTAAAATTATTTGACTTGAGTAAACATTGATTGGTATTTGACTGAGTGAAAATTTCTATCACTTTAATTGTTTGACGAGATTGCAAAAAATAACTAAAAATAATACTTATGAAAAAATCTATTGCCTCCCTGCCTGCAAAATCAAAAAAAATACCGCATAAATTAGTTAAAACCTTATTAGCACTGGTTGCTACTCCCTTAACCTTTTGGGGTTTATCCTTACCAGCTAGATCCCAATGGCAATTTCCTACTGCTCAACCGCCAACGGCAACAAATGCTTATTGTCAATTATTACCGGCAGAAGTAGCGAAAAAAGATATTCTTAGACAAAATGCTTTATCTGGTTCACCAGAAGCACAACAGGCTTATAGAAATTTACAATTAGAACATTCCCGTATTGTTGGTAATTGTCGCATGAGAACCTGGCCTCGCACCCAGGCTATTTGGTTAAGACTTTATCCCTGCGATTTAATCAGCGGGCAGTTAGAAAAAATATTAGATGATATTGTCAATAAGGGTTACAACGAGGTTTATATTGAGGCTTTTTATGATGGTCAGGTTTTATTACCGGCTAATCAAAATCCTACTAGTTGGCCGGCAGTTATTCGGGTTCCTGGTTATGAAAATGTTGATTTATTAGGGCAGGCGATCGCCAAATCGAAGGAAAGAGGATTGAGAACCTACGGCTGGGTATTTGCCATGAATTTTGGTTACACCTATTCCCAGAAAGTTGATCGACAACAAGTATTAGCGAGAAATGGTAAAGGTCAAACTACCTTAGATGTGGTAGCAGATAACCCCGATTTACAGGATCATTTAGGGCAGAGTCATGCTTTCCATACTTTTGTTGATCCTTACAGTACAACCGCTCGTCAAGATTATGCCATCATGGTGAATGAAGTATTAAAACGCAAACCAGAGGGAATGTTATTTGATTATGTCCGTTATTTCCGAGGTTTAGGAGCTGATTCTGTGGCAGATGATATTAAAGACCTTTGGATTTATGGGGAAGCTAGTCAACAGGCTTTATTAAAAAGGGCTTTTAACCAGAAAGGGCAGGAATTAATTAGACGCTATTTACAGAAAGGTTTTATTAATAATGATGATCTAGCGGCTGCTGATAAAATGTTTAAAGATCAAAAAGCTCCCTATTGGCAAGGTTTTGTTCTGCCTTCTCCTCTTGCTTCCGCCAAACCGATCCTTGATCAACCGAGTTTATCTACTCAATTATGGAAATTAGGTGTCGCCCATGCTTCTCAAGGAGTATTAGATTTTGTGGCAGAGGCAATGAAACCCGTTAGCCAAAAAGGTTTAGTGGGGGGGACAGTATTTTTCTCCCATGGTAATATGCAGATCAAATCTGGTTTTGATTCCCGTCTGCAACCTTGGGATCAGTTCCCGCCTAATATGGAGCGGCATCCCATGGCTTATGGTACTTGTGGTAATAATAATCCCACTTGTATTGTGGAACAGGTGCAACGGGTGGTCAGTATGAGTTCTCCTAATACCAGAATTGTGCCGGCGATCGCTGGTATTTGGGGCGCACCGATTACTAATCGTCCGTCTTTGGAAATGCAGATGCAGGCTATTCGGCAGGCGACTCCTCAGATTAATGCGATTAGTCATTTTTCCTACGGTTGGCAAAATAGTCAGTCAGAAAATGCTAGAAAAACTTGTCGTTTACCAGTGGCGAAGTAAGCTAATTTTAGCGTAAATCATAGCCGATTCTTCCCAGGAGTAGGGGCAATTCATGAATTGCCCCTATTTTGTAAGTTATGGGTGAAAATCTCTTACACTTTGATTTTGAAATAAAATCAAAAAGAATTAACGTAAAGTGACAATCTCCTCAGCGGTAGAAGGATGAATACCAATAGTCCGATCAAAATCAGCTTTAGTGGCTCCCATCTTCAGTGCGATCGCCATACCCTGAATAATCTCACCAGCGTCTTTACCGACTAAATGTACCCCTAATACCCGATCCGTATTAGTTTCTACAATTACCTTCACTAATACCTTTTCATCCATGCCGGTTAAACTGTGATACATGGGGCGAAATTGCGCTCGATAACATTTGATATTTTCACCAAATTTTGCTGTAGCTTCTGCTTCTGTCAAACCCACCGTCGCTCCCTCTGGTTGGGAAAATACGGCTGTGGCAATATTACTATGATCAATATAGCGGGGTAAATGACCAAATACTGTATCAGCAAATGCTCTACCTTCGGCGATCGCTACCGGTGTTAAATTTACCCGGTCAGTACAATCACCCACAGCATAAATATTAGACTGATTAGTTTGACTATCTTGGGTAACTTGAATTACGCCATTTTCTACGGTTACTGCGGCGGCTTCTAAATTTAAACCAGCTAAATTTGGTTTGCGACCCGTGGCACAGAGTAGGGCATCCACTTCCATTTCTTCCGTATTTTCACCGGATGTGAGAGTTAATTTTAAACCTTTTTCTAACTTTTCAATATTAGTAATGGTGGTTTGGGTTTTCATATTAATACCATGTTTGATCATACCGTTTTGAATATTCTGTTGCAGGTCCTGATCAAATTCTTTTAATATCCAATCCCGCCGAATAATCTCGGTTACTTGACTACCCAGACCATTCATAATACCGGCAAATTCTACGGCAATATAACCGCCACCCCACACAGCTAATTTTTGGGGAAATTCTGGCATTAAAAATATTTCCCGTGATGTAATACTATGTTCAATTCCTGGAATATTTGGTTTAACGGCTTCTGAACCAACGGCGATTAAAATTTTATCGGCGGTATATTGTTTGTCACCAATCGCTACGGTATGGGTATCAACGAATTTGGCAAAACCGGCGATTAATTCTACTCCCGCTTTTTCTAGGAAACCAATATGCAGTTTATTTAACCGTAATACTTCTGCATGAACCTTATCCCGTAATATTTGCCAATCAAAACTCGGTTCCACTGCACTCCAACCATAACCGACGGCTTCTTCATAAAAATGGGAAAAATGGGAAGCATAGACCATCAGTTTTTTTGGGACACAACCCCGGATCACACAAGTTCCCCCCACTAAATCCCCTTCGGCGATCGCCACTTTTGCCCCATAGGAGGCCGCCCGCTTGGAAGCCGCTAAACCACCGGAACCAGCTCCAATCACAAACAAATCATAATCATAGCTCATAAATTTTGTCCGTATTATTGTCCTAAATTTTGTCCTTGTATTTTGTTAAATCATCCAGATTAAGAGGATAATTAATATTTTGTTCTTATGATATAATAGCCTAACAATCAATCTGTAAATAAATCTTAATTAAATAGATGGGAACAGATGATTAGTAATGTCGGTCAAATATTGAGAAATATTCAAGTTATAGAGAGTTATTTATGAGAGTTTCCCAGCAATATATTGTACCTATTCCTCAACCAGAAAATATTAATTTTGACGTAAAACAAGCTGATCCTAATACAGGTAATATTGACTCTTTTAGTTTATCGGTTATTCCAGTTATTAGAGATTCTTTAAGTGAAGCAGGCACAAATAGTGCTTTATATTTAACGGCTAGTAATGATTTAGTAAAAGTAGCTCCAGGAGCAATTGGCAACATAAGTCCAGATGCAAATGTAACTGAATTAGTTGATAGCAAGCCATTATTTGCCTTAGACGGTGATGATTTTATTGTGGGTTCAATTATCCTTGATCCTATTTATGGTAATGCTGGTAATGATACTATTTTTGGTGATGGTTTAAATCAACCTGATTTTGAAGAAGAAGGTGTACCTTCTCCTACAGGACCCTATGGTGATTTTTTATCAGGAGGCAAAGGCGATGATGTCATATCTGGTGGTCGAGGTGATGATTTAATTTGGGGAGAAAAAGATAATGATTATCTTTATGGTAATGAGGGACTTGATACCATTCGAGGTGGTAAAGGAGATGATGTATTAGTAGGTAATAGTGGTAATGATGTATTAGTGGGTGAACTTGGTATTGATCGAAAGTGGGGAGGTGATGGTCGGGATGTCTTTATATTAGTGAGGGAAGCTGGAGTTAAGGTTTCTGACTATGGTTATAATACACCACCGACAGACCTCAATACGGCTTATCAACCTGTACCGGCTGATATTATCCTTGATTATTCTCCCGGAGAAGATGTCGTAGGTTTAACGGGGGGTTTATCCTATAAAGATGTCATTATGTTTGAAAAATATATTGTTTTGGGCGATCGCCGGGATTATAGTGAAAATGGTCCTTTTCCGTTGACTCAACAAAATCGCACTGCTGATTTTCAAGTCGAAAGTAGTCTAGCAACTATTATTACAGAAGGTAGTACAGGCAATATTTTAGGTATTGTCAGGGGTGTATCTCCTAATTTAATTAGTATTTCTACGGTTCTCTAGTAAACAGATTTGTAGTAAATTCTGTTTGTGTAACATTATAGCGATCTTCTTATACATCGTCTCTGCCATCTGTGATGATCATAGAGATTGCTATAATACAATTTAATTATTATGAAATATTGAACGGAAACAATTTATGTCAGAAACCACAAGAAATATCAGTCAAAATTTACAAGAATTTAATACACCAATTCCTCCCTACTATGGCACTGTTAATTTTGATTTAACTCAAGCTAACCCTAATACAGGTAATATTGCCTCTTTCAGTCTTTCCGTTATTCCTGTTATTCAAGAATCATTAATCGATCCTGGTAGTAGTCCATTTTTCTATTTAACACCATCTAATGATTTGGTCAAATTATCATCTACGGATTCAATAGGAGAAGTATTAGCGGCTGATGGTAATGATTTTGTCGTAGGCAGTGTTAATTCTGATCTGATTTTTGGTAATGCGGGTAATGATACAATTTTTGGGTTTGAAGGTGGTGCAATAGCAGATGAGGGTACAACCGGCGATACATTATATGGTGGTAAGGATAATGATGTGTTGTCCGGCGGTCCTGGGAATGATGTTTTAGCCGGGGAAAGAGGAGATGATTATATATTTGGTAATGATGGTAATGATCTTTTACAAAGTGGAAAGGGCAAAGATGCTTTAGTCGGAAATGCTGGTAATGATATTTTAATTGGTGGGAATGATGTTGATCGGATGTGGGGAGGTGCTGATCGGGATTTATTTATTCTAATTAGAAATCAAGCGGCTCCCCGACAAGATTATGGTTATGATAGTATTCCTGCTGATGTGGCTTCTGCTTATCAACCTGTACCGGCTGATATTATCCTTGACTATAATCCAGAAGAAGATGCTATTGGTTTAACTGGTGGTTTGACTAATCGGGATGTGATTTTATATCAAAAATATATTGTATTGGGCGATCGCCGGGATTATGATCCGAGTGGTCCTTATCCTTTAGATAGCATGAGGACTGAGGATTTTCAAACAGAAGCAGTATTAGCAACGATTATTACAGAAGGTAGTACGGGTAATATTTTAGGTATTGTGAGGGGAGTTGCTCCTAATTTACTCACTATCACCGGGGTGGGAGATGGTATTTTAAATTTAGGTACATTTGTACCGGGGCAAACTACCACTCCTACCACTCAAACAACAACTATCTAAATTATAGATTTGGTCATCTGGATAGATTGTCCAAATCTAGGTTAATATACAAAAAACTATTTTTTAATTGATTTTATGAAACTATTATGAAACTAATCATCAATCATTTAATGGGAGCATTTTTGCCCGAATTACCTATCGATTTATTTTCCACTCAAGGGGTGATGGTCATGTTATTGGCAGCTTATGCGGTTGCCATGTGGATGTTCCTCACCAGTGCGCCGAAAGTTTATACGGTGATGGTTTCTGATTTGGCGATCGCTAAACAATTTTATGAGGGAATGTTAGAGTTGCCGGTGGCAGACGTGCCTTTGCACTATTATTATAATTATGAACAAACCTTGGGGGGAGCAGCGGATCCTCTATATTTATCGAGTGGTATGGGCAGAAGTCCTAACTATGGGCAGAATTCTGGGATTGCTGATGGTTTATGGTATCAACTCTTGAAAAATACTCAGATTCATGTAATTAGTGGGGCGAATTTGGGTGACAATAATCGCCACCGTCATGTTTGTTTTGATAAGGATTGTTTGGAACAAATTTTATTACGGGTGCAAATGTATGGTGTTAAATATAAGATTCGTCAGGAAAAACCTTTGATTTTTCTAGTAAAAGATTGGGATGGCAGAGTATTGGAAATGGCGGAGATGAGTAATTGATTTTTTTATAGGGAATAGGTAATGGGGAATAGGGAATAGGGGTAGAGAGCGTATTGCTTCTACTCCTGCGATTTATCGTCATATTTCTGGCTGTGATGATTTGAGAATTTTATGAATTTCTAGGAAAATACTTTGTAATACGTTAATCGCTACACTATTACCAAATTGTTTATAGGCTTGACTAGGGGAAGTATCAAGCAGAAAATCATCAGGAAAACCTTGTAATCTGGCACATTCTCTCGGTGATAATTTGCGGACTTGACCGTCAATTAAATATAAACCTGTTTTTGCCCCGATACCACCGCCATTAGCAGAGAGGGTAATAGCGTGACCGAAAGGATGATAAATTCTTTCGCCCTGACCGCCTTTATTCACTTTACCAATTTGTATTGGTTTATTTAATAGTTTTATCTCGCCTGATGCTAATTTTTCTGGTAGATAATTTTTATAAATATTTATGTCATCCCGCTTAATAATTTTGGCATCAGTGGGATATTCTTCTAATATATCTTGTAAACAGACAGGTTGATCAGATGGTTGGGGAAAAATAAAGTTCTTGGCATTCATACGGGCATGAAAAGCGACAATATAAATTCTTTGGCGATTTTGCGGTAAACCAAAATCACTGGCATTAAAAATTTGATGAAATACTTGATAACCAAGGGATTCTAAGGTTTCAATTACTATATTAAAAGTTTTGCCCTGATCATGTCTCACTAAATTTTTCACATTTTCCAAAAAAATTACTTGGGGTTGATGCCATTCTATGATGCGTACTACTTGGAAAAATAGGGTTCCTCTGGTGTCGGTAAAACCTTTTTGTTTACCGGCGATGGAAAAAGCCTGACAGGGAAAGCCGGCACAAACTATCTGATGGGTTGGTATATCGCCGGCCTGAATATTATTAATATCACCATGGGGTTTTAGCTGAAAATTTTTTTCATATATTTGGGCGGCGTATTTATCCCATTCACAGGCAAAAACACACTGTAAACCAAAGGCTGATAGGGCTAGATGGAAACCTCCTATACCAGCAAATAAATCAATAAATTTATATTTTTCAGCGATCGCCCCATCAACTCTTTCTATAATTATCATATTAATCTTGATTTCCTTGCCGAATTAGTCAATACTCTTTAAAATGATGAGAAGTCAAATTATATTCATGGTTTACCGATTATGGCAAAAGCAATTTGGAATAATACTGTATTAGCAGAGAGCGATCGCTGTGAAATGGTGGAGGGAAATTATTATTTTCCACCGGATGCCCTCAACCAGCAATATTTTAAAGATAGTCCAACTCATAGTACCTGCGGTTGGAAAGGAGTCGCCAGCTATTATACTATTGATGTGAATGGGCAAACTAACGCTGATGCAGCTTGGTATTATCCTGAACCCAAAGAGAAAGCTAAAAATATTCAAAACTATGTAGCATTTTGGCGAGGGGTGCAAGTAGAAAAATAATCTATTATTTCTCATTGATTAACTAGTAGGGGTAATTCATCAATTACCCCTACAAAACTATTTATATTAAAAAGATAAAGGTAATATTGACAAAGGCATGACAAAAGATTCACCTGCTGTTTTTCCTTTCACCTCTTGATTTGCCATATCTAACATAATTGTGTAAGGTTGATTATTTAATGATGCCTCATCCAAAGGTTGAGGATTTTCATCAAAGGAAAAAGCTGGTATAGCCGAAGCTCGAATTAACGGTTTGCCAGTAGGATCTACTTCTGCACCAAACCACATGGAGGCATATCCCTTATATAAAGCAACTCCTAGGGAGTTCCAACTAATCTTTTCCCAAATCCATTCATTCAGTATTACTTGACGGTGTAATAGACTATTCTGCCAGCCTTTCAATGCCATTTCTGGAGTGGCAACTTTAGCCGTCGTCATATAAAAATTTTCATAACCCTTACCAGGATAACCTGTTTTTAAACGTTGGGGAGCATCCCACATATTCGGCCAAGTGGTGGGATTACTGCTTTCAAAGGGTCCCCAACTCCAGGAATGTCCGCTTTTATTTCGGTCAGCCACGGTTAATTTTAAATTGTCTGCCACATCTCTCACGTGACGATTGGCGACAATAGTTAAGGCTTTAGAGGCTGCCACGATTGGTAAATTTTTAGTTTGACGATATTGATTAATTAAGTTAAGTAATCTGACTTCTTCTGACTCTAAATAGTCGGCGGGAGACTTGGCATAAATATCTACTAGCATATTATTTACCTAAATATTTGGTTAATGTTAATAATTTGGTGAATTGTCGGGTGTCACAATATTTGTAAGTTTTGTGAAATAGGGTTGAGGGTTTTCCGCTACCCAGCCAACAGCAGAATTATATCTAATTTCCCAGTGTAAATGAGGTTGATCTAGATCAGGTTTGCCTGTATTACCGACACTACCTAGAATATCGCCTGTGTTTACCTTCTGTCCTACCCGCACCTTAATATTATCTAAATGAGCGTAACGGGATTGTTTACCATCGGCATGATTAATCACTACTAAATTACCATAATTGCCCTGTTCTCCAGCAAAGGCGATCGCCCCATTTCCTACGGCTAAAACGTTTGTATTTAAGGGGGCAAGTAAATCTAAACCACTATGAAAAATTACTTGATTTTGTTTTTCACTAAATACCCAACCATAATTTAAACCGATGTTAATATCACTAGGGGTGATCGCTAGGGGTTGTCCTAATAATTGAGATAATTGAGTAAGAGTCGGTTTGACTTGCCCGGCGGGCGACCAATTGACCCCTGGTACAAAAACCACATCAGGAGTTTGCTGATTAATATTACCCGGACAACCATTGGCTTCAAATAAAGTATCGGCTCTAATATTATAGGTATCAGCGACATTTTGCCAAGTTTGCCCCGCTGGTATTTTCACGGCAATACCATTCACCGGCGGAATTACCACATTTTCCCCGATAGTTACCTGACCAGTTTGCCAACTCCGATTAAAACCCATTAAAGTTGCTGGTAATAAATTATATTGGCGGGCAATACTTTCAATTGTTTCACCAGCAACGACTGTATGCCTTTGTAATCTGGATAGAACAGGTGGTAAACATTGTTCTGTTTGAGTATTTGGGGAATCTAGGGAAAATTGAATATTAGGAGCTGCTATTTGGGCAGAGGTTTGAATGATGGGAAACAGGAAAAAACTAATAGTTGTGATTAATATTTTTTGATATTGGTGCATTTAATAAATTTAGGATTTGAGGTTTCATATAGAAAGTGAGACGCTCCCACTCCCTAATATTTAGATAAATATTTATGACAACTTATTTAATTTTACTAAGATTACTATATGACTAATTTTAGTCTATCGGGATACAAAAATCTTCTGATTAACCGACCGTAGGGGCAATTCATAAATTGCCCCTACTAACCTAGAATGAAAACAACTATTTAACTATTAAATATTAACCATCGATCTTTTGTAGATCAGGTCTTTCTTCCGCTAAAATCGCCCCTGCCACCGGACAAACCTGTAAACAAATACCACAATCAATACATATATTAAAATCAATCCAATACCAATCTGTTCCCTTAGTATTTTTGCCCGGACCTTCATCAATACAAGCCACCGGGCAAGCCGCTACACAATCGGCGACACCTTCACAAATATCTGTAACAATCGTATGAGGCATAATATTTTATTCGTTCTCTATTTAATACTAAATTTGTACAAATTTATGCACAAATTTGATTCTAACAGAAAACTACTATAAGTTGAGATTAGGTATTTCAAATTGATTTTTTAATTCTTCGGCTTGATCCTTTACCTTTGATGGAGTAACATTTTTGTCACCATTACTGTCAGAATTTAAAAAAGTTTGCACACTAACTTTAGTTGTTAAAGGCTCATGTTCTACCTGAAAAACATTAGAATACAAGTTGGCAATAATCTGTTTTCCCCCTTGAGTTAATTCCAAATAACTAATAGCCGCTGGAATATAAGGATAAACACCATTCCAATAAAACTTAGCATAACTTTTGCGTAAATCCCCCGGTGTTTTATAGCCTAAAATTTTATTTGTACCCACTTCTTCAAACTCATAGAATAGCGAACTAATTTTCCGTAAATAATTAGGATCACTTAACTGACCAATTAAATCCGCCGCCCTGGTTAACCCTGAATAATTATGGCGATCCTGGTGATTTTCTCCCACTGGTACAGGGAAACGGGTTAACTCAATATTTCGTTTAATTTGTTCTGCATCAATCAATTTATGACCGCCAAACCGTTCATCAATTACCAACTTGCCCCGATCCACATGATAGGGAGTTAAACTGGCTGCCGTCGCTCCCACCGGCAAAGTTACCATGCCACCATCTATACCACTAGCATAGTAGCCTAAATGTTCTTCATCCTTACGACACACCCCTTTCACGTAACCAATATCATGGCAAAGTAACGACAAAATATAATCTAACCAGTCTTCCGGTGATACACCCCCTTCCCTAATATGCTTACCCCGTAATATTTCTTGCCCCACGAGGGTCACTAACATGGTGTGTTCCGTGTTGTGATAGAGTGCATCACAATTAGCAATATTCTCTAGGGCCATGTGTCCTGCCCAAGCAATTATTTCAGGATAATCCGGTTTAAAGCCACCATAAGTGCGCCGATACCCTGTCTGTAATTCCTTGACGAATTCATTAATTAAGATCTCTGTGGCATTAAACATAATCTTTTGGCCTGCACTCCTAATTTTTGGATTGGGATGTTGATTGAATATTAGTGTGAACTAAATATTGGTCTTAAACGTTCTAAATTACTTTTAATTATATTTAAGATAGCAATATATGGAAAATTGCCCTCGACAGTTTATCACTAAATTTATGTGATTGTTATGTAATTCCATCTATTGTAATTGTCTCTATAGTTTACCCTGAGTCCACCTAACCTTTCCAACATAACATAAACCAGTTTTAGGTATAAAAGACAACTTATCTAAAATCTAAAAATTCAGGTGTGATAATAATAGTATTCACTTGATACAAATTAATCATACAAAATAAAATTTAGCGAAATTTAGCGAGATATATTCACTATGGTACAAGCAATTCTTCCCTACGATGAGATTTTTGGTGATACGAATACAGGTGGTAGCGGTGACGATACCAATACTGGTGGTACTGGAGACGACACTAATACGGGTAGTAATATTCGGGTAATTGTCGGTACAACAGGCGATGACACTTTAGAAGGGACGGGCGGTACTGATGAAATCAAGGGTTTAGCTGGGCGTGACTCTATTTCAGGTGCTGGCGGTCGTGATACTATTTTTGGTGATGATGGTAACGATACTATTTTTGGTGATGATGGCAATGACCTAGTATATGGTGGTTCTGAACTTGATCGGATGGATGGTGGTTTGGGAGATGATTGTCTGCGAGGCGGTAAAGAAAATGATGTGGTTAATGGTAGTGAAGGCAAGGATACTTTATTGGGTGATCGGGGCAATGATAGTTTATTTGGTGGTTTAGATGATGATTGGTTATACGGTGGAAAGGAAGCTGATGTGATCAGCGGTGGCGATGGTAATGATACTTTATCCGGTGATGGTGGAGCTGATGAATTATTTGGGGGAACTGGTAAAGATTTATTGATGATTGCGGCTAGTAGTGGTGGTTTAAATCTCAACGATGCGGACATCATTCTTGATTTTACTGACGGTGAGGACAAAATCGGTTTAACTAGTGGTTTGGCGTTTGCTGACTTAGAATTTGAAGCAGTTACTTTGTCAGGTGGCTTGACTGAGGATGCGAATCGTGCCGGTACTGCTATGCGTTTTGGTAGAGATGGTGATTATTTAGCTGTATTAATCGGGGTGAATGATGGTGATTTATCAGCGGCTGATTTTAGTACAGTTGTTATTTAGTTATTTAATTTGGTATTGAATTTGGTACAAGGTTTTTTAAATTTACACAAGCCTTTGGGTATTACATCCCATGATTGTGTCGGTCAGGTGAGACGTATATTAAAAACTAAACGGGTGGGACATGGTGGCACTTTGGATCCCCAGGCTGATGGGGTTTTACCGATAGCTGTTGGCAAAGCTACCCGTTTATTACAATTTTTACCGAGTGATAAGGCCTATCAGGGAACGGTGAAATTTGGTTTAGTGACTAATACCGATGATCTAGCTGGAGATGTGATTGCTCGCACTGATGCTAGTCATTTAACCTTAGAGGAAATAGAAAAATTTTTACCGGATTTTCTCGGTAAAATCAAACAAATACCACCGAGTTTTAGTGCTATTCACGTCGGTGGGAAAAGGCTTTATGATTTAGCCCGGCAGGGGCAAATAGTCGAAGTACCCGAACGTTCAGTAGAAATATTTGCTCTGCGGGTGATTGATTGGCGACCGGGTGATTTTCCAGAATTAGATTTAGATATTGCCTGTGGGGCTGGTACTTATATTCGAGCGATCGCCCGTAATTTAGGGGAAAAATTAGGCACGGGTGGTACTTTAGCAAAATTAACCAGGAGTAAAAGTGCCGGTTTTGATTTAGCCAATAGTGTCACCTTAGAAGAATTAGCGGATCAGTTACAGGTTGGCAATTTTCCCCTGATTTCACCGACTATTGCTTTGTCTCATTTACCAGCGATCGCCCTAGCAGAGGAACAGGCAAAAAAATGGTGTCAAGGGCAACGGTCTCAGGGAGATAATATTAATCAGCAATTAGAAAAATTTAGTGAGTTGACTGATCAAACTTATTGGCGAATTTATGATCCCACGGCAGAATTTTTAGGGATTGGTGAATTATTAGTAGAGATGGAAACTGATGGCAGAGAAAATCAGTCGTATATTATTCCTAAAGTTGTTTTTGTTTAACAATTATTCTGAATGACTAGTGCTATATAAGGATTGAGGTTCATAAATTTAATTTTTTATAAATTTAATTGTATGGGCGATCGCTCCCAATATTTTTGATTGTTCCATCACTTTTAATCTGGTATGACACAAAATAATTTATCTAATGACCATTCAGTCGTCAATTACCCAGCCCTCAAGCCCGGTTGGCAATGGCAAAAGACAGAAGAACTTGCTTATTTAACCTGTGATCTCTTGCAAAATTGGCGACATGGTTTTTTTACCCGCCTATTTTGGCCCCATACCCCGGCAGAATTAACTGCTATTTTGCAGAGTGAAGCCGAGATTTTTCGGGTAAAACAGGTACATGGTAATAAAATTTATCGCACCGATGAAATAGAGTCGGTACATGGGGCAAATGATACCCCGAATAATGAATATCAGCCCCTTTACCCGGAAGCAGATGGCCTCGTCACTAGTAAACCAAATCAGGCTGTTTGGACTTGTACCGCTGACTGTACACCGATTTTAATTGCTGACCAAAAAACCGGACAAGTTGCCTCGGTTCATGCCGGTTGGCGAGGCACGGCAGCCAAAATAGTATTAGAAGCGATCGCCCGTTTAATAAATCAGGGGAGTGAGAAACAGGATTTATTAATTGCTATGGGGCCAGCGATTAGTGGTCAAGTCTATCAGGTGACGCAGGCAGTTGGGGCAGAAGTGGGAAAAACTGTTGTACCAAAAGAAATCAACGATACAGCCGAAATTTTAGCTTGGTTATATCAATTACCTAGTCCCCCTATTATGGCTGATCAGTCACCAGATAAAGTGCGTTTAGATGTACGCCAGATTAATTACCTACAATTGACAGAAATTGGTATTGATCCCCCACAAATAGCGATCGCCCCGAATTGTACCTATCTAGATCCCGTTAGATTCTTTTCCTATCGGCGAGATAATCAGAAAAAAGTACAATGGTCAGGGATTGTGAGCGGGGACAAGGCAAAATAATTGTTAATTGGCAAATATTGCCGGTTGCCAGTATTAAGATTTTTATTGCATAGTACAAATATTCTGACTGACTATTTTGCAATTATTAAAGAATTGTTAAAATTTATTGCAAATACCACCAGTTAACTAGGCAGAGAATTAGTAATACTATTAACAAACTGTTTATTGATTTATGCTTAACTGACATCAATAGAGATTAGTGTTAAGATAACCAAATTAGTACAAATTTAATTTTCTTTAGCAAAATCATATAAATAAAACCATGAGTCATCAAAAAGATTATGAAAAATTAGGTGTGAATGAAGAATCCTCCTTTGAGGAAATTCAAGCCGCCAAAGAAAAGTTAAAATCACAACACCTCAACGATGAAAAAGAGTTACAAATGATTGAGGCGGCCTATGATGCTATTCTCATGGATCGTTTGCGTTTACGGCAGGAAGGCAAAATTAAAGTACCTGATCGGATTCGTTTCCCGGAAAAAATCACACCGCCTCCCAGTATTGGCATTAGCGAGGCGACTAATAATGCTCCTTCTTGGTTAAAAAATTTAATTGATACACCCAGTCAAAAAGATATTCTTTGGCCGTCGGGTATTTATGTCGGTCTGAGTGCTTTGAGTATATTTGCTGGTATTAATAACCCAGCTATTTTGCAATTAACTTTAGCTCTCGGTGTTGGTGGTTGTTTATATTTCCTCAATCGGAAAGAGAATAAATTTGGGCGATCAGTTTTATTAACAGTTGTTGCTTTTATTACTGGTTTAATATTAGGGGGAATATTAGCACCTTTATTAGCTGGTTTAGGTTTAACTAATGAGATTCTCATTACTGTTTTTACTTTTATCGTACTCTGGGCTATTAGTTGTTTCTGTCGTTGATCATCAGTTATTAATCATTTATTAATCAGTTTTCATAAGTTTGACTAAATTCTGATGAATTTTTAGAAAAAAGCAATGCGAGCATATTGCTCGCTTTAGTTTGTATATCATAAAAATTAATTATCTCCACACTACTGTCAGGTAATATAATCAATTATTATCAGTATTTTATATAGTTATGGAGCGGCAACCTGGCCCGGAAAAGAAAGGAGAAATTTTAATAGTTGATGACCTGCCTGAGAATATATTGTTACTGTTTAACATCTTGACTCAAGAAAATTATGAGGTGAGAAGGGTAATTAATGGGCAACAGGCCATCAATGTGGTGAAGACTGATCCACCGGATCTGATTTTATTAGATATTATGATGCCGGAGTTGGATGGTTATCAGGTTTGTCAACAAATTAAGGCTAATGCTGATACAGAAAATATTCCTATAATTTTTATTAGCGCCAAGCAAGATCCTTTAGATAAAATCAAGGCTTTTCAGTCGGGAGGGGCTGATTATATTACTAAACCATTTCAGGTAGAAGAAGTATTAGCGAGGGTAGAAAATCAGTTAAATTTGCTCCGTATGCAGAAGGCGTTAACCCGACAAAATCAAGTTTTAGAAGAAGAGGTGAAAAGACGACGGCAAATAGAACAGGCTCTGCAATCCCAAGAAGAATTTTTGAAAACAATTATTGATGCTAATCCTAATTTGATTTTAGTGAAAGATCAAAATGGTAAGTTTATTCTAGTCAATCAGGCTTTAGCTGATTTGTATGGTAAGCCGGTACATGAACTATTAGGCAAGACAGATTTAGAATTAGCTCGCAAATTTCCCCAGGTTCCCCAATTTCAGCGACTGGATCAGGAGGTGATTAGTTTTTGGCAAACTAAGATTATTACGGAAACGGTGACGACTAATAATGGTGATGTACATTGGTTTTATACGGTGAAAAAACCAATATTAGCTCCTAATCAACAGCAGGCTTATATTCTAGTCGTTTCTACTGATATTACGGAACGGATGCGGGCAGAAGCTAGTTTATTGCAACAGGCAGAACAACAAAGATTATTAGCAACGATCGCCCAAAATATTCGGGAGTCATTAAACCTAGAACAAATTTTAAAAAAGACTGTCACTCATGTGCGGGAATTTTTAATGGCGGAACGGGTGATGATTGCTCGACCAGTCGGTGATGCTAATTATCAAATTATTGTGGAAACTGTCGCAACAGAACGACCGCCCCTATTAGGGGCAAAAATCACTGATCATTGGTTAAAAAGGTTAAGTCGCAGTTGGGAAAAAACTGGCAAAATTGAACCAGATATTATTGAAAATGTGGAAAATTTATTACTTTTTTCTGTGAAACAATCTTTGTCTCAATTACAAGTGAAATCCCAATTAGTTTTACCAATATTTCATAATCCCCAATTTATTCTTGGTGATACTAGCAAAAATGCCTCTGTTCAACCCCTAGTAGCTTATCATTCGATTGTTTCCCTTTCCCGGCCAACGGTTTGGGGTTTATTAATTGTGCATCAGTGTAGCACTCCTCGACATTGGCAAGTGGGAGAAGTTGAGGTTTTATGTTCTCTCGCTTCCCAGGTGGCGATCGCTATTCAACAGGGAGAATTATTAGAGCAGTTAGAGCAAACTAACCAAAAATTACATGATTTAGCGATTTCTGATGCCCTGACAGGTTTAGCCAATCGGCGCTATTTTGATCAGTATTTACAACAGGAATGGCAACGTCTGAAAAGAGAAAAACAAAATATTTCTATGATCTTAGGGGATGTAGATTTTTTCAAAAAATATAATGATACTTATGGTCATCAAATGGGCGATCAATGTTTACAAACGGTGGCAGAGGCGATTAAAGCCTGTGTGAAACGTCCGGCGGACCTAGTGGCTCGTTATGGTGGGGAGGAATTTGCTGTAATTTTGCCTAATACTGACTTAGCGGGAGCCTTATTAGTGGCAAAAGATATTAAAAATACTATAGAAGATTTGAAAATCAGTCATTTTACTTCCGAGGTTAATCAATATGTTACCATCTCTCTAGGTGTAGCCAGTTTGATTCCCAACTTGTCAGCTAGTCAAGATATTTTAATTAAGGCGGCGGATGATGCCCTCTATTCTGCTAAAAATCTCGGTCGCAATAGAATTGAAATTGCTCAAGTAGAAGATTTTTTTAATTAAGATTTTTCAGAAATTTTTATTGTCGTAGCAATTCTGTATTAGTACTGATCGTAATACGGACGTAAATTTACTTAAGAATAGGGAGGTTTAAAACTCAGTTTTTTACTAAAAATAAATATTTTGTATTGCTTATTGCCATGCTTTCTGGTATTATATCAACCTAACTTTCCCTTTCAACACAATAAATTACATTCTTTAATTAATCAATAAAATCATGGCTGAGAAACCCACTATTGCCTTTGCCCATTTAGGTTGTGAAAAAAATCGGATTGATACGGAACATATTATTGGTTTGTTAGCAAACGCTGGTTATGATATTAATAACCAGGAAGAACTGGCAGATTATGTAGTAGTGAATACCTGTAGTTTTATTCAAGAAGCAAGGGAAGAATCAGTCCGTACCCTAGTCGAATTCGCCGAAGCCGGTAAAAAAGTGATTATTACTGGTTGCATGGCACAACATTTTCAGGAAGATTTATTAGATGAAATACCAGAGGCGGTGGCAGTAGTAGGAACTGGCGATTATCAAAAAATTGTCTCAGTCATGGAGCGAGTGGAACAGGGGGAACGGGTGAAAGAAGTGACAGCAGAACCCAATTATATTGCTGATGAGACAACTCCCCGTTATCGGACGACGACTGAAGGAGTTGCCTACCTGAGAATAGCCGAAGGTTGTGATTATCGCTGTGCATTTTGTATTATTCCCCATTTGCGAGGCAATCAAAGATCCCGCTCAATAGAGTCAATTGTGGCAGAAGCTCAAATTTTAGTGGATCAAGGTGTACAGGAAATTATTTTAATTTCTCAAATTACTACTAATTATGGTATTGATATTTATGGTAAACCGCAGTTAGCAGAATTATTAAGGGCTTTGGGCAAAGTAAATATTCCTTGGATTAGAATGCACTATGCCTATCCAACCGGGTTAACTGATCAGGTGATCGCAACGATGCAAGAAACACCTAATATTTTACCCTATTTAGATTTACCTCTCCAGCATTCCCACCCCGAAATATTACGGGCAATGAATCGGCCTTGGCAAGGGCAGGTCAATGATCAGATTATGGAAAAGTTAAAAACTGCCATGCCTGATGCGATATTCCGTACCACTTTTATTGTCGGTTTTCCGGGTGAAACCAATGCACATCATCAGCATCTTTTACAATTTATTAAACGCCATGAATTTGATCATGTGGGAGTATTTACCTTTTCGCCAGAAGAAGGCACTCCAGCCTATACTTTGCCCGACCAGTTACCCCAGGAAATTATGGATTTACGGCGGGATCAGGTGATGGAAATACAGCAACCAATTTCCCTACGACAAAATCAAAAATCTATTGGCAAAATAGTTGACGTATTAATAGAGCAGGAGAACCCCGAAAAAGAACAGTTAATCGGTCGTTCTGTTCGTTTTTCTCCAGAAGTAGATGGTTTGGTTTATGCGGAGGGAACAGCCCGTTTAGGCACTATTATTCCTGTGCAAATTACTGATGCAGATATTTATGATCAGTATGGTTACGTTGTGCAGTAAATCTTTCGGAGTGGGAGCGTCTCGCTCCCTAATCCTAATAATCCTAAATCTCGCTGCCTATTACCTATTACCTATTCCCTCACATAAACCCCGTTGACTCTCCGTAACTTCCGCACTATTCTTCAGATAATCCCGCACCCAATTACAAGCATATTGCAAATTATTCAAAGCAAATATTTTTGGTAAATCCCAAATAATTATTACTCCATCAGAACTACCAGAAATAATATTTTTACTATCAGCCGTGAACGCTAAAGACATAACCGAACTTTCATGCCCCGGTAAAACAGTTAATAATTCACCATGATTATCCCACAACTTAATAGTGCTATCTATACCACCAGTAGCAATAATTTTCCCATCAGGACTAATAGCTAATCTAGTTAAACCATTACTATTAGTAATAATAGTTTTTTCCAATTTCCCATTTATATCCCAAAAATTCAGCGTATCGTCCCGACTAACAGTAATAATCTGATTCGTGAGAGGATGAAAAGTCGCTCCCCAAACAGGTCCTTTATGTTCCATGGTCTGTAATAATTTGCCATCTTTTGTCCATAATTTCACCATCCGATCACCACTAGCTGACAGTAATAATTTCCCATCAGGACTAAAAACTAATCGCCAAATTAATTCTTTATGAGCAACTAATTCTTTTAATAAATTACCTTGCATATCCCATAATTTAATATTGCCACCATCTCCACCTGAAGCAATGACTTTGGGGTTAGGACTAATTGCTAAAGCTAAAACAGCACTTTTATGCGATAAAATTTTTAATAGTTTAATCGTATCTGTATTCTTTTTACCTAAATCCCACAGTTTGACTTGACCTTGCATATTACCTGTCACCATAATTTGACTATCAGAACTAATAGCCACAGCAATAACTTGATTGTCATCAGCTAAATTATTTATGGCTGGGTTGGCTAAATTACTATTTTTGATCAGCAAACCGTCAGTCTGCCATAACTTAATACCTTGACCTGTATTCACAGAAGCAAAAAATTGATTATTCGGACTGGTTGCAATATCCCAAACCCTTTCTTCATAAGCATAAAATAATCTTAGTAAATCTTGATTTTTTTGCCATAGTTTGACTACCCCATCCTCACTGCCAGAAGCTAATATTGTACCATTTTTACTAAAGGCTAAAGCATAAATACCTGCTTCATGTTTTCTTAAAATTTTGATCAAAGTACCATCAGTTTTCCAAATTCTGACTATATTATCTGTGCCACCTGTGGCAATGTATTGACCTTGACAATCGGTAGCAAGAATAGAATGATCATTCTCTAAAATATTAACTAAAGTGCCATCCGTTTTCCAGATACGGGCAGTTTCATCACCACTAGCAGAAACTAATAAATTATTAGAACAAAAAGCTACCCCCCAAACAGGTTTTTTATGCCCGATCAAAGTTTTCTGCAACTTACCATCAAAACTCCACAGTTTCACATTATTATCAATTCCTGCTGATGCTAATATTTGACCATTCGGACTAAAAGCTAAATCCCAGATTGCTACTTTTTTGTTTTCCGTTAAAGTTTTCTTTAATTGACCATCTACAGTCCATAACTTGATAGTATAATCTCCACCACTAGTGGCAATTAATTTACCATCAGGACTAATAGCTAGTCCTTGTGTACCACCATGTCCAATGATAATTTGTTTAATTAATTTGCCATCTATGCCCCAAAAATACATGAAACCTTCATGGGTGACAGTCACTATTTTTTGACTATCAGGGGTAAAAACCACCCGGCGGACAGTGCCAGCATGGGGTAAAGTCTGTAATAATTGACCATCAATCCCCCAAATTTTTGCAGTTTTATCATTACTGCCAGTCGCTACATATTTGCCATCAGGACTAATATCCAACCCATAAACCCCGCCTCGATGACCGATTAAACGATTAAATTCATTATTCTTGTAAATAGTTTCATTTAATCTTATTTGTAAATCTTGGTTGATTTGAGGGGAAACAAAAGGTAAAGTTTCTAGTTTTCTCGTCGCCTCAATACCAGTCAAAATTGACTCTAACTGTTGATGGGAAGCAAATAAACCTTTGGTAGAAACTATTAAAGCCCGTATTTCACTAATTCTGGCTAGACGGTATTCTCGAAAGGCGACAAAAGCTAAAGTTAAGGCAGAGAAGAAAGCCCCACTTAGTAACCCTAAAAATAACCGTTGTGATCGATTATTTTTTTCCTCCTGTTCCAGCCGTTTTGTTTTTTCCTGTAACTGACTTTCTATTGCTTTAGCTTTCTCCGCCTCTAATTTTTGTTGGGTTTCCAGCCGATCTATTTCCGTTGAATATGTCAGAAAGCGATAATCTAAATCACTTAAAATTTTTCCTTCAGACCAGCTTTTGGCATCTCTTAACGCCTCTCCTCGCAATAAACGGGATTGATCGTGTTGCTGAGAATTCACCCACGCCATAAAAGTTTGAGAATAGGGGCGTAATAAATCCAATTCATTTTGCACCCAGTTAGCATTAAATACTGTGGCATAAATCAGATTTTTTACGATTAAATAGCCCTGATATTTCACTATTAAGCCAGATAAAATCAACTCATTCTGCTCTCTACTATCATCAGCTAGGACCTTTTCCCCCTGTAAAATTTGTTGATAAATTCCTAATAGTCTGCCCTTACTCTGTTCATGATAATTCAAACGATCTTGAATAGTGCGTAAATGCTCCGGTTCATCCTGACTTTCCCAATAGTTGATAATCCTTTCCTGAATTAAATTATCCACCCACTTAACCATGGTATTTTCATCAAGTAAGCTATCTTCGTAAGTGAATAACTCTGTGACTAATTGACAAATCTTTTGGGTTAAAAATGGTTGCCCAGCCGTCCAATACAGTATTTCCCTTAATAAAATTTGCGGTTGTCTAATTGTTGGCGGTAATCCTGCTATTAGGGGTTGAGCCTCCACTAAGGTAAAACCATTTAAAATAATCGGATGACCTATATTAAAAGGCGTACGTTTTTTATCTTTAATTAGATCAGCAGGGGTCGCTACCCCAAATAAAGCAAAAGTCAAATGTTGATAAACTGGTTTAACTGCCCGTTGATTGTAACAGAAGCGAATCAGGGCAAAAAAGTCATCTACCGGGAAATTCAGACTAAGAATACTATCAATTTCATCGATAAAAATAACAATATTTTTGTCGGGTAAATAAGTTAATAATATTTCCTCAACAAATTGACTAAATATTTGCACGAGGGAGATATTACGTTTACTATCATACCATTCCCATAAATTTAACTTTTTATCTAACCTCAAACTCTGCCACAGACTAGATAATATACCTAAATACCACTGTTCTATCGTCACATCTTCACAACCAATGATCGTCATATCCAGATTAGCTGTTAACCAACCCTGTTCCCGTAATATTTTATTAGTCCTCACTAATAGGGAAGATTTACCCATTTGTCGACTATTAAAGACATAACAAAAATCACCGTTTTGTAAATATTCTAATAATTCCTGATCCGCTTGTCGTTGCACATAGCAGGCTGCATTTGTACTTAAACTGCCACCAACTTGATAATGATTCATTATTTTAATATTTCCTGCTAAATGAGAGCAAACTATTAGCTGTTATTCGTCATTTTTCCAACTAATTTCTGATAGTATGCGAGGTTGCAATTCAGTATCTAAGAATTGACTACTGAGAGTCAAACGATCGCGCCCCAAATTTTTCGATTGATATAAAGCCCGGTCCGCTGCTTCTACTAACTGGGCTGGTTTAATACCACTTTGTGGGAGACAACAAGCCACCCCTAAACTAATAGAAACGTAGGGAGCTATACCACTATAATTATGATCACCATAAGCAACTTGTAAAGACTGCACTTGCGAGCGGAGCGTTTCACCAAGAGATAAGGCTTGAGAAACCGTAATATTAGGTAAGACAACAGCAAACTCTTCCCCACCGTAACGAGCGACTAAACTGTCAGTAGTAATAATGATTTTCTTCAAAAGTTGACCAAGTATTCTTAAAAAATCATCACCAAACTGATGACCAGAAAAATCATTTAATATTTTAAAGTGGTCTATATCTAAAAGTATTAAACAGATAGTTTTTTGACTAATCAGCAGTTTTTGCCACTGTTCTTCTAAGTAATGATCAAAATAACGTCGATTAGCTACCTGAGTTAATTCATCACCATAGGATAAAATTTGTAAATGTTTATTTTCTGATCGTAACTTATGTACTTCTTGCTGTAAGTTGATTTGTTCTAAATTTTGGGAAATAAAGTATTGGCGGTATAAATTACAACTAATTTGACAATGATTACCGATGATCTGAATTAAACCCAAACTTTCTAATTTATAAGCAATAATATCATTTAAAATAGCTCCTGTGGGCGATTTAAGGACTTCTTGTAAAGCAGTAATACACTCAGGATAAAATTCTAATTTCGGCCAAAATGATTGTAAATGTTCTCGATAAATACTAAGAGAAGAAGTAATTTCTGTGAAGAGGTTTTCCGCTGTTAATTCTGGATTAATTGCTAAATTGTATAAAGCTACATTAGTTAAATAGGGATGTCCTCCCACCATGAATTTTAGTTCTTGGGCATTAGTTTTAGTAAAATTAGTTAACTGATAACGACTAGCCAAAGTCATGATTTGTGCTTCTGTAAAATCGGGTAAAATAATTGATGTACCAACGTTAAAGGGAGATTGGGTAACATTCAGTTTCACTCGTATTTCTGTACTTTGCATTAGAATTAAACGCAATTTGGCTAATTGCGGATCTAACTTTGCCTGCTCATACAAAGCCCGTAATAGGGAGAAAAAATCTTTATGAATATTTGACCACTCGCTAATATAATCAATGTGATTAAAAATTACAACAATCGGTTTATCCTGAGCAACTAAAATATAATTTCTCAAATAATTAGTACAACTAACTTTGCGTCCTACCCGACTATTCCAATGCTGATCAAGATTAGGTTCTAAGCCTATTTTATCGCTGAGATTAGCACAGAGCCAGCGAAAAAATTCCTCACTAGATTCCCCAATAGATTGATCAATCTGCATCCAATCAATATAAATCGGGCTGTATTCTAATTCTTCTATTCTTTTCATAACTCGTAAAACGAGTGAACTTTTGCCTTTTTTGCAGGTTCCCTTAATTCTGATTAAGCTACCCGGTTGAGTAATAGTTTGATAAATTTTTTCTTCAATTTCTTCTAATGGAATATAAATAGGAGAATCTAGGGAAAGTGGACCTTCAGGCAGTTCTATATTACTCATAATAACTACACCTTAATTGTTTAAATATTTAATATTAAATATTTAATATAATTTTACCATATCAGATAAATAGCGATCGCTTCTCCCATTATAGCAATCCTAAATCAGTTGTAATATTTTTTAAATTGTAATCCTTACTGTAAGCGGTATTTAGAGATGGCCCTCTCTGTAACCCATGTAGGATTGCTATAGTATTAAATTTTTGTCTTAACAACTACCAAATGATCAAAAATTTCATAATGGTGTACCCAACACTGTCTGACATATTTTGCCATACCATCAGGAATAACTGCTTGCTGCCATGCCTGACCAGCAAAAGCAATTAATGACTGTACATCTTGCCAAGTAGAAATCATGACATATTCATCTGGTTGCCAAATAGTTGGTTTACCGACTTCTACAGATATGAGTCCGATTTGCTGTTTGACATAAGTAACTGAAACAGAGAGAAACTTCGTCTCAAATTCTTCATGTAAATCTTGAGGTACAGATACCCGAAAAATTCTGACAATCATTTTTTTCAAGAAATAATTTTTTCTATTTAGCGATCGCTACTATTCTAAGGGCGATCGCTCTTGCCAGAGATCAGGTCGTCGCAGGCGAGTTCTTTCCAATTGTTGCTGCCGCCGCCACTTCGCAATTTCCGCATGATTACCCGATAATAATACCGCCGGCACTTGCCAACCCCGAAACTCAGGCGGTCGAGTATAATGGGGATAATCTAACAAACCATCCTCAAAACTATCCTGCTCAATAGATGCCTGTTTACCAACCGTTCCCGGTAAAAGCCGAGTCACCCCATTAATTAAAGCTAAAGCCGGAATTTCCCCTCCTGTTAACACAAAATCTCCCAAAGAAATTTCCCTGGTGACAATATTCATCACCCGTTCATCAACGCCCTCATAATGACCACAAATTAAAACTAATTGCTGATAATCTGTTGCCAATTCTTTAAATAAATCTTGTTTCATCGGTTCCCCTTGGGGAGTAAGAAAAATAACTTGCCGTTGCGATAATACCGGCAAAGATTCCACCGCTTGAAATATTGGCTCAGGTTTCATCACCATACCCACCCCACCACCGTAAGGCTGATCATCCACCCGATGATGTTTATCCTCAGTAAAATCTCTAGGATTAACCAAATTTACCTGGGCAATCTGCCGATCAATGGCCTTGCCCAATAGTCCTGAAGCGAGAGGACTTTGAAAAAATTCGGGAAATAATGTAATTACGTCAAATCTCACGTTCCACAGTTTTTAATTTTCTTGACAGGTCTGAATGTTTTTAATAGATTTTAGATAAAAATCAGATATATAACAATTTTGAATAATTTGATACTTGAGTTATGAGCAATTTGATCAATATAATGTATTACCCCAAAGACGACTACTCAGTATAAGTTTAATTAAATTGTTCATTAAATTGCCAGAATATTGGTCTGACTGGCTAATAATATTAATGGCAAAAAAACTTTTTATTAAGTTGGTATGTCTTTGTTGTATAAAAAAATCTTAAATCAATAGGTTACTGTGTCCTTACTGTCTCAGATAAATAACACCATGCAGTTAGACTCCCAATCGGAACTGACACGATCTTCCAGTACAAAAAGAACAATTATGGTAATTGGCGGAGCCGAAGATAAAGTGCATGGGCGAGAAATTCTCCGCACTTTTTTTATGAAATCGGGGGGAAGTGAAGCCAAAATTGCTATTGTCCCATCAGCTTCCCGTGAGCCAGCATTACAAGGGGAACGCTATGTACAGATTTTTCAAGAAATGGGGGCCTCCCAGATTTGGGTTTTTGATATTCGGGAGCGTTTCCAGGGAGAAGATCCGATTTGGTCTAATTATTTAGAAGAATGTACGGGCATTTTTATTACAGGCGGCGACCAATTACGTCTCTGTAGCCTTTTAGCTGATACTCCTTTGATGGATAGAATTAGAGATAAGGCCCGTTCTGGCCAGATTGTCTTGGCGGGAACTAGTGCCGGAGCGGCGGTCATGGGTTATCACATGATTGCAGGGGGTGGTAGTGGCTCTTCCCCTAATCGTTCTTTAGTTGATATGACAGTTGGCTTAGATTTTATTCCTAATGTAATAGTTGATCAGCATTTTCATAATCGGAACCGGATGGCCCGCCTATTAAGTGCTATTTCCACTCACCCCGATAAATTAGGTATTGGGGTAGATGAGGATACCTGTGCCATGTTTGATGGCGATGGTTTGATTCAAGTATTAGGGAAGGGAACCGTCACTGTGGTGGATACCCAGGAAATGTCCCACACCAATGCCCTGGATATTGATACGACAGATCCTTTAAGTTTATTTAATCTCAGACTACATATTCTGGCCCATGGTGACTGTTTTGACCTGCATTCTCGCACAGCCAAACCAGGTAATACGCCAAAAAATCCAGCCTTAGAAGATTAGAAAAGCTGAGAATAATCGGGTTGATCAGCTAGAAATATTAAGGGTAAGCATTCCTTGTTTTTCGTTGATCGGGGAAAATATAACTATTTTCCTGGGATAAACAAACCATAACTATTTGTCAATCTTGATGGGCAATTAGATAAATTCATTTAAGTTAGTTAAAATTAATTGCCCAGTTCTCTTAAAAGACTGCTGGCAAAATGACAATTGAAAATTTGACGGGTATGGAACATTAAGAAAAATGTTCACCATGGACAGTATAACTCTACCTCTAATCAGAAATTGTTGATTAGACTGTTACGGCATCACCCGAAAAATAGTGCGATATTTTTATTAAAACGTGAAAAATATGAAAATACTAAAACTCCAGACCCTAAAAGGTCCTAATTATTGGAGCATTCGCCGACATAAGTTGGTAGTAATGCGTTTAGATTTAGAAGAATTAACGGAAGTATATACTGCTGATATTCCTGGTTTTTCCAATGCTTTAGCTGAAACTTTACCTGGTCTGATGGAACATTATTGTTCACCAGGAGTACGAGGCGGGTTTCTTAGTCGTGTAGAAAAAGGCACATTGATGGGTCATGTCATAGAACACGTTGCGATTGAACTCCAGCAAATGGCAGGTATGCCAGTTGGTTTTGGAAGAACCAGAGAAACATCGACGAATGGTATATTTCAAGTAGTTGTTGAATATGAAAATGAAGCTGCTGGCAGATATGCAGTACGGGCGGCAGTGCGTTTGTGTCAAAGTTTAGTTGATACAGGGCAATATAGTCAGGCAGAATTAGAACAGGATGTGGCTGATTTACGGGAGTTTAAATCCCAGGCTTCCCTCGGTCCTAGTACAGAAGCGATTGTGAAAGAAGCGGAGGCAAGGGGTATTCCTTGGTTAGAACTGAGTTCCCGTTTTATGATTCAACTTGGTTATGGCGTACATCGTAAACGGATTCAGGCAAGTTTAACTGATAATACTAATATTTTGGCGGTAGAGTTAGCCTGTGATAAAGAGGGAACCAAAAAGATTTTGCGGGATGCTGGTGTACCTGTTCCCAGGGGAACAGTGATTCGTTATTATGATGAATTAGCTGACTCTATAGAAGAAGTGGGTGGTTATCCCTTAGCAATTAAACCTTTGGATGGTAATCATGGCCGGGGTATTACCTTAGACATCACCGAATGGGAAACAGCCGAAAAAGCCTATGATTTTGCCAGTAATGCTTCTAAAACTAAGAGTGTGATCATTGAACGTTTTTATAAGGGTAATGATTTTCGGGTATTAGTGATCAAAGGCAAGGTAATAGCAGCCGCCGAGCGGGTGCCAGCTCATGTGGTAGGTGATGGTAAATCTACGGTACAAGAGTTAATAGATGAAACCAATCGGGATCCACGGCGGGGAGATGGTCACGATAATGTATTAACCCGCATAGTAGTTGATGATGCAGTTTTATCCCTATTAGCAGAAAAGGGTCATACTTTAGACACAATACCAAAATCTGGGGAAATGTGTTTTTTACGTTCTACGGCTAATTTGAGTACGGGCGGTAGTGCGATTGATCGGACTGATGAAATTCACCCAGAAAATCTTTGGTTATTTTCCCGCATTGCTAAAATCATTGGTTTAGATATTGCTGGTATTGATGTTGTCACCCCTGATATTAGTAAGCCTTTACGGGAAGTAGATGGGGTAGTGGTAGAAGTTAATGCGGCTCCTGGTTTGAGGATGCACTTTGCTCCTAGTGAAGGTTTACCTCGTAATGTGGCAGGGGCAATTTTAGATATGTTATGCCCTCACGGTAGTAATGGGCGGATTCCCATTTTAGCAGTGACGGGAACTAACGGCAAAACTACAACTACTCGCTTGTTAGCCCATATTATGCGTCAAACAGGTCAAGTTGTGGGTTATACAACTACTGATGGTACTTATATTGGCGATTATTTAGCGGAAGCTGGTGATAATACAGGTCCCCAAAGCGCCCGGTTAATTCTCACAGATCCGACAGTGGAAGTAGCTGTATTAGAAAGTGCCAGAGGCGGATTATTAAGATCAGGTTTAGCTTTTAATCAGTGTGATATTGGCATGGTATTAAATGTCAGTGCCGATCATTTAGGGATTGGTGATATTGATACGGTGGAACAGTTAGCTCAATTAAAAAGCGTCGTAGTTGAGTCAGTCATGCCGAATGGTTATGCTATTTTAAATGCGGATGATCCTTTGGTGGTAGAAATGGCAAGTCGGGTAAAGGCTCAGATTGCCTATTTTACAATGAATCCTCATAATGAATTAGTGATCAAACATACGGTGGCTGGTGGGTTAGCGGCCGTTTATGAAAACGGTTATTTATCCATATTGAAAGGTGACTGGACCCTAAGAATAGAGCGGGCGGTGAATGTACCCATGACGATGGCGGGCAAGGCTCCTTTTATGATTGCTAATGCTTTAGCCGCCTGTTTAGCTGCCTTTGCTCATGGGGTAAAAATTGAGCATATTCGGGCGGGTTTATCTTCCTTTATTGCCTCGGTTGAACAGACTCCTGGTCGGATGAATTTATTTAATATGGGTAAATACCATATTCTTTTGGATTACGCCCATAATGCTGGTAGTTACGAGGCTTTAGGTGGTTTTGTCCGTAATTGGCCGGGTCGCAAAATTGGCGTAATAGGCGGACCGGGCGATCGGCGGGATGAGGATTTTCTTACTTTAGGTAGATTATCAGCAGGAATGTTTGATGAGATTATTGTGAAGGAGGATTTAGATAATCGAGGTAGGGAAAGAGGTACGGGGGCTAATTTGATTTGTCAAGGTATTCAAGAAATATTAGGGAAAGTTCCACAGCCAAAGGTTACTTATAAGACTATTTTGGATGAGAATATTGCGATTAATCAAACCTTAGATAATGCACCGGAAGGCAGTATTGTGGTGATTTTACCGGAAAGTGTTAAGCAATCTCTAGCTTTAATACAATCCCGCAACCCGATTAAAAATGATCCTTTCACCCAAAGTAATCCAACTCAACAAATTCAAGGGAGTGAGTTACAAATTCAGAATTAGTAGCTAATAATAGCCAATTACTATCATAAAAATAAACGATTAGGGATAATTAACTAGTTATCCCTATTTTTGTTGTAGAATAGATATTTGGTTTGTCGGTAAAAATATAAATACGATGTTTAATTTAAATGCCCCTTTTATACCGATGGGAGATCAACCGCAAGCGATCGCCCAATTAACTGATTATTTAACAAATCAAGAGAGATTTCAAACCCTATTAGGGGCAACGGGAACCGGCAAAACTTTTACCGTTGCTAGTGTGATTGCGAATATTGGTAAACCAACCTTAGTATTAGCCCATAATAAAACTTTAGCAGCTCAATTATGTAATGAATTAAGACAATTTTTTCCTGATAATGCAGTGGAATATTTTGTCAGTTATTATGACTATTATCAGCCAGAGGCTTATATTCCGACGACTGATACTTATATTGAAAAGACGGCTGCGATTAATGATGAAATTGATATGTTACGGCATTCTGCCACCCGCTCATTATTTGAAAGGAAGGATGTTATAGTTGTCTCTTCTATTAGTTGTATTTATGGCTTAGGGATTCCCTCGGAATATTTGAAGGCTGCGGTGAAATTGCGAGTCGGTTCAGAAATGGATCAACGGCAAGTATTAAGAAATTTAGTGACTATTCAGTATTCCCGTAATGATGTGGAATTAGGGCGGGGGAAATTTCGGCTGAAGGGTGATGTATTAGAAATTGGTCCGGCTTATGAAGATCGAATTATTAGAATAGAATTTTTTGGTGATGAAATTGATGCAATTAGATATATTGATCCGGTAGATGGTAAGGTTTTACAAACAGTAGATAGTTTAAATATTTATCCAGCCCGTCACTTTGTCACCCCCACCGATCAATTAGAAATAGCAACGGAGCAAATTCAGCAGGAATTGAAAAACCGTTTACAAGAATTAGAGAAACAGGGCAAGTTAGTAGAGGCTCAAAGGTTAAATCAGCGGGTGCGTTACGATTTAGAACTATTACAAGAAGTTGGTTATTGTAATGGGGTAGAAAATTATTCCCGCCATTTAACTCGTCGAGAATCTGGTCAACCGCCAGAATGTTTAATTGATTATTTTCCTGAAGATTGGTTATTAGTAGTTGATGAATCTCATGTAACCGTACCACAAATTCGGGCGATGTATAACGGTGATCAGGCTCGTAAAAAAGTATTAATAGATCATGGTTTTCGTTTACCTAGTGCCGCTGATAATCGACCTTTACAGGCAGAAGAATTTTGGCAAAAAGTTAGTCAATGTATTTTTGTTTCTGCTACGCCTGGTCCTTGGGAATTTCAACAGTCGGGCGATCGCATTGTAGAACAGATTATTAGACCGACGGGGATTATAGATCCAGAAATATTAGTACGACCAACCAGCGGTCAAGTGGATGATTTATTAGGGGAAATAAAAAAACGGGTGAAATTAAAAGAACGGGTTTTAATTACTACCTTGACGAAAAAAATGGCAGAGGATTTAACCAACTATTTTGCCGAGCGGGAAATAGCAGTGCGTTATCTCCACTCAGAAATTAATTCTATTGCTCGCATTGAAATATTACAAGAATTACGCAGTGGCGGTTTTGATGTATTAATCGGGGTGAATTTATTACGGGAAGGTTTAGACTTACCAGAGGTTTCTTTAGTAGCTATTTTAGATGCGGATAAAGAAGGTTTTTTACGTTCAGAACGTTCTTTAATCCAAACTATTGGGCGAGCGGCTCGCCATATCAAAGGCAAAGCAATTTTATATGCAGATAATTTAACTGATAGTATGACCAAGGCAATTGATGAAACCGAGCGACGGCGGGATATTCAAGTAGCATTTAATAAATTGCATAAGATTACACCGAAATCTATTGTGAAAAATATTGATAATTCTATTCTCGCTTTTTTAGATGTATCCCGCCGTTTAAATGCTCAGGAATTAGAAACTGCTTATAATTTTGCCCAAGAAATTCCTTTAGAGAATATTCCTGAACTGATTACCCAGTTAGAAGCAGAAATGAAAGATTGTGCAAAAAATTTACAGTTTGAAAAAGCGGCCGAATTGCGAGATCATATTAAACATTTGCGAGATCAATTAGTCGGTCACAAGAATTAATGAAAATAATCAATGTTAAATTAACCCCAAATGTTTCTGTAAAGACTGACGCATGATATCTACTGGTACAGGTCTTTTTAACCACAATTCCAGGGCGATCGCCCCTTGTTGCACTAACATTTCTAAACCGTCAATAATTATTGCTCCCTGTTGCCGAGCTTGGGCTAAAAATTGCGTAGGATTAGGCGTATAAATCAAATCATAAACAATCGTATTAGGTACTAATTTATTAATAATTTGTTGACTCAAAGGCGACTCATTAACGTGGGGATACATACCAATGGGCGTAGTATTGACTAATAAAGTACAGTCACTAATTAAATGATTAATTTCCTGCCAATCATGCACTTGTAAATTGACTGGTAAAGGAGAATTTTGCCAACTATTTAAAAATTCTTGTAATTTAGTTTGATTACGACCTAATACATGAATTTCTTTCACGCCTAATTGATGACAACCTGCCACCACCGCCCGACTAGAGCCACCATTACCAAGAATTACAGCCGTTTTATTTGCCCAATCGTATTGTTTTAAAGGTGCAATAAAACCATCAATATCCGTATTAGTACCAGCCCAACCATTTGCTGTTAAATAGACCGTATTAACTGCTCCCACCGCCTGGGCGATCGCAGCTACTTCCGTCAAAAGAGGTATAATAGTCTGCTTATGGGGAATAGTTACGTTAAAACCCTTTACCCCAATATTTTCTAAACAGGCGATCGCCCCTGATAAGTCGGCTGGTTTAATAGGAAAAGGTAAATAAACATAATCAACCTGATCCTGATCATTGTTAATATTTGTATTCATCGCCTGAATAGCCGCATTGTGCATCACCGGCGATAAGGAATGGCTGATCGGATCACCAATCACCCCTAATAATTGAGTTTTACCTGTAATCATTTTTTGCGGTCAATTTTTTTTGTATGAATAATCAAAATATTAGGGGTAATTAATTAAAAAATTACCCCTGGCAAGTTACAAAATTATTAAATTTATCTACTTATGGAGGATTAAATTTCCCCATTGATGGGAAATCTTCAGGCGGTGTACCTTCCATCGCTTGATACATAAAATCACGCCAAACAGGAGCAACCGTTCCTCCCCCCGTCGCACCATAATTTAAAGGTTGATAATCATCATTACCTACCCAAATAGCCGTAGATAATTGAGGTGTATAACCAACAAACCAAACATCCCGTTCAGAAGACGTTGTACCAGTTTTACCAGCCGCTGGTCGCCCTATTTGAGCCTTAGTTGCTGTACCTGAGGCAATTACCCCCTTCAGCGTACTATTAATAGCAGCCGAAGACCACTGATTTAATACCAACTTAGGTTTCGGTGTATTATCTAATATGACATTACCACTAGTATCAGTCACCTGCACAATAAAAGTTGTGTCAGAGTGCCAACCCGTATTAGCGAAGGTAGCAAAAGAACCAGCCATTTCTAAAGGTGTTAAATCCACAGAACCTAATGGCAAAGAAATTACCGGCTCAATCGGACTCTTAATACCTAAAATCCGACATACTTCTATTACTTTATTTAAACCAACTTGCTGACCAATTTTCACCGCTGGAATATTCAAAGACTGTTCTAAAGCTGTACGAACACTGACACTACCAGAGAAACTACCACCATAATTTTTTGGTGTGTAATAACTATCGCCATCTGGATAGGAAACCGGACCGTCATAAATACTAGAATCAGGACCATATAAACCATTAGCAAAAGCAGTGTAATAGACAAAAGGTTTAAAAGCTGAACCAGGTTGCCGGCGGGCTTGAATCGCTCGGTTAAATTGACTTTGTTTAAAATCGGCTCCTCCTACCATTGCTTTCACAAAATGGGTACGGGGATCCACTGCGACTAAAGCTAACTGCCCTTGTTTTAAACTATTATATAAACCTCGATAATAGAATATTTCATGCCAATCACTCACCGTACTTTCTGCCATTTTTTGGAAATTCATGTCAATGCTGGTTTGAATCCGCATACCGCCTTTCACCACAGCATCCCGGCCAAATCGTTCCGTTAATTCTTGTACTACCGCTTCTGTAATATACGGTAAACGACTTTGACTAAAAGAAGTAATCTTACCCACTAATAATTTTTGTTGACGGGCTTCCTGTTCTTCCTCTGGAGTAATCCAACCAATTTCACGCATCCGGGCTAATACAGTTAATTGCCGTTTCTTAGAATTTTCATAATTAATAAACGGACTATAATTTTCAGGAGCGGGAATCATCCCCGCCATCATGGCAGACTCTGCTAAGGTCAAATTAGCCGCAGATTTATTAAAATAACTTTTAGCTGCAGTTTCTACCCCGTATAGGTTATGACCCCAATAAATCTGATTAAGGTATAACTCTAAAATTTGATTTTTCGTCAATATTTGTTCTAAACGAATCGCTAAAACTGCTTCTGCCAACTTCCGACTAAATTTTCTCTCCGGTGATAAAAATAAATTTTTCACTAACTGCATAGTAATAGTAGAACCACCCTCTACCGTCGCCTTATTCTCTAAGTTAGCGACTACAGCCCGTAATACCCCCACCGGATAAATACCTTTGTGAGTATAAAAATTACTATCTTCACTAGCAACAACCGCTCGTTTTAAATGGGGAGAAATTTGATCTAAGGGCATCACTTCCCGATTTGCCTCATCATGCAAACTGGCTAAAGGCCGGCCATTAATATCATAAATATGAGTAGTTTCTGATGGGGCGTAATTTTGTAAGACCCGCACATCAGGTAAATTTCTGAAACTGATCGCTAAACCGATTAAGGCCCCGGCAGCCACAGAACTGCCTAACATGGTGATACCTAATAAGGTCCCGGCAGTAACTTTGCTCACCGATTGCACAAAATCAAGAATCGGTTTAGGATTTGATGGCTGTTTTTCTCTTTGTGGTATGGCGTTACTTGACACTTTGCTTAACCTGTAAATTAATTAGTTTAGATTTTAGAATTTGTAAGAAATAGATTTTAGATAAAATGTAAGACTTGACCGATTATACACTGGTAAAACCGATGAAAACTATATATTATAGTTCCCTTATTTACTTATTGCCTGCCATCTTTAATGATGGAATTTGACGACATCTCAATAAATTAACAAATTAAATTAACAATTATTAAGACTGCTAATTATGACAGAAAAATTGACTTGGTTAGAACGTGGTATTAGTGAAATTTTCCCCCATCAAATAGATTCTCATAGTCCTGATGAAAATTTATGGCATCGTTTGGCTAAAACTGACCGACCTTTACGGGTGAAACTTGGTATTGATCCGACGGGAGCCGATATTCACTTAGGCCATAGTATTCCAGTGCGTAAACTGCGAGCATTCCAAGATGCTGGACATACAGCAGTTTTAATTATTGGTGATTTTACCGCCAGAATAGGAGATCCCACAGGTAAATCAGAGGTGCGGAAACAGTTAACCTTAGAACAAGTTAAGACTAATGCTTTAACTTATTTAGATCAAGTACGACCGATCCTAGATTTTGATACACCGGGTCGTCTGGAAATTCGTTATAATTCTGAATGGTTATCAAAATTAGATTTATCAAAAATATTAGAGCTATTAGGAACCATGACTGTGGGGCAGATGTTAGCGAAGGAAGGTTTTGCCCAACGTTATGAACAGGAAAACCCGATTTATTTACACGAGTTTTTATATCCTTTGATGCAGGGTTATGATTCTGTTGCCGTTGAAGCAGATGTGGAATTAGGAGGCACAGATCAAAAATTTAATATTGCAGTGGGTCGGGATTTACAGCGGTATTTTGGCAAGAAACCGCAATTTGGTGTATTAATGCCGATTTTAATTGGTACGGATGGTGTGCAAAAAATGTCTAAGTCTTTGGGTAATTATGTCGGGTTAGGGGAAGATCCTTTAACTATGTATTCTAAGTTAGAAAAAGTGCCTGATGCTTTAATTCAACAATATTTTGAACTATTAACTAATTTACCTTTAGAAAGTTTGCCGGCTAATCCCAGGGATTGTCAAAAACTATTAGGGGTGGATGTCGTGACTCAATATCACGGTGCAGAAGTTGCCCAAAACGCTCAATCAGCGGCCTTATCTTTAATTAGTGGAGGTAATACGGCAACTGATGCAGTACCAGAATTTTCCTTGGATAATATTCAGTTTCCCGCTAAATTATTTTATATTGTCAGTGCTGCCGGCCTTTGTAAAAGTAGTAGTGAAGCCCGCAAACAAATGACTAATGGTGCTGTGCGTTTAGAGGGCGATCGCATCACAGATCAAAACGCTACTTTTATTACACCTGAAGAATTACAGGGCAAAGTATTACAGGTAGGAAAAAAACATTTTATCCGTCTGGTTATGGGTTCGATCAATTAGTTAATGATTAATTGCTAAATCAAAGCACCACCACAACTAGAACCACTGCCTGCCGTACAGCCATAACAGTGATCAGCCGTTTGCACCCGTGGAATAATATCTAAACTATTTAACTCTAATAGTTTAACAACGGTTAAATTTTCCCCATTGGCTAGGCGGGCAGGTATATTTTCCATCTGATGAAAATCGCAATCATAAACATTACCCAAATAATCTATAGATAATTCAGAACGACACATTAAATTATTGAGAGTCACCGGATTAAAATTTTGTTCTAAAAATTCTAAATACGAGTCATATAAATGGCGATGTTCTAAATGAAATTTCGTTCTGCCAATCGGCAAGTTAGTAATAGTCAGTAAATGATTAAACTCAATATGAAAATTTTCCCTTAAATACTTTTTGTAATTCTGTTCTAACTTAACTTGATCAGGAGTTAAAGAGAAATGATGATTTTGGGGTAGGGCTGGATTATAAACCAAATCTAATATTAAATTGGGGTCCTTAGCATAACCCAATTCATTCAATAATTGAATAGCCTGAATACTATCGTGATAAACTCCTTTCCCCCGCATTTTATCGACATTATTTTCTAAATAGCAAGGTAAGGAGGCAACTATTCTAATCTGATTTTCTGCACAATATGCCGGCAAGTATTGGAAACCATCAACAAAATAGATAGTTAAATTTGACCTAACAATAATTTCTTTATTTAACCTATTACTAACTTCTACCAATTGTTGAAAACCGTAATTCATTTCTGGCGCTCCTCCCGTCAGATCAACTGTTTTGATTTGAGGAAAACGCTCAATTATGGTAATTAATTGTTCACATATTTCGGCAGACATTTCCTCTGTTCTGTAAGGACTAGCTTCTACATGACAATGATTACAGGCTAAATTACAAATTTTGCCTAAATTGATCTGCAAAGTATTAATTGTTTGCTTACTCAAATCATGATTAATCTTATCGGCAAAACTGGTAATAGTGGCTAACATAACTTTTATTAAAATAAATATCTTGCTTTGTCTTTTCAGGCGGGAACTGCTATTTTATTGACGAAAAAAGTTATAGAAATCATTAATCTCCATAACTTAATTTTGATTATTTGTAATATCTGAGGGGCTTTTTAATATTTCAGATCAAACTTAGCTAATCTTAAATTTTAGGTGAAAAACTTGGTTGTTGCTGGCGTTCAATTTGTTGATTAGGCGAAGTTAAAATACCCCAACCCACCTTATCCAATACATAAATTAACCCTACTGATAATACTGCACCAACCACTAAACCCACTGCTACTAACATGATTACAAAACGTTGCATCATTCTTTTAGTTTGCGGATTATAAACCTGAATTACCTCCATGGCATCTTCATGAATATCACTATCATTGCTTAACTGTTTTCTTTCTAAGTCAGCACCGTAATTATTGTTAGGAAATTCCATATATTCTCCAGGTTGATAAAATTTCTGATTGCAATTTGTAGATCTATTAGAAGTTTCTTGAAATTTGTCTGAATGTAATCCCCCTATTCTAGGGGGATTATTAGAACAATTAACTAGCTAAAGTTAATAACTCAACCTTCATACAACCTTTATCCCAACTCCAATCAGGCAAGGATTCTACAGGAGTAAATTCTGCAAATACAGCCTGAGCGTGAGGACTTTTATAAAATCCTGTGATTTCAGCAGTCACAACCTGATGCCAAGGAGATTGTACTAATATTTTATTGCCTACTTGAAAAACCTGACCAGAAATATTACTCGCCTCAGCTAAAATATCCTGTTTGATTTCCACTCTTCTTGGTCTATCAAATTTTTCTGGTCGTTCAAATTTTTCACTTCTATTACCGACCTCTTCTCCATCAGCCCGATCACTAGTAGAACCTTCTCCCTGATAAGTTTTTTCCGTACGTTTTTTATACAAATTATCAGGCTTTTTCGGTAATAAACTTTGAGGCAAATTAATTTTCTCTTTACCTGGAGATTTAACCTCATTTGCCTTAGTCTCTGCCTTTTTCTCTGACTTAGTTTCTGTTTCCAAACTTTCTGGAGCAGGTTGCGGTTTGACGAGCTTTTTAATACCTAAAATTTCATGGCCCATAAACTAAAATTCTCCTAAATAAAAAATTACTTAATTATGGTAATAATTCTAAACCAATACCCTATTCATAGGATTTATCAGGATGTTTTTTTGCATCTAATGACACATCTTCTGGCACAAGTTGGGGTGTGACTAGCACCTTATCAACCCTAATCCCATCCATATCAACCACTTCCAATCTTAAACCTCCCCATTCAAAATGTTCTGCCGTATTTGGTATATGACCTAATGAGGCAATCACAAAACCAGCTAAAGTATGATAATCCTCTTCTTCCTCATTCGGTAAAGATTCCTTATTAAATAAATCTTTGAATTCATCAGTTGACATAAAACCATCGAGTAACCAAGAACCATCTTCCCGCTGTACAGACATAGGATCATCTTGCTCACCTGCTTCTGGTAACTCACCCACTAATGCTTCTAATAGATCATTTAAGGTAACTAAACCTTCTACCCCTCCGTATTCATCAGTGACTAAAGCAATATGTGTACCTGATTGCTTAAATAATTCTAGCACTTTCAAGGCTCGACTATTTTCTGGTACATATAAAGGCGTTTGTAACATTGTTTCTAAATTTATGCCTACTCCTGCCAACTTAGCCGCTAATAAATTTTTTACTCTGACAATCCCTAAACAATTATCTAAAGTTCCCTTACCTACAGGAAAACGGGAATAACTACTCTCTTGTACTTGTTGCAAACTCTCAGCAATTGGAGCATCAGCATCTAACCAAACTATTTCCGTGCGGGGAGTCATCAAGGCTTTAATCGGGCGATCGCCCAAACGAAAAACCCGGCTAACCATATCCTGTTCAGCCTCCTCAAACATACCGGCTTGAGTCCCCATATCAATCATTACCTTAATTTCTTCTTCTGTCACAGGCGGTTCATCCGATGCCTTCACTCCCAGTATTTTTAACATCAGGTCCGTAGAAATACCCAAAAAATGGACAAAAGGAGCCGTAATCATCGATAAAAAACGCATGGGCGGGGCAACCGCACAAGCAATTTTCTCAGGATTATTTAAAGCTAATCTTTTCGGTAATAACTCCCCAATCACCAACGATAAATAGGTAATCATCGTCACAACAATACCAAGACTGAGGGCCTCACTATATTTATTGATAACTGGAATACCTGCCAAAACACCCTGTAATCTAGTTGCCACAGTCGCACCACCTAAGGCCCCACTGAGAATACCAATTAAAGTAATACCTATTTGGACAGTTGATAAAAAATCATTAGGAGAATTAGCTAATGCCAAAGCTAGTTTGGCATCATTATTACCTTTTTTCGCTAACTGCTCCAGTCTAATTTTGCGGGAAGAAACTATGGCAATTTCTGATCCTGAAAAAATACCATTAGCAATAATTAGTAGAAGGATAAACAAAACTTCCCAAATAGCAATGGACATTTAATATATTTTTGATTAATAAATTTGTATGAATTCAGTTCTAACTTATCAGAAGCAAACAGCAGATGAGTAACTTAAATGAACTATTCCGATGATTTAGTTGTATTAGAGATAAAAAAATATTCCCCAGAATAACAGAATTAATCTTCCAGCCGATAACCAAGTTCTGCTAATTGTCCCCTTGACTGTCGCCATTTCGGTTGAACTTTCACAAATAATTCTAAATACACATGACCATCAATTAACTTTTGCATTTGCTGACGGGCCTCACTACCAATGGCCTTTAACATAGAGCCACCTTTACCAATAATAATCCCCTTTTGAGATGGCCTTTCAACATAAACCGTAGCAAAAACTCTAGTAATTTTTTTATCTTCTTCTACCTTATCTATATATATAGCAACAGAATGTGGGACTTCCTCACGGGTCAATAATAAAACCTGTTCCCGAATCAACTCACCCATAATGAATCTTTCTGGCTGATCCGTTACCAAATCAGGTGGATAATAATAAGGGCCTATTTGCAAGTTTTCTACTAATAAATTCTGTAACTCACTAATACCTGCCCCAGTTAAGGCGGAAAACTTAACTATCGGCCAATTCTTTTCACTTATTAATTGTTGATAAGTTTGATCAATTTCTGATACCTTAGCCAACTGTTGATCCAACTTGTTCAGTCCCAATATCACTGGGACATTTGACTTATTTAATAAGTCCACAATAAAGCGATCGCCCCCACCTGCCACCACAGACCCATCAACCATTAATAAAATAACGTCCACCAATTGAATAGTGGCCTGTGCATTATGGACTAATACTTTACCCAGCTCATGTTGAGGTTTATGAATACCAGGCGTATCCACAAAAATTATCTGAGCTTCTGCTGTTGTCAGAACCCCCCGCAAACGATTACGAGTAGTTTGAGCAATTGGTGAAGTAATAGCTATTTTTTGTCCCACCATCTGATTCATCAAAGTGGACTTTCCCACATTAGGCCTGCCAATAATCCCAACAAACCCAGATTTATAATTATCGGGAGCAATGGGAACTAGTGAATTTGTAAATACATCCATGTCCTTTAAAAACTTCCACTTGCGAGTTAGGATAAAATTTGCTAGAGTCCCTAACATTATCAATAAAGCAGGCTTTGTTAATCAATAGTAATTATTGTCAAGCAGCTTAATAAACATAAATAATTTTGAGTGAGGAGGAATTTATTATGAAAGCCAAACTTTTATCAAGTATTTTGGCCTTTGTGGCGACTAATGCTTCATTGACAGCCCTAGCTATTCCATCTGATTTTGATTACAAAAAAGGGCTGGAAGAATATTGGTCCTTACCCGACATTGCCCTTCCCCATAGGGCCTTACCTTATAAGTTTGATTTTCCTGTTATTACAGAAATGACAGTAGATGAAAGTATTACTACTGATACTCCTATCACTGATGAGTTTGTCAATAATATTCCCGAAGTTCCCAGTGGTATTTCTTTAGATGAAATATCTCGCATCAGATCAGAATATACCCGTGCTCTTCAAGGTTGGGGAGATGAAGTAGCTAGCTGTTTAGAGAAAAAACCAGCATTAATCAGAAAAAGCACTGGCAATCCAGTCATTATTAATGGTGTGCGTGGGACAATTGTATTAAACGCTAATAATCGGGCCGTTTGTAAATAATATTGTGTCCTGAAGACAATTAACTAATCTCAAAAAAAGACCTCTTGATTGCAAGAGGTCTTTTTTTATTCTTATCTCTTTTTCTATCGGGACATCAAATCAAGCCAAACGACACAAAAAAATAGACTCTATACTCTTATAAGTCCATTTAATATCCAATAAAAGTCCAGAAGGAAAGAGATATATAAAGCCTGAAGAGTAGTTAGAGTAATAGTTAGGAGGTCGTGAGGAAATAAACTCAAAAAAAGATTGAGAAAAGAGTTGACAATTCAGAATGAAGTTGCTAGATTAGTAAAGCGGGTGAGGGAAGGAAACGAACCAAAGCCAAGCA